>Ga0181600_10002528_pt1 | contig 14075 bp, 10 predicted proteins | sample 041ome_2_FD_132982 | JGI IMG/M metagenome (GOLD analysis project Ga0181600, IMG submission 132982) | Coastal salt marsh microbial communities from the Groves Creek Marsh, Skidaway Island, Georgia - 041406US metaG (megahit assembly) | ecosystem: Environmental > Aquatic > Marine > Intertidal zone... | reverse complement strand
GAGAGCAGTGGTCATGCGAACAATTTTTTTCATGGGATGTAGCAGTGGTCAGACCAAAAAATTCGCTCTTAATCACAAATTTGTTTAAGGATTAGACATCGTATGTTGTGGATGCGGTTTCACCACCTCTTCCTGTCCAATTGGTGTGAAAAAATTCTCCACGAGGTTTGTCGACCCGTTCATATGTATGAGCGCCAAAATAGTCTCTTTGCGCCTGCAGTAAATTGGCGGGAAGGCGCTTGCATCGGTAACCGTCAAAATAATTAAGGGCCGATGTAATTGCCGGAATAGGAATACCATTGACCATCGCTTCTGCGGCAAGTTTTCTCCAGCCCATTTGGCTGGACTCCACTTTCTCACGGAAAAAGTCGTCGAGCAGTAAATTGCTGAGATCGGGATTCAGGTCAAAAGCGTCTTTAATTTTTTCCAAAAAGGAGGAGCGAATTATGCAGCCGCCACGCCACATTAACGCGATGCCACCGTAGTTAAGGCTCCAGCCATATTCCTTGGCGGCTTCACGCATAAGCAGGTAGCCCTGTGCGTAGCTAATAATTTTTGAAGCAAAAACAGCCTGACGCAGATTTTCGATCATGGCCTGCCGATCGCCCGAGAATGAGATTTCAGGGCCAGAGATGATATTGGATGCCTGTACGCGCTCTTCTTTTTGGGCAGACAAACAGCGCGAAAATACGGCTTCCCCGATTAGGGTAAGAGGGGTTCCCAAGTGCAACGCTGTGACCCCGGTCCATTTGCCCGTGCCCTTTTGTCCTGCCGTATCAAGGATTTTTTCAACTAGCGGTTCGCCATCTTCATCCCTGAATGCCATGATGTCCCGGCTGATTTCAATCAGATAGCTGTTCAGCTCACCTTCGTTCCAGTCGGCAAAAACCTGATGTATTTCATCAGCATTCATGCCCAGAAGATCACGCATTACCTGATAAGCCTCACAGATTAATTGCATGTCGCCATACTCAATACCGTTGTGAACCATCTTGACGAAATGACCTGCACCGTCTTCGCCAACCCAGTCGCAACAGGGGGATCCGTCTTCCAGCTTGGCGGCAATATCCTGAAAAATGGGTTTGACTGCAGGCCAGGCTTCGGGTGAACCGCCAGGCATGATAGAAGGGCCGGTCAAGGCGCCTTCTTCACCGCCGGATACACCAGTACCAATAAAGTGGATACCTTTTTCCCTAAGATAGGATGTGCGGCGATTTGTGTCCGGGAAGTGTGTATTGCCGCCATCAATAATGATGTCTCCGGAAGACAAATGCGGAATGAGTTCATCGATGACTGCGTCGACGGCATCCCCCGCTTTTACCATCAACATGATTTTTTTTGGGCTGCTCAGGGAAGCGACAAACTCTTCTATGGAGCTCGAGCCTCGAATGCTTCGACCTTTTGCCGGGCCCTCGATAAAGCGTTCCACGCGATCAACTGACCGGTTGAAGGCGGTAACGGTGTAGCCACGGCTTGCCATATTAAGAACGAGATTTTCGCCCATGACGGCGAGGCCAATTAGGCCAATATCAGACTTATCTTTCATAGGATGCAGGTTCAAAAAAATTGCGGTGAATTGCCAAATAGACTGGTTGTTATTAGGGCGCAAGAATAGCGGAAAAGCGCAAAATGAAAACCTTACAGTGCCAGAAATCCTATTTGCCGAATAGTCAAATATTTGACGGGTAGTCAGTTTATTGGCGCATATTGTATACAGTTACCTTCGATAAATTGACTAACTGTTTCTTAGGAATTGATTAACATATTGATATTAATAGTTATTTTTCTTTTGGCACGACCGTTGCAATAAAGAAGGGAAAGAAACTGGTCTTTGTTGGTTTGGTCAGTTGGATAGCTTAGATCGGTGTGAGGGTACGGAACCCAGGAGTGACAAAAGTGAATCTGTCCCAAATAAATCAAAGGAAAAAATTCGAATCAGGCAGTTTTCGGCTGTTTGCCGAAAAGATAAGCATGTTTCTTAAACAGTCTAAATGGCAAGAATTGAATTCAGTACCTAGGGAAAGCATTTGTTTGAGCTCTGTCGTTGTTATTGATATGGAAGCGGCTAACCCGGGAGCCGGTGAAGCCGGTGGTGAGAGTATCGAATTAAATATTGTGCTGCCGTTTGAACAGTGCCCAAATGCGTATATAACGCCTGACCTTTGTTTCCAGTTTCACTATTTTGCGATCCGAAAAATGCATTTTTTGATGCGGGCCAAAGCCCTGCTAGCCTGTCCAGGAGGGTTTGGGACTTTAGACGAATTGTTCGAGGCGTTGACGCTGATTAAGACTGGCAAAGTGAAAAAATTGCCAATCATGTTAATGGGTGAAAAATTCTGGCGAGAGCTGATTAATTTTGATCAGTTAGTTGAACTCGGTCTGATTTCAGAATCAGATCTGGATTTGTTTGTATTCGTCTAAACGGCTGAGCAGGCGCTGGACCATATAAAACAATTGGACTCAGCCGAAGGGAACGTCTGTATCTGACTGATCGGCAGTTGTCAGATAAGTCATTACTTTTTCAACGGCCTGGTTTGTGGGTGTTCGAGCATCAATGATCAACGCGTCTTCTGGTATTTCCACGGTATCCAACTGACTTTGCACCAGGAGTGGTGACATATAGTGCTCGCTGCGGCTTGCAACTCGTCGCTCTGCTTCATCGCTGGAAATATCAAGCCAGATAGTGAGCGCTGAGAGGTCCTTCAAAAGAGTTTCCCGATAACTGGCTTTCAGTGCTGAGCAGGACAATATAGAAGTGTGCTGCTGGCATAATTCTATATGAAGGTTCTGTAACCAGGGAAATCTGTCCTCGTCAGTCAGTGGAATGCCTTTAGACATTTTGTTTTTATTTTCCTGACTATGAAATTCATCCGCCTCGACGTGATGCCAGTTGAGTTTGTCGGCCAAAGCCTTGCCCAGAGTGGTTTTACCGCAGCCGCAGATACCTGCGACCAAAATAACGTTTACTGCCATTGCCCGAGTTTCCTTGCGTTTTTCGGCATTCTATCGAGTAGCTGCCTAATTTGGATATTACCAATATCCATTTCCAGCATGGTACTCATTGATTTACAGGGCAAGAATTATATTGGCATTCTTGGCCTATACTCGGGAGAATCCTGGCTATAAAGGATCTTCTGATTTTTATATTCCCAGTAGTAAAAAAGTAAGCAAGCCATGGTTTTTACAAACAATATCGCCAGCAGCATCCTTATCGAAGAGGACAGTGAGGATGATTTTTACATTACCGAAAGAACCTTTTCCAAAGCTGGCATGATGAACAGTTTGGTGCGAGCCAAAACGGGTGATGAAGCATTGGATTTTCTGTTTTTTCGTGGAGCATACTCGGCCAATACCGCGGAAAAATCTTCCCGGGATTATTTTGCTTGACCTCAAGCTACCCGGGGTAAGTGGGCAAGAAGTCCTCGATGAAATAAAGTCAGACCCCAAGTTGAAAAAGATCCCGGTAGTCTTGCTTACGGGATCTGATGATCCTGAAGACGTCGATATGTGTTACCAAGCGGGTGCAAATGGCTATATAAGCAAGCCGGTGAATTTTGAAAATTTTATCCAGGCGATTGCTCGACTGCAGGACTTCTGGTTTCAGGTGAACGTTTTACCAAAAAGATAGCACTCTTTCCTCCACGAGCAGGCCGTTTGTTTATATAAATCAACTCATTGCATTTGTAGTATATTGGAGAGATTCAATAAGATAGTTCACTAAGGACTAGGGGGAATCATGATCTACCGTTCGCTAACGGCACTACTGATGTCAGTTTTACTGGGTGCGTGTTCTTCTGAATCAGGTGACGCGACAGCAAGCCAGCAAGTCGCAAAGGATAAACCCAATATCGTCATCATTTTTACCGACGATATGGGGTATGGGGACATGAGTAATAGCGGTCACCCGACCATAAAAACCTACAATCTGGACAGAATGGCCGCTGAGGGACAGAAGTGGACCAACTTTTATGTTGCGGCATCTGTTTGTACCCCTAGCCGGGCCGGATTATTGACTGGAAGGTTGCCCGTCAGGTCAGGGATGGCTTCCTCGCAACGAAGGGTACTATTCCCGGATTCCAAGGGCGGCCTTCCACAGACTGAAATCACTATTGCAGAGCACTTAAAGTCCTTGGGTTACAGCACCGGCATGGTCGGCAAGTGGCATCTGGGTCATCTGCCTGAGTATCTCCCGACTAGTAACGGCTTTGATTCCTGGTATGGAATTCCGTATTCCAATGATATGGATATGAATTTGGATCTGGTGGCGTCGGTTAATGATGAAGACTGGGAGCGTCGCCATGTTATCCATCCCGAAAATCCGGGAGTGCACTGGAAAAATCCAAAATCCGAATACTGGGATGTGCCCTTGATGCAGGGTGAAGAAATTCTTGAAAGGGCCCCGGACCAGCATCAGCTAACCAAAAGTTACACAGAGAAAGCCGTCGAGTTCATTAAGGCCAATAAAGAAGATCCCTTCTTTCTCTATCTCGCCCATAGCATGCCGCATGTTCCACTGTTCACCTCCGAAGAATTTTCCGGTGTCAGCACAGCAGGCCTTTATGGCGATGTCATTGAGGAAATTGACTGGTCCGTTGGCCAAGTAATTAAAACTCTGGAAGAAGAGGGCCTTTCGGAAAACACCATGGTCGTATTTACCTCGGACAATGGGCCATGGGACATATATAAAACCCTCGGTGGCAGTGCTGGCATGCTTAGGGGTGCGAAAGGTTCCGTCTTTGAAGGGGGAGTGCGTGAACCCACCATTTTTTGGTGGCCCGGTAAAATACAGCCTGCCATTATTCACGATATAGGCAGTACCCTAGATATATTGCCCACGGCATCCAATCTCGCCGGTGGGTCTCTGGATTATCAGGTGGATGGCTACGATCTCACTGAAGTTCTGACGGAGGTAGAAGTGGGTCCTAGGGAAGAAATGTTTTTCTATGGAGGCGATGTTTTGCGTGCTGTGAGGCTTGGCCGTTACAAGGCGCATTTCTATGATGAAAACCGGGAAAAACTCGACCAGCCCTGGCTGTATGACCTGAATGAAGATCCCGGCGAAAAATATGACATCGCCGCCGATAATCCTGAGGTAGTGGCGCGACTCGCTGCGTATGCGCTGCAGCACGAGCAAGGCGTGGTTCCAGTCGTAAACCAGTTGGAAAGGTAAACACAGCGCAATGTTTTTGCATTGAATCCGGGAACCCTTTTTGGATATCAGGCTTCGAAGTTAGAGTTTAAATAACCAGTGAAAAAAGTTGCTGCATTCCTGATTTCCTTTGCTGCCATACAGTTAGTTTATGAACAGCGAGCTGCTGCTGTTGACTATACCGGCTTGGAAGGTTTTGTCGGGGCAGAGGTTTGCGGCAATTGTCATCAGGAAGAGCACCGGCTTTGGCAAGGTTCCCATCATGATTGGGCAATGAAGCCCGCCACGTCTGAGTTTGTCCTGGGCAATTTTGATAATATCAATTTTGAGCACTACGGTGACCAGAGTCTTTTTTTTCGTCAGGGCGAAAAATTCTTTGTCCAGACGGCTAATGCTCAAGGCGAGCCAGAAAGCTTTGAGGTTCTCTATACTTTCGGTTTTTACCCTCTGCAACAGTATCTGGTTGCACTTTCTGGCGGTCGTCTACAAGCGCTGAATATTGCCTGGGATAGTCGGCCTGAATCCGAAGGAGGGCAGCGCTGGTTCCATCTCTATCCGGATGAACAAATCCCACACGATGACGTATTGCACTGGACAGGTCCTTACTTCACCTGGAACAACCGCTGTGCCAGTTGCCACTCCACCAACCTGGAGAAAAACTACGACTCCGAGATGCAGCGTTACGACACCACCTGGTCAGAGATAAACGTAGCCTGTGAAGCTTGTCATGGTCCTGGAAGGGATCATATTCAGTGGGCCAATTCCCCGGATTCGTCCGGCGGATATTTGGGGCTTGATCGCTCATTGGGTGTTGTGGGCCGATGGCAACGCCAGCAGGGAGAGAGCACGGCTCAACTCACTCAAAACGTTACTCCTGAACTCAACGGGCAGTTGGCAACCTGTGGTAGCTGCCATTCCAGACGTCAGCTCATTGACGATCCAGATAAGCCCGGTCATTTTCTGGATAAGCATCAAATTGATTTGCTCAATCCGCCGCTTTATTACTCCGATGGGCAGATCCGGGACGAAGTCTATGTGATGGGCTCATTTCTTCAGAGCAAAATGTTTCAACAGGGTGTGGTGTGTTCCAATTGCCACGAGCCCCATAGCCTCGAATTGCACGCTGAAGGCAATGCCGTATGTGCTCAGTGCCATGCCCCCGAGGTGTTTGATGATGCAAAACACCATCACCACCAGCGAGGGCCAGGCTCACAATGCGTTGAGTGTCATATGCCTGAGCAGACTTACATGGTGGTGGATCCTCGCCGGGATCACAGTTTGCGAATACCACGGCCAGATCTCAGCGTTGCTTATGGCACGCCCAATGCCTGCACGCAATGCCATCAGGATCAGTCTAACCTTTGGGCTGCGGAAGCGATAAGTGAATGGTTAGACCAATCTGGTAAAAACTTGCCACGTCATTATGGGGAAGATCTGGCGGCTGCCTTACAGGGATCAACCGACGCAGCGAAGCAACTACAAAGTTTAGCGATGGGCGCTAGTGCTCCCGGCATTGTTCGAGCCACAGCGCTTTCTATGCTGGCAATGTTGGCGGACCAGTCCGATCCTGCATCAGTGCAAACAGCATATTTGAGTCTTAAGGCCAATGACCCATTGTTACGCATAGGTGCATTGCGCGCATTTGAGGCATTGCCCGCGGAAGAACGGGTATTCGAATTGCTCCCGTTGTTGGAAGACCCAATCAAGGCAGTACGTTTGGAGGCAACATCGCTGTTAACCCCTGTGCCCATGCAAGCGCTGAGCGATTATCAGCAAGATGTGCTGGGTACTGCTCTTGAAGAATATAAAGAGATGCTGGACATGCATGCCGATACGTCGGAGGGCCAGTTTAATCTGGGGAGCTTTTATGTTGATAGGGCGAATTATCCAGCAGGGGAGCAGGCCTTCATCAGGGCTTTGAAGCTAAATCCTCACAATCTGGCAGCTTCCATGAATCTGGCGGATTTATACCGATTGATCGATCGGGATGATGAAGGCGAGCCCATATTACATGCGGCAATTGAGTCCGCTCCGCAACAGGCTGGCCCCTATCATTCTTTGGGGCTTTTATTGGTCAGGCAAAATAACTATGACGAGGCAGAAGAATATCTGGCCCGTGCCACTGAGCTGGCTCCTGAAAATATTCGCTATGGCTACGTTTATGCAATTGCGTTGACTTCTCGAGGCAAAGTGGATCAAGGGTTGCAGTTGCTAAGCGATCTACACAATCGGCAGCCCACAAATCTGCAGATTCTCTATGCGCTAGTGGATACTAATCTAAGGTCCAGGTATCTGGATCAAGCCCTGTTTTATGCTGAGAAACTTAAAGCCCTGCAGCCACAAAACCCGGAGTTAGATCAACTAATTCAATTTTTGCAGTAAGAAATATAAAGTCCGTAAAGATCAACGTCTGACAGTTTCCTATTAGTTGCTAATTGCGACCAAGAATTGAATACTGAATACAAAAAGCACTTATTAATAAAATTCCCTCAAAGGAAATCGACATTGATGCTTATCTTTTCTTGTGCAAAAGCTAAAAACATAGCGCTTTCATTCCTGGCACTCTCTTTACTTTCAACGTCCGCTTTTTCGCAGACAGGCAGAACAGAAATACAACTCTCCGGCGATGTTTGGAACCTGTGGCTTGACCATGCAGCGGTTTGGGCCAATGACGATATCTATTTGCCGCCAGTTGATATACGCAAGCTGCCGGTTAACCCGCCAACTTCAGGGTGGCAGGCACTTCAGGATGGAAGCGCCTCAGACAAAATTGTAGATGTTCCCGGAACGGTTGAAGAACATTATTGGGGAGAAATTGGAGGGGCTGTTCCCAATACCGGTGGGGATTACATCGGTGTTTCCTGGTGGAGTAGAAAATTTGAGGTAGCCCCAGAGCTGGAAGGCAAGCGGATTCGGCTTCATTTTGAGTCGGTTAACCTTCGTGCCGAAGTTTTTGTTAACGGGAAACTTGTGGGTTATGACGTCATCGGAAACACCCCGTTTGAGGTGGATGCGACGGATGCCATTATTTTCGGTGAAGAGAACTCACTGGATGTCCGGATAACTGATCCGGTAGGAAACTTCTCCTGGAATGACAATATTCTGATGCGCTGGGGGGATAACCTGATCCCTGCTGTTCATGGCTTTGGCGGGATAACCGGGCCGGTGACAATGATTGCCAGCGATCAGGTGCATGTCACGAATATCTACGTGCAAAACCAGCCAGACCCCAAAAGGGTAAAGGTTTTTGTGACGCTGGAAAATAATACGGATTCTTTGCAAAAGGGCACCCTTAATCTGGCTCTGCACGAGTATGGGAATCCCAGCGCAGTTGTCTGGGAGAGCATGCTTTTAGGCGAAATCTCACCATCCAGCACTAATACCTTCGAGTTTGACGCCAGCGTTCCCGAGGCAAAGCTCTGGGAACTGGCCGGTTATCAGGGAGAAGGTGAGGAAGACACCGCCCTGTATGAGGCACTAGCCAGGTTTTCAAATGAAGATATCCTGGATTCTCAAAGTCAGCGCTTCGGCTTCCGCTGGTTTGACATGCAAGAGAAAGACGAAGACAAGCGATTTTATCTGAATGGAGAAAGGGTCGTTATTCTGGCGGCCATGACTAGGGGCTATTGGCCAACCAATGGTATTTTCGCCACCCCGGAAATGGCGCAAAGGGATAAGGAAGCCCTGCAGGAAATGGGCTTAAACATGATGCTTCTTCATCGAGCTATCGGCCAACCCCCGGTCATGGAATATGCCGACAAATCTGGACTGCTTACCTATGAAGAGCCGGGTGGATACCGGGTAGCCCCGAACCCTGAGGATAATATTGAGGGACCTGATGAACAGGCGCTGGCATTGCGAAAGATCAAACTGGAAAGGATGGTCATACGCGATCGATCACTGCCGTCCATGGTTATTTATAACTTGAAAAATGAAGCCACGAATCCCCCGGATGACCACGATTATGCAAACGTTAAAATGGTTCATGAGCTGGACCCATCCCGAATCGTCACCTACAACAGCGATCGCAACCGGGATATCCCTTACTACGAGGGTAGGGGCGCGGATCCGTACAAACTGCACATGCTTCCTTTTGATGAAACCATGTATATTAGTGGCTGGTTTGATCAGCATCACTGGTTCGGTTATTCCGGTTATGTCGATCAAAACTATAATCATCCCGAGGATTATTTAAGAGGGTCTGTCGGTGCGCCGCGCGTACCCGATCCTATGGATTATCAGTATCGACTAAACAAAAACGACCTGATTTTCTGGGGGGAAGAGGGCGCATTTGGAACCATGGTTCGCCTGGAAAAAATCAAGGAAGAGCTGGAGCAAATAGGAGCCACGGGCTTCAGGGAAATGGAACATCTCGATTGGTTCAACTACTACGATGAGTTTCTGGACAAAACCGGTTTTAGAGACTCTTACCCCGATGTAGATAGCTTGACGATGAGCCTGGGGCGAAACCTGCTGTACTTTCAGGGCAGAAATATAGAAAACGTTAGAATGAGCAATGTCGCCGATGCCTATGTGATGAATGGCTGGGGTTCAGCCTCTACCCGGACGGATATTGTCGATATGTATCGCAACCCGACGGCAGATCCAGGACTGATCAATCACTATACCCAGCCCCTGTATGTCGCTGTTAAGTTAAGGAACAAAGTTCTCTCGGTAGGCGATTCGCCTGTGGTTGATTTCTACATCGTCAATGAGGTGGATTTGCAGGGTGAGCATACCCTTTCAGTCAGCTATACCGGCCCCGAGGGAGAAACAGTCTTCAACGAGGATTACCCGGTGCAAGTCACTGGTGGGGAAGAGTTTGGCGAGCTTATCTTAAGGGATATAGAGCTGCCCGAATTGGATCAGCCGGGACACTATAATCTGAATGTTACGCTAAATTCTGGCGGTGATATAAGTGCCACAGGGTTTGACGAAGTTTTTGCCGTCGACCTTGGGGATGCCCCGGCTTTGTCAGGCAGATATGCCGTAATTGAAAATGACGATATCGTTAAGGACTTCCTGGAGAACGAGCGAGGTATCGCCGCAATCGACTTTCGCCCCTCTAATGAAGATCTGGACGTCATCATTGTGGGTAGTCACACCTATAAAGACATTGGTGAAGGCGTGGTGACAAACCTGATGGAGCGTGTGCAAAGCGGCACAAAACTCATTGTTCTTCAAAACGCGGATCACTTTGCCAACGCCATCGACGATGTTTTACAAGGCCGCCCCTCTATTCATTCTTTCAATGCAGCAGAGAGTGGAGAAGATCAGGACGGGATCGTTGTATGGAATGGTCAGGGCCGTTTGTTTGTCGGCAAGAGTGATTATCTGGATGGCCTGCCTCAGGCCGAGGGAATGAGCTGGGAATACCAGAGCTTCTATAAAACAACTTCTGTTGGAAGGAATGGACAGGTAAGCGGCATCAGACTGCATGACTGGGGAACAGAGCTAATCGTCGCGGCTGGCCATCAGGGCAGAAAAGAGATATTGGCAGCCTTGTCCAAGGTTCAGGTGGGTGAGGGAGACGTTATTCTCTCGACACTAACCATACCGGCAAATCTTCAGTCGGATGATGAGTCGTCGGTTGTCGCCAAGAGACTGTTTCTGAATCTTTTGACCCATTGATTGCCTTTGTCATGTCGCAAGTCAGGAAGATAAATGCCAAGCGCGCAATGCAGGGGTATGCGCTGGCGGCGATTCTTGTGTTGCAAGCTCAGGGCCTTCTTGGCCAGTCGCTTTACCCTAGAGCGCCGGACGTGATACCCGGTACCCTAAAGGAAATGAGAACGGTAGAATTTTGGCTGGCCAGAATGGAGCGCCCGGACGAGGTGATACGGAATCTGACAGAGATCCGGGAGATGAATGAGGCGTATCAACAAAAAATGGGGGACATACCCAGATTTGTATCCGGCCTAGATGAAGACCTGGCCGAGCAGTTCATAACACAGTTTGTAAGGTCACCGGGGCTGGAAGCAGTTATGCCAAAAATAGGCGCACAAGCTCCATCCGAAATATCCGCCACCGTGAAAGATCTGGTTCGTAGACAAATACAACATCTGGAAGGGCGGCAATACGGTAATCGTCTGGCCGTAGAGTACTCGTCAGCTCAAATTGAAGATCTGGTGGGCGAGTTCGCAGAAAGCGCTCTTCCAGCAGAGATAAAACCGGCATCCGGGATAGTGGTTCAAAATAGCCTTTTAAAAATTGTGCCCACAATTCATCCGGAACATACAGGGTTATCTCAAGCAGGCAAGAGCCGTTGGGATCTGTGGAATCTGGATGTTGTCAAAATCGGGAGCCCCATCAGGATCTTGCACAAATCCAAAAGTGGAGGCCATCTTCTGGTGCTCTCTGAAAGGGGTTATGGATGGATAGAGTCCAAAGATGTTGCCCTAACTACAGCGGCAAAAGCCAAAAGCTTTAGTGAAGCGCAAAATTTTATCGTCGTCATTGGAGATAGGGTTCCATTTTATGCAAGTCATGAGGCAACTTACGTATCGGGATGGTTGCGTATGGGTGACAGGCTTCCGCTGGTGGAGACTGATGATAATGGCCAGCGGCAGGTTATGGTTCCGGTCAGGAAAACCAATGGCGAGTTTGTAACCGAGGTCGCTTGGCTAGCTCCTGATGCGGATGTACATTCGGGGTATTTGCCCTACACGCGCAAAAATGTTGTGACGCAGTCATTTAAGCTTCTGGATAATGTCTATGACTGGACTGGCGGTTGGTTTGGCAGAAACCATGCGACCAGTTTGCGGGATATTTTTAGTACCTTCGGTTTTGAGCTTCCTGCCAATGGCGTATTTATTGCTCAGTTTAATGACGGCATTAAGCTCCTTCCCAAAGAGCAGAGCAAGGAAGATAGATATAAAACCATTTTTACTAGCGAGCCCTTCCTAACTTTTATTACTAGTGCGAGTGGACACAGTGAGTTATATCTGGGAAACCATTATGGGCAGGTAATTACTTTTGATACTCACGGGTATGGCTACGAAAATGAGAGCGGTGAAATCCTGGAAATAAGACGCTGGGGAGTGAGTACGCTCGAGTTGCCTGCGTATATGCTCAAACAGGATATTCTCCTCACTCAGATGAGATAGAGAAGACTTAAATAGGTTGCTTAAAAACAGGTTGTCGATATTGGAGGTAGGAAATGACTAACAACATAACTAAACGGCTAATGAGCTGTTATTCCGGTGCAGTGTTTGACGTTTTGCGTGAAAAGGGAATAACCAACTGTGTTCTGCCGCCAGAGATAGCGCCTTTGGATCCGTCAAAAAAAGTCGCAGGCGAGGCGTTTACCGTAAGTGGGCATCTTGATCTTGATATGGATCCTCATGAGACGCTGCTTCGCTGGACCGAATTTCTATCCAAAGCTCCCTCAGGAAGTGTTGTTGTGTGTCAGCCCAACGATCACACAATCGCTCATATGGGGGAGCTTTCTGCTGAAACTCTTCATTTTAAAGGGGTGAATGGATACGTCGTTGACGGTGGTACAAGAGACTCTGAATTTATCTTGAATCTCGGGTTTCCAGTTTTTTCCAGATATAAATCGCCTAGGGATGTTGTTGGTGCCTGGGTCCCCGACAGTTTTGGTGAAAATATTAAAATTGGAGAGGTGGATATTAGTAATGGCGACTTCGTTTTTGGAGATTTAGATGGAGTAGTGATCATTCCATCCAATGAAGCTCAATCAACGGTCGATCGAGTAGAGGAAGTCATGAGCACAGAAAATTTAGTGCGCAAAGCAATACTGGAAGGAGTAGATCCCAAGGAAGCATACCTTACCTATGGCATTTTTTAGCCTGACTGTAAGACTTTGTGGACATACTCAACACCTAGGCTGGGCTGGTATATACCGGTAGACCTGTGCTCTCGGAAATCGGGGGTGCCAGGCGGGTCATGGACGCCTGTGCGAACACAATCGTATCTGCCTGATCTTTGATAGATTCGGCCTTACAAGCAACCAGAGAACTGGGATAATTATATTTTTCATATAAATTGACCTTGAATTAGATATTTCCGAACGCCCTCTTACTTTTTTGTTCTCTTTGACTTCTTTGAGCCTTGCTAGAGCAGACCATTATGGAGAGGTTAGCATCGATATTGTATATACAATTTTCCCCAGCTCAAGAATAAATCAATAGATGAAGACCATACTGGTATGGATCAGGGCGAGGGTTTTTCTCATTATTTTTGGTAAGTTGCTAAATTATCGATATTCTGTTGATAGTATCTTTATAGAAAACATCGCGATGCGATGACCGACTATTTCTTCACTGGTTTTACATGCATGACAATTTAGGTATATATTGAAAAGGCCACCAACTAGTCTAAGGAGAAAACTTATGAAAAAGATATTACTTTTAGCCGCGTTATCTTTTGCAATCATTGCTGGTCCGGCACAAGCTGGTCGTGATGAGATTGCGGCAGCTTTAGGTGGGGTTGTGTTGGGCGCGATAATTCAGGATCGATACGGTTCTACTCAGTACACTCCTCAATATCCTTACAGCCCAAGTGGTTATTATAGTTCTGGGCATGGTCGTTATCTGAGATGGGATCGTGGCTTTCCGAGTTTTCGCTGTCGAGGAGATCAGGTTCAGTGCTCCTATGAGATGGGCGTTTGGGAAAGAGAGCGTGAGGCTTTCAACCAAGCAAAGATTGAAGCGTATGCATGTGGACGGTGGGGTGACTGCCCTTAGCCCGATTAACAGGAATGAGCTCTGATTGATTTATGATAAAAAAATAGACTCTTCAAGAACTTATCATAGCCTTCAGCAATACACATTAAATGCAGCGTAAATGCAGATCTCATGCGGGATTTAGGGTAAAAATGGATATTGTAAGATGTTCATTTGGTGCCCAGGAGAGGACTTGAACCTCCACGACCTTGCGGTCACTAGCACCTGAAGCTAGCGCG
>Ga0181600_10002523_pt1 | contig 14096 bp, 8 predicted proteins | sample 041ome_2_FD_132982 | JGI IMG/M metagenome (GOLD analysis project Ga0181600, IMG submission 132982) | Coastal salt marsh microbial communities from the Groves Creek Marsh, Skidaway Island, Georgia - 041406US metaG (megahit assembly) | ecosystem: Environmental > Aquatic > Marine > Intertidal zone... | reverse complement strand
GTACACCTTGTTGATCATGACGGGCACGAGGCCGGAGTGCCAGTCGTTGGCGACGAAGCACACGTCCTCGCCGTAGCCGAAGGGCAGCGCCATGGGCGCCTCGAGCGCGGCTTTGCAGAACATCGCGAACCGCTCCTGGTTATCCGCGAAATCCGCGCCGTTGGTCTTGCCGTACAGCTTGCTGCCCGTCTTGCCCCACACCTTCGCGAGGAACAGCGGGTGATCGACAAAGACGCGGTCGACACCCTTCTTGTGCTCGTGGAAGTACCCAACCTGCTTGCCGAGCGCGTCCACCTTCACGGAGGTGTCCCAGGCGCCCTTGTACTGGTCGTAGCGGGGCGAGATCGTCATCACCTTGTGCCCGCGCTTGGCGAGCTCCACGGGGAGAGAGCCGACGACGTCGCCGAGGCCGCCGGTTTTGGACCAGGGCGCGACTTCGGTGGAGACGAAGACAATCTTCATGGGCTTAGCCGCCTTGGCGGTGTAGGGAGCATCGCCCACAGCGCGGGTCTGTTGGTGTCACGTGGTGTGGTCGAGGGGAACGGGGGAGGTCGTGTAGGTGAGCGACGAGGTCCCGCGCGCGTTCGTCGTTGGATCGATCGTCGTTTTCAAAAAGAAAAGAAAAGAAACAAAAAAACACCGCAGGGGGAGCAGTGACAGAGTGCGCCAACCAGGCGCGTTCGTGATTCGAAAACCGCGTTGGCGCCACTTGTTCGAGTGGCGCGTCGACGCCTGGCCTGGATGGCGCATTCGAACCAACCGGCGGTGGCGCGGGTGAGGGGGAACGCGCGTCGGAACGCTCCGGAAACGCGACGAGCGCGTGCGCCCGTGTCCCGGGTCGATGGCCCGCCGCGCGCGCGGCGGCTCGCGCGCGCGCGCGACTCGAACGCGCGCGACATCCGGCGCGGAGCGGGCATCTCGTTTTCTTTCGTGACCCCGCGCGTCGCCAAATATCTCAAAGAAAGCGCAACTACTCGGGACGCACCTGGACGTTGCGCGCGGCCTTGACGTTCTTGCGCGCGGCAGCGGACCTGGAAAGGCAACGGGGGGGGGTTGGATGTCAGCCCGGGGTCGTCGGAACCGACGCGCGCGTCGCGTCGCGCCCGGGCGCGCCGTTTCCGCGGCGGTCGTATCATGGCTGATTTTGCGCTTCGCGACACGTGCGGCGCGCGATGTGCGAACCGGTGTTCGCGTCGGAGAGCGGGCGCGGCACGCACTTGAGCTGAGCGTTAACGCCAGCGAACTGGTGGGTGGCGAGAGAAGAAGCCATGATGACCGGTGGAAGGTGGGGTGTGTGCGGAAGTGGCGCGCCGCGCGCCGCCCGCGGAACCTTCCTCGCGCATTCCCGACGCGAGAAAAACACCCATTTTCCCGGACTGTCCGAGGGTGTGTCTTCGGAGCGTGCCAAATGGCACGCCGATGACGAAATGGGAGGCGGAGAAGCGGTTTCGCGGTTGGATTGTTCGCGAATTGCGAATCGCGATGCGTTGGTTTCGCGAAGTTCAAGACTGAAACCACATCGTGGAACAAACCATTCGCAAAATCCCAGACTGTTTGCCATACGATTCGATCGCGCGTCCCAGAAATGACGATTCTGAGCCTCTCTCGCGCCAGAGGGTGCCGAGCGCTCGAAGCCAATTCCAGACTGGCACTGGAGGCGCGCAGGGGAAGTTTGGCCTGTCGTCGGGTTTCCCACGGCGCCCAGTCTGAAGGCGAAATGCGAAGCCGGCTATGGGCCTTTTCGTTCGCATCGACGCCGGGTCGGCACGTCTCGAGCGCGGGCTTCGAAGCGTTTCGCGCGCACTCCGCGATGCGCGCGTCTTTGGCGTGCACGGCGCGCCACCTCGCGGCGTCGCGCTCGGTCGCGTCGCGCGTGGCATGGCGCCGCCTGCCCCGGCTCGGGACCCCGGCGCGCGCGTCGCTCCGCGCGTCGAGCGCGGCATCCTCCGCTCCCGAGTGTGAGGGACGGAAGACGCTGTACTTGATTCGGCACGGGCGCACGGAGATGAACGAGTACCTGGCGAAACACAGGTGGGACGACGCGCAGTTCACGGACCCGATGCTGTTCGACACGCGGCTCACGGCGCTCGGCGAGGCGCAGGCGGTGGCGCTGCGCGCGATCACAGATGCGCTCCATCCGGAACCGCAGCTCCTCGTCGCGTCGCCGCTGCGCCGCGCGATGCGCACGGCGGACCTCGCGTTCGGGCTGGAGCGGTACGCCAGCACGCCCCGCGTGGCGTGCGTGCACGCGCGCGAGCGCGTGTTCCACGCTTCGGACGTCGGAAGGCCCGCGGGAGAGGTCCAGCGGGACTTCCCCGAGTGGTGCGTGAACGAGATGCGCGCCGAGTTCGGAGACGAAAACGCGTGGTGGTACGTCCCCTCCTCGGAGGAAGAAACCTCCGACGCGGACGTGATGCGCGGCGGTCGTTCGAGCGACGTGATCCCTGAACCACGGGACGGTCCCGTGTTGCGCTCCGGCGTGCCCTCCGAGCCGAGCGAGGTTTTCGAGGCGCGCATGCGCGACCTCAAGGCTTGGCTCGAGAACCGCCCGGAGTCGCACATCGCGATCGTCGCGCACTGGGGCGTGTGGTTCTCGCTCACCGGGCGCGAGTTCGAGAACTGCGAGCTCGTGACGCTGGACGTGGACGACCTCGAGCCGGGGAAGGGGAAGATGCCGGTGTAGCGAATGGGAACAGAGCGCATACGTACCACGAGCGTGGCGTAGGAGTACGAGCGAGCCGTAGCGGTGGTATATACTCTCGCGTTTTTGCAAAAAAAACAAAAACTTTTTGCCCCGCGCGCGCTTCCTTCACTCACTTGGTCACCTTGTACTTCTTGATCGTATCGAGCAGCTTCTTCGCTTCCGGGTCGTTCACGAAGTGGTCACGCACAGGCTGGAGGATGACGTTGATGTGCCGCGCGAGCGCGGGCTTGACGTCCCCGGGGTGCAGGTCGCCGTTCACGAAATCCTTCTCCACCTCCTCATACGTCGCGTATTCCTTGTCCCCGCCGTCCTCCGGCTTGCGCCGCACCGAGAACACCTTCGCCCACGGCAAGACGATGTACTTGATGTACTCCAGGCAGGGGTTCCCCGCGACCTCCCCCGGCGGGCAGTACGCCTTCTTGAGCTTCACGTTGACGTCCGCCTCGGAGTCCTCCATGAAGATGGCGCTCTCGGGGTCGCTCTTGGACATCTTCTCCTGGCCCTGCTTCAGCCCCATCAGCATGTGGTGCGACAGAATCACGGGCTTGAGTTTGCGCTTGATGTCGTCGCAGTACTCGCGCGCGAGCATGTTCACCTTGCGCTGGTCCACGCCCAGCTGGCAGATGTCCGCCTTGAGGAAGAAGATGTCAGCGCACTGCATCACGGGGTAGAAGATCTGCGACGCCGCGAGCTCGTCCGTCTCGCTGCGGCCCATGATCTGCGTGCACCGCAGCACCCGCGCCAGCTTGTTTCGCCGCGCGATGTCCAGCACGAGCGGCCAGTACTCGTGGCCTCGCTTGTTGATCTCCTCGCTGGACCAGATGAACTCCACGCGGCTCAGGTCCATCCCGATGGCCTTCCACACCTCGACCATGTACGCGCCCACCTTCTGGATCTTCTTCAGGTCGCCGCCCATCTTGTTGTTCATCAGCGCGAACCAATCCGCGACCCAGAACTTGAAGTGGCACCCCGCGCGCGTCAGCTTGTTGACGTTGAGGCACTTCATCACCCCCTGCGCGATGTGCATGCGCCCGGAGGGCTCGAAGCCGTCGTAGCACACGGGAACGGGCTTCTTGTCCAGCAGCATGCGCAGCTCCTCCTCCTGGATGCACTCCTCGCCCACGGAACGACACAGCGCGTACTTCTCGTCCAGGGTCAGCCTGCGGTTCGAAAAAGAAAAAAGGGGTCAGTCGGCCGAGCGAGATGTCGGAGCGTGGGCGACGCGCCGCGCGCGCCGCGGAGGCAGACGCTCCGGGGGAGGGTCGAACGGCGCGAAGGACGAGGCGCGTAGTGCGCGTCGCGCGCGCCACGCGCGAGCCGTGCGCCTCGACCCCGGGCGATCGATGGTCCCCGCGCCCGCGGGGCTGCGCGATCGTCGTCGGAGGGTCGGCGCGAGAAGACACGCGCGCGCGCGATCGCGAAACAGGGTTGGGTCGCGCGCGACGCACCCGTTGTCCACCGGGGGTGCGACCCCGAACGCGCCCGCGAGCGCGGTGACCACCTCCTTCTTCTCCTCCTCCACCTTCATCTGCTGCATCTCCGCCGCGGCGGCGTCGGCCATCTTGGCGCTCGAGGTACGTTCGGCGCGGTGCGTCGGTGGTTTTGGCGAAAGGAGGCGGGCGGCGGAGGGAAAGATGGAACACAAAAACCGCACACGCGGTGGAGAGCCATGTGAAGGCTGTTTTGGGTCGACCTAAATCCGCTAGATGTCAATCAACGTATATTTAGTCACAATGTTATGCATTCAGTGACTATCTAGTGGGTAATTTCCGGTTTTTAGTGGTAGTTCGCCTTTCCGTATTCCAATAATCGGAACTTTCTTCCATAGCTGTCTGTAACTCCGTCGTTTTGGAAGTTTTTTCTAGAAACCGCCGAGGGAAACCCGGGGTCGTGTCATATTCCGGCGACCATGGCTACCGCCGTGCGCGAGGAGTGGAACGACCGGCGCCCCCCCGAGCGCGCCGCGCGCGAGTCCAACCGAGGCGGCGAGGCCTCGAGCGCCGCGCGCAAGGCGCGCTCGCGCCCGCTCACGTACAAAGGAGGTGCGCCTTTGCTTTTCCGGAACTGTTCAACACGCGCGGAGTGGCACAGACACATCCCATGCGGCCGCGACCGACATGGCATGCCGGTCGGATACGGAGAGACGCGGGACGCGCGAGAAGTGGAACGCCTCCGCGATGGGCGCGATCGAACGTTCGTGATATGCGGTGACATCGAAGCGCGTTTTCGACCCTCTCTCACCCACCTTTTGTCCCCCCCCTTCCCGAACCGCAGCCACGGGCGGCGTGTTTAAGAACGCCGCGGTTCGCGTGCTGAGGCATGAACGACGACTCATGACCACCGGCGAGGTCACCAAGTGCGTGCGCGACCGCGTCCGTTTTATCCCCCCGAACGCCGGAGTGGCTCCTGGCGCGACCTTTCCACGCGGCCGCGGCCGCGCCGCGCCTCGCGCGCGCTCGCTCGCGCCGCCCGCGCGCCCCTCCGCCGCGCGTTTTCGTCGAACACGCGTGAGATCCGGCGCGCCTGCGGAACTCGATGTGACGCAGGTGTCTGCAACTCTACGCTGGCCGGCGAACGCGCGCGGCGCGCGCGTCGATCCCGGCGCGCTCCCGCGCTCCCGCGCGATGTTTCCGGAAGACCGCGCGCGATTCGCGGCGTCGCCGCGGCGGCGTCGCCGCGGGATTCACGCGTGTCTCCCCGCGCGCGCCGTCCGACAGTTCGTTACCCTTCGTGTCGCTGACGCCTGTTTCTGAAACGGCAAACAGGACCGCCGTGCGCATGGGGTTCATCGGGTCGCTTCCAGGGAAGACCCCCGAGGCCACCATGGCCTCGGCGCTGTACACGGACATCAAGCGCTGGAAAGCCGGTATACCTGGCTCCGTGTTCTGCAGGTGCGTCGCGCGTCCCGCGGCCGTCGCGCGTCCCGCGGCCGTCGCCGCGCGCCCCCCCCCCCTCCTATGTCGAACGCCAATGTCGAATCTCCCCCCGTTTGTCGTCAAACCGTATCGCTCGCGGAAGGATAATTTCTTTCTTTTCTGCGGTCCTTTCGAAGTTTTTTTTTTTTCGAAGTTCGAACCGACGACGTTTTCTCGAGACTGTCCGTTGAGGCTGTCCGACATTAAAAAACTTCGACTTTTCAGAACGTTCTGAGTCGCGTTTTCACGGATGTTCCGCGGAAAAAAACGCGCGCGCGTTACGAGTTCTGACGCGTCCTCGTACCACCGGTGACTCTCCCTCGTGAACGTACACGTATACCAGACCCAAAGAAGGGCTGTTCGGCCTCCGCGAGTGGTCCTCCGACCCCGCGCTCGCGCCGCTCGTGGCGTCCGAGAAGGATGACCCGTTTTTCAAACCGGGCGGGCGGGGCGAATCGACTGCGAAGAAACACGATGAGAAACATCAGAATCAGAAGAAAAATCGCCGCGAGAAGCTCCGCGGGTCGAGCTGGTCGAACGAGAGCGACGCGAGCGCGCACATCGACACGCGGAAGGGAAAGAAGCGATCGACGACGAGCGACCGAGCCGACTCCGCCTCGCCGCCTGTAGGCGAGGCGTCCTCGGACGAAGAGGAGGGTTTGCGGCTTTTGCTGGACGCGGCCGTCGGCATGGGCGGCGCGGCGGCGGATCGCGCGCGCGGCGCGAAGCCCTCAGCGTCGGCCGTAGCGGTCGATGTCGAGAATTCGCGCGACATCACCATCACCGTGGTTCCCGAAGCCGGGCCGGCCTCCGCTCTCGCGACACCATCGACGGAGAACGGCGCGGTGGATGGCGCGAAGAAGATTTCGTCGGATGCGAAGATCGAAAAAACGCGCGTCGTCGACGAGCCTAAACTCGACGCGGCGGCGACTGAAAAAACGCGCGCGTCCGCCGCCGCCGCCGCGGGTGCTTGGGGGGATGTGTCTACGCACGCCGCGTCTGCAGCGGCTCCCAAAAGCGCTTCGGACGCGCTCATGACGGCGGCGGCGGCGCGGGATCGCCACCTCGACGGTGTCGTGCAGGCTCTGTCCGCGCGGTGCGCGGAGCTGTACGTGCTGCTCGGGCCGCACGCCATCGTCGCGCGCGAGCTGGCGGTTCTCGTCGTCGCTCTGCGCGGCGGCGGCGCGCGCTACGCGCTGCAGGAGAAGGTGGTCACCGAGCAGCTGTGGGCGTTAGCGCGCGCGCTCGCGTTTCCGGGCGGGTTCGGGGAAACCGCCGAGACGCGCGCCGCGCTGGCGCGCATCGTCGTCGCCGCCATCGACGAGGCGGCGAGCAGTCTGCAAAGTCTGCGTTTGTCCGAGCTCGACGAGGCGGCGGCGAGGAGGGCGACGCTCGCCGCGAGCGCGGCCGGCGCGAGCGATTCGCCGCGCGAATCCGTCGCCGGCGACGACGCCGCGGCGTCGCGGCTGCTCGCCAGCCTGCAGAAAACGCTCGACGGCGGCGCGTCCGCGTCGGCGTCGGCGTACGCGGCGCTGGCGGCGGCGGCGGTGGGGGGGGCCCGGGGGGCGGACGCGCCGCCGGCGAGGACGACGCTCCCGACGACGCCTCCGCCGCCTCCCGGGAAGTGAGCGACTTTTTGCGTCGAGACGAAGGCATTTGGTAGAGACCCGCGTACATACTACGAATTGATACGACACGAATTGATTGATGAGCCTCGCCGCGAAGAACGGTTGTCGTTTCTTCGATTTCTTCGAGCGTTATTCGACCGTCCGACGCATCCCCGGGCCGGATTTGGCGACGCAGATGAAGCCGTTCACGGGCGAGAGGACGTTCTCGTCCGCGCGGGCGACGACGAACGCGCGCGCGTCTTCTTCTTCCGCCGACGACGATATAGGACGATTCCCCGAATCGTCGTTCCCGAATCGCGAGCCGTCCCCGTTCCGAAGAACGGCGCGCCGTTCGGTTTCCTCCTCGCACACCCGGCGGAGGGTCTCGCACAGCACGACGTACGGCGACGTCTTCCGCGCCTTCGCCGCGCGGCGGCAAGCCCCACCGAGCCCCCCCTTGACGCAGCACGGGCACAGCACGAGGCCGTCCACGTCGTCCAGCCCGAACGCGAGGTCGATGAGCCGCGGGGACAGGGCGCCGCACAGGTGCATCCCGAGCAAAACGCGGAATCGTCTCCGCGGCGGCGTTTTAGTGAAACGTGAAGTTTCGGCATCCTCGCGGTTCTCCGTCTCGATCGTCTCGCGGATCGCGCGCACGGCGCTGTCGCCGAACAGGTCGCAGTGCCAAAACCGCACGTTTTCCCTTCCCGCGACGTGCGACAGGTCCATCGAGCCGTTCGCGTCCAGCATCACCACCCGCGCGTCCGGGAAGAAATACGACAGGAGCACGCCCACCACGCCTCGGCCGGAGCACGCGTCGAAGACGGTGACGCCTTTTCCGTTGTTTGGAAACCAACCCAGCCCCGCGAGCGTCCGCTCGATCTCGCGCCGCGCGCCGTACGCCTCGGTGATTTCTTTGTGCGCGGACTTGTGCGACAGCACGCGCGCGAACGCGGGGTCGCCGTCCAGGATCGCGTCGAAGAAACGTTCGTTAACGAACTCGGAGACGTAGCGCGAACCACTCTCGGCTTTCTTCGCCAAACGGCGACGCACGCGCGCCGACGTCGACTCGTATGAGTAATTAGTCACTGTGACTCGCGGCTGCTCGTCCGCGCTCGTCCGCGCGGCGCGCGGCGCGGCGTGTCGCGCGCGGAAATCGAACAAGCCGGAACCGAGAACCGACCACGTCGGTTTTTTTGAAAAAATCCTCGCCGGCGTCGCGTTCGGTGTAGCGACGGTACTTCCCGAAGCTCCGTCCGCGCCTAAAAAGTCTTTTTCGTCGGTTTTTTTTTCGGCGCCTGATGAGCGCCTAAAAAGCGAGCGCGTCACGTACCAGTCCTCGATGTTCCCGCGCACCTCCGCGTCGCTCGGGTGCGCGCGGTCGCACCGAGGGCCGTACCGACACACGACGAAGCGTTTTCGCGTTTTCGCTTCGGCGTCGGCGTCGGCGTCGTTCGCGAAACCCGCGACGTCGCCGTCGGGACGGCCACCGTCGCTCCCCAACCGGGCTCGGACGCCCTTCTTCGGTCGGACCTGCCCGAGCGCCTCGCGCACGCGACCGCGACAGACGTCGTCCGCGGTGCCTATCGCGTGGCACAAGTCGCAGGACGACGAGGGAACCGTCGTCGCGATGGTTCGTCGCGGACGCGCGTCGTTCGCGTTCGCGCCGTCGACGCCCGCGGCGCACGACTTCCACGACTTCCACGGTTCGAGCCGCGTGGCGTCTTCCGAGGACGTTCGCTCAGACGCTCGCTCCGCCTCGCTCGCGCACGGCTTCCCGTAGAAGTACTCCCAGCACACGAGGTCCGCGGCGACCGTGCCGTCCAGCGTGGACACGCCCACCGCCCCCCGCGACACCGGGGAGAACCTGTGCTCGTACGGCACGCCGGGGCCGTCGAAACGTTCGGCGGCATCCAGAGGTTTGGGTTTCGTCGATGGCCCCGCCCGGGGGGCAGGCGCGGCCGGCGTCGCCGGCGCGGGATCGAGCGCCGAGGCCACCTCCCGCGCCTCACGGTCCGCCTCGCGCGTCTCGCGTCTCGTCTCGCGGCGCGTCATCGCGCCGGCGCGCCGCCGAGAGTGGTGAGAAGCTTTCCTCGCGAGGCTCCCGCGATTTGCGCAGCCGACCACGGTTTGGACGACGAGTCGGAACGTCGGAAGCGCCGAGCGGAGTCGGATTGTCATTCCCTTTCACTCCTCCCCGCGCGGGCACGTGCGGTCGGGTCTCGGCTCCTCGCCGGCGGGGCGAGGCCGCACGCGCACGCGTCACCCGCGTCTCGAGCCTGAGACATGGCTTCCCCCGAGCGTCCTTCCTCCCCGCGTCCGCTCGCGCCGCTGCACAGCCTGTCCCCGCCGCGCCCGCCCCACGAGACGTTCTTTTCGTGGGACCGGACGAACGGCGAGGTCGGGCCGTCGGGCGCGCACGAATCGGGTGGGTTTCCCCACTCGGGTTTCCCCACTCGAGACGCGCGTACGACGCGCGGGGACTCGCGCCACGGCTCGCCCTCGGTCTCCCGAGAGGGCTCGCTGCGCGGGGGCGAGCGGTTCGCCGGAGGGGTGGGAAGCGGATCTCACGATCGAAATCACCAACAGGGTCACGCGGCGCGCGCGACCGCGTCGCCGCCCGCGAGCCGCGGGGGATCGATCCGGGGAGGCGACCGCTACGAGTCTCGCTACGAGTCTCTGCACAGCCACAGCGGGCGCAGGAAGCGAAGCTCCACCCTGGGGTTCGTGCTTCTCCTGGCGTTCGTCGCCATGCTGGCGCCCGTCGTGTACCACCACCAGCACCGGCACCACATCGAGACGCGCCGCCGCCGCGAGCGCCAGAGCGTGGTGTTCCGCGGCGACGTCCCGGGGGGTGGCGGGGACGAGCGCGCGTTCATCGGGGACGGGGACGTGTTGGAGACGGACGAGACCTCACGCGCGGACGAAAGGAGGACAGGGGACCCCATCGTGTTGCCGACGTAGCGGTAGCTAGCTACTAGGAAAGAGTCGCGCTCGTGTCGTTTCATTCATCGCTTTTTCACACGACGGATGACGCGCAGGTTTTGTGGCAGGTGCAGGGTTTGGGCTTCGTTTCCTCGTCCGTCGCCCTTCTGAGAGCTCGTTTCGCCGCCGCCGGCCTCACCGCTCCCCGCGCGTCCCTCGGTGGCCCGAGATCCGAGTCCGCGCCCCGAAAGGACCCCCGCGCGCCGCCGGGTGTCGTCCGTGCCCTCGCGAGCCCCGAGGCGTGACGCGGAAGTCGACGCGACCGCCGGCGATCGCCACGACCGCGCGTCTCCACGTCGGTACCGTCGTCGTCGGCGTCGAGCATGGTGTGCATCCGCCCCGCCACCTTGGAGGACATCTGGGAGGTGCAGCACTGCAACTTGATGTGCCTCCCCGAGAACTACCAGATGAAGTACTACCTGTACCACAGCCTGAGCTGGCCGCTGCTCCTGCACGTCGCCGAGAGCGCCGACAGCGGCGGACGCAAGAAGATCGTCGGCTACGTCCTCGCCAAGTTGGACGAGGAGAGCGAGGATGCGCACGGCCACATCACGTCCCTGGCGGTGCTCCGCACGCACAGGAAGCTGGGCATCGCCGCGAAGCTCATGCGCGCGGCGCACGACGCGATGCGCGGGGTGTACGACGCGAAATACTGCTCGCTGCACGTCCGGGTGTCCAACGCCGCGGCGATCCACCTGTACGTCGACGTACTGGGGTACGACAAGAAAGACGTGGAGAAGAAGTACTACGCCGACGGTGAAGACGCGCACGACATGCGCAAGACCTTCGCGCGGCTGGCGGAGGAGCTGGAGAAAAACCCAGACGCGGACGTCGACTCGACGCTACTGCGGGAGCTCAAGCTGCTGAGCGTCGTCGGGTAAAGAGGGGAAGATCACACGCGGGAGTCGTCTGTCGTTAGTCACGGGTCATACTTATATCCTATGTTTGCCTTTCGTCTGTGTCTGTGACACAGGAGTGTCGACTTTTCCCCATCTGAAAACGGGTTCGTCGTCAGTCTCCGCCCTCGCTCCGCCGCTTCGGCGCCGTCGCGCGCGCTCACCTCGTGCTCGTCACGGGGCGGACCTCGCGATGTCCGCGTTCGAGGAGCTCGGGGTGTGCCCCGAGCTCATCCGCGCCGCGGACGACGCGGGCTGGCTCCTGCCCACCGCCGTGCAGGCGGAGGCGACGCCGCTGATCCTGGGCGGCGGCGACGTGCTCGTCGCCGCGGAGACGGGCAGCGGCAAGACGGGCGCGTTCGGCGTGCCCGTGCTGCAGATCGTGCACGAGAGCCTGCGGAACGCGGCGGTCGCGCGCGTCGCGACGAGGCGCTCGGGACGCGGGGACGAGGTTTCCGGGGACGGGGGCGAGAGGTTTCCGGAAACCACCGCCGCCGACGTCGCCATGAGCGCGTCGGATCGGTCCGACGCGTTCGCGGTGTCCCCCGACGGGTTCCGCGTGCAGGCGCGGGACCCGCGCGGGTGGGCGGGGGGCAGGGCCTCCGTCGGCGTGACCTCCGGCAAGCACTACTACGAGGCGGAGGTGACGGACGACGGCCTGGTGCGCGTCGGGTGGAGCGCGCGCGATTCCGCGCGACTCGACGCGCTGGGGACGGATGCGCTTTCGTGGGGGTACGGCGGCACGGGGAAGAAATCGCACGGCGGCGCGTTCGAGGCGTTCGGCGCGAACGGCGGCGTGCCTTACGCCAAAGGTGACGTCGTGGGATGTGCGCTGGACTGCGACGAAGGGCGCATCTCGTTTTTCAAGAACGGCGAAGCCGTCGACGGCGGCGACGGCGTCGCTTTCGCGTTGGACTTGGAAAAAGTCTTCGGGCGACGAGAAAAAAACGAGAAAAAAATCCGAGCGCCCGCGTTGTTCCCGGCGGTGTGCCTCAAGAACGCGGAGTGCGTTTTGCGGTTCGGCAACAAACGAGGCGACGCGTTCGCGCACGCGCCCCCGAGCGGGTACGCGGCGATCGCGAAAGCCGCCGTCGGGCAATGGGTCGCCGGCGACGACGACGACGACGACGACGAAGAAATCCTCCCCGCGGCGCCGATCGTCTCCGCCTCGTCCCCTCGGACGCCCCGCGCGCTGATCGTCGAGCCGACGCGCGAGCTCGCGGAGCAGACGTACGCGTTCTTCGACGCGTTCGCGACGCACCTGGTGCGTCCGACCGTCGCCGCGGCGCTGTTCGTGGGCGGCGGCGGCGGCCGGGACTCGAAGAAGACGCAGACGGAGGCGTTGACGCGCGGCGCGGGGTGCGACGTCGCCGTCGGCACGCCCGGCCGCGTCCTGGACCTCGTCGAGAGCGGCGTGCTCGACCTGCGTGACGTGCGCTTCTTCGTGCTGGACGAAGCGGACGCGTTGCTGGACGCGGGGAACCGAGGCGTGATCGAGCGCATCCGCGCGCGTCTTCCCGGCGGCGCCGCGGACGCGTCGAGAAACGCCTCCGCGAAGGTAAAAGCGACGTTCGGCCGGGTCCAGACGCTTTTGTTTTCGGCGACGCTGCGGTCGCCCGTCGTCCGGCGCCTGGCGGAGCAGATGTGCGTCACCCCCACGTGGGTCGATCTGAAGGGGTACGACCACGTCCCGGACGCGGTGCTCCACGCGATGGTCGTCGTGACGGGCACCGACGGCGGGTCCCGCGGCGGAGCCTCGGCGGCGAATGCGCCAAACGCGATTCGCCAATCGCGATTGGCGGAGCTCGCGACGGCGCGAACCGACGAAGCGCACGCGGCGACGAAACCGGGCGACCGCGACGCGAAGGACTGTGCGTCTCACGCGATCAAGGTGAACAAACTCCTGATGCTCGTACACGCGATCGACGCGATCGACGCTATTGAGCTCACGTCGAACGTCGATGCGAACCGTCGTCGAACGCTCATCTTCTGCCGCACCAACTTCGACTGCGAGCGGGTGGTCGCGTTTCTGGCGGACGTGGCGAACGAACGCGGCGTCGCGAATGAACGCTCCTGGTCCGCGCGGTCCCTCGGTGGCGCTTTGACCAACGACGAACGGCGTGCGAACTTAGCGGCGTTCAAACATGGACGAGTGGCGTTCCTGGTGTGCACGGACGTCGCCGCGCGCGGCATCGACGTGCGCGGCGTGCCTTTTCTGATCAACGCGACGCTCCCGGAAACCGCCGAGGAGTACGTGCACCGCGTCGGCCGCGTGGGGCGCGCGGGCGCGCCCGGGGTGGCCCTGTCGCTCGTCGCGGACGTACCGGAACGCGTGTGGTTCGTACGCAAGAAGGGTTTAAAACCGTGGCTCCGCACGCCCGTGAGCGCCGCGGACGTGAAGGAGCACACGGTGTGGCTCGACGAACCCGGCGCGACGGTGAAGATCGAAGCGCGGCTGGGCGAAGAAATCGCGCGGCTCGAGGCGGAAACGTCGTCGTCGTCGTCCTTGACGGATTCCTTGACGCGCTTTCTGGAGGCGAACAAAGCGCGCGTGGACGTCCGCTCCGGCGCGGTCGTGCGCCCCGAGGACGCCGCCGCCTCCGCCGAGCTCGCCGCGCGCCTCGAGCTGTACGCGCCCGCGACGCGCAGGCTCGCGCAGCTCGAGGTGGACGCGCAAATCTCCTTCTGGAGCCTGAAACGGAAATTCGCCGACGCCTGAATCGCGACGATACGGTACGTACTCGTGTTTCAGTAAAAGCCTTTCGCGACGCGCCGCCGCGCGTTTTTTTTAGTGAAAAACGAAACAAACAAACAACGCTCGTACGTAGTCACTACCGTCCGTAGACCTTCTGTGTGTAGCTCGTGTACTACGTGGTGAAGTACACCACTCAAACACCTCGGGACGCGTTCCCGGAAGCGCCCCCCCCCGTTTTTTTTTTTTTTTTTTTCCCGCGAAACGCGCGTCTTCGTCTTCGCCGTCGTCAAAGCG
>Ga0181600_10002517_pt1 | contig 14110 bp, 16 predicted proteins | sample 041ome_2_FD_132982 | JGI IMG/M metagenome (GOLD analysis project Ga0181600, IMG submission 132982) | Coastal salt marsh microbial communities from the Groves Creek Marsh, Skidaway Island, Georgia - 041406US metaG (megahit assembly) | ecosystem: Environmental > Aquatic > Marine > Intertidal zone... | reverse complement strand
TCGACGCGTTGAATTTAAAAAGCAAAAGACAAGCCGAACGAACAAATCGACGGTTCATGAACGGTCGATGGGTGACACGTCGATCGGACACTCGGGAAGTACGATCGATCGATCGATCGATCCGGACGCGCGGGCGCGCGCGCGGGCCCGCACAACCAGACCCTCGTCGTGAAGAAGAAATGATGCTCACGAGTGCCACCACCGTCGCCGCGTCCCGCGTCGTCGTCGCCCCGCGCGCGTCGGCCGCGAAGAAGGCGTCCCGCGCGCAGTTCGGCGCCGTCCGCGGTTTCGACCCGCTTCGGTACGTGTCGTCGCGCGACTCGATTCTCGACGATGATGGTTCTTCTCGACGACGACGATGATGGCGAGTGGGGACGATGGACCGCGGTGATCCGACGGGTCGTGACTCAGGAAAACCCCTAGAGGGTCCGTCGAAAACCGAACGGGCCGAACGATCGGATCGCGCGCGCGTCGGACGCCCGTCGCGGGTGAACGCGCGCGCGAGCGCGTGCGCGAGCGCGCGGAACGAGTCGAGGGAATTTCGTTTCATTCGCGCGTCGCGTCGCGTGACGCGCGGGCGGGTGAACGAAGGGGTGAAGTCGATCGGTTTCGTCCGGTGGATTTCGACGGGAGCGCGCTCTCGGTCGCGTAGGATCGAATCGAATCGATTCGATTCGGACGAGACGGGACGGGACGACGCGCGATGCGGTTCGTGCGGTTCACGCCGATCGTACGCGTCGCGTTTTACCCCGTCGATTCCCGTCGCTTCCCGTCGCTTCCCGTCCCGTCGTCGTCGTCGTCATCGACGAACCTCGGCGATGACGTCCTCGTCCTCGAGATAGGGTGAGAGGGTTTACGTACGCGTACTGACGTGTTTATTTTGTGTTTCTCGCCCGCAGCGTCGCCCCGAAGGCTCGGGGTAACCTCCAAGTCGTCGCGTCCGTCACCAAGAAGCCGGACCTCTCCGACCCGGTGCTCCGCGCCAAGCTCGCCAAGGGCATGGGCCACAACTACTACGGTGAACCGGCGTGGCCGAACGATTTGCTTTACATTTTCCCGGTCGTCATCCTCGGCACCATCGCGTGCTGCGTCGGCCTCGCCGTCATGGAACCGACCCCGCTCGGTGAACCGGCGGATCCGTTCGCCACCCCGCTTGAAATTCTTCCGGAGTGGTACTTCTTCCCGACGTTCAACGCGCTTCGTGTCATTCCGAACAAGCTCCTCGGTGTCCTTTCCATGGCCGCCGTCCCGGCGGGTTTGATCACGGTGCCGTTCCTCGAGTCGATCAACAAGTTCCAAAACCCGTTCCGTCGTCCGGTTGCCACCACCGTCTTCTTGATTGGTACCTTCTACGCCATCTGGATGGGTATCGGTGCCTGCTTGCCGATCGACAAGGCGATCACTCTCGGCGTCTTTTAAGTCTCGTCTGATTTTGGTTTTAACAAAACGGGCGCGGCGGCGACGGAGTTCGTTCGGCGACTTTTACAAATTTGACGTTTATGATGTGTTGTTGACTCGAGCGATGTCAAAAACAGAAAACAATTAATGCGTTCAGGAGACTGAAATGCGGTAGAGGGGAGCGCGCGATGCCTTTAAGCAGGTGTCGGTTAGCTTGAAATGTAAAGATTTCATTAATTTTAACGAACCGAGCATCCCGAGGCGACGACGCGACATTGAGCGACGCGGACCGAATGCCGCGTAAAACGCACGTGTACGAACGAGAGCTCGTCAGCATCGATGATGAGAACGCGCTATCGGCGCTCGCATCGACGACCATTGCGCAAGACGACTCGTTGTGTCGAGCCAACGGAAGAGCGGGCGCAGAAAAGACGCTTCGCGTGGCTTCTTGGAACGTGCAATTCTTACCGGGAATCTGGCGCGGGTGCGGTGGGAGACCGAAAGACATGGTCGCGCGCGCTCTACGAATAGCAGAAAATTTGATAACCGTCGCGAGGATGAACGCCATCGACATTTTGTGCGTTCAAGAAGCTTTCCACGAACCGTCTCGCAGAGCGCTCATCGAAGGCTTGCGTTTATGGTACCCGTATGTGTATGCGCCGAACGTCAAGTCGGGCTTGATGACGTTTAGCAAGACGAGCCACGTGTGTAATCACTTTTCGCCGTTACCGGCGTGCGGGATCGAAAAGATGGCGTTCACCAAGGGTGTGTCGACCACTTTCTTGAGGTTGTCATCGAGCAGCGAGCATACGTCGGTGGCTATACTCCTGAATACCCACTTACAATCAGACTTTTGGAGCAACGGCGCGGATACGAGGCTCAAACAGCTGTGGCACATCAAATCGGTGATGCAAAGAGCGCTGAGAGAGTGCGCCGGGAACAGCTATCGCGTGGAGCGGATTTTGCTGTGCGGAGACTTGAACATCGCCGCTGGCGGAGACGAATACGCGACGCTGATGCGGGACGTTTTCCCAGCCGCAGTCGATCTCACGGCGTCACCGTTGAGGCCTGAGATTAGAAGCGATAGAAAGACCTTCCCCGTCGCGCGATGGCGTCACTACCTGCTGCCGTGTCGAGGCGTGAGTCGTTACATCGACTTGGAGCCGAATCGACAGTTGGACTACGTACTCGATTTGACACCAATGATGCGCCAAGGCGTGCCCCCTGTGCATCGGCACGTTGATGCAGCTTACGTACACCATGCGCTGTGTCGAGACGCGCACGGGCTCGCTCTCTCGGATCATTATCCCGTGGTGGCGCTGTCGAGCACGTTCCACTTTCACGGACACGACTACACTCTCTAGAGACTCATGTGCGGCGCCCTTTACGTTCATTAAATGCTGCTGCTATGACATATGAAACTACAAGATGAACACTAAATTTGTGCGCTGATAAACGCGACGAAACATCGACGAAGATTATTGGATTGGCGTCAGACTCTCGTCGGGGACGCCAACCTCATCCCCGTTATCCGTCTCCGTCGTCGCCCTCTTCACTGCCGGCACCGTCAAATCGTCGACTGAGTCCTTCTTCTTCTCTTGCCCTTCCTCGCTATCCGTCGACCGGTTCTTCGTATCCCGGCTCGGACTCCCCTCGGACATCACGCTCCTCGAAGCCGCAATCGCCGAGCTGTACGACGCCCTAGAAAACGAATCAAACGCGTCAACATCCACCGGGATGCGCGGAGACACGGTACACTTTCGATGAACCCGTTTTATCTCAACCGCATCCGGCGTCTCATCCGTTATCCCGACGAGATACGCCCGATCCAACACCGCTCCTTGCGACGTGTGCGTCGCGAGTCGCTCCCGCGACGCGCCGACGAAAGTCGCGCCGCCCACTTTCGCCCCACCGCCATCCTTTTCCAGTTCCCTCATCGTCAACCGCAGCGCGTGCAATAACTCCGCCGTCGTCGCGCGCTCTCGTCGCATCAAATCCGCGTTCGCCCGTCTCTCCGTCTCACTCCTTTCTCTCAACGTCCTCGCGTCTCGCTCCAACGCCAGCAGTCGCTTTTCCAGCTTTTCCAAACCGTCACCGCTCCCGCTCCCGCTCCCGCTTCTCCACCCTCGCGGTTCGGGCACACCGACGTACGCCGTCCCCACGTTTCGTTTCCCTCGCTGCTCAGTCGTCGGCGTCGTCGCCGAAGACTCGACGCTCAGGACCGTCGCGAGCGACCTCGAGGACCCACCGGCATCGCCTGGAGACCCCGGGACTATGGTCTCGGCGAGTGACCCCCGACCGCCGTCGCGAAGCGTCGAGCGTATCGATTCTGCGTGCTCCGAAGTGCGCGACCGAGGCGTGGTCGCCGCCGTCGCCGACCGAGACGCGCACGCGCCCATCGCGGATGGGGTGCGACGCGCCGCACAGTGCGGCTCGGAGTGACACCATGCGGTGCTGTCGGTCCATCGACGTCGTGGTGGACGACGAGGAGGAGGAGAAGAAGGCGGTGCAGCAGGATACAGATGAGACTTTAACCGCCGCCGCGCCCGCCGTCAGCACGGCGTCGCGCGTCGACGACGCGTTGACTACCGAACGAAAGATGCGCGAGACGCTCGATGCGTGCGCACTGTGCGTGACGACCAAACTCGCGCTCGAAAACGCGCTCTCGCGCGGGTGGATCGCGCTCGCGCGATCGCGCGCGATGGATGGCGTCGGTACCGCGCTCGTCGTCGCGTCGGCGTCGATACGTCGCGCCGGGGATGCGCCGGGGGAGAGGCGCGGAGGGTCGCTCGCGAGCGCTTCGGTGCGCGAGGCGCGAAAAGCGTTCCTGGAAGCCTTGTCGGCAGTCTCCGAAGCCGTCGACGCGCAACGCGCGCTGCAGCGCGTCGTCGATGGATGATTCGGTTTCATTCAAAACTTCAAATCTTAACGGTGGGGGAATAGCGAGGAGAATGGAAACGACGACGAGTTTGAGACCGCTCGGAGCGCAATGCGGGCGGTTAGCTCGCCCTTGTTGTTTTCGTTTCGCGGACGATGTACCATAGTAGCACGGTAGCGCTAAAAGGTGTCATGTATTTTACACATTCACTACTATTACGTTTTTTTGTCGCCCACGACTAGTCTTTTAGAGGCGAACTAATCAAAACTTCTACACGGCGCTATCCGCCGGCCCGGCGTCCGCCATTCCCGAGCTGGATGGACTTGGACTTCTACACGGCAGACACAACCCCCGGACTAGAGAGGAAACTATGCCGAGCAAAAACGCAACCACCATAAACATGACGAGAAAGTACACCGGAGGCTCGTATCCCACGGCGGATGAAACCATGTCCACGCCGACAGCCATCAACGTCGCCGCTACGGCGTAATTCAAGTCTGGGAAAATTTCAACCGTACCTTGCAATTGCGGATACAAGGCTCGCACCAAGAGCACGGCGCAAAGATCACCGCAAATCACAGCCGTGAGGTTTGAGTGTCCGACGACGTAGATTGTCGACACACCGTCGATGCAAAACATGAGATCCGATGCCTCGATGATGAGCATGACGAGCACCAGCGGAGTAAAGTGAAAAACTCCATCGTCGCTCCAGCTATAAAACGCCGTTCCCTCGTACTTCGTCGACATGCGCTTCCCGAAACACGTCTTTACGGCTCGCACGAGCCAGTTGGTGCTCAAATCCGGATCGTCATCGTCGTCATCCGTAAAATAGAGAACGATGATGCCTTGATAAAAGATAAACACGCCAATCAAAACAAACAAAATTCTCATGTACGTGTAAATCCCGTGAAAACTCATAAAGAGCGAGATGCGCACCACCAACATGATCGGTAAACCCGCCACCAAGATGCCCGGTCGTCGACTCGCCGGCACCTTGAACGTTCCGAAAATCTGATGAAACACCACGAGATTATCCAAGCTGAGCATCGTCTCCACCGCCGCGCTCCCGACGAACGCGCTCAGCACCTCCGCCTTATCCCCAGAGCCCATCGCTTGGCCGTGCAACACCGCCAGCGTCGCCGCTGAGATTATCGCGAAGAGGAAAATCTGAAACGACGGGAACCGGCTCACGACGTCGTTGTAACCACCCAAACACCCTCTGTCTCGTTTCCCCCACACGTGTTGCGATTTTTCACCGCACGCGTCGCCGTCCGTCGTCAACGCGATGAGTGGGGTCGACGCCTTCGCGTTCGCATCTTTTCCATCGTCGTCGTCTTTTTTCTTCGGCGGCATGGTTCGTGCGCCCGTCCGCCGGCGTGTGACGACGAGTACGAAAAATCCAATGCGTTGGGTGTTATATCAAACACCCGGGAGTAGTCGAAAAAACACTCTGTTCAGAGACTGCGGGCGCCGTCGACTACGACGACGACGATGGGATGAAAATGACTAGAAATGAATGTGGTCGTTACAATGTTTCAATGTGTTTGTACTAGTAGTGTACTCGCGCGTCGTTGTTTTTGTTGGCGTAATCGTCATCATATTGGTTTACGAAGGACGAGCGTCAGAAAGCTGCGACGCGCTGTCGCTAGCGTGCGCGCGAAGGGATAATCTTTGGCGCATCGCTTCGACGGCGCTCTCGGGTTCAGTCTTGTTGGTGAGAAAGATGACTTGGAGCGCAGCCATGCTCTTCGGTTTGGGATCGTTCATCGTGAGTTTGGCGAAATGTTTGGCGAGCTCGGAGAGTTTGCTTTCCGAAGAGACGCCGCGGTAAAAGTGCAAAAAAAATCTCTCCACTTGTTCTCGAGTCGGATAGTCGTAAGACATGGTGACGTCGAACCGACCTGGTCGTGTGAGCGTGTGATTGAGCACGTTCTTGTCGCGACAAGTCATGAAGATCAAGCGTCCGTCAGCGGCGGTGAGACCATCGAGAAGGGACGCCGTCGCCTGAACGGACAATCCGCCCTTGTCTGCCGTGTCTCCCGAAGGGGTTTCGGAGGGCACCTCCTTGAACATCTGTGGTGCGCCCGGCGAGTCCACGTCTTCTAGTAAGATGATGGAAGGTCTCTTAGTCTTGGAGAAGAGAGTGTAGAGTCCCTCGTCTGTCAAAAATGGATCTGAGAGTCGAATGACGTAAATCGGCAATGAAAAATGTCCAGCGAGTGCAAACACTGAAGAAGTTTTCCCGCTTCCGGGTATGCCGTGCAATAAGTACCCTCGACGGTACGGGATGCCTCGATCGTTGTACCATTTCTCAGACTCTAAAAACTCTCCAACATCTTGCTTGAGTTTGGAGACGGCTTCTTGCGGTAGAATCACAGTGTCGAGAGAGCGCGAAGGCTTTGTAGGCATGCGCTCCCACTCGTGCTCGATGAAGCCTGTCGAATTCTGTGTCATGTGTTTGATGGTTGAACGAGGCATGTACGCTGTCGTATCGCCGGTCTTAGTTTCCCTCACTTTGTGAGCTGTGATGAAAATTTCAGCGAAGATGTCATCGATATCCTTCTGGCTCACGAACGGACGAAGGAATCTGAGCTCGAGCGGTTCTTCGTCGTCTGTCTTGAAGTGCATTCCGGTCGCCACCGACGCGGCCCACGAATCGTCCTTGCCCTCCCTGTCTTCGCGATCACGACTTTTGTCTCGCACAACGCCAGCACACACAAACCATACGGTGTGCCCCAAAATCTCATGCCGGATCGTCCTGTTGGTAAGCAACGGTTTCTGCTTCACGAACTCACGCGTATCCTCCCGTTCGATCGCGCGTCCCGTGAGGACGTACTTTTCGTACCACTTTCTCGAAAAGCTCGCCTCCTGCACGCTCGGGCCCGCTCGTCCGCCTTTCTTTTTCGCGATGGCGCGCATGTAGCGTTTGACATATCCACGCGTCACGACATCCTCCATCCGCACGGTCACGAAGAGCATCTCCCGCATCACTTGTCTCGCCCACACCAACGCAAACGCGCTCAGTTTCCAAAACGAATTCGTTACGCTCAGGGTCACCATGCCCTGAAGGTACTCATTCTCGCGAAGTGTATCGAACGATGTTCTTAACAGGCCCGCGATGCGCGTCAACGTCGCCATCCACACCGCCAGCACCATCGGTGCGCGCGAGACAACTTCACACGTCGCATCCGCGTTCGTCACGCAGTCCATCGTCGTCGCGCGCGTCGTCGAGTGACGACGCCGCGCGATCGTTTGAAAAAATAACTAACGCTTCGGCGTTTCCGAGACGAATGTCACGACAGAACGATGCGCGCCGTTGCGACGATCTCGACGTCCATCGTCGCGGGCGCGCGGAAGATTGTCGCGTGGATAATTTTCCTCTTCGCGCCGCGAGCGTTCGCGTCGACATCGAGGAGGGAGCGACGCGACGACGGCGACGGGAAGGAAAAGATGCTGTCGTGCTTTGCGCGGCGTGCGAGACGTGACGGCGGTTCGGATCTTAAAGCTTGGGCGGTGACGGAGGAGGAGGCGATGCGGCGGGATCCGCTGGGAAAGGATCATTGGAAGGGACACGGGGTCGACAACGCCATTCGAGGGGCGCCGCGGTCGAGGGAGAGCGTGCGAGCAGTGCGAGTAAAGTTTGAGAATTGGTAACTGTCTCGTCAGACGCGAATCGTTGCATGGACTGACGCGCGCGTGTCTCGATAACAGTTGCGAGTATCCAGTCAAGCTGATTTGGATTGGCTATGACGGACGCGCGAGAGCGTACGGGACAATTGAGCCAGGGAAATGTAGGGAACAGTCGACCTTTGAGTCGCATCCTTGGTCGTTCATGGGTAAAGTCGGCCCTTCGACGCTCCGACGATGCGTCGTGGAGGACTCTCCGTTGTGGGTCGGGACGATAGAGGAGGAAGACGAGTACGACGATTGGGAAGAAACGGCGCTCCGAAAGAGGAAGTTAAAGATTTGCGAGCCCAAGGTGAGCAATGATTGGTCTCCCGAAACGCATGCTCGAACGTGTGACGCCTTCAAGAGAGCGACTAAAGCGATGCTACTGTGCCATCATCGCTCTACGGCGCGAGAAGGACTGGGCGTACTTCCACAGGACTTGTTGATACACGAGGTGATCGCTCGCGCGGCGCCATACGAGGCAAAGTATGTCATGCCCGAAGGATGAAACGATTTTTCTCACCGTACCGATGCGACTAGAATTTTGAGCTCTATTACACAGACAATTCGTTTCGACTACTAGCAAGCGACCTTACACCTCACAGACGGCCGGTATCCACACCGGCAAGTCGCTTGAGAAAAGCATACGACGTGTAAGTGATCGCGACGCCGGGCGCCACCTTTGCAAACTCTGGCAGAATGCCTCTGTACAGCCCGGTGACTCCCTCCTTTGCCAGCACCCGTTTAAATACACCTAAAAAACTATCACCCTTGACAGCGTCTCGCATCTGCATGCGTCTTCGTACGAGATCAATGGGAAACGTTGCCGTGGCGCTCACCACCGCCGCGGCACTCCCGCTCGCCAAGTCGACCGCCATGGGATGCACGCCGTGGTCGAGTCCTTGCAAATGGTTCCTCAGAGTCTCGTACGCAGCAAAATTGAGCGCCAGATTCGGTCCAACGCCGATGAGCGTCGGCTTCAGTCCTCGATACAAACCTCTCACCCCTTCGTCTGTGAGAATCTTCATAAAGGCGTCCGCGATGCCGTTGTAATGCCGCACAGTCGTCTGCGCCGCGAGACGCGTTCGAATCAAATCCAAAGGATAGGTGAGCGTGCACGCGATGCATCCGGCGCTCCCACCGGCGAGCAACCGCTGCGCCAAGCCCCATTTGAACGCCCCTTCCGCTGGATCGCCATTTTCATCGAAATGTAACCGCGTCATCACCTCATCCAACCCATTCATAATTTGCTCGTATGCGTAAAAGTTGACGGCGCTGTACGGCAGCCTATGAATGATGGTGACTCCGTTTCCCTTCCAAAGCGCTGTCACGCCCTCCGTCGCCACGATTCTCCGCAACGAGCTCCAGATCGACGCCCTCCCCAACGATGCGTGCCATCCAGGCACCGCATTCGTCCCTTGCAACTGGTTTAATATCGTCAACCTCGCCAACGGAGCCGTGCACGACTTGCTAAACGCGCCCGCGATTCCGCCGCACACCAACAACTTTGTCGTATCATTCACCGCGGTCCACGCCCCGGCGGGATCGATCGCCTCGTACCTGCCCTTCTCATCACTCTTCCTCTCTACTGTACCTCCACCATCCGATCCCGGCGGCGGCGGCGGCGGCGGCCTTCTCGAATCATCCGCACCGGCACCCGTTTTGACATCATCGCGACCATCATCCGTCGGTTTCCCGCGTCCCATCCATCCCCGTTTCTCCACCAACGGAGGCAACGACGACGGGTCCGACGTGGACACTCCCATTCCTTGCGTCATCTCCACCTGTTCGATCCGTTCGCGTCCGGCGTCGGCGCCTGTCGTTCGAGAAATCGGGGCGCGCAGACGCGATTTCAAAACGATTTGCAAACTTCGCAGTCTCTATGCCATTCCTTGGTTCATAACTCGTCGTATATTCATAAAAACTAATTCTTGGTCTGTGAGTCGTCAAATAGGATGGGGGTCACGCCAGCCCGGTCCTCGCCGTGAGGGCTTCGGCTCCAGGCCGTCGACGACAGACGACGACGGACGGACGGACGGAGACATGGGTGTCGTGGGAGATAAACCGACGTATCCGGTGATTGATTCTGCGCCGAGCCTCGGACGCGTGGGTAAGTGCGCGCGCAGCGATGACGGACGGGAGCCTCGCGGTTTCGTTCCGTAATGAAGTGGGAACGGATCCGAACGCGCGCGCGCGCTGTGGGGGATCTCGCCCGATTTAACGCGAGATGCGAGTGTGTTAAGGTTGGTGACTGACGGTGTGGGTGTTTCGTTCGCGTCGCGCGCGCAGTGGGAAACTTTAACGCGACGGATTACAGAGACGTGTTGCTCGCGACGGTGGGGAGCGGATCGGCCGGGTACGTCGTCGGGGGGATGACGAGGTCAAAGGTGTGCATGCGGACGCCGACGGCGGTGATGTCCGCCGGGTTGGGATTGTGTGCTGGGGTGTTCTACGCGACGCAATCGAGCGCGGCGCGATTGATGGGGTTCAGACCGAGCTAAGGGGGAGAGCGACGTCAGACGAACGGCGCGAGGTTTCGACCGAGCTAGCTAGAAACGAAAACCGAGGGCGTGGGACGCTCGCTAGATTGATCAAGCCTATGCAAAAACAAAGTGTGTATTAGTTGCGACTTTTTGTGCCGCGAAGAGGGCTACTAGCGTACAGCGCGTCGTCGTATTTCTACGTGACAAACTAATGCGAACGCTGGACTCAACCGGCGACCCACGCACTCAGAGGCAAAGCGGCGAGAACTATGAGCGCAAGCACGGCGGCGCACCCCAAACCGTTCCTCCACCGAACGTACCACGCATCATCGTCCGCGATCGTTTCCGCCAGCGTCATCGACGTCCCATCACTCGCGTCTACTCCGCCTCCCGCGAGCCGTCGCGACGCGTTCCACGCGCGCATCTTAAACGAACTCGCCTCGTCTTCGTACGCCCGAATCCGTTCCACCCGTCTGCTCGATGCAGACGCGTCTTCATCCACTGGTATTCCAGTTTCCACGTCCATACTGCGTCTCGTCATTAATCTGCGCGTCGATGAACACGAACACGTATCAGTCAGTCGGTCGCGCATTCGGTTTGTACCCCCAACGAAATTATCAATTCACACGTCGCGCGAAGCGAATTCCTCCCCCCCGGATCCCGAACGATTCATCGATCGTCGTCGATGACGCACCCATCGGCGCTACACGCGCTGTCCCCTCGCGCGTGCGCGACATTCCTGCTTCCATCGTCGTCGTCGTCGTTTCGTAAAGTTCGTCGTAATTCCGACACCACGTCGGCACGCTCTTCTTCGTAAATGTCAACATCGAACGCCCCCGCGGTCGACGAGACGGACGGGGATCGAACGACGACGATGGATGGTCGCGTCGCTCGCATTTACTCGCGCGTGCGCGTGTTCCCGACGGATGCGCCGCGTCGAGGTGTGGCGCGGGTTGGAGTGCATTCACGATGAAAATGCACGTTCAACTCGAACACAGCGAGTTGCTCAGCTTCGCTGAGACCGTGCTGCGCGAGATCGACGTTGACCGACATTTAGAAGTTTTCAAAGAGAGCTTGTTGTTTCGTTTTAAAGACCGGCGGGGGTTGGACTCCTCGGCGACCTGTGCGTTGTTTCGTGGTTTGTAAAATGACGACACGACACGCGGACGCGGACGCGGACGCTGGCGACGTCGCGACAAAAAACGCGTGCCCACTTATCGCCCGGTTCGAGATCATCAGACCACATATTGTGACGAGTTTTTAACATACTACCGGTAGATAGTATATTGCATAGCTGGTTATTCTTATGTGTACATGGTACAGCTGGTTATTCTTATTCGTGCCGAAAAGAAGGCGAAGCGGACGTCGTCTGTCACGGCGGGTTGTGTTCTCTGTCGTACGCGGTTTGCCACGTTTCTCCGTCGCACTTGTGCTTGCCGCTCAATCCGCGACAGCAACCCCAATCGTTTGTGCACCACGAGCGGGTCGAATAACTGCCCATGGCTTCAATTTCGTATCCGTCGACGTTGCAGTCGAAATTTCTCGGATTGGAGCACGTTGTCGAGGATGGGATGGAATCGTAACACGGAGGCGCGCCGGGCTTGTTATCGCCTTGGCCGTCGCACGCGTTGTCGCTGCGAGCGCACACCGGACCGTTGTAGTTGCACATGCCGGCCCAGTCGCGGCCGATGTGGTTTCCGCACTGCGACGCGGTGTTGTAACAGGCTTCGTAACACGTGGACGAGGACGTGTCCCACCAAGCGTCTGGAGCGACGTTGCACGCGGTTTGGGCATCTTGGCAGGTCGGAACGCCGGGTTTGTTCAGACCGTTTCCAACGCAGTCGCTCCTCGCGCACGTCGGCGTCATGTAGGCGCATTCGGTGGGATGGTCGTGCTGGCGGGAGATGTGGTTGCCGCACGCCGTAGCGGTATTGAAACAGGTTTCGTAGCAAGTGGACGAAGATGCCTCCCACCAACGATTGGGATCCGTTTCACATTGTTGTTGTGGAGTCTGCGTCGGAGCCGGTTGTGGAGCCGGTTGTGGAGCCGGTTGTGGAGCCGGTTGTGGAGCCGGCTGTGGAGCCGACGGGCAGCCCGCGGGCTCGGTTTGCGGGCACGTGGCTTGACACTGGCCCCAAGTAAACACGTTGGTCGACCCGTCGTAGACGCGATTCCAAAAGGTGTCACCGTTCGATAACGTAGTTTGTTGCGTGCACGACCGTCCAGCGAGAGGTGCGGGAACGGTCGCGGCAGGGCACCTCGCCGAACCCAACGCGGAACAACCGATTTCCAGCGAAGCGACGCCGTTTTGAACCAGGAAAAATCCAAACTCTTCGCCGTCACCAATGTTCACCGTCGCCTCGTATCGGCCACATCCAGTCTTTGTCATGTCGATCGCATCCTCGTAGAGGAAATCGCCACTCATAGACTTTGAGACGAACTTCGCACCGACGTTCGACCAATCCCCAGGGTTAAAGTCCAAATCGCCGACGTTTGAGCACGCCGTGTCGAGCGTGAGCGTGTGGCTCGTCCCAGCCCCGAGACCCGACGCACGCACCGCCCCCGCGCCGCGCGCCGCTTCACTCTTCGCCGTCACTCCACCGGCAACGACGATTCCACATCCAACAAGCGCGACGCACGCCACCACCATCGCCCGTCGCGGCGTCCACCACTTCCGCTCGTGAACACCATCAACGTCTTCACGAAGGAGCGCATCCAATTCACTCGGCGCGCGTCCGAACGTCGTCCTCGACGCGACGAACGCGCGTCGCGCGTTGAACATCGACATGGTCGTCGTCGGCATCTTCGCGAGCGTCGTCTTTGAGAAGCGCTCGACCGGTCTCGACCGCGCGACCGAAATTGACGCGCGCGGTCGGTGCGCCTCGGTGGTTACGTTAGAGAAACATAAATATCTGTCTCTAGAGCACACAAGAATCTTCAACATTTTAACGACGTTTTGGAAAAAATATTGCGTTACTTATCGTAATATTTTACGATCGTTTTCCATGTATGACGTTCGAAACGAGGTGAAAAACTCTCGTAAAACCATGCTCGAACATTACGACGAAAAGATCAGGTTCCTTAAAAAACTGAAAAAGCTCATCGACGCATAAATCGAGTTAAAGACAAAGTCAGAACATGGGTGTGTGGAAAATAGTTCGGCAACCACGCGGACGCGTATGTCTCGGCGTAAACGAGGAATCTCAAAACACCGCCGAGACAGAACGCGAGAGTATCGTTCAGTGGCACACGTCGTCAGCGGACCCGCAAATGGAACGAAGACCGCCATGTATACACGCGTGTGTCCTCTTTGCTCTACGCGCTCTCAACAAGGAGCGAGCGGATTCGCTACGCGGTACTATGATATAACAACAACAATGATAATAATCGTGTGCGCGAACTACCGAACGAGTCGCGCAGTGAATGATACTATACGCCCCGCCGACGCGCTATCGACGACGGGCGTCGGATTGCGCAAAGGCGCCGAGCGCGCGCCTGGATTTGGAAATGTTTTTGAGAACGCGCGCCGCCGCTCGAGCGTCGTTGACGCGATCCGCGAAAGATTCCTCCGGTGTTCTCACTCCTGGTGGTCGTGTGATGGGGCTCGGGGCGGTGCGACGACGCATCGCGAGGGCTTTGGCGACGCGTAGAGCGGCGGCGCGGCAAAACCCATCGGCGAGCG
>Ga0181600_10002512_pt1 | contig 14116 bp, 11 predicted proteins | sample 041ome_2_FD_132982 | JGI IMG/M metagenome (GOLD analysis project Ga0181600, IMG submission 132982) | Coastal salt marsh microbial communities from the Groves Creek Marsh, Skidaway Island, Georgia - 041406US metaG (megahit assembly) | ecosystem: Environmental > Aquatic > Marine > Intertidal zone... | reverse complement strand
CTCGATTGCATAAGATGTTAGAACGTGAAACCATGTTGCTTGAAACACGCATTCCCAGGTCGAATCATCCCGATAAAATGTTCTTTGCCTATGCCAATACTGTTTCCACCATTGATTTTGCCAAAAAGTATAAAGGTCATGGATGGATGGGTATTCGATATCAAATCGCTGCTGAAAAGCCCTACAACGAGATCATGATCCACGTTAGATTTCATCAAACTGAGGCCAGACTGCAGCAAGAGGCAATAGGGATCATGGGGGTAAATTTGGTTTATGGTGCATTTTACAATTATGATGAACCCAAAAAAATCATCCGACACTTGTATGACCATATTGACAAATCAGCAATTGAAATTGATACCATTAATTTTTCTGGACCTATCTTTAAGGGAGTTGACAATCGAATTTTGAGTTTGTTACTCCTGAAGAATAAAATGACTGATGCAGTTATGTTTAATCCAGAGGGAAACAATGTACTTCCGGCGCGTGTGCTTTACAAAAAAAACATACTGGTTCTAAGGGGAAGCTTCAGGCCGGTCACCAAGGTCAATATTGACATGTTTAAAAAGTCTTTTGATATTTTTATTAAAGAACAAAATGTGGATGAGACCAAAACAGAGGTCTTGTTTGAAATCACACTCTCTAACCTAAGTGCTCAAGGAGAAATTGACGAATCCGATTTTATGGATCGTGCCAAACTGCTCTGCTCTCTGGGACATACTGTTATGATCTCAGATTTCAAAGAATATTACAGAATGGTGGATTATCTCTCTGAGTACACCAAGGAGCAGATTGGTTTGACCATGGGGGTCAGTAATTTTCTAGAGGTCTTTGATGAACAATACTATAAAGACATCAAAGGAGGCATCTTGGAGGCTTTTGGAAAAATGTTCCACAACAATCTCAAAGTTTACCTTTATCCAATGAAAAACCCTGAGACCGGGGAGATCATTGACTCCAACAACTTAAAACTCCACCCCAGAATGAAAGACTTTTACAAGTTCTTCAAATACAATGGTAAAGTGGTTGATATCATTGACTATGAAGCGGAGTATCTCTCTATTTTCTCTCGCGAAATCCTCTCAAAGATCAAAGAAGGAGGTGAGGGTTGGAAAGACGAGCTCCCTGAGGGTATCGCAGATATGATTATGCAGAATGAAATGTTTGGTTGGGAACAAAAAAAGGTTAAATCTTAGATCTCCTCTAAGATTTGAGCGGCATGATCCTTCGTCTTCACCTTGCTGATGACCTTTTCTATTTTAACATCTTCATCAATTAAGAAAGTGATTCTGTGAATCCCATCATATTCTCTTCCTTGGAATTTTTTAGGTCCCCAAACACCAAAAGCATTGATAACTGATAAATCTTCATCTGCCAGTAATGGAAAAGGTAGGTCATACTTATCAGCAAAGTTTTTTTGCTTTTTGGGACTGTCCGCGCTCACGCCAAACAATTGGTATCCTTTGTCCTGAAGTACTTTGTAATTATCTCTCAAATTACAAGCCTCGGCAGTACAACCTGGCGTGTTTGCTCTTGGATAAAAGAAAACTATACTTTTTTTAGCTTTAAAAACAGATTGGCTCACTGTATTTTCGTCTTGATCAAGACTAGTAAAGTCGGGGACTGAGTCTCCTGGTTTTAAAGTTTTCATATTATTTATTTATTTTGAGTCGAAATAACAAAAAATATAAATGACTAAAAAGGAAAAGGTAGCATTTGTTATGAGCGAATTGGATAAACTTTATCCTGAAATTCCAATTCCACTAGACCATAAAGATCCCTATACGCTATTGATTGCAGTCTTATTGTCTGCCCAAAGTACAGATGTTAGGGTCAATAAGATTACCCCTATTTTGTTTAAAAAGGCAGACACTCCTCAAAAAATGGTTTTGCTGTCGGTTGATGAAATCAGAGACATCATCAAACCTGTTGGGCTTTCTCCCATGAAGTCTAAAGGGATTCATGGTTTATCGCAAATTCTATTAAAAGAACATGGTGGAGTGGTACCGCAAAGCTTTGAAGCTTTAGAGGCTCTCCCTGCTGTGGGTCATAAAACAGCTAGTGTGGTGATGTCTCAAGCATTTGGGGTTCCCGCTTTTCCTGTAGATACTCATATCCACCGCCTGATGTATCGTTGGGGACTTTCTAATGGTAAAAATGTGGTGCAGACGGAACGTGACGCCAAACGTCTCTTTCCAAAGGAACGATGGAACGATCTTCACCTACAGATCATATGGTATGGGAGAGAATACTGTCCCGCAAGGGGTTGGCAAATTGAAAAGGACATCATTACAAAAAGTATTGGAAGAAAGAGTGTGCTTAAAAAATTAAAGCCTTAATAATTAGGGTTTGTCTCCTGCTTCAATTTGGTCTTTTACCAAATGTTTATAATACTTAGAATAAGATAGAATCCTCTTTATTACAATCGGCCTCGGTTCTTTTTCGGAATGTTCTTTGTCAAAGTAATTTTGCTCCATACAGTAACATTTACTATATAACGGCAAAATAGTCAAAAAATTGTCTATGAAATTAAAAGGATTTGGTTTTCCTCAACCATTTTTCTAAGATTGATGATAGCGTACCGCATTCTACCAAGAGCTGTATTAATACTTACTCCAGTAATATCAGCTATTTCCTTAAAACTCATGTCTCGATACAATCGCATGCTTAAAACCTCTCTTTGATCCTCAGGCAGCTCTGTAATTAAATTCTGAAGGTCATTCACTACCTGATTTTTAATCAAATTGTTTTCTGCATTGGGACTATCATCGGTTAGGAACTGAAAAACATCATAATCATCACTTGCTTCAAACTTGGGCATACGGTTGGATTTTCTGAAGTGATCAATGATCAAATTATGCGATATACGCATCACCCATGACAGGAATTTACCTTCTTCATTATACACCCCATTTTTAAGGGTATTGATTACTTTAATAAAAGTTTCTTGAAAAATATCTTCAGCAATATCTCGGTCGAGTACTTTGGAGAAAATAAAATTATAGATTTTGGATTTATGTCTATGAATCAATAACTCAAAAGACTTTTCACAGCCTTTAATATAATCGCTCAAAAGATGAGCATCAGTCCTACGGTTCAATTGGAAGGTTTGCATAAACTACTTTTTTATACAGCAAGGCTGTGTTTTAAAATCGAAAACGTTTAAAAGTAGTTTTGTGCTATAGGCTACAGATATTTACACAAATATATATATAATTTAATGAAATTCAAATAATTTAACATTTCACCTAATTTTAGTTTACTTGTCAAGAGTTTGAACAGATTAGTTGTAATTTTGATGCTTATTTTTCTCAATGGAGCAAATTCTTGATTTAGATGTCAAAAATTACATTATTGTAAGGGGGGCTCAACTTCACAATCTAAAAAACATTGATGCGGTATTTCCAAGAAACAAAATGACTGTAGTTACAGGTCTCTCAGGTTCTGGAAAATCAAGCTTGGTTTTTGATACACTCTATGCAGAAGGTCAAAGACGTTATGTTGAAAGCTTGTCTTCCTATGCAAGACAATTTATGGGTAAATTGAATAAACCCAAGGTTGATGAAATTAAAGGGATAGCTCCTGCAATAGCGGTAGAACAAAAAGTTTCATCGAGTAATCCACGCTCCACTGTTGGAACCAAAACCGAAATATACGATTATCTCAGACTTTTGTATGCTAGAATTGGAAAGACCTTTTCCCCTATCTCTGGAAAGCAAGTCAAACGTGATAGGGTTGAAGACGTGATAAATCATTTGAAAAAAGATTGTGTTGAGGGATCAAAAATACTACTATTGGCCCCGGTATTGACCAGCAGCGCAAGTAAAAGTGATCGATTAAGTCTCTTAAAACAACAAGGGTTTGCAAGAATTTTTTTGAATGACAAAATCATACGTTTAGAAGAGCTCTCCAAACCTCCCGAGGAGGATTATGAACTGGTTGTTGACCGAATGGTTTTCAGAGATGATGAAGATTTCTATCAGCGTGCAGCAGATGCTATTGAAATAGCTTTTTATGAGGGTAAAGGTTCTTGTTCTTTAATGGATCTCAATGATCTAAAAAGGGTTTCATTCTCTAATCGTTTTGAGTTGGATGGAATAGAATTTGTTAAACCTAACCTTCATTTTTTTAGCTTCAATAATCCCTTTGGCGCCTGCAAAGTATGTGAAGGTTTTGGAGATATCATTGGTATTGACCCAGAACTGGTCATCCCTGATACCAGTCGTTCCATTTTCGATGATGCTATCGCTCCATGGAGAGGTGCTGGCATGAGAAAGTTTTATAATCAACTAATCGAAAATGCATACAGGTTTGATTTTCCCATTCACAAACCCTACTATCAACTTGGTGATCAAGAAATCAATACCTTATGGGAAGGCAACTCCTATTTTGTAGGAATCAATAATTTTTTTAAGAAAATTGATGCCAAAAGCTATAAAATTCAAAATAGGGTTCTCCTCTCAAGATATAGAGGCAAAACTGTATGCCACAGTTGCAAAGGGTCAAGACTTCGTAAAGACACCAATTATGTAAAAGTTGGGGGTGAAACCCTTGGGAATCTGCTTCACATGCCAATGGATGAGTTGGCCTTGTTTTTTGATCAACTTCGGCTGGATGCTCCGGATCTAAACGTGTCGGATCGAATTCTTAAAGAAATTCAATCCAGAATAAAATTCATTCAAGACGTAGGGCTGGGATATCTCAACCTTAACAGAAAATCCAATACTTTATCTGGTGGGGAGTCCCAACGCATCAATCTAGCTACATCCTTGGGGAGTGCATTGGTCGGATCAATGTATATCCTTGACGAACCCTCCATTGGGTTGCACTCTAGAGACAATGAGAGATTGATTCAAGTTTTAAAAAAACTACGTGACTTGGGAAATACTGTTATTATTGTCGAGCATGATGAGGAAATCATGCATGCTGCAGACAAAATTATTGATATGGGTCCTGAGGCAGGAACTTATGGAGGAGCAATCGTAGCGGAAGGAAGCATCGAGACCATTTCCCAATCAGAGAGCTTAACAGCAAAATACCTAAGGAACGAACTCCAGATTCCCATTCCTCCAAAAAGAAGAAAAAGTCTTTCAAAGATTGTATTAAATGGGAACAGGGAACACAATTTAAAAAACATAGATGTCAGCTTTCCACTCGGCTGTACGACCGTCGTAACTGGGGTTTCAGGAAGTGGAAAATCAACCCTTGTAAAAAAAATTCTTTACCCTGCATTACAGCGCGAAAAAGGGATATTCAATGATAAGCCCGGACAATTTGATTCCATCAAGGCACCATTCGAAAAGATAAACAGTATAGAATTTATTGATCAAAATCCCATCGGCAGATCATCGAGGTCCAATCCAGTGACCTATATAAAAGCTTATGACGAAATTCGAAGTCTCTATGCCAAACAAGCCTTGTCAAAAAATCGTGGATACGATGCCAAACATTTTTCATTTAATGTGGACGGAGGCCGCTGTGATCACTGTAAAGGAGACGGAACCACCACTATTGAAATGCAATTCATGGCAGACGTTATATTGGAATGTGAACATTGTAAAGGGAAGCGTTTCAAAAAAGAAATTTTAGAAGTTGAATTCAGAGGGACTTCGTTGGATCAATTGCTAGAAATGAATGTGGACGAAGCGATTGAGTTTTTTGAAAAAGAGGGGGAACGTAAAATGGTACAAAAACTTGAGCCACTTCAAGCGGTTGGTTTAGGCTACGTTGCACTCGGTCAGCCTTCAACAACACTTTCAGGAGGGGAGGCACAAAGGATAAAATTGGCCTCTTTTATTGGAAGAGGCACTAGCAAAGAAAAGATTGTTTTTATTTTCGACGAACCCACTACAGGGCTTCATTTTCACGACATCAATAAATTGATCCTTTCTTTTAACGCACTAATTGATCAAGGACACACCGTCATAGTTGTGGAGCACAATTTGGATCTTATCAAATGTGCAGATCATATCATTGACTTGGGACCCGGAGGTGGAAAGAATGGTGGTGAATTGATTGCCATGGGAACTCCTGAAGAAGTTGCCTTAGTGAAAGCTTCCTATACAGCTCAATATCTCACCAAAAAACTTTTGATTTAAGTTTTTTTGCTGCCAGAAAAGGTTTTAATCAAAAACTGTCTTATGTCCTTTGTAAGCTTAAGAAAGTGGGACAGAACAGAAAATACAAAAGCGATGACCAAAGACCTCACCGCCAAAGACCAAAAAGGGTGATGGTTAATGGACCATTGAGAAACCAAAAGGTATAGCAATACTATTATTCCAAGGGTTATGAATGTCTCTCTTCCGTAGGGGTTAATTCTAAATTTTACTTGAACCAATACCAGTTTCAAAATATTGATCAATACGATTACCATAAGTGTGGCATAGGCTGCTCCCACAATACCATAAGATTGGATAAGATATAAATTGAGAAGGACAGCAAGGAAAGCAGAAGCCGTTGAAAACCAAAAAACATAAGGATAATATTTTGAATTGGTTATGATATTGTTCAAACAACCCATGGACATCGTGAATAGTTTACCAGCGGATACGATCAATACAACATCCAGCGCTACGGTATAATCCTCTAGAGCAACCCATGCATAAAAATCATTTAGGTTTAAGTTAATCAACAGGAACAATAATCCCGCAATTAAAAGAAGGTTGTTGGCACTTTTTTTCAAAAGCTTTTTTAATAATTTTTCGTCGTTTTCGTTTATGGCTTTTGCTACCAGAGGGCTTACAATTTGGAACATTGCTCTACCTGGCAATTCAATTACTGCTGCTATGAAAACGGCCACACTATAATAGGCCACATTTTCTACCGTAAGAAAATTAGAAATCATCGACTTGTCAATATCCAAAATCAAACTGGCTGCCGTTCCTGACATAAAGATCAGCAAGCTGTATCGGAGAATGGATTTGAACTGATCCGGTAGGGAAAAAGAAAACTTTGGGATGTATTTGGCAAAACTATAGGCTACAACCAAAATCAATCGAAAGTAATACCCCACAATTAGAGCCATGATGAATCCATCCAAGTCAAGCATCTCAAAGGCAAACAACAATAGTAAAACGAAAATCAAAACCCTGGGAAAAAGCTCTTTCAAAAAGTTACCAAAAACGGAAGCAAGTTGGACCCTCAGCCAATTGTAAAACACTTCGAATAAAGCGGTAGCAAATGCAATCGCCAAAATAAGATAGGAGTATTTTCCAATCTCTTTATTTTCTGAAGCAATAAAATCTGTTATGATTTCATGAAAAAATAAAGCAATCATCAATAGAAGAAGAAAGATCAGAATCGGAAAAAAAACAGATAAACTCAATAGTTTATCTCTTTCCTCCTTACTTTCAGAACTGCTATAGAATTTAATCACAGCGTGTTGAACTCCAAAAGAAATAAAGGGTTGAACCAAATTGGAAATGGCCAAAAGAGCAACCACTAACCCTTGAAGCTTACTCCCCATATAATTGGGATAAAGAAATACGGTATTGAAAGCTCCGATAAGGTACGCTATGGCTATGCTAATACTGTTTAAGAATGATTGTTTGGCTATGATTCCCATTCTGCTTCCCTCCGATCTGATTTATAGCTTTTAAATCCAAAAAAACTTACCCCCAAAACAAATATCAACAAGCTAGCCCATCTGATCTTAACGCCTTGGTGAATTACGGTGGGATCAAAAACAAATTGAATAGAATATTTTCCTGAAGGGACTTGAATGGCTCTTAAAACGTAATTGACGGGGAATATAGCTGTCTTTTTTCCGTTTATCGTTGCGGTCCAACCCTTGGGATAGAACATCTCAGAGAAAACAATCAGCTGTTGCTTTTCTGCTTCGTATTCATACTTTAGATGGGTAGGGTGATTTTGAACAAGTTCAAGTTTTTTTAAGGCTTTTGAATCATACTCCAATGCAAGGCCATTGGGTATTTCCGATGCTAAAACAATGGCTTTTTGCGTAAAATCAGTATTTTTCATGGCTTCAAGCACTCGGTCTGCAGTTGGTTCCACACCAATGGAATCCACAGACCAAGCGGATCCCAGAACGTTTGGATTTTCAATTACTTGCTGCTCCCCTTTGTCCTGAATTAAGAGATACTTAACATTGAGCATATCCATAACAGCGGAAATTTGATGGGTACTGAAATAATCGTAAAGCTCCTCGAATCTTCGTGGTTTGGCGCCGTGATAGCCTCCAATGGCATTATGGAAGAAGGAAGTTCGCGCTCCGGAAAGCTTCAATCCAGGTTCATAAACCCTGAATCGTGTGGTATCTTTCATGATCATGAGATCCCCTTTTTTCGCTTGAAATAAATTATTTTGAATTCGGCTTGATACAAATAGATCCCTGTCCATGTAGCGTTGAGAGATCCCCATCAAATCAGACAGCATAAGGGCGAAAAGCAGGCCGAGGGAAATATTTTTGGATAGCTTTCCTTTTGAAAAATAATACAAAACTAGGGAAACAAAGAAACAATATATGATTGCCCTGATCAGATCATAAGTGAAAATCGATTTTCTGGCTGTAACAATTTGGTCCATTAAAACCGGCCCATAGGCATCTCGTAGATAATTATCCATGGCACCTGTAAAATCAAAAAGTCCTTTGGAGAGTAACACTAAAACAAGAAAACCCACAAACCCCGATGCCACCATTAATATTTTTTTGTACTTGGGTGGTTCTTTACTAAAAAATAGATGGTAAAGCCCCAAACATGCCAAAACAGGGAAGCAAAACTCCAAAATCACTTGAATGGAGCTCACGGCCCTGAACTTGTTGTACAAGGGGAAGTAATCGATAAAAAACTCAGTCAACAAAGGAAAGTTTTTCCCCCAAGATAGAAGAAGGGACAATACAATCCCTATCAATAAAACATTCCGCAATCTTCCTTGGACCATAAACAACGTCAAAAAAGCAATAAAAATTACAGTAACCCCCACATAGGCGGGTGCCTCTAGTATGGGCTGACTGCCCCAATATGTGGGCACGTTTGAAACAAAGCTTTTGGCCTGTGATCGCTGTAGTCCATTTTGGATCAAAAAATCATACAATACCGAATTTTCACCCAAATCCTCTGAAGATCCACCCCCTTGAATTCTGGGAGCCAAGAGGTTGAGGCTTTCAAAGATTCCATAGCTGAATTGGGTAATGTATTCAGAACTGAGTCCTCCTGTACTTTCTTTAGCGGTTCCGTCAGCATTTAATTTTAATTCACTTTTACTTCGTGTACTGAATTGAGAGTATTCTGCAGTCGCTAATAATGGCGGTGCATTGAGTCCCAAGGCAATGATCCCTGAGAAAACCAACAGCAAGGATTGACGTGAAAATTGCTTCCATAACCCAGATTTTATCGCATGGATGCCATATACCAATCCCATGACCATCATCAGCAACAACATATAATAGGTCATTTGATAATGGTTGGCACGGATTTGCATGGACAAGGCAATTACTGTTAGTACAAAGCCTCTTAATTCGCGTTGATTAAGTATCATATACATACCACCAATTACAAGTGGCATATAGGCCAATGCTTGTGCCTTGGTGTTGTGACCCACCTGAAGAATGATTAACAGGTAGGTGGAAAGTCCATAGGCAAAAGCACCAAACAAAGCAATAGGAATGGGCATTTTGATGATGAGCAAAAAAAGATAGGCACACAAGAGATAGAGAAACAAAATCTCTGCTGGTTGGGGGATCAACTGAAAAACTTTATGGATGGGGGTCAGGAAGTCATAAGGGTATCGCGCTCCAAGCTGATAGGTAGGCATACCACCAAAAGCATTATCGATCCAATAAATCTCCTCATCGTTTTTTTCGCGGTAGTCCTGTAACTGTTTTGACATTGCGGTGTACTGTTGAATGTCTGACTGAACGAGTGACTTTCCTGAAAGCACAGGGTAGAAAAACAAGATTGAAAACAAAGCAAAGCTAAAAATTACTGCAACATGTATTGCAGTAGCTTTGTTCAAGTAAGGTTCAATCAATTTCTTCATAATCAATATATTCTCCCATTTCTTCTGTTTTTTTCTGCGATTTTTTGTGGGGTGAACGATGTTGATCCTCCGTTTGAGGTTGTTGCATTTTTTTGAACAACCGTTTCATAAAATACTTTAACAAAAAAGGGGAAATCCATCTAAAAAAATAGAGGGTGACCATTAAAATAACCAAAAACTTAAGGAGTCCGATCACGGTAGTTGAATAGGTATTTCTCTCAAAAGTAATTAAAACTTATGACTATTGTGTTGTTTTTGAAAGTGGCTAACTCATAGATTTAAAATTAGATTTATCTTGCAAAAAAAAATCTCAATGATTGCACGGCTGAGGGTGTTGCTTCTCTTTTTAACGGTCTTTGTCGAGGCTCAATACACCGATCAGATCAATTCTAACCGACCGGGTGCGTCCATTGGAGCCTTTGCGGTTGGAAAAGGAATCGTCCAGTTTGAAGGGGGATTGGAGTATCGCAAATACAATCATCAGGATTACAATAATTCAACCATTGATGGAAATATCATTTTTCTTTCTGTACGATGGGGTTTTTTATCAGAACGATTGGAATTGACCTACCAAGGTTCTTTTATGTTTGATAAATTAACCAATAAAATTTCAAGTCAATCCATTGAGTATGAAAGAAAAGGGTTTCTTCAGAATTTTTTAGGCTTAAAATATTTGATCTATGATCCCTTCAAAAAGGAGGAAGAGGTAAACAATTACAGTTGGAAAGCCAATAATGGTTTTAAAATAAAACACCTCATTCCTGCTGTTTCACTAACGACCGGGGGGAATTTCATTTTTGATAAAAATCACCCCTACCCTTTTGGCGATGTTTACAACCTACTGTATCGGCCCATTTTTTATCAAAATTTAGGGGTTTTACAAGACAAAGAACCCTTCTTTTCTCTTCGGGGTGTTTTGGCCACACAATCTCATTTTCTGGGTACTTGGGTTTTTGTCACCAATTTTATTTTTGATCGCTATCTAACAGACCATACTGCCAAAAGCTACATCCTTACCCTCACCCACACCTTCCATCCGCTGTGGTCGGTATATTTGGAAAATGAAGGCTTGTTTTCCGAACGTTACAATGACCAATTTATCCGAACTGGTGCTGCCTATCTTCTTTCAGATGACATTCAGTTAGAGGGAACTGTAGGGATCAATACCAACACACGTCCAGGAGCATTTTTTTTTAATTTAGGGGTTTCTTATCGTTTGAACTTCCATAAAGATTTTACCAGTGCTGCTGAATTAGAGTATAAAGCAGCCAAAAAGGAAGAAAAGGAATTGAAAAAAACAATGAAGAGTAACACAAAAGCAGAAAAGAAAAGGGCCAAAAAGGCGAAGCGAATGTAGACATGAATAAAGAAGAAATAAAAGTCGTTGAAATCCATTGTCGCAAAGATCTTAAGCGCTTTGTTGCGTTTCCATATACACTTTACTCAAAAAATCCCTATTGGACTCCCCCCATCATCAAAGAAGAGATCGACACCTTAGATCAGAGCAAAAATCCCGTCTTTAAGAACGCAAAAGCACATTATTTTTTGGCCCTTAAAGGAGAAAAAATCGTGGGCAGAGTCGCAGTCATGATCAATTGGATCGAAATAGAGCAACTGAAAAAGAAAAAAGTTCGCTTTGGTTGGTTTGACGTCATTGATGATATTAATGTAACAGCCGCATTGATGGAGAAGGTTCATGCAATAGGAATCGAAAATGGCATGGAATTTATTGAAGGCCCAGTAGGATTCTCTAATATGGATAAAGCAGGAATGTTGGTAGAGGGATTTGAAGAGAGCAATACCATGATCACCTGGTACAATGCCCCCTATTATTACCAACATTTCAAGCAATTGGGTTATCAAGATCTCGCTGTATGGGTCGAATATGAAATCCAATTGAGTTCATTCGATCAATCTCCGGAAAAAATCAGGAGGTTTTCTGATATGATGGTCGAACGATACCAACTTAAAATTTTGGATTTTAAATCCAAAAATCAAATTGTTCCCTATGTGGAAAAAATGTTTGTTTTGTTGGAGGAAACCTATGGAAAGCTTCAAACTTTCGTGCCCATTCAAAAACACCAGATCCAGCAGTATAAAAAAAAATATTTTCGATACATTCACCCGAAATTTATCAAATGCATCGCCAATCAAAACAATGAATTAATCGCTTTTTGTATCACGATGCCCTCCTTTACCAAAGCCCTAAAAAAAGCCAATGGAAAATTGTTTCCCTTTGGATTTCTGTATTTCTTAAAGGCCCTATATTTTAACTCAAGGGCATCTTTCTATTTGATTGGTGTTCATCCAAAATATCAAAACAAAGGGGTTACTGCCGTAATTTTTAATGAGATGCAAAAAACATTTAACCAACAGGGGTATACTATAGTAGAGACCAATCCAGAATTAGAGGAAAATAGTTCTATTCAAAATCTATGGAAGAACTACAATCATCGCTTGCATAAAAAAAGATTGACCGTAACTCAAAAATTAAAAAAGGGAGCGATAAGCTAAAGCCATCAACTCCCGTCTTTTGTTTAATTGATTTTCTATTTCTAAAACAACATAAATTAAAAAATGATTAATTCGGGCACTATTATCGCCAAAGCTACTGGAAGTGGGAATGCTGCCCTTTCTATGTTCCGACTCTCGGGGGAAAAATCCATCGCATTGGTTTCTGAGTGTTTCAAACCACGATTACAAAAAAGGCTGACCGAGCAAAAAAGTCATACGGTTCATTTGGGCGTAATTCATCAAAACGGAAGGGTAATTGATGAAGTGCTGGTCAGTATTTTCAGAGCTCCCAACAGCTATACTGGAGAGGATGTTGTCGAAATATCATGTCACGGATCGAGTTTTATTCAGGAGGAAATTTTGAGGTTGTTCATCGCTATGGGGGCGCAAGCGGCAAAACCTGGAGAGTTTACCTTAAGGGCTTTTTTAAATAAAAAAATGGATTTAAGTCAAGCTGAGGCAGTCGCAGACCTGATCCAGTCGGAGACCAAAGCAGCCCACGAAGTGGCCATCAAACAAATGCGGGGGGGCTATGCAGAAGAAATTTCACAATTGCGACAAAAACTACTGGATTTTGCCTCCCTTATAACTTTAGAATTGGATTTTTCAGAGGAAGATGTGGCCTTTGCGGATCGTTCTGCCCTAGCTCTCTTGTTGGAGGAATTACAAATAAAAATTAAATCTCTAATTGATTCATTTCAATATGGAAGCGTGATCAAAAATGGAATTCCTGTTGCCATTGTTGGAAAGCCCAATGCTGGAAAATCCTCGCTTTTAAATGCTCTTTTAAAAGAAGACCGTGCTATTGTTTCTGATGTTCCTGGCACGACCAGAGACACTGTAGAAGACACGCTGAGTCTATCAGGGTTTCAATTTAGGTTTATTGATACTGCTGGTTTGCGAGATACCACGAATCGAATTGAGGCCATAGGGGTTGCTAAAGCAAAGGAAAAAGTAGCGCTGGCCAAAGTGATGATCTACCTTTTTGAAGCCAAAGAAACGAACCGTCATGAGTTAACCAAAGCCATCAAGGGTTTTGAGAGAGAAGATTTGATCATCTTATTGGTAGAAAATAAAATTGATTTGCTGCAAAACGGGGAAAAATCTCCTTTGATGGAAGAGATAGTGAAAGAGCCTTTTATGAAAGCTGTTGACGCCTACTGTAGTATATCAACCTTTGATCTATTGACCCTTGAGCCATTAAAGGAAATTCTGGTGGATCAAATTAAAAATTTAGGTACTCAAGGAGATACAGTAGTTTCCAATGCCAGACATAACGAAGCTTTACAAAAAGCATTACAGGCCATCTACAATATAAAAGAAGGGTTGGAAAATGAATTGAGTGGTGACCTATTGAGCGTAGACCTCAATGAAGCATTAAATTTTTTAGGAGAAATTTCGGGAGAAATCTCAAACGATGAGTTATTAGGAAACATCTTCTCAAAATTCTGTATTGGAAAGTGAACAGAGATTTCAGGGAGTTTCATTTACTTCTATAAGTCCTATTATATATAGGTTTATATGTTTCAATAAGTTTCTTTGAGTTTCAAAAAATAAGTGGTAAATTAGTGGTAAATTATTTTACACCACTATTACTACCACT
>Ga0181600_10002504_pt1 | contig 14134 bp, 17 predicted proteins | sample 041ome_2_FD_132982 | JGI IMG/M metagenome (GOLD analysis project Ga0181600, IMG submission 132982) | Coastal salt marsh microbial communities from the Groves Creek Marsh, Skidaway Island, Georgia - 041406US metaG (megahit assembly) | ecosystem: Environmental > Aquatic > Marine > Intertidal zone... | reverse complement strand
TCGCGGCATGCGCAAGCCCTAAAATCGATCTGCGGAAAAAAAGCTGTGCAGTTTCTCTCCCGTGAATCATTCGAATCCGGCAGTGAAATTTTGCTGCGTTGCAGCACACGGATGTGAGTATGCGGCGCGAAAAGCCGGACCGCTGCGACACCTTGCGACAATGTGCGCGGCAGTTGAGGTAGGATGCTCTTATGATCGCCTTTTTGAAGGCCATCCCCTTGGGGATATTCCTGACGCTTCTGGTCTGCCTGTTCATCGGCTCTGCCGGTTCGAGCGGCGGTTTCCTCAAAATCTTCAAGTTCGACGTGACCATTCGCGAGATCAGCGTGAATTTCGACCTCTACTGGTCCTGGCCGATGTTCCTCATCGGTACCGTCCTGTCCTGGGCCATCCTCTACATGATGGATTGAAGGCCGAGCTATTTATACGCGATGGCCGCACTGCTTGGCCCGGCAAGGTGGAGCACTTCGCATCGCTGGAAACCCGCATCCCGGCACCAGCTCGCAAAGTCGGCGCCGGTATAGTCGAAAGCATCGCCACCTTCGATCAACATGTTCAGGCTCATCAGCAGCCCGAACGTGTTCACACGGCGGGCGTCGTCAATCAGCTGCTCGATCACGATGAAGGCCCCGCCTTCGGGCAGCGCATCATAGGCTTTGGCAATCAGCATCCGCTTGGTCGGCAGGTCCCAGTCGTGGAGGATCATACCCATGGTTATGACGTCTGCCTTGGGCAGCTCGTCCTTGAAGAAATCGACCACCGCCGGGCGCACCCGGTCAGCCAGGCCCGCTGAAACTATCTTGTCACGCGCGATCGGCTCCACCGGGGCCAGGTCTGCGGTGATACATTGCATGTGCGGATTGGCGCGCGCCACACACATGGCGAGGATCCCTTCCGCGCCACCAACGTCGCACAGCGTTGCATAGGGGCCAAAATCGAATTTCTCCGCCAGCGCTTCGAAGTTGCCGGTGGAAATACCGCTCATAGCCGACAGGAACTGCTCCAGTCGCTCTCGATCTGCATAGAGCCTGTCGAAGATACCCTCCATGCCGTGACTCTGCTAGTTCTGAGACTCTCCGGTCTTAAGAGCGATATCCAGATCGCCCCAGAAGCGATAGAGTCGGTCATGCGCCATCTCCACGAAGCCACCAATATAGGCCGGACTCGCCTTGTCGAGAAACAGCGCGGTCTCGGCGGTGTTGGCGCAAAGCGCTTCGGGTCCGTCGCCCTCGCGTCAAGGAAGCCGAGTGAAACGAGAGCGTCAGTAAAGTCTGGAACAGCTCGCGGTGCCAGGCCGAGGCCTTCGCGGATCTGTTCCGCTGTCAGTTGCCCTTTGCCGAGCAAGCTGAACAGGCCGAGCTTGGTAGCAGTCTGCAATACCCTTGCAGGCCCGAAGCCGAAGGTGGTTTCTACGATCCTGGCAGGTGTAAGCTGCGTCATCCGATCTTCCCCGAGTGTCACGGAAGAGGGCAGGATGGTCCCACCACAGCATGCGGTCAATCGCCTATGGCACCAGCACCGTATCCACCGGCTCTTCTGCCAGCCCGAGGTAATCCAGCGTGTAGTGCAGTCCGCGGCTCTCGTGCCGGCGCAGCGCGCTTTCGACGATCAGCTGGGCGCACTGGTGCAGATTGCGCAGTTCGATGAGGTCGGTCGCCACGCGGAAGTGGCCGTAATAGTCCTCGATCTCCTCGCCCAGCAGCTTGATCCGGTGCGCAGCGCGCTCCAGCCGCTTGGTGGTGCGGACAATGCCGACATAGTTCCACATGAAGCGGCGGATCTCGGTCCAGTTCTGCTTGATGATCACCTCTTCATCGGAATCGGTGACGCGGCTTTCGTCCCATTCGCGCACTTGCGGCGGGGCGGCGAGGCTGTCCCAATTGGCGAGGATGTCCTTCGCCGCGGCATCGCCGAACACGAAGCATTCGAGCAGGGAGTTGGAGGCAAGACGGTTGGCGCCGTGGAGCCCGCTTTCGGTGCATTCGCCAGCAGCCCACAGGCCGGGCAGGTCGGTGCGCGCATCCAGCCCGATCACCACGCCGCCGCAGGTATAATGCTGCGCGGGCACCACCGGGATCGGCTGGCGCGTCATATCGATGCCAAGGCCGGTGAGCTTGTCATGGATGGTCGGGAAATGTTCACGCACGAATTCGGGCGGCTGGTGGCTGATGTCGAGGTGGACATAGTCGAGGCCGAAGCGCTTGATCTGGTCATCGATCGCGCGGGCGACCACGTCACGCGGAGCAAGCTCCATCCGTTCGGGGTCGTAATCGACCATAAAACGGTGGCCGGTTTCCGGGTGCAGCAAGTGCCCGCCCTCGCCGCGCACGGCCTCGGTGATGAGGAAGTTCTTGACCTCGAGATTGTAGAGGCAGGTGGGGTGGAACTGCATCATCTCCATGTTGGAGACGCGGGCACCCGCGCGCCACGCCATGGCGATGCCATCGCCCGTCGCGCCGCGCGGCGCGGTGGAGAACTGGTACACACGCCCTGCCCCGCCTGCAGCCAGCACCGTGGCGCGGGCGACATGGGCCTTCACCTCGCCGGTCTGCTCGTCCAGCGCATAGGCACCCCAGACATGGCCTGATCCGGAGTATTTCTGCTCGTGCCTGCCGGTGATGAGGTCAATGCAGCTCTGGTAGGGGAGCAGGGTGATGTTGGGACTTTCTTCTGCCGCCTTCAGCAAGGCCGCCTGCACAGCCCAGCCGGTGGCATCGTCCACATGCACGATGCGCCGGTGCGAATGCCCGCCTTCGCGCGTCAGGTGCAAGTCCCCGCTGTCCTGGTTGAAGGGCACACCCAGCTTGCACAGCCGGTCAATTGCGGCAGGGGCGGCCTCGATCACGAATTCCACCGTCTCGCGGTCATTCAGGCCAGCGCCCGCCACCATCGTGTCGCGGATATGGTCATCGAAAGTATCGCCCGCATCGAGCACGGCGGCAATCCCGCCTTGCGCCCATGCGGTGGAGCCTGAGTTGAGCTTGCCCTTGGCCAGCACCAGCACTTTCAGCTCCGTCGCCAGCGTCAGCGCCGCCGTCAGTCCGGCCGCGCCGGAGCCGATCACAAGAACGTCATAGGGTTCGCTTATTGTCATCACGCTGCCTCATGCCTTCAGCCAAGCGGCGGGGCAAGCGGCTTGACCATACAGCGGCCCGCAGGCGCTAACCGCGAATTAACCCTGTTCGCATAGTCCCGCAGGCTGACGGGCAGGCAATATGGCTGCCTTCTGACGGAGATCTGCCGGGTGAAAGCCGAACGCGACTGGATTTATGCGGCCACTGCGCTCACCGCGCTGTGCGTGGTGCTGGCGCTGGGGCTGATGCCGCGGATCGACGGACTGCTGCCCGCGCTGCGCATACTGCCTGTGTGGATGCTCGGCACGGTGATGGCAGGGGTGATCATGCTGTTCGGCCAGATGGCCCTGAACAAGGTGGAAAGCCCCGCAGCCGAATTTGCGACAATCTGGCGCAACCAGCGCGGGCGGGTGATCGCGGCGCTCGCCACCCTGCTGCTGGCGGGCCTCAACATGGTGTCCTTCATTTGGGTGAAGACGCTGCTCAACTACCTCGTGCCCTTCTGGGCGGACCCGATGCTGGCGCGCGCCGATGCGGCGATATTCCTGGGGCATGACCCTTGGCGGCTGCTGGCACCTTATGTCTTCCCGCAGGCAGGGCAGGTCTACCACCCGCTGTGGTTCCTGATCATGATCGTGCTGCTGGTGATCGCGGCATGGGCCCCGAAAAGCCCGCAGCGCAGCGCCGTGCTGATGAGCTATTTCCTGCTGTGGTCCGTCGCCGGGCCGCTGGTCCACTGCCTGCTGCCTGCTGGTGGGCCGATCTTCTATGAAGCGATGGGTTACGGCCCGCGCTTTGCCGATATCACCCCACGCCCGAAACCGCCGGCGTGGCGCAATATCTGTGGGCGACCTATTCCACCGGATCATTCGGCGCAGGCTCGGGCATTTCCGCCATGCCATCAATGCACGTGACCATGGCGGCATGGATGGTGATCGCCAGCGCAGTGATCGCGCGACGTATTCTGGTGCCGGTATCGATTGGCTTTGGCGTGGTTGCGCTCCTGTCTGTCGCGCTAGGGTGGCATTATGCGCTGGATGGTATCGTCGGCAGCATCGTGGCGCTCGCCGTCTATCGCGCAAACCTCGCATGGTTCACGCGGCGCGACAGGAGGATGGGCGAGGCCGTCCTCGCCTGAGCCGGTAAATCAGGCCGCTTCCACCGCGCTGGTGAGCTGCACGAACACGTCTTCAAGATCAGCCTCGCGGGTCGACACGTCCTCGATTGCAAAGCCTTGTTCCTGCAGCTTGGCGAGGACCTGGCCGGCGGTCATTTCCGCCTTGTCATAGGTCACCTCGATCACCCGCTCGCCCGCCTTCTCGCACTTGCGGAAGCGCGGATCCTGCGGCAGCTCGTCAATGTCCCTGTCCACCGTGACGGCGACGATCTTCTCGCCCATCATGCCCACCAGCTCGCGGGTCGGATTGTTGGTGATCAGCTCGCCGTGGTTGATGATGGCGATGCGGTCACACAGCGCTTCTGCCTCTTCGAGGTAATGCGTGGTGAGCACCACGGTCACGCCTTCGGCATTGAGCTCGCCCACCAGTTCCCACAGCTGCTTGCGCAGTTCCACGTCCACGCCCGCGGTCGGTTCGTCCAGCACCAGGATCGGCGGCGAATGGACCATTGCCTTGGCGATCAGCAGGCGGCGCTTCATCCCGCCAGACAGCGTACGGGCATAGGCGTTGCGCTTGTCTTCCAGCCGCACCGCGCGCAGCAATTCGTCAGACCGGCGCAGCGCCTTGGCGAGGCCATACATGCCGCCCTGGTTTTCCAGCACCTCGTATGGCGTGAAGAAGGGATCGAAGATGATCTCCTGCGGGACGATGCCGATGGAAAGCTTCGCGTTACGCGGGTTCTCGTCGATGTCATGGCCCCAGATGCGGATCGATCCGCCGGTCTTGTTGACCGTGCCCGCCATGATGTTGATCAGCGTGGACTTGCCCGCGCCATTGGGGCCGAGCAGGCCGAACACACCGCCTTGCGGCACATCGAAGCTGAGGCCTTTCAGGGCCAGCTTGGGTTCTGCCTTCTTGCTGCCGGCATAGCGCTTGACGACGTCGCGGATCTCGATGGCGGGAGTGGTGTCAGACATGGCGCTCCTATGGGGTTTCCCCACCGCGCCGTAAAGGGCAGGAACGATGCCCGAAGCCATATTGCCTGAATCGCGCTGGCGCATTAGGGGTTGGACCATGAGCGACACACCCGAAACCACCCTAGTTGAAAACCACCGTGTCTGGTGCGATGGCGCTGGCGATATCCGGAATGGCGAGAACTATCGTTCCGCGGCGCTCGGCCATCCGCGTGTTTTCATGGAAATCGACGAAAAAGGCTTTGTCGATTGTGGTTATTGCGACAGGCGTTTCATCCTGAAGGGCGGCCCGGCAGACGCGACATCGGGTGACAAGGCCGCCTGAACCGACGCTGAAACGTGGTCAGCAAGCCTTCAGCCGACTCATAGAATAGTGTCTCCAATCATGGGAGAAATGACGTGAAAAAGCTTATTGCACTTGCTGCCGCAGGCACCGCGCTTGCCCTTGGCGCAACTGCCGCACAGGCAGAAACGCGCCAGGAGCGGAACGAAGCCCGCCTTGCAGAAATGATCGAGGGCCGCACCGCTGGCGAACCGCAGGCTTGCGTCACCTCTTTCCGTTCGAACGACATCGAGGTGATCCCCTATGTCGGCATCGTCTATGACGCTGGCGACACGATCTATGTCGCGCGCGCCACGCGGCCCAACCAGCTGCGCAGCAGCGATGTGCCGATCATCGAACGCCATGGCAGCCAGCTGTGCCGCCATGACGTGATGCGCACGATCGACCGCCACAGCGGCTTCACCACCGGTGGCTTGTTCCTGGAAGACTTTGTTCCTTACACAAAGCCGAAAGCCGAAGGCTGACGAGGATTGGCTGCCCCGCACAGAAGCTGGGCAGCCAGCCTCCTTCATCTCTGGTTTCACGAGCTGTAACCGTCTGATTGGTGGGGCGGATTGGCCAGGGTCGACGCCCTGCTGGCATCACGATACCAACGCTGGCTCGAAGCGCTGAAAACGCGCTCGCCGCGGGAATTCCTCGACAATCCGCAGACTGCGCTTGCCGCGGTGATCCTGTTCGATCAGGCACCGCGCAATCTCTATTCCGGCACGGCGCGGGCCTTTGCTTACGGCCCGCTCGCCCGCGCGATCATGGAGGGCGCTCTGGCGCGCGGCTGGGACAAGGATCTGCCACCCGTCCAGCGCCAGTTCCTCGGCATGCCGCTGATGCATAGCGAGGCGATTGCCGACCAGCGCCGCTCGCTTGCCTATTTCCGCCACATGCACCGCCGATATGGCTTCCCTTTCGCGCGCGACCATTATCGCATGATCGCCCGTTTCGGCCGCTACCCCCATCGCAACGAAGTGCTCGGCCGAAGGAGCACCAAGGCCGAGGAACGTGCCATCGCTGCGGGCTTTGCCTGGTAGGTTGCTTGCCCCCGGAGGCGCGCGGCAATACCATGGCTTCCATAATGATTAGACCATACAAAACCGAAGACACAGACGCGCTGGTTGGCGTGTGGCGCGCTGCCACGGCCCTTGCGCATCCCTTCCTGCCTGCCGCTTTCATTGAGCAGGAAGCGCACAATCTGCGCCACATCTATTTCCCCAATGCCGAGAGCTACACTTGCGAAGTGGCTGGCGAGCCAGCCGGCTTCATCGCCATGGTCGGCCCGGAAATCGGCGGGCTGTTCCTCGATCCTGCCTTTCACAAACGCGGGCTTGGCCGGGCACTGGTGGACCATGCCCGCCAGAAATGCCCCGCCCTTGAAGTGGAGGTGTTCGAGCGCAACGCGGTAGGACGCCCCTTCTATGAAGCTTACGGCTTCCGCGAGGTGCGGCGCTTTGTCCATGAAGGCTCGGGCGAGATGACCATTCGCATGGCACTGCAACCCGAAAGCTGAATTCGCATCGCCCGGCGGCTGGCCTTGCCCATGCCGCCGGGCATTTACTTTGCCCGCGCCCCATGCCTTACTGTCGCATCGCGGACCTGCCGCAAGCGCAGGCCGTGGAGAGAATGCGGGAGGGGACACATGCGATACGCCGTCTGGCTGGTGCGCCTGATCTATGCCGGGTGGATGATCCCGGCGGGGCTCAACCACTTCTACCAGCTCTATCCGCAGCCGCTGGGCAACCAGCTGATCAGCACGGGCGTGTTCACCGCCTTGCTCGACAGCGGGCTGTTCACGCTGGTCAAGGCGGTTGAGCTGCTTGCCGGAGTGATGCTGCTGATCGGCTGGCGGGTGCCATTGGCGCTGATCATGGTGCTGCCGGTCAGCTTTACCGTGTGGTACTGGGATACGGAGCTGCAAGGCTGGTGGACGGGATCTGCCATCTATGGCTGGGCCGTGGGCGGCTGCAATGCCGTGCTGCTGCTCGCCTATTGGGACAGCTACAAGGATTTCTTCGTGCGCAACGCCCGCGCGCGCCTTCCCTTTGGCGGTGCGCTGCAGGAAGAGGGTTCTTCTATCGAGGCGCAGCTATGACCCGCCCCCTCGATATCCTGCGCGTGGCTCTTGGCGTGATCATGGTGGTGACCGCGCTCGACTGGTTCATGCCGTTCCTGATGCCTTTTATGCCCGATCGAACGTTCAGCGATCCGATGGCGCTGCGCATTGTCGATGTGCTGACGATCAGCGGCTTGCTGGCGGTTGCGAAGTTCATCCAGCTGGCAGGCGGCGCGCTTCTCATCCTCAACCGCGCGGCCCCCTTCGCGCTGGCAGCGATGATGCCGGTAAACGTCTGCGGCACCTTCATCGCGCTGCTGCTGGAAGGGGATGTGCTGCTGTCCGTTCTGGCGCTGGCGCTGCTTGCCCTCAATGGCCTGCTGATGCTGGCGAATCTGCCCTATTACCATGGCGTGCTGCAAAGCGGCCGCACCGGCGGCGGGCTGGCTGACGGGGAGAGCGCGGCAGAGGGTGAATATTACAACAGCCTGTTCGCCAACCCGTTCAGCGGTGCTCCGGCCAAGGCCTATATCGGCGGAATCGCCATATGGGCGGTGGCCATGTGGTTCTTCTGGTATGTTGTGCCCTTCACCAACGGCACCACGGGCATGATCACCCTCGCATATCCCGGCGTGATCCTGCTGATCGGGCTGGTGAACGCACTGCGCAAGGACAAAGCCGCCTGACCCGTTTCCACCGGCGGTGAAGCGCTGTATGGGGCGCTGGCAAGAGCAACGCCCCCATACTCGTCCTCACCACCGGCGGGACGATCGACAAGCAGTATTTCGACGCGCTGAGCGAATATCAGGTGGGCGAAACCGCCGTGGGCATGCTGCTGCGCATCGCCCGCGTGGCCGCGCCTTTCCGGATCGAGGAAGTGCTACGCAAGGACAGCCTCGAACTGACGGATGCAGACCGCGCGCTGATCGCCGCGAAGGTGGCCAAGGCACCCGAAACCCACATCGTGATCACCCATGGCACGGATACCATGACAGATACCGCCAAGGTGCTGGCGGGGATCGAAGGCAAGACCGTGGTGCTGACAGGCGCACTGATCGCAGGCGCGCTTTGCGGAAAGCGATGCCGCCTTCAACCTGGGCATGGCTTTCGCCGCTGCGCAGACCTGCGCGCCCGGCACCTATATCGCGATGACCGGGCAGGTGTTCGACGGGCTGAAGGTGCGCAAGGACCGTGCGGCGGGCAAATTCATGCCTATCGATTGATCGCCTGCGCTCCGGTGCGGCAGTCTCGCAGCACCGGGCAGTTCGGGCAATCCATCGAGCGAGGCTTGCAGAAGCGCTGGCCCAGCTTCTTCAGCAGCAGGTGATGCTGGTCCACGTCAGCCGCGCTCCATTCCTCGGGCAGGATCGGCATCAGCGTGTCATAGGTCTTCGCCGTATCCGCCTTGTCCGCCACGATCCCGATGCGCTGCATAGTGCGGCGGTGATGCCCGTCGATCACCATCGCCTTGCGGTGGAAGGTCGAGGCATTCATCACCCCCGCGCTGTTCTTGCGCGCCACGCCCGGCAGCGTTTCCAGCCACGCCATCGCCTCCGCGGTCGGCAGGTTGGAGAGATGGGTGAGCGTGACAGTCCCGCGCGCATCGCGAATGCGGTTGAGGCTGGCGGACAGGCGTTCTGCCGCTGCGCGCGGAAAGCTCTGCGTCGCCAGCATCGCCTCCAGCTCTGCCAGCGGCGCATCAGCCGCCGCGTCCCAGCTGCCATATCGGGCAAGCAGGGCGTCGGTCGAGGCATTGGAGATTGCGGTCTTCGTCTGCGCCCCGATCACGCCCTGCACCAGCGTCCATTCCGGCGTGCGCCGCTTGTCCGGCGGACGGATGATGCGCCCGAAACAGCCGATCAGCGCGGCCTGTATGCGGCGCAGCTGGTCTGTGCGGGGATCGTCGAGCGGGAGTTGCATGGGCTCCTTGGCCGGATCAGGCTTCCTTGCGCGTCAGCACGCCTGCGATCAGTGCGCCGGCAACACCGCCCGCCACCTTCAGCCCGTGATTGACCCATGCCATCAGCGGAAACTCGATTTCGCCGGCAAGGATCGTGGGGATGGAAATGGCGTAGTAGAAGAGGATACCAACCACGCCCACGGCGGCACCAATGGCGAGCCGGGAATCAGCGGCAGGCCGCGCGGCCCAGAGCCCGCCGATAGCGAAGAGGATGAAGGCTACAGCCAGCCCTTCCGGCTTGTAGCCAACCAGATCCTGCGTCGCGAGATTGTAGACATAGACCGCGTAGAGCGCTTCTCCCGCGATCCCGGCAATCAGGATGCGCTTCCAGTAATGTGTCATAGTGTCCCCTCCCTGTTGCGGCGTCAGCGTCTGCGCACTTGTTCGCCTATTCCCACTCGATCGTGCCGGGCGGCTTTGACGTATAGTCATAGACCACGCGGTTCACGCCTTGCACTTCGTTGACGATGCGCGTGGCGCAGCCGGTCAGGAAGGCGGCATCGAAGGGATAGACGTCTGCCGTCATGCCATCGGTGCTGGTCACGGCGCGCAGGCCACAGACGCTGTCGTAAGTGCGGTAATCGCCCATCACGCCCACGGTCTTGACCGGCAGCAGCACAGCGAAGGCCTGCCAGATCGCATCGTAGAGGCCGGCCTTGCGGATCTCGTCGAGATAGATCGCGTCGGCCTTGCGCAGGATATCGCAGCGTTCCTTGTTCACTTCGCCGGGAATGCGGATGGCAAGGCCCGGCCCCGGGAAGGGATGGCGGCCCACGAAGATATCGGGCAGGCCCAGCTCTCGGCCCAGTTCGCGTACCTCGTCCTTGAACAGTTCGCGAAGCGGCTCGACCAGCTTCATGTTCATGCGTTCGGGCAGGCCGCCCACGTTGTGGTGGCTCTTGATCGTGACCGAAGGTCCGCCAGTGAAGGAAACGCTTTCGATCACGTCGGGATAAAGCGTGCCCTGGGCAAGGAAATCGGCCCCGCCGATCTTCTGCGCTTCTTCCTCGAACACGTTAATGAATTCCGCGCCGATGAACTTGCGCTTCTTTTCCGGGTCGGTGACGCCTTCGAGGCCCGCCATGAAGCGCTCCTCTGCATCCACCACCACCAGCGGGATGTTGTAATGGTCGCGGAACATGGTCTCGACCTGTTCACGCTCGTTCAGACGCAGCAGTCCGTGATCAACGAAGACGCAGGTCAGCTGGTCGCCAATGGCTTCGTGGATCAGGATCGCGGCTACCGAACTGTCGACACCGCCGGAGAGCCCGCAGATCACGCTACCATCACCCACCTGTTCGCGGATTTCGGCGATCTTCGTCTCGCGATAGGCGGCCATGGTCCAGTCACCGGCGAGGCCGCAGACATTGTGCACGAAATTGGCGAGCAGCTTTGCGCCATCGGGCGTGTGCACCACTTCGGGGTGGAACTGCATACCGTAATATTTGCGAGCCTCGTCCGCAATCACCGCGAAGGGCGCGCCGTCGCTGGTGGCGACGATTTCGAAGCCCGGCGCAAACTGCGTCACCTTGTCGCCGTGGCTCATCCACACCTGGTGGCGTTCGCCTTCGGCCCACAGTCCGTCGAACAGCGCGCAGTTCTTGGTGACGGTAAGATAGGCACGGCCGAATTCGCCGCCTTCGCCGGTTTCGTGGCCGGGCCGCACTTCGCCACCCAGCTGCTTGCTCATCACCTGTTGGCCATAACAGATGCCGAGGATCGGCAAGCCTGAGTCAAACAGCATCTGCGGTGCACGCGGAGAACCTTCATCGGGCACGCTGGCGGGCGAGCCGGACAGGATGATGCCCTTGGGCTTCAGCCTGCCGAACGCCTCTTCCGCCAGGGTGAAGGGTGCGATTTCGCAATAGACGCCGGCTTCGCGAACGCGGCGCGCGATCAGCTGGGTCACCTGGCTGCCGAAATCGACGATAAGGATGGAATCGGGAATGTGGTCTTGGTCCATGGGGAAAAGGCATTGCCGCCTTGCGCACGCCCTGTCCAGCCACCCCCGCATGGCGAAAGCGATCAGCCCACAGCGTTGCGCAGGGTCGGACGCGTAAAAAGTTGCAAATGTGACAGTTTCACAGCCAACCAATGGTGGAAAATGCGCAACAATTGCCGCGGTTTTCGCATTTGAGTCGGTTCATGGTGCAGTGCACAACGATGGAGAAGAAACAAGCTGCCACCCACAAGGGGACAGCAACCACCAAGCTGGAGTTCACATCATGAAGACCATTTTCCTTGCCGCCATGGCCACGCTGGTCGCCATTCCCGCTGCTGCTGCAACCGCTCCGGTAGTCATCTACCAGAGCATGCCTGACCGCGTGACCCAAAGCGCCGAAGCGAACACTGCCGAACGCATCGAGATCGCTGCCCAGGCCGCCTGCGAAGCGCCGTTCCTGCGTGACCTCAAGGGCCAGCAACTCCATGCCGAATGCCTTGCCGAAGCCCGTGCCGCAGCAAAGGCCGCGCTGGCGCAAACCGAGCTGGCCGCCCGCTGACCGAATTGCCGGTGGGGCGGCGAGGCTCTCTCCTCTCCCCCTCGCCTCCCTGCCGGCAACCCTTGAAAGTTAGACAAAAAGTCTGTTGCAAGAAACGCAACGATTGTCGAATTTTTCGCAATTGCACAACTTTATTACGCGCCTATTTAGCACTCGCACAACGGGGCACCCCTCTCCCAACAGCCCCAAGTCCAGGAGTTCAAAACATGCGCAATTTCGCAACCACCCTCTTCGCCGCATTCGCTTCGATCGCAATCACCGCCACCACGCTGAACGCAATCATCGTCTGATCGGTCCCTTCCACCCTCTCTCCCGAAGGAACAAGACAATGAAGAAGCTCGTGAAAGCCATCTTCCAGTCCTATTTCAACAGCGTGTCGCGCCTGCCCTATCCGGCAATCTGGATGGCCTGAGGCCTCCACGCGCAAGCTGAGCAGACGGCCGCCCCGCAACGGGCGGCCGTTTTCGTTTGGGCACCGGGCTTCTTCACTGCCCGAAAACATGTGGAACAAAGCCGCGCCAGCTTTCCTTGGGGGTCTGCGGTTCCTATATGTTTCCCATGACGGACAACGCAGAAAACACCCCCCAGAACGGATCGAAGCCAGAGAAGCGCCAGGGCGAATACGGCGCAGACAGTATCAAGGTGCTCAAGGGCCTCGATGCAGTGCGCAAGCGCCCCGGCATGTATATCGGCGATACCGATGACGGTTCGGGCCTGCACCACATGGTGTTCGAAGTATCCGACAACGCGATTGACGAGGCGCTGGCCGGCCATTGCGATCTGGTGCTGATCGAACTCAACGCCGATGGCTCCGTCTCCGTGGAAGACAACGGCCGCGGCATCCCGGTGGACATGCACAAGGAAGAAGGCGTGTCCGCGGCGGAAGTGATCATGACCCAGCTGCACGCCGGCGGGAAGTTCGAAAACACCAGCGACGACAACGCCTACAAGGTATCGGGCGGCCTCCACGGCGTGGGCGTTTCGGTGGTGAATGCGCTGTCCGAATGGCTGGAACTGGTGATCTGGCGCAACGGCAAGGAACACTGGATGCGCTTTGAGCACGGCGATGCCGTGAATAGCCTCGAGGTGCGCGGCGATGCCCCGAAGGTGGACCAGAACCCGGACGACAACGGCTTCAAGAAGGGCACCCGCGTCACCTTCAAGGCGTCCGAAGACACCTTCAAGAACGTCATCGAGTTCGACTTCGACAAGCTCGAGCACCGCTATCGCGAACTCGCCTTCCTCAATTCCGGCGTGCGCATCCTGATTCGCGACAACCGGCCCGAAGAAGCGCTGGAACATGACCTGTTCTATGAAGGCGGAATCGCGGCCTTCGTGAAATATCTCGATCGCAACAAGCAGCCGCTGATTGCCGAGCCGATCTCGGTGAGTGCGGAGAAGGACGGCATCGGCATCGACGTGGCGCTGGAATGGAACGATTCCTACTACGAGAACGTGCTCTGCTTCACCAACAACATCCCGCAGCGCGATGGCGGCACGCATCTGGCCGCGTTCCGCGCCGCGCTGACCCGCACGCTCAACAACTATGCCCAGGCATCGGGCCTAATGAAGAAGGAAAAGGTCAGCCTTTCGGGCGAGGACATGCGCGAAGGCCTGACCGCCATCGTATCGGTCAAGCTGCCGGACCCCAAGTTCTCCAGCCAGACGAAGGACAAGCTGGTCAGCTCCGAAGTCCGTCAGCCACTGGAAAGCCTGATGGGCGAGAAGATGACCGAGTGGCTGGAGGAAAACCCGGCTGACGCAAAATCCATCATCCAGAAGGTCATCGACGCGGCAGCAGCACGCGAAGCCGCCCGCAAGGCGCGCGAGATGAGCCGCAAGGGCGCGATGAGCGTGGCCAGCCTGCCGGGCAAGCTGGCGGACTGCCAGGAACGCGATCCGACCAAGTCCGAACTCTTCCTGGTGGAGGGCGATTCGGCAGGCGGTTCGGCAAAGCAGGGTCGTGACCGCAAGACGCAGGCGATCCTGCCCTTGCGCGGCAAGATCCTGAATGTCGAGCGCGCAAGGTTTGACCGGATCATCGGCTCCAAGGAAGTGGGCACATTGATCCAAGCGATGGGCACCGGCCTGCGCGACGAATTCAACCTCGAAAAGCTGCG
>Ga0181600_10002497_pt1 | contig 14160 bp, 20 predicted proteins | sample 041ome_2_FD_132982 | JGI IMG/M metagenome (GOLD analysis project Ga0181600, IMG submission 132982) | Coastal salt marsh microbial communities from the Groves Creek Marsh, Skidaway Island, Georgia - 041406US metaG (megahit assembly) | ecosystem: Environmental > Aquatic > Marine > Intertidal zone... | reverse complement strand
TCCTGACGCTAAAGTCTTTGACAATGCTTGGGTCTATAGCGATGCTCAGGTCTATCACAATGCTGTGGTCTACGGCAATGCTCAGGTCTATGGCAATGCTCGAATCTCTGGGAAAGCTCAGGTTTATGGCAATGCTCTGGTCTATGGCGATGCTCTGGTCTATGGCGATGCTCGGGTCTTTGATAATGCTCGGGTCTTTGATAATGCTCGGGTCTATGGCAATGCTCGGGTCTATGACAATGCTCGGGTCTCTGGCGATGCTTGGGTCTTTGGCGATGCTCTGGTCTCTGAAGACATTTGCGTCTCTAACGACGCCGAGGAAGATATGTTCATTGAAAGGAACGGCAAGAGATACAAGCTGGTTGAGGTTGAATAAATGCCTGATATGATGGATTACTATGAAGTCGAGGCTCGCCGCCTTAAATCCGAAGTACTGCTTCTTCGCAAAAAGGTTGAGAAATACGAGACTATTCTGAAACATGCAATGTCTGAAAAGACTGGTGTGTTTTTTATCTGTGGTGAAGCAGGTGAGAAGGATGACATGGGTTTGCCTGAGAAGATTATGGTTTGCCCATCATACGGACTAGATGGGTTTGCTGTTTATAAGAAGGACAGAGACTACGATGCGCCAGGGTATTGAAACAATGAGGAAAGAAACTAATGGATCCTAAGGTTAAAGTAATACTAGAACGAGAAATCAATAGGCAAGAAACCACAGTAGAGCTTATAGCAAGTGAAAACTTTGCCAGTCAATCAGTAATGGATCTAGCAGGTTCAGTTTTTACAAACAAGTATGCAGAAGGTTATCCGGGCAAGCGTTACTACAACGGTTGCGAACATATGGATGAGATTGAAACACTTGCTATTGACACACTATGCAAATTATACGGAGCAAAGTTTGCGAATGTACAGCCACATTGTGGTGCTAACGCTAATACAGCAGTATATCAAGCATTAATGAAACCCGGCGATAAACTTCTGGGTATGGATTTAGCCAGCGGTGGGCATCTATCGCATGGCAGTGCACCTAACATTTCCGGCAAGATTTACGATGCATATCACTATGGTGTGGATGCAGATGGATTTTTAGACTATGATGCTATTGCACGTCAAGCATTTGAAGTAAAGCCAGATGTTATTGTAGCGGGTGCTAGTGCATATCCACGTGAAATTGATTGGGCAAAGTTTCGTGCTATTGCTGACACAGTAGATGCATGCCTAGTAGTGGATATGGCACACTACTCGGGCTTAATTGCAGGAGGTGCTTATCCTAGCCCTATTAAATATGCTGACGTTGTTACAAGTACCACACACAAAACTCTACGTGGGCCACGAGGTGGGATTATTCTTTGGAACAATGACGAATATACAAAGAAAATTAATTCAGCAATTTTTCCTGGTACACAGGGCGGGCCACTAATGAATATCATTGCTGCAAAAGCACAAGCATTTATTGAAGCAAGCACACCAGAGTTTGCAGATTACGCTCGTTGTGTAGTAGAAAATGCACAAGCAATGTGTGAAGTTTTTGTCTCAAATGGATTTAAAGTCCTAACTGGTGGTACAGATTCGCATATTATCCTAATGGATTTGAGTGAATCTAAATACAGCGGTCGCGAAGCCGCAGACCTACTAGAAGAAAATGGTGTTACTGTAAACAAAAATGGCGTACCGAATGATCCGCGCTCGTTCGTAGAAACTAGTGGTATTAGGATTGGCACTGCCGCAGAAACGACACGTGGTAATGATAGTGAATGGTTCAGAGGCCTTGCTGAAGAAATCTGTGATTTATTAAATTGAAGAGTGAAAGAAAACCAATAAATAATATAACTCCCATTAAAATAAAGGAAAAAATGAATGCTCACAAAAGAAATTCCTCTTTCTGTAGTCGATAATCTGTTAAGTTTGATGTATGAAACAGAATGTATTAAGCCAGATCAAACTCCAAGAGATCTTATGGGCCATACTGGTATGGATTATGTTGACAAAACAAAGTCACAGAAGGCTATGGAATATTACAATGAAATTCTAGAGCCCTTGATTGGATACAAACCAAATTCACATGGCCGTTATGGCTGTTATGTAAATCCTATTCCCATTCACAATGACGGTATTAATTATCTTGGTAGCAAACATGATGGTTGGGACGTAGCTAGGCCTGCTAACACAACTGTATTTTTTCCATTGAGAGTTTTTGATAAAACTGGTAAATTGAACGGAAAAACGAGCACAATTTATTTTAATCAGATGGATCCATATACTTACAAGGCAGGAAAAGAAGCCTGCACCGCCGGAGAAGATTTCTACAATCTTCATGGTCATCATAGTTGGGATTCAAATCATGATTACAGTGATCTGGTAAATTATACTAACCAGCCATTTGATGAAGAAGTACACGCAAAATATCTTACACAACACCCTATTGACAAACTTTTTGGATTTAGCTTTAAAGAAGAAGTAGAATGGGAAATTGGAACTGTTGTTTTCTTTGAAACAGCAAGGATTCATTGCAGTAAGAATTTCACTGACTGTGTAGGCAAGGATTGTTTCTTAGTAAAAGTTAATACTGATCTGTTTCCTGAACTGAATTAATTCCATCAATTAATTCCTGCCAGCATTTTTGACCAAATCCATTATAAAACCAGTAGTAGTTATAATCTAGGACTGACTCCATCTCAGATCTGAGATCTGTTAAATCAGATAAACTTAGCGTTCCTATCCAGTTAACTATTTCAGCAATTAAATGCATACGATCAGTACTATTACTTACTGTATCGTATGCTTCACTCCACCAGTTGTCAAAAGTTTTAAATCCATACTCTTTTAGATAGTTTAAACTGCCAGCACCGCCAACTAACACAAACGGATGCTTCTGAACAATGGGTTTAAATATTTTTTCTGTTAAATGAATTCTATCTATAACAGTTTCAGTTATAACATGTAAAAAACTCGTATTGGTAGGATTTGTTTCATCCAACTCTATCCATGCACTGCTGTTTTCATGGTTATCAAAACTAAAAGGTTGTACTTTATTTTCCGGACATATTTCTTGTACACTACGCCCTGTTTGCGGATCATTAGCTAGCAAACTATAAACACCAAGATCCACATTAAGCATATTTAAAAACTCAATACGATATTTTCTTTTGTTGTCTACTAACCTATTCATACATACCCAGGGATGTTTTATATCCTTATATTTGGTAACTATTGTAATATCTTTATATAGTCTATACCAGTGTTCGCTGGCTAAGTAACCATTACTGAACCAGTGTATTGTATAAAACCCTGAGCGTTCTAATGCTTTTATATGTCCACTGTTTTTTTCACTATGTAATACATTGTAATGCTTGTACATGGCATGCCTATTTTCCAATTCAACATCCCAGAATACTTTGTCTAATTTAAGTTCCAAAGGCTCCCAACTATGTTGTAAAAACATATGTTGCAGGGGATCTGATTTAGTAAAATCTTTCGTAAACCTTGGTATTATTTCTTTAAGAATTAATGGATCACAAGATATTAAGGAAGTATGTCTTCTACCTCCCATTGGATGGGCTATGCTAAGATCAGTTTCAGGATTGAAGCGATATGTATTCTTAAAGATTCCCAGTACACTATCGGGCGGTAGTGTATCTATTATACGACAATCAGTATATTGAAATTCATTCATGGTAAATAATTATATGCGTATATTTAGTAGTAACGAATGGGACACATTAAAATCGGTTATAGTTGGTAGTGCCTGGATGGCGCATTGGCCAGTTAATTGTCCAGATTTTAGACGCCAAGAAGAAACTACATTATGGAAGGAAACGCCATTACCTAAAGGCCCAGTAATAAATTGGGTACAGCATCAAGCGCAACAGGATTTGAATGAATATGCAAAACTGTTGACCAGTTTAGGAGTTGAGGTACATCGTCCGTTTAATAGAAACTTTTATGACCTGGATGGATTTAGTAACTACAGCCCACGTGATAGATTACTTGTAGTGGATGATGTTGTTATAGATTGTCCAATGGCATATGCATGCAGAGAATGCGAGCTACCCAGTTACAGTTTCCTAGAAGTTGACTATGTGCGTGGCGGAGGACGCTGGGATGCTGCTAATGTTTGCAGGCTCAATGACGATCTTCTCTATCTAGTAAGTGAAAGCGGAGACTTAGAAGGCGCACACTGGTTACAGGATTATTTTGCAGATACAAAACGTGTACACATTCTAGACTGCTACCAAGGTACACATATAGACAGTACTATATCTCCAGTACGTGAAGGACTTGTGTGTTTAAATGCAAGTCGTATTACTGAGGATACTGTTCCAGAACCACTAAAGAGTTGGGATAAGATATGGGTACATGAAATGGCACACCAGGACTTTCATGAATATCCCTATGCAAGTAACTGGATTGGTATGAACTTTTTGGTAGTCAATCCTAACCTAGTTATTTGCGATCCCAAGCAAGAATGGTTGCGAAAGGAACTAGCCAAGTGGAGCGTAGAGACAGAATGTGTGGATTTACGTCATTCCAGGACCCTAGGAGGTGGGCATCATTGTACTACCTTAGATCTAAATCGCGAATAAATACAAGGGAAGAATAGTTGTTGTTCTTCAGGAGGAAGAATAACGGAAAATGGATATTGTTGAACATATATTATCTTTGGTTAATAAAGAAAAAACATTCAATAGTTTGAGTAGCATAAAAGCTAATAGTTTCCTAACTGCATTAGGCATAGATCATTCAGATAAAACAGCTAGCTATCTTTGTATTGGTAAGTCACTAGTACCGTTTGGTTTAGTATCAGCTGGTTATAAGAATGTTAGTTCAATAAACTGCTTATGTGAAGAAGGTGTGGAAACAACATATGGAATCAATCAAATTGATGAAACAATAGAGCAAGTAATTGCTAGTGGAACTAAGTTTGACTATGTTATTGCTCCTGATGAATGGATAGTATACGCCAGTACAGAGGCAGAACAACTAAAGAAGATAGAACAAGCAAGTAAATTAGCTCAAATCGGATTTTATACCACACTTAAAGATTATAAAAACCTAAATGCTGCCCATAGATTCTTCCAAGAGCCCTTTCAGATTAAAACTGACACTGGTGACTGCTTTGTTGTTAGAAAAAGAGATTGGGAACCAAATGATAAGCAGGCCTGGACAGACAAAAGCTATATAATACATAACGAACAATTAATAGTGGGCGATCAATATAAATGTCGCACTATGTATTTCAAACAGCTAGCAAAGTTTATTACTGATGCTGGCGCAAAAAGTTATCAAGTAGAAAAGAAAATTATGTATAAACCATTGTTCTCGAAGTCATTTGAGTATATAATATATGTAACTTTCTAAATTTAGGAGTTATCAATAATGAATGTCAGGACAGATCTGACCAGCTCTTTAAACAATCAGATTGATACACTTATCAATCAACACGTTAAAGAAGCAGTAAATCAATACACATATCAGATACAAAAACAGGTAAGAACACGCATAGACGAAGTACTAGAGCAAACACTTGCTAGAGTACTGACTAATGTTGAGTTTCCTGAGAATAGTATAAATCCCAGCAGTATTGACTGGAGTAACTTTAAGATCAGCGTAAACAATGTGGATGGTTACAGACCGCTATCTAGTATTGAAGACCTAGGAACTAGTGTTGAACTAACTGTTCTAGATGGCGCAGTAGTTATAGAAAACAAAATTATTACTAATACTGTTAAAGCTCAGGACATTGAAGCACATAATATCAAAACAAAATATCTTGAGGTAGGCGATCTGTTTAAAAATAGTATTGCTGATTATGTAATTGGTAGGTTGCCCAAGTCAGACACAACTGAGTTAGACAATAAGATTACCGAACTGCGCGAACAAATTAATACTCGTAAAAATAGTTTTCGTGAACTAGAAGTAACTGGTGAAGCGGTATTGAGTGATGTATTATACACCACACCAGGAAACCGTAGAGTGGGTATCAACACCATGGAACCCAGTGATGCTCTTACAGTCTGGGATAGTGAGGTTGAAGTAGTAGTAGGCAAACATAAAGCACAGGAGGGTTATATTGGCACCCGCCGCCGCCAGGAACTGAATATCGGTGCAAATAACAAAGTTGGGATCGTTATAAAAAATGACGGCACTGTAGCAATAGACAAACTTCAACTTTTAAACAGGACTATATCTGAAAACGAGACTGTACCAGGATTTGCTGCAAAGCGAGGTGATATTGTTCTTAACAGTAATCCACAACCTGGAATGTTTGTTGGTTGGGTATGTATAGATGGAATACGCTGGGCTGGTTTTGGTAGGATAGAATGACAGCCTACGTTATAGGCAACGGTGAAAGTCGTCAGGGTTTAGACCTTAAAAGTTTAAATGGAGTAACTTACGGAAGTAATGCTCTATACAGAGATTTTAATTGCAATCATCTTACTTGTTGTGATAAACGCATGGTTAAGGAAGCGTTAGATGCAGGATTTACTGGACCCATCTACACACGACCTGAGTGGCAGAATGATTTTGCTCAACCTAATGTACATGTACTACCACCATTTACATGGCCTGAAGAACAAAAATGGGAACAGCATTGGCACTGTGGTAGTGGCTTACATAGTGTTCACCTAGCTTTAACACACGGACACAAACACTTAATTATAGTAGGTTTTGATTTGTTTAGCACTACAGGTAAACACAATAACATTTACAAAGATACTGCCAATTATCAGAGTAGTGATTATCGTGCTGTAGATCCCAGTCATTGGATACCTCAGTTTGAACGCATGTTTAGTACCTATCCAGATGTTCGTTTTGATTACTATGTGCCACGTGGATGGCGGATGCCCAAAGAATGGAATATTTCAAAAAACTTACATCTATATACTCGTGTTGAGGACATGAGGACGCTATAAATAATATATGATTTACGAACGAGACTATACTATTACAACAACAATGGTCAAACATTTTGGTGAAGCAACGGGCGATCATAATCCCTTACACTTTGACGAAGAGTTTGCCAGTAAGACAAAGTTTGGTGGTAAAATCGTACACGGTATGTTAACTGCTGGACTTATAAGTGCTAGCATGACAGAGTGCTACGGTGTAGGTACAATATATATAGAACAGGATCTAAAGTTCATGGCTCCCGTGCGTGAGGGTGATACTGTTAAAGTAGAGTTTTATAACGAAAGCTCGGATGGAAAGAAAACCAAACTATTTGTAATTGCCAGTGTAAAAGGCAAGCATGTAGTAGAAGGCTGGGCACTTATTATTAAAGGTGACCCGTATATAGTGGTTGACACTACGCACTAGTATGTTACAATTAGTACATGAGAATAGGATTCGCATGTAAGTATTTCCATCCAGATCGCAGTCTTAAAAAGAAGCTTCTGGAAGAAATTGAACGCCCACTAAACAGTCGCACCACGACCATTACTTGGCTAAACAGACAAACTAAGGATGTAGCAGAGGAAAGACTATGGGATATTATGGTACACAACATACAAGCCATGCAAAGGCTTGCGGAATATGTAGGGAGTCTACCTGATGATTTACGAATGGTACGCATTGGCTCCGATATTCTTCCTGCTTATACTGAGCCAGATTGGTGTTATTATTGGAAGAAACCAGATGTCGTCACATACCTTGAGCGAGAACTTATCAAAGTGGGTAATATCGCAAGGCGTCACGATGTACGCCTGTCTTTTCACCCTGGTCAGTTTACTGTTCTTGCAAGCGATAATCCTGACATTGTCAGCCGTAGTATAGAGGAGTTTGAATACCATGTGGATATGTGCCGTTGGATGGGGTACGGACAAAAGTTTCAGGACTTTAAAATTAACGTTCACATCGCAGGCAGACAAGGACCAGAAGGTATCAAGCAAGTGCTTCCAAGACTTTCCCCAGAAGCACGAAACACAATTACAATCGAAAACGACGAAAACAAATGGGGTATCGATAGTAGTCTAGAACTTGCAGAACATTGTGCATTAGTTTTAGACATCCACCATCACTGGGTAAATAGTGGTGAGTATATTGAGAACAACGATGATAGAGTTAAACGCATTATTGGCAGCTGGCGTGGGGTTAGGCCTGTACTTCATTACAGTGTATCTAGGGAAGATTATCTCGGAACACATGATAAAGGAACACGGCCGGCCATGGACACTCTCCTTTCCGAAGGATACAAAAAAGCCAAACTAAGAGCACATTCGGATATGTATTGGAACACAGCCGTTAACGAGTGGGCGTGGACTTTTACTGATGATTTTGATATTATGTGCGAAAGCAAATCCAAGCAGATGGCTAGTATCAGCTTCTATAATTCCATAACAGATAAAGATATACAGCTAAATATTGTATGAGCAATATGATCAGTAAGATGTATCGTCGTATGAATATCAACGGCGAACAATTAAAAAAGAATCCTAACAGAGTAGCTGGTGGTATCCGCGGCAGCGGTTCCAATTCACTCACTGTTATGGACGAAAATGGTGTTGAGAGAACAGTTCCTACTAGTGATTATATTAAGGCATTAGAAACACAAATACGTGCCCAAAACCAAGCTCTTGCAGTTTTAGAGAGAAAAATCGCTAGACTTAACAGGGAATAATTCCTAGATCTATATTGAATTACTGATAAATATTATGTTACACTTATAAGGTGTAATAACACACTTTACACACATACACAGGAGAATATAAAATGTATACATACAAAGATATGCTTAAATCACCTCAAGAATGGGCAGAAGCCCTCAAGTCACTGACCCCACAGGTCACAGTCAACAAGAATGGTTACGAGATTCGTACAGAACTACTCGGCATGGCCAAGGATATTGTTTGGCATGACTACTCCGCGCAATGGGGTCAGTTTGAAGTTAGCTCTTCCAAGGATGGTAACAGTGTTACTACTAAGGTTGAACTACCAACAGTGCCCGGTGTCGAGCAAGTGTTGGAAGTAGCGGATAAGCTGTATGATTTCGTAAACCAAAAGAGTAAGAATTAAGGGACATACGATAATCATCGAAAGGATTTAAAATGATTAGACAAACTATTATTGCAGCAGCACTAGTTGCTGCTGCAAGTGGCACTGCCTACGCTGAAGATAGGCAAACAGCACCAGCAGAAAAGCCAGCAGTGGCTAAGGTTGTAGACAACCTAGACATTAATTTCAAGGGAGAAGTACGTGCATTTGTCGAGGGAGGCAATGCCGCAGATAACGATCTTGAAGTAAAATCAACCGATACCAACGTTGGTGTTGATGTTCGTTCCAAAGGCATCACATACGTATTTGGACACCTATCTGCCACTGTAGACATTACCGGAACAGATGCTATTGATACAAACTATGGTTATGTAGGCGTTGGTCATCAGGTATACGGTGAACTAAGTGCAGGTAAAACCAAAAGCATTATGGAAGAGTTCGTAAACACAACTGACATGTTCTATAGTGCTGGAAACTTAGCCATCCAGAAGACAACCAAAAAGCAGGCTGATAGCGTAAAGTATATGAACTCATTCGGCGATATTAAGGTTGGTGCACAAGCACAAATGACCGATAACGCTGCTGACGACAATACTCTGGATACATATCAGATCGGTGTTGGTTATAAAAATGTTGGTGTTACCTTCAGTGAAGACCAAACCAATGATACACAACATTATGGTATTGGTGCTAGCCACAAGTTCATGGACAAGATCACTGTAGCAGCAAGCTACACTATTAAAGATTCTGGTTCAGGAAATAATGTTACTGATATCCTTATGTGGAATAATAATGATACAACTGGTGTAACTCGTGCTGTAGAAGCAGTAGTCGGCTATGACCTTTCAGCAAAGACTATGGTTCTTGCTGGACTTCAGAAGACTGATGCAACAGGTGATGACGGAGACGTAACATTCGAAGTTAATCATAAGTTATACAAAGACGCAACTGTATTTGCTAACGTTGATTATGATGTAGCAAGTTCAGATTACGTTTATCGTACAGGTCTTAGCGTAAAGTTCTAAGACTAAAAAAGCCGGCTTCTTAGAGGACCAGAAATTGAAGGAACGGTAAAACGTTTGGGGCGGCAATGCCCGATCAAGAACATTGTCTAGCGTTGACGATACGCTATAAAAAAACTAGAAGCAGCTGAAGAATTATAGGGGGGTTAACGCCCCCCTATTTTTTCCACTACTCTGTCAAGCACAATAGCACATATGCTACACTTTCAGCCCGGGCCTGTTTAATGTAGTTAACCATTAAGCTGCCATCTTGTTCAAGCGCCTGACCACTGCCTTATTGCCGGCACTCTTGTCTGCTGCCTTACGCATGCACAGTTCAAAGTTCTTTACGTCCTTGGCTATTTCCTTGTAGCGGCACTGGTAGTCAGTATTGCCAATCATACGGAACTCCAGGAAACCTTGATCCTGCTTGCCAAAGTTAATGGCGCTATACTTCTCTTCTAGCTCATCTCGAGTAAGACCGTACTGTTTGATATAATCTACCAACTTACAGGGCTTGTTTTTAAGATTGTTATAGTACTTTGCCTGCTTGCGGATCTTGCTGTTATGAGGCAAACAATACATCTGTTTGGTTCGTTTATAACGTCGTGCAACTGACTCATCGTCTACAAGTGTAACCAATTTAGCAGGGTCGATACGTTTGGTAGCAATCTTACCAATATCTATGTTAACATGTAACCCTGTGGTAGTATTTGTCTCTACAGGATTCTCACGCATGAACTTGAAAACTATATCAAGCATTTTGAGAGCCTTCTCAATACGCATTGGTGGGCTTACAAGCTCACAACCATTGTCATAACTATGCTTGCGTCGAGTCTCTATGCTGGGATCTCCAACCAGCTTCCACGCATTGTACCCTCTGTTATTTTGTACCTTGATGCCATACTCTTGCAGTTTTGAACGGACCTCGTTATTAGATAGTGAAGTAGTAAACTCAAACTCAAAACCAACTGTGGCCATGCATCGTACTCCTCATTTCCAACTTATACCGTATAATAGCACATATACTGGACATGTCAGCCGTTTCTGACTAAAAAAGTGATATTTTTTTCTTGTTAGATTTCAATAGGTTAAGAATCGTAGTTTTCTGCGATTTTTTTGTTAGGAACGGTTGACTATCCCCTAAGATATGCTAATATATACAAGTTATTAACAGAGGAGAGCAAAATGTCCAAGTTTACCACGCAGCAGCAAGTTTTTCTGTTCCTAGGGGAGCTCACTGTTAACCCTAACGTTCCCGCAAGTGTGCAAGAGGATGCCCTAGCGTTACAAACAAAAATGGGGGATTATGCTAGTATGCAACTGCCCCATATGCCCAGCGAGGAGGAATTTGTAGCCCACTTCCACGGAAAAGCAAAGTTGCATCCCTGCGCTACGTTTAACCATCAAAAACTAAAATACACACACAAGGATTAACCCCTTAAACGTGCTGCATTTTTTGCAGCACTTTTTTTTCTGTTTTGGTTGACTATGCCGGCGGACATGCTATTATGGTGTATAAGTTGGAAATGAGGAGCAGACAATGACTAATTTTGTAAACAAGAACTTCGACTACAACGGCGAGTACCTGTTTTATCGGGTGCCTGGCGAAGAGTTTAAGCGATTCGTCGCTCGGTTCAAGTACGGTGGCATGGTGTCGTTCAAGAAGTTCCTTCGTGACAACTTCACCGTAGAAGAGTACTTCGACCTCCTCGAGAACCAGGATCTGCCTCCTCTGAAGGTACTCCAGACCAAGGGTTATGTTTCTCCCAAGGTTGCAAAGATCCTCAAGCAACGTGGATATCCGATGACTCTCGAAGGTATGAATAAGATGATTGATGATGACATCGCTCGGAGGGCTGTATAATGTTTTACGTTTACAACCTTGAAACGTCCCAGATTATGCAGAATAAGAAGGGTAAGAAGACTTGGAAGAGCTTTGGTGCTGCCAAGGCTTTCCGCACTCGGATGGCTCGCATGGGCTACAATACAGATGAATATGGTATTGTTGATGTTGACCTGTATAACCTCATTGAGCAGCAGGTTGAAAAGACCAACCTGATGACGGGCAAGAAGTACCGGGAGAGTGTTAATACTCCACTACACCTTTCTCCCAGTTCTGAAACATATTGGAGTATGTAGAAATAAATATCCTACACACAGGAGACACACTATGCGAGTAGGATCGACCGTACAAGTCGTCTGCGAGGACACGGGGCAGACACACGCAGGCTTAGTAGAAAGCGTTAGCCGTAGTAACGTTGCTAGCATTAGCATTAACCCTAAACTTCCACTTATGATGTTCTCAGAGTCCAAGCCGGGCATCTGGGTCTGTCGTACTGCTGGACTTGAATTTGTTGTGAGTTTGTAATGGAAAAAGTAGCAATAGTAACCTTTGATAAAGTCAGTGGCCTGACTGTAGTTGGCGAAAATCTTATTGCAGGATTTATAAGCCTTAAAGAAGCATTTGCATTTGTGAGCGAGTGCGAGCGCAATCCTTATATCCAAAACGTTAAATTGGATAGATTTGACAGCCCCAAATAAATATCGTAACATAACTGTAACGAACAAGGGGAACTTCGAATGTCTGATTCACGTGATTACATTGTACTCAATGGTACAAAAGAACTTCTAGATTATATCGATTGGAAGGCTAATCTAAAAACACCGTGGACTGAAGAAGAATGGGTTCAAAGAAAGCCCATTATTCGTGAGTACTTACAATTTGTACATGACAGGGCTAAAGCAAGTGTTTCTTAATGCTTAAAAGCAAATATCCTATAATATGTGCGCCTATGAATCAGGTGTACAGTTACAATCTAATAGCTGGTTGTGCTGAAGCAGGCATAACTCCAGGAACACTTTACTCTCAGATTCCTACTAGCGACTTGGAGAGGTATCTTAGTGACTATCAGGATGTTGGAATAGTTATTAGTTTATCTGCATATGAGTTGATGGATAAAGATGTTGTCAGAGTATGCAGTCATCCTGGCATAGTAGGTACTGAGATTTTAGATCTAGTAAATCCTAATGTGAATACTGATCTCGGAATTATAAAAAGATATCAAACGTTAAAGGAAACGAAAAAGTTTAATTTTATTTTCAAGCAGTTTAAAGGAAACGATGATTTCATACCTGACTATATTTCTCTCATGGGGGCAGGTAAAGCAGGAAGAACTCCTAGAAATTACACAGGCATTGAAGAACAGTATCTAGAATGGTCCAAAAACAATCCTAATTTAAAATTTATAGTTTCCGGTGGAATTCATAAACCAGAACAGGTTAAGTATTTCATAGACAGCGGCGTATCCGCTATTGTGATTGGTACCTTGTTTGCCGCAAGTGAGGAGAGCCCTATATCATACCATGCCAAATTGAGAATGGTAGAGGCTACCGCAGCTAATATTCATATGTTTGCAGATACAAAACAACATGCTCTTGTGTTTTCTGATCAAGCTGAGACTGAACCATATCACGGCAATCATACTGACTCCCTGGTAGAAGGAATAGCTACAGGTACATCAGGACACCTTTTTGCTGGCATGGGTTTGGATTCTATTCATAGCATACGACCCATTAAAGAAATCGTAGCAGATCTTGTAAAATTTATATAAATATACTATGGAAACTTATAGACACTTATTTGAAGAAACATCCGATCTAGAGCAGGATGTACAATCCTTTTTAGATCACGGTCGTAACATGATTGACATGTATATTAAGAGCAAACCCAATGTGCCTAGTGAATATAACGATATCATGTACGAATTAGACAGTGTTCTCAGTAAGTTAGAAGACATCAAAAACGGTTGACTCTAGCCCTAGACGTGCTATTATACATGTACGTTGAGGAGCAAGGAAATGCGTAAGGTTCGTAACACCAATTCCAAAGCTATGTTTGTTAAGGACAGTCCGTTTAAACCGCGGACTATTCGTAACAAAAAGGCGTATTGTCGTAAACTCAAGCACAAGGGAACCTGCTAATGGCTCGTCCTAACAAGCTACAGAAGTTTGTACAGCGTAGTGATATGTTCGAAGGCAAGTTTGAAGCAACTAAGGAGTTTGCTCTAGAAGCATATGAGATGCTCAACCGTTATGTGTTTGACAACGGTTTAGAGCCCTGCCCTATTACAGTGCGTCGTACTAAAGGTGTTTGGGGTATGTGTGA
>Ga0181600_10002486_pt1 | contig 14191 bp, 13 predicted proteins | sample 041ome_2_FD_132982 | JGI IMG/M metagenome (GOLD analysis project Ga0181600, IMG submission 132982) | Coastal salt marsh microbial communities from the Groves Creek Marsh, Skidaway Island, Georgia - 041406US metaG (megahit assembly) | ecosystem: Environmental > Aquatic > Marine > Intertidal zone... | reverse complement strand
GGCGCGCCTTGGGTTGACACGCTTTATGGGTGTCGAAACCCGCGCGAAATACTCTTTAAGATGCATTCGTTGCTCTAAGGGATATGTGTTGATACCCACTTGGATAATGTGGGTGAGAGCATGTTAATGAGTGATGAGTTTTTGTGCTGCATGGGCGCGCGCCTGTGTGGTCAGGTGTTGTCGGGCCTTGATCGGGGTGGGGCCGCGTGGAGCGTAGAGCTGCAAAATGTGCGGCGCTTGGTCTATTCCGAGCGGCGCACCCGAAATAGCACGATTTATAGCCTGCGCTTAAAAGACAAAGCCGGGTGGCACACGATCAGCGTGGATATTCCGCGCCAGCGTATGGCGCCCAGCATCGATCTGATCGAACATCGCGCCCTTTCGGCGCGGGTGGCCGAGGTGCTGGCCGATTTGCGGCCCGGGTTCCGGGTGCGCTACGAGGTGGTGCAGGGCGGGCGTTTTCTGCCGGTTTGGGTTGGTTTGGGCGCAGGTGCGCTGGTTGGGGCGCTGGTGTGGCTTTGGGCGTTTTTCGCCCAAGTGCAAGGCCCGCCCGTGGGCGCGTTTCCGGCCATCACCCTGGGGGCCGGGCTGGTCAGTGGGGTTGGCGCCGGGCTGGTGATGGGGCTGGCCATGGGTCACCGCGTGCCAGATGTCAGCGCCAGCGCCTTGCCGGGGCTGTTGACGGCTGCGTCGCGGCGCGGTTAGGGGCGGGGTTGCACAGGGCCGGGGCAACGCTGCGCCTTTGCCATGCTGGCAGGCCCGTCATAGGGGCCAAGGTGACGGCTGTGCAAGCGCCCGTCGCGGCCCAAACTGGTGGCAAGGACGTGGCGCCAACTGGCGTCTGCGGTAATGATCTGGGGCAGGCCCCCGCAGCGGCGCAGACCGCCTTCGATTTGGGCCGCGCGCAGCTGGTGGTTGCTGTGCCCCTGTTGCTGGGCAATTTCGGTTAGCTGCCAGCCTGTGGCACCGGCCATGGGATAGACCTGCACAACCCGTAACACCCGTGCCAGATGCGGGCGATCCACATAAGCGATCTCGATCTGCCCGTCGCCATCCAGATCGGCGATGCCTGCAATGGCCAGCCAGCGGTGGCGTTGGCCAATGGGGGCCGTGGCGGCGATGGGCGCCAGATGGGCCAAACTGGAATCGGGTTGGGCATAAATCTGAATGCGGGCGCCCTTGGCGAAATCGGCCACCACCGTCACCAGCTCGGGCCGCCCGTCGCCGTTTAGATCGGCCAGCCGGGGCTGGGTATCTTCGAAAATGCCCCCGCTTGGGCGCAAAACATGGCGCTGCCCGGTTGTCCAGGTGATCTCAAGCCCGTCATATTCGCCCCCGGCCACAGCGCCATGGCCATAGGCATCTGTGGGCCCGACATAGCGCGCTGTGGCGATTTGTGGGGGCGTTTGGGCTGGGCCGGGCTGGGGCAGGGTGGCGCAGGCCAGCGCCAAACAGGCAAACAGCCCCACAAGGGGGCTGCAGCTGCCAGTTTTTTCGGGGCGCTTGCACTGCTGCGCCAGCGCCCGCTGCATCAGATTTGCTTTTCAGGCATATGCACAACCAGCCCGTCCAGCGCATCGCTGACTTTTAGCTGGCAGGTCAAGCGCGAGCGCTGGGCGTCGGGTTGAAAGGCGAAATCCAGCATGTCTTCTTCCATGTCGTCTTTGGCGGGCAGTTTATCTACCCACGCCGGATCGACATAGACATGGCAGGTAGAGCAGGCACAGGCGCCACCGCAATCGGCCTCGATCCCGGGGATGTTATTGTCGCGCGCGCCTTCCATCACGGTCAAGCCATTGGCGACATCCACAACATGTTGGGTGCCATTGAATTCGACATAGGTGATCTTTGCCATTTCTCACTCTCCGGTATTGGATTTCGGCTATACCTAGCCAAGGGTTTCGGGGCGTGCCAGCGCATTTTGGCATTTTCTCTGGCCGGGCTTGCAAAAAAGATCAGATGTTCTATTTTTGTTCACATGTCTTTGCCCGCCTCAGCCCCCCAGTCTGCACCCCAGTCTGCCGCGCCATATTGCCCGGCCCCGTCATGGCCGCGCCCGCCCCATGCGATTGTTGCCGCAGATCTGGCCCTGCCGCCGGTCGGGGCCCGGGTGGCGGTGGCTGGGCTGGTGATTTTGCGCCAGCGCCCCGGCACCGCCAAGGGTGTGATTTTCCTAACGCTCGAGGACGAGACAGGCACCGTTAATGTGATCGTGTGGCAAAACCGCTATGCACAGTTCCGCCGGGCGGTGGTGGCGGGGCGGTTGTTGCGCGTCACGGGGCGGCTGCAGCGCGATAATGGCGTGGTGCATGTGGTGGCCGAGCAGATCGAGGATATCTCGGCCTTGCTTGAACAGTTGCTGCATATCCCGGATGTGCCTGCGCTTTCCTCGGCCAAGAAATCACCCTAAACTACCGCCAATCATATGTTTGAAAGCACTCCAACCACGGGGGCGCGGGATGCGTTTTTTTACCCAAGTTCTGGCGCTGGCCCTGTTGGCCAATTGCACCGCGCAAACCGGGGCCTACCAAGCGCCACAATTTGGCGCCGCCCCGCCCGGTGCCCCCGATGGCACCTGCTGGGGGCGCCTTGAAACCCCGGCGGTGATTGAAACTGTGACCGAGCAGGTCTTGGCCCAGCCCGCGGTCTTGGGCGCCGATGGGCAGTTGGTGCGCCCGGCCAGTTACCGCACAGAGACGCGCCAGAACATCGTCAAGGAACGCAGCCAACGCTGGTTTGAAACCCCATGCCCGGTGCAAATGACCCCAGAATTCGTGGAAAGCGTGCAGCGCGCCTTGGCGGTGCGGGGGCTTTACGATGGGCCGGTAAGCGGGCAAATGGATGCGCGCACCCAAGCGGCAGTGCGCCAATTGCAACAGGCCAAGGGGCTTGATAGCGGGATGCTGTCGCTGGAAACCGCCCGGGCCTTGGGGCTGGTGGCGGTGCCGCGCAAAGGCTAGGCTGCCACCATGCGGCCCATAGCGCGGCACAGATGATCAGGAAAACAACGAAAACGGGTGGCGCTGGCAACTGATGCCATGCGCCTGAAGGGCCGATTGCAGCGCATCAGCTGGCGGGGCCAAACCCGGGGGCAGGCGCAGCCGTGGCCCGGCCTTTGGCACAATGGTGATCCGCATACTGAAATCAAACCGTCGGTCCAGCCGCACATGGTCGATTTCAGCCAGCGCAATATGCTGCTGGCCCCCCAGCCCCTGCCATGCCAGCCCGCGATGATCCAAGCGCAGCCATTGCTGGGGGTTGCGCGCAATATCCCAGACCAAGGGCAAGGTGGCCATGCCCAACAGCGCCACCACCCAAGGGGCTGCCCCCACCCCCACCCACAGGCCCGCCAGCACCGCCCATGCGCCTGCTAGGGCCACAAAGTTGGTGGGGCTGCGCCCGTGGTGCCGGTGGTGATAGGGGGTGGGGGGCTGGGTCATTCGGCCCCCAACAGGCGGGTTACCATTTCGGTTGTATCCCGGCTTAGGTCTGGCGTGGCCAGAATGCGCTGCAGCGCGCTGCGGGCATGGGCCTGCCGGGTGGCATCATAGCGCGCCCATGTGGAAAAGGCCGCAGATTGGCGGGCCGTGGTTTGCGGGTTTACCGGGTCAAGCCGGATCAGCCAATCGGCCAGCAGCGCATAGCCTGCCCCATCGGCGCGATGAAACGCGCCATGATTGCCCGCCAGCGCCCCAAGCGTGGCGCGGAAACGGTTGGGGTTTTTCCACGTAAAATCGGGGTGCTGGGTCAGCGCCTGACACAGCTCGACCGCCTGCGCGGGGGGGGCCATGGCCACTTGCAGGGCAAACCATTTATCCATCACCAAGCGGTCGTGCTGCCATTGGTTGTAAAAGGCCTGCTGCGCGGCCTCGCCCCGGCCTGCCGCCAGCAGCGCCCCAAAGGCTGCCAATTGCTGGGTCATGTTATCGGCGCTATCGAATTGGCGCTGGGCGGTCGCGCCGCCATCAAGGCGGCTGAGCAAGCCCAACACCGCATTGGCCAGCGCCCGGTCGGCCGATTGGGCCGCATCGGGGCTATAGGGCTGCTGCACCTGATGCTGGGCGTAAAGACGCGGCAGGCTGTCTTGCATATGCTGCGCCATGGTTTGGCGCAGGGTTTCATGGGCCAGCCATATGGCCTGCGGGTCTGGCACATGGCCCGCCTGATGCAGCGCGCTGGCCAAATCATCGGCGCCGGGCAATCCCAGCACCAAGGCCCGCAGCGCCGGGTTAAGCGCGTCGTTGCGCAAGGTGGTGTGGATGGCGCCCAGATAGCCCGCATCGGGGGCCGCCCCATCGGTGATCATGCGCAGCAGCGTATTGCGCGCCAGGTTGCGCCCGGCCTCCCATGTATTGAACGGGTCGCTATCATGGGCCATCAAGAAGGCCAGTTCTGCATCTGTCGTGTCGCGCTGCAAGATCACCGGCGCCGAGAAATCGCGCAAAATCGAGGGCACAGGCCGTGTGGCAAGCCCGTGAAAGGCAAAGCTTTGGCTGGCTTCGGTCATCTCTAGCACGGTGGTGGGCAGCACTTCGTCGCCATTTGGCCCCAAGAGCCCCACTGCGATGGGCAGCACCTGTGGCGCCTTTTCAGGCTGGCCGGGGGTGGGGGGGGTGGTTTGGGTGAAATGCAGCGTGTAGGTGCCATCTTCGAACGTATCGGTGACCTGCAGGCGCGGTGTGCCTGCTTGGCTATACCAGCGCTTGAATTGGCTCAGGTCGCGGCCGGTGACATCTTGGAACACCTGCAGCCAGTCTTCAATGGTGCAGGCCTGCCCATCGTGGCGGTCGAAATAGAGCGTCAGCGCCTGTGCATAGGCGTCATCCCCCACCAGCCGCTTTAGCATCCCGATCAGCTCGGCGCCTTTTTCATAGACCGTGGCGGTGTAAAAATTGTTGATCTCGACAAAGCTTTCGGGCCGCACCGGGTGGGCCAAGGGGCCATCGTCTTCGCGGAACTGGCGGGCCCGCAATTCGATGACATCGCTGATACGCTTGACCGCCGCGCTGCGCAGCTCAGAGGTGAATTGGGCATCGCGAAACACCGTCAGCCCCTCTTTCAGGCACAGCTGAAACCAATCGCGGCAGGTGATGCGGTTGCCTGTCCAGTTGTGGAAATACTCATGCGCGATGATCGCCTCGATCCGCTCGAAATTGGCATCCGTGCTGGTATCGGGGCGGGCCAGAACGCAAGACGAGTTGAAGATGTTCAGCCCCTTGTTTTCCATCGCGCCCATGTTGAAATCATCCACCGCCACGATGTTGAACACATCCAAGTCATATTCGCGGCCATAGCGGGTTTCATCCCATGCCATCGATGCTTTCAGCGCTTGCATGCCAAAGGCGCATTTATCCTCGTCGCCCGGGCGCACCCAGATGTTCAGCGCCACATCGCGCCCCGATTGGGTGGTAAAGCGGTCGGGGTGGGCCACCAAATCGCCGGCAACCAGCGCAAACAGATAGGCAGGCTTTGGCCAAGGGTCGTGCCATTCGGCCCAGCCCGGTCCCTGTGCAACGGGGTTGCCATTGGACAGCATCACCGCGGCATCGCTTTCGATGCGCACGCTGAAGGGGGCCATCACATCGGGGCGGTCGGGGTAATAGGTGATTTTGCGAAACCCCTGCGCCTCGCATTGGGTGCAACACATGCCCTGTGACATATAAAGCCCCTCAAGCGCGGTGTTGGTGATCGGCGCGATCTCGACCTCGGCTTCCCAGACAAAGGGGGCGTTGGGCACCGGGCATGTCAGGCCGTCTGGGCGCAGGTTGGGGGTGATGGGCTGGCCATTGATACGCGCGCTGATCAGGCGCAGGTTTTCGCCATGCAGGAAAAACTGCCTGTCGGTGCTGTCGGGGTTTGGCCGAAACTCTATGCGGCTTTTGACCCGGGTGGCGCTGGGCTGCAGCACAAAATCCAAGGCAACCTTATCCACCAAAAACGCAGGCGGGGTGTAATCGGCCAGATAAACGGTTTGGGGGGTTTGCTGGCCCATTGGGTGGCTCCTTGTCAGTGCGGAATTTGGGTTCATTTCCGCGACGAACGGCTGGTTTGCGCAAAGCCTAATCTGGGCCTTGGGTGGCAGCAAGGCGCTCTTTCCTTTTTGCGCCAGCGGCCTAGGTCCGCGCCCATGGGCAGCGCTGTGATATACTGGCTAAAACGAGATTTGCGGGTGGTTGATAACCCGGCCCTTTGCTTTGGTGCAAGCCAAGGGCCCGTGTGCCCAGTTTACATTGTCGAGCCTGCGCTTTGGGCCCAGCCCGATGCCTCGGAACGCCAATATGGGTTTTTGTGCGACTGTTTGCACGACCTGCAGGGCCAGTTGGCGGCGATGGGCCTGCCTTTGGTGGTGCGGGTGGGGGCGGCGGTGCCGGTTTTGGCGCAGCTGCACCACGAGCTGGGCGCAAGCGCGCTGGTCAGCCATCAAGAAACCGGCAACATGTTCACCTTCCAGCGCGACCAGCAGGTGGCTGCATGGGCCCGCGATGCGGGGCTGCCATGGCACGAACTGGTGCAATCGGGCGTGGTGCGCCGCTTGGCTGGGCGCGATGGCTGGGCCAAGCGGCGCGACCAATTCATGGGGCAGGCGTTGTTGGCCTCGCCCGGCGCGCCACAGGGGCTGCGCGCCCCACAGGCTGTGCCGGCCAGCGACGGCCTGCCGTCGGCTGCTGCGTTGGGCCTGCGTGGGCAAACGCCGCAGCGCCAGCAGGGGGGGCGCGCCGAGGGGCTGGCGCTGTTGCAGACATTTTTGCACAGGCGCGGGCGGGAATACCGTGCCGCGATGGCCTCGCCCGTAACCGGCTGGCACGCGTGCTCGCGCTTGTCGCCGCATTTGGCCTTTGGCACCTTGTCTGCCCGCGAGGCAGAACAGGCCGCCGCCATCCGCGCCGCCGATGTGCGCGGCCAACGCGATTGGGGGGCGGCGATCAAATCGTTTCGCGCGCGCTTGGCCTGGCGCGACCACTTTATGCAAAAACTTGAAGATGCCCCAGAGATGGAACAGCGCTGCCTGCACCCCGCCTACGAGGGGCTGCGCCCCACGCAGGCGCCGGCCACCTTGCTGCGCGCTTGGGCCTTGGGGGAAACCGGGCTGCCCTTTGTGGATGCCTGCATGCGGGCGTTGCGCGCCACAGGTTGGTTGAATTTTCGGGCCCGTAGCATGGTGATGGCTGTGGCCTCGTACCATCTGTGGTTGGATTGGCGCGCCACCGGCCCAATATTGGCGCGGCTTTTCACTGATTACGAGCCGGGCATCCATTGGCCGCAGGTGCAAATGCAATCTGGCACCACCGGCATGAACACGATCCGCATTTATAACCCCATCAAACAGGGCTACGACCAAGACCCAGAGGGCGCATTTTTGCGCCAATGGGTGCCCGAATTGGCCGATGTTCCCCGTGATTGGCTGCACGAGCCATGGCTGTGGCCACAAGCGCCGCTGTTGCTAGAGGGGCGCTATCCGCGCCCGGTGGTCGATGTGCGCCGCGCGGCGGCCTATGCCCGCAGGCAGGTATGGGGGCTGCGCCAAGGCGCTGAGTTTGCGCAAACCGCGCGCGGCTTGGTGATACGCCACGCCAGCCGAAAGGATGGCGCGCGCCGCTTCCAACGCGACGCGCGCTATTTGGGGCGTGGCGCAGGGGCGGGCGATGACCGACAAGGAAGGTTTGAATTCTGATGGCCATGCGACGCAAGGCGGATCTGCCGCAAAAAACCTGTGCCACCTGTGGGCGCCCTTTTGCGTGGCGGAAAAAATGGGAAAAGGTCTGGGACGAGGTGCGCTATTGCTCGGACCGCTGCCGGGCCGAGCGCCGCCGATTAGCTGCGAGGGCCAGTCAATCAGACGAATTTTCTGGAAAAAATTGAAAGAACTTCGCGATAATTGGTAAATAAATATTACCACCCCTGTTGCCTATAGGAAACTTTCGGCATAATCATCCCCACAATCGCAGCGAGCGGAGGGTTCCATGACAACGCGTGTAGACCGGGGCGGCCTTGCAGTGGCCGCAGAATTGGCACATTTCATCGAAGAAAAAGCACTGCCCGGCACGGGCGTTGCGACAGATGCCTTTTGGGCGGGCCTGTCGGCGCTGGCCCATGATTTGGGCCCGAAAAACAAGGCACTGCTGGACAAGCGCGCCGCCATTCAGGGCCAGATCGACGCCTGGCACGTGGCCAACCGCGGCGGTGTGAGCGACCCAAAAGCCTATCGCGCGTTTTTGGCAGAAATCGGCTATCTGGTGCCCGAAGGGGCGCCTTTTGAGGTGGGCACCCAGAATGTAGACCCGGAAATCGCCAAGGTGGCAGGCCCGCAGCTGGTGGTGCCCATCACCAACGCCCGCTTTGCGCTGAATGCCGCGAATGCGCGCTGGGGCAGCCTGTATGACGTGTTTTATGGCACCGACGTGATGGGCGGCCTGCCCAAGCCCGGTGGCTATGACAAGGGCCGTGGCGCCCGCGTGGTGGCGCGTGCGCGTGTGTTCTTGGATGAAACCTTCCCCGCTGATGGTGTCAGCCATGCCGATGCGCGGCGCTATCATGTCGAGGGGGGGCAGCTGTTGGTGGATGACATGCCCCTGATGCAGCCTGCCCAATTCGTGGGCTATCGTGGCCATCCCAAAGCGCCGGATGCGGTGGTGCTGTGCAACAACGGCCTGCATGTCGAGCTGGTCTTTGACCGCACCCATCCCATTGGCAGCCGCGATCAGGCGGGTCTGGCGGATGTGCAGATGGAAAGCGCGCTATCGGCGATCATGGATTGCGAAGATTCGGTGGCCTGCGTGGATGCCGAAGACAAGGTTGCCGCCTATAGCAATTGGCTGGGGCTGATGAAGGGCGATCTGGAAGAAACCTTTGAAAAAGGTGGCAAGCCGATGACCCGCCGCTTGGCCGATGACCGCCGTTATACCGCGCCCGATGGCACGGGCGAGGTGGTGCTGAAAGGGCGCGCGCTGATGCTGGTGCGCAATGTTGGCCATCTCATGACCAACCCCGCAATCCTGACCCGCGATGGCGGTGAAATTTACGAAGGGCTGATGGATGCCATGGTGACCACGCTGATCGCCATGCATGATTTGCAGCGCGCGGGCGGCAATTCGGTCACCGGGTCGGTCTATGTGGTGAAGCCGAAAATGCATGGGCCCGAAGAAGTGGCCTTTGCCAGCGAGATTTTCGCCCATGTCGAGGCCACGCTGGGCCTGCCCGCCAATACCGTGAAACTGGGCATTATGGACGAAGAGCGCCGCACCAGCGCCAACCTGAAAGAATGCATCCGCGCGGCGGCAGATCGGGTGTGTTTCATCAACACCGGCTTTTTGGACCGCACGGGCGATGAAATTCACACCAGCATGGAGGCGGGCCCCTTTAGCCGCAAAGATTTCATCAAGCGCAAGACATGGATCGGCGCTTATGAGAACCTCAATGTCGATATCGGCTTGGAATGCGGCTTGCAGGGGCGTGCGCAGATCGGCAAGGGCATGTGGGCCAAGCCCGATGCCATGGCCGAAATGCTAGAGCAAAAGATCGAGCACCCCAAAGCCGGCGCCAATTGCGCCTGGGTGCCCAGCCCCACCGCCGCAACATTGCACGCGCTGCACTATCACAAGGTGAATGTGTTTGCGGTGCAAAACAAACTGAAGGCCAGTGGCCGGCGCGCCCATCTGGATGCGCTGTTGGATATTCCCTTGGCCAGCTATCGCCAATGGCCCCAAGACCAGATCATGCGCGAGGTGGAAAACAATGCCCAAGGGATTTTGGGCTATGTGGTGCGTTGGATCGATCAGGGTGTGGGCTGCTCGAAAGTGCCAGACATCAACAATGTGGGCCTGATGGAAGACCGCGCCACCTGCCGGATTTCCAGCCAGCACATTGCCAATTGGCTGCATCACGGCGTGGTTAGCCATGATCAGGTGATGGAGGCGATGAAGAAAATGGCAGCCGTTGTGGATGGGCAAAACGCCGGTGATCCGGCCTATCGCCCGATGGCGCCGGGCTTTGACGGGATTGCCTTCCAAGCGGCATGCGATCTGGTGTTTGAGGGGCGGGTGCAGCCCTCGGGTTATACCGAACCGGTGCTGCATGCGCGCCGCCTGCAGCTAAAAGCGGCGGGCTGATTGGTGACAAAACCCAAGGGGGCTGTGCGGGCCCCCTTGGTGCTTTTTGAGTATTTTTGGCAAGATGAAAGGCAAAGCGATGGCAGAGATCAGTTTGCGCCGGGCGCGCACGGTTATTCGCAAGGCGATGGAGCATGGGGCCGCGGCGGGCATGAAGCCCTTGAGCGTGGTGGTGTTGGATGCAGGCGGGCATGTGCTGGCCTTCGAGCGCGCCGATGGGGCCAGCCCGGGCCGGTTTGGTATTGCCCATGGCAAGGCTTATGGCGCGGTCATGCTGGGCATGGCGGGGCGCGCGCAACGCGACCGGGCCGAGGCGCAGGCCTATTTCATGGCGGCGGTGAACGGCGTTTATGGTGGGGCTGTGGTGCCGGTTCCGGGGGGCGTGCTGCTGCGCGACAAGCGTGGCGCGGTGATCGGGGCTGTGGGCGTGACGGGCGACACATCGGATAACGACGAGGCTGCGGCATTGGCCGGGATCGAGGCGGCGGGACTGGTGGGCGAGCCCTGAGGCCTGCGCAAAAATCATGCAGCGGGGCGCGGCGCGGTGTTCTGGCGCTGGGCTGCGGCCCGCTGAGTGTTTGCATGTTGATTTAAGCGGTGTAGAAAGGGGCAACGCGCAACAACGAGGCCACGGATATGTCACGCCCGATCGTTGGGATCATTGGCAATAGCCATTTGATCAACGACAGTTACCCCACCCATGCGGGGGGCACGATGAATTCTGAGGCGGTCTCGGCCGTGTCGGGCTGTGTGCCTTTGATTGTGCCAGCAGATCCGCGGTTTGTGCGGGTAGAGGAATTGCTGGAGTGTTGCGATGGGTTCGTGCTGACAGGGGGGCGGCCCAATGTGCACCCGGCTGAATATGGGCACGAGGAAACCCCGGCGCATGGCGATTTTGACCGCGCGCGCGATGCGATAACATTGCCCTTGGTGCGTGCCTGTGTTGAGCGTGGGCAGCCGTTTTTGGGGATTTGCCGCGGGTTTCAAGAGGTGAACGTGGCCATGGGGGGCACGCTATACCCTGAGATCCGCGATTTGCCTGGCCGGATGAACCACCGCATGCCCCCAGATGGCACGCTGGAAGAGAAATTTGCGCTGCGCCACAAGGTGACATTTACCGAAGGGGGCGTGTTTCACCGCCTGATGGGGGCGCAAGAGGTTATGACCAATACGCTGCATGGGCAGGGGATAGACCAGCCTGGGCGCCGTATTGTTATCGAAGGGCACGCCCCCGATGGCACGCCCGAGGCGATATATGTGCAAGGGGCCAGCGGGTTTAGCTTGGCTGTGCAATGGCATCCTGAATGGGATGCGGCCAATGACCCGGTTTCGCGGCCCTTGTTTACCGCCTTTGGCGATGCGGTGCGCGCCTGGGCCGATCTGCGCCAGGCCCGGTTGCGCCGCAGCGCCTGATACCCCCGATACGCCTGATACGCCTGCGCGCGCCTTTGTGCAGATCTGCGCGCTTAGGTTCCTGCAAATGCGACATGTTTTGACAGGGGCAATTGGCGCAGGCGCTGGCCGGTCAGGGCGAAAATCGCATTGGCAAGGGCTGGGGCGGCCGGGGGCAAGCCCGGCTCGCCGACACCGCCAAGACGGGGTAGATTTTCCAGCAGGTGCACGGCAACATCGGGGGCTGCGCTGTGGCGCAGAATGGTGTAGCTGTCGAAGTTATCTTGTTCAGCTGCCCCTTCGGCAAAGGTGATTTCCTCGCCCATGGCGGCGGATAGGCCCTGCAGGCAGCCGCCGATCAATTGGTTGCGCGCGATTTGCGGGTCAAGCACGAGGCCAAGATCGGCCACGATTGTGGCCCGTTCCAGATGAATGCGGCCTTGGTCTTGGCGCAGTTCCACCACTTGGGCGACGGCACTGCCAAAGCTGTAGCAAAAGGCCATGCCGCGGGCGTGGCCGGGGCGCGCGGGGGTGGCCCATGCGCTGTGCTGGCGCAGGGCCTGCAACACCTGTGCGCCTTCGGGAAATTCCGATTGCATCATCTCGATGCGAAAATCCAGTGGATCGCGGCCTGCGGCATGGGCCAGCTCGTCTATGAAACACTCTTGGAAAAAGGCGTTGAACGAGGCCCCGACCGAGCGCCAAAAGCCCACGGGCACATCCATGGGCACCAGATAGCCACGCACCCGGTGGTTGGCGATGGCATAGGGGGCGTTGAACAGGCCATCGACATGGCCTTTGTCGGGGCCAGAGGGGGTGAAGCCCAGCCAACGCTTGAGCCCTTGTTGGCTGGTGGATTGTGCGGCCACTTGGGCATCAAGCTGCACCGCGCGCCCGCCCGACACCGCCCCGGTCATGCGGGCAATGGCGGCGGGGCGGTAGAAATCGTTGCGCATATCTTGGGCGCGTGGCCATGTCAGCTGAACCGGCGTGCCGGGCAAGGCCATGGCCAGCCGGGTGGCAAAGACCGAGAAATCCAGCTCGCCTCGGCGCCCAAAGCCGCCGCCCAGATAGGGGGTGATGATCTCGACCGCGTCGAGCGGCAGGCCCGCCTCGGCGGCGCAGGCTTTCTTGGTGAACATGGGCGCCTGATTGCCGGCCCAAACAGTCAGCGCCTGCCCGGTGTAAAGCGCTGTGGCATTCATGGGTTCCATCGTGGCATGGGCCAGATAGGGCAGCTGATATTCCGCGCTGATTTGCGTGGCGCCGCTGGGCGGTTGCGTGGCATCGCCATCATCGCGCAGGGTGGAATTTGGCGGTTGATCAAAGGCTTTGGCGATCTCGGCCATGAGATCTGCGCTGTTTGGCGGGTAGGTTGCGGGCGCCCAGTCGCAGGGGATTTGATCCAGCGCTTGCATGGCCGCCCATGTGCTGTTGGCCACAACCGCCACGCCTTCGCCCAGATCGATCACATGTTCGACACCGGGCATGGCCAGGGCTGCGCTGGCATCAAAGCTGCGCATGCCGCTGCGATTGGGGTTGGTTTTCAGCGCGGCAAACCGCAGGCCTTCGGGGCGCAGATCTATGCCATATTGGGCTGTGCCTGTGCACTTGGCCACCATATCCAGCCGTGGCATGGGCTGGCCCAAGTAACGCCATGCGCTGGCAGGGCGCAGGGCGGGGGCTTGCAGGGGCTGTTGGGCGGCCTCGCTGGCCAAGGCCGTATAGGGCAGGCGGGTGCCATCGGGGGCGATGACATGGCCGTTTTCGGTGCGCAGCTGCGCAGGTTTTAGCCCCCAGCGTTGGGCGGCTGCGGCTTTCAAGGCTTCGCGCGCGGTGGCGCCGGCCAGGCGATATTTTTCAAATGCGTCTTTCATCGCGGTCGAGCCGCCGGTGACCTGCGCATCCAACAGCTTGCCAAACTGGCCCATATAGGCGCCCAAGGCGTGCAGGGTGTCGCCGGTGTTGTAGCCGCGGGTTGGCAGTGCCTCGGCCAGCAGGGCGGCATTGAAATAGGCGCGGGCGGCAGGGCCATGATCGATGCGGATATCTTGCCAATCCAGATCCAGTTCTTCGGCCAAAAGCGCGGCCAGCGTGGTTTGCGTGCCTTGGCCCATTTCTGCGCGCGGGGTGATTAAGGTGACGCCCTCGTTGGTGATCAACACGAATGGGGTTAGCGCAGCCCCCTGCGCGGGGGGGCGCAGCGGGTTATCGGCGGGCCGTGCCACCAGCCAAGCACCAAAGGCTGTGCCGCCCAAAATTGCGGCCGACCCCACCAAGAAACTGCGCCGCGCGATTTTGCCAATCTGTGCCATGTTTAGCCCTGTGTGCTGTTGGCCGCGTCCAAAATGGCGGCACGAATTTTGGGGTAGGTGGCGCAGCGGCACAGATTGCCCTGCATCGCGGTGTTGATCTGCTCGGCGCTGGGTTGCGGGTGTTCGGCCAAAAGCGCTGCGGCCTGCATGATTTGGCCCGACTGGCAGTAGCCGCATTGCGCCACTTGGTTTTTGGTCCAGGCGGCCTGCACAGGGTGGGGGGCCTCGGGGGTGCCAAGCCCCTCGATCGTTGTGACAGGGCCCCAAACATCGGCCAGCGCCACTTGGCAGGCGCGCACGGCTTGGCCTTCGATATGCACGGTGCAGGCGCCGCAACTGCCAATGCCGCAGCCATATTTGGTGCCGGTTTTGCCAAGG
>Ga0181600_10002482_pt1 | contig 14197 bp, 12 predicted proteins | sample 041ome_2_FD_132982 | JGI IMG/M metagenome (GOLD analysis project Ga0181600, IMG submission 132982) | Coastal salt marsh microbial communities from the Groves Creek Marsh, Skidaway Island, Georgia - 041406US metaG (megahit assembly) | ecosystem: Environmental > Aquatic > Marine > Intertidal zone... | reverse complement strand
GTTTTCTTCAGAGTAATAATGGCAAAAGCGGGTGTGTCATAGCCCATCATGACCGCCTTCATGGGCGTGTTAGCCGGATTGTCTCGGTACTTAATGAGCGAGTTGATATCAGCAAAACCCATTTGATACACCCCTGAGGCCACGCGGTTAATACCCTCAACCGAACCTTTACCCGGATCAATCGAGACATCCAAGCCTTCGGCCTTGTAATAGCCTTTGTCGATTGCTACAAAATAGGGCGCTGCGGGCCCTTCAAATCGCCAATCCAGTGCAAACTTGATCGCTGTTTGTGCATAAGCACTGGTGGATAGGAGCGCTGCTCCAACTAATGCTGCGAAGATTCGCATGGTATTTCTCCTTTAAATAAAGCGGGCTCTCGCCCATTGCCAGGCAAAACATAAAGTAAAAATTCATAAAGCCTTAATACAAAGACCCCCTTGAGGATGCAATAAACAGGCCATGGTTTGGCTCCAAAAATCACCTCTCTCAAAGACGATGTGTGCTTAGCTGCACCATACTGAAACAAGAAGGCTCCCCGCAGTGGTGCATTCCCTAACTCCCCCGATAGGTGGAATAACTCCACGGTGTGCAAAGCAAAGGCACGTGGTAGTGCCCCTTGGGATCGGCCACACCAAAAACAAGCGGCACACGCATAAGAAAAGCCGGTTCAACTAAATTCACGCCAATCGACCGAAAATAGGTTTGGACATCAAACGTTAACCGATAGACCCCTACATCAATGGTCTCACCCTGTAAAAGCGGCTGGTCGGTACGACCGTCTGCATTGGTGGTCACTGCCATAAGATGCGTCCATTCATCATCAGCGGCCTCCCATGAAGGGTTGCACTTGCGTTCAAGCGTAAGCTGCATGCCTGCGGCAGGTCGGCCTGAATACGTATCGAGAACATGTGTGCTGAGTCGAGCCATTATTTCCTCATTGTCATGGATTAAGCGCCACAGAACGAGGCGAACTCGCTGTACCTGCCAGACCAGACGTCTGCTGCGTCTGAGCAAGCCGTAAACAAAAGGCATAGAAAGCTTCGACGGCCAGTTGCATGTCGTCGGCGGTCGTGGACTCAAGTGGGTTGTGGCTAATGCCCTGGTTCTCCCCGCGAACAAAGAGCATGGCCTGGGGTAAAAGATCATGCATTTTCATTGCGTCGTGGCCCGCCCCACTAGGTAAGCGATAGACCGGAAGCCCAATGTCCTCAATGGCCTTTTCCCAGAGCGCCTGCAACGCCTGGTCTGACGGGGCGGCAGATGCTCGCAACACCTCGGTAACCTCCAGATCGACTGCTCGACGACTCGCAATGGCCTGAAGCTCCTGAAGCACATCGTGGGCAAGTGAATCACGCGCCTCGTTGCTTGGAGCTCGCAGATCAAGCGAGAACTCGCAGGCCCCGGGAACGACATTCGTGGATCCGTTGGGAACCTGAAGCTGACCGACGGTCCCGACCAACGCCGGCTGCGCCAAGGCGCGCCTTTCTAAATAGACCATGAGTTCAGCGGCCACCATGGCGGCATCGCGCCGCTGGCCCATAGGTGTCGTTCCGGCATGGGAGGCCTGCCCTTTTAGCTTCACCTTATAGCGCAAGCTGCCATTAATAGAGGTAACAACCCCCAACGGTAGACCCTGAGACGCCAAGACAGGACCTTGTTCGATATGCACTTCTACAAAGCCAAGATAGTCTTTCGGATCGCGTCGTAAGGCCTGAATCGCGGAAAAGTCCGTGGCGAGTCCTGCTGTTTTCATGGCCTGCGCCATAGAAATGCCATTTGCGTCCTTCGCTTCAAGCCAGCTCTCTTTGAAGTCGCCAGTCAGTGCACTCGATCCTAAAAAGGTAGCCGCGTAACGCACCCCTTCTTCTTCTGCAAAGGCCACCAACTCCACGCCGAATGAAAGGCTCTGCGATTGCCTACGAAGAACCTCCAGGGGAACAAAAATGCCCAGGCGGCCGTCATAACGACCGCCATTACGCACCGTGTCATAGTGACTTCCCGTAAGTAAATAGGGGGGCTTACCCCAGCGACCAACAACATTACCCACGGCATCGATTTCAACCTCGCTGCAACCTGCCTGCTGAAACGCCTTTTTAAGCCATTGCGCTGCGGCCCGATGGGCATCGCTTAAATAACTGACCGTTAGACACGAAGCTTCTTCGGAAGACTCGGCCAAGGATTCGCAGTTGTCCCATACGCGCTCGCCGTCAGTCGGTGCACAGCCCATACGCTCGTTAAGGCGCATCTCCGCAATCCGGTGAATCTGATGCAGGCATTCCGCACGCTCTTGATCAATGGGGTCGTTTAGACGCCTTGCCAGAGCTTCAATAATGGCCTGTCGAGACAAGCCTAAGCCACGCGGTCCACGCACAGCAATAATAAATGGCCAACCAAATTTTTCTTTGTAGGCAGCATTGAGCCGCGTTAGGGACTCGAACTCTTCGGGGCTGCAGCGATCAAGGCCAACCGCCTGCTGCTCATTTTTTGAATCTTGTGCCAGGCTTGGATCAATCTTGGCCTTTCCCGTAAGTTCGGGGTGCGCTCGAATCAGTGCCAGTTGAGCATCCCGGGGGGCCTGATCCACAACCTGTCGGCAGACCTGGCGAAAATGCGCAACCGACTTGAAAGGACGCTGCCCGAGCGCCTTTTCTATGATCCAGTCCGAGTGTTCATAAAGGCCGCTTAGTTGTGCAAAGGCTTGCGCCTGTTGACTCAAGCTATTCAAGGCCTCGAGGCCCAAGGGTGGGCCCCCCGCAGCAGACTGAAGTTCCGTGGTTGAAGACACTACAGCGAACCCCTGAAGGGATGGACAGCCTTCCAATGCCGAGCAATATCAATACGCCGAGCGACCCAGACCTTGTCATGCGAGGCCACATAATCCAAGAACTTTTGCAGGGCAGGGAAACGCCCCGGTCGGCCAATGAGTCGGCAGTGCAGGCCGATGTTCATCATGCGGGGGCAGTTCTGGCCTTCTGCATAAAGTGTGTCAAAACCGTCCTTCATGTATTGAAAAAATGGATCGGCATGTGAGTAGCCCTGAGGCAGGGAAAAACGCATGTCGTTGCAGTCCAGGGTATAGGGCAGGACTAGCATGGGTACAGTCGCGCCATCGCTACGGGTGACCTTGGTGTAAAAGGGAAGGTCATCGCCATAGTGATCGCTGTGATATTCAAAACCACCTTCATCAGCAACGAGTCTTTCTGTATTGGGGCTATCTCTACCCGTGTACCAGCCTAGGGGGCGCTCCCCACAGACACGCGTAATAGCCTCGACGCACTTGCGCATGTGCTCTCGCTCAAAGGCCTCTTCGGCCGTCTGATAATGAATCCACCGATAGCCATGGGCTGCAACCTCATGGCCTTTTTCAACAAAGGCCCGCGCCAATTCCGGATACCTTTCAAGAGCAAGCCCGACACCAAAAACAGTTAATGGCCAGCCCTTGTCTTCAAAGGCTTTAAGAATACGCCAGACGCCCACGCGCGACCCGTATTCGTAAATACTCTCCATGGAAAGATGACGATTAGGGTAACTCTCGGGATTAAAAAGTTCAGAAAGAAAAGTCTCGGAACCTGCATCACCATTAAGAACGGTGCGCTCACCACCCTCCTCGTAGTTCAAAACAAATTGAACCGCAATGCGGGCATTGTTTGGCCAGCGCGGATGCGGGGGATTCGGACCGTAGCCGATGAGATCACGTTCACTCATTGACGCGTCTCGAACCATTTCGCAATCACGCCCCGCTCGGCATCCGTCATTTGTGTGACGTTGTTTAGCGGCATGGCCTTAAGTTTGACCACTTGCTGATAAATACCCAGGGCATGGGTTTCAATGGCCTGCGGGGAATCCAATCGTATGTTTTTCATCTGCACCTGCTCACCGTGACACTGCAGGCAATGCGTCGCAATGACGGGCCGAATTTGCTCAACCGTAATGGGGGCGCCGGATGCCAAGAGGCTGGCCGAGGGACTCTGAGCCTGACTCTGCTGCCTCTGAACTTCGCCTGCGGCCGAGTAGCCCACAAGGGCCACTAAAATAAACAGGCCTGCGACACCCAAGGGCCAGGGGTGACCATGGCGGCCAAGCTTGTACCCATGCATACGAACAAAGTAATAACGAATAAGAGCGCCCGCTAGCATAAGGGCAAGCAAGAAGAAAAGTCGTTGATCACTGCCCGTAAGAAAAGCATAGTGATTTGAAAGCATGGCCAGAAGCACAGGCAACGTGAAGTAAGTGTTGTGTACGCTGCGCTGCTTGCCAATAAGCCCAGGCGTGGGGTCTACCGTTTGACCAGCCTGAAGGCTTGCAACCATTTTGCGTTGCCCGGGGATAATCCAGAACAAGACATTGGCAGACATCACGGTGGCCATCATGGCCCCGACGATCAAGAAAGCCGCGCGGCCCGAAAAGATCTCCGTGGCAAGCCATGCGGCAAGTACAACGGCAATGGCTACAAACAAGGCTACCCGAGTATCCCCCTTGCCTGGCGCGCCCGCCCAGCGACAGATCAGCTCATAAACCACCAAGAAGCCAAGAAGAAATCCCAGGGCGGCCCAGATGGCCTGACTGCTGGTTAAGTTGGCAACGGAAGGATCAATAAGGTAGACCGAAGGGGACCAGAGGTAAGAGACCGAGAAGAGAAGAAAGCCAGAGATCCACGTGAAATAGCTCTCAATATAAAACCAGTGCAAGACCCCACCGACCCGAGGGGGCGCCGCAATAAACTTACGCGCATGGTAGAAGCCACCACCGTGAATGGCCCAGAGCTCTCCGGAAAGGCGATCGGGGTTGGGCTCTTGCGGCTTTTCAAGGCTAGAGTCGAGAAAAACAAAATAAAACGAGGCACCAATCCAGGCCATGGCTGTTATAACGTGCAGCCATCGAAGCAGCAGGTTGGCCCAGTCGAGATAAAACGCTTCCATGAAGGTTCAAACTCTTAAAGGACAACCTGCCTACCACAGCGGGCGCTGTAGACAGAACACGTGTCGCGACCATGACTCTTAGTAAACAAGGAGTCTGCCCAGCGGCGACAAGAACACTATGGAGTCTAAACGATTTCGGGGGTCTTACAAGGGGCCTGGACCTCGGACGATCCCTAATAGCTGAGCTGCAACCAAGGCGGCAATAACGGCTGGCTCCTTGCCCGGAATATGGGAAAGCCCTATGGGGCAGGTCACTGCCTGATAGTCTGCTTCAGCAAAGCCCTGAGCCTGCAGTTGATGCCGAAATCGGGCCCATTTCGTTTGGCTTCCAATAAGACCAATAAAGGGCAGGCTCAACGGCTCCTTTTGGCGACGCCTTAGGCAGCTCTTTACGATCTCAAGATCTTCGGCATGGCTATGGCTCATGATTAGAACGAGGCTCTTTGATGGTGCATGAAGAATTTCTTCCTGCGGAAGGTCAACGCAGAGATCGGCATACCCATCACGACTATCTACCCAGGTGAGCGAAAACGGAAGGGGGGCTAGCGCCTGAGCAACCGCCTGCCCCACATGCCCACCGCCAAAAAGAAAAACAGGCCAGAGCTCGGGCTCTAGATCGGCACGACGTTTTTCCCAGTCGCTCTCGGTGTGAAGGTATTCATACGAGAGCCAGACCACACCCCCGCAGCACTGGCCTAGTGAGGGTCCAAGGGCCGAGCGCTGCACCCAAGAAGCTTTTAGGCTCGAGGCCACTGCCGATTTTTCCGTCAACTTCAAAAGCCATTGCCGCGCCTCGTCAATCGCCTGGAACTCAAGATGCCCGCCCCCCACCGATCCTAGCGTTGCATTTAAAGAGACCCGCATAAAGGCGCCTGCATCCCGAGGCGCAGAGCCCGCTGTCTTAGAGACGCAGACCAGCACTTGGGGAAACTCGATCACTCCTCGTGGACTGCGTGAAGGATGCGCTCGGGGGTCATTGGCGCATCAAGGCAAAAATTCTGGGGTCGCCCCTGATGCCTGCGGGCCTCACCAATGGCATCACGCAAGGCCTCAAGCACGCTGATGGCGAGCATGAAGGGAGGTTCACCCACCGCTTTGGAGCGGAAAATGGTTTCTTCGCGGTTTGGTGCATCCCAAAACCGGACTTCAAAATGACCGGGTAAATCGCCTGCCGATGGAATTTTGTAAGTGGAGGGGGCCTGAGTCTTCAGTGCGCCCTTATCATCCCAGACGAGCTCCTCCATGGTGAGCCAGCCCATGCCTTGAATAAACCCACCTTCAATCTGGCCTTGATCAATAGCAGGATTCAGGCTTTTTCCAACATCGTGAAGAATGTCGACTCGTAATAGACGGCTCTCACCCGTTAGCGTGTCAATCGCAACCTCGCTGCAGGCCACGCCGTAAGCAAAATAATAAAAAGGTCGGCCCTGCAATTTGGTGCGGTCGTAATGAATCTTGGGCGTGGCATAAAACCCGTCGCTCCAGAGCTGAACCCTTGCCATGTAGGCACGCCGCACAACCGACTCAAATGATTCATCGGGCTCGCGCATGGCATCAAGCCTTTCGCGAATTTGTCGGGCTGCCAGTTGGGCGGCCTTGGCATTCAGGTCGGTTCCGCTGGATGCCGCTGTGGGCGAGGCATTGGGAACCTTGCTTGTGTCGCTGGCTGTTACAACGACTTTATGCAAAGGCACCCCCAATTCGTCTGCAACGACTTGTGCCACTTTGGTAAAAAGGCCCTGCCCCATTTCAGTGCCACCATGATTCACCTGCACACTGCCATCGGAATAGACGTGAACCAAGGCTCCAGCCTGATTCATAAAGGTTGCCGTGAATGAAATGCCGAACTTCACCGGTGTAAGCGCAAGGCCTTTTTTAACAACAGGACTTGTCTTGTTAAAAACATTCAGTTGTTCCCGTCGTTTTCTGTAGGCGGCCTGTTCCAACAAGGCCTGCATCATGGCTGGGGCAATGTTGTCTTCCACCTGCATGCCGTAATGCGTATGGCTACGAACGCTCGTGGGGCTGCTTGCCTCAATTAAATCGTAGGTGTTTTGAAGACGAACATCAATGGGATCTTTTTGCAAGGTGCGCGCAATCTCACCCATGATGGTTTCAATAAGAACCATGCCTTGAGGTCCACCAAAGCCCCGGAAAGCGGTCATGCTTTGAAGATTGGTTTTGCATCGATACGAGCGGACAGAGAGATTCTCAAGGCAGTAGGCATTGTCGAGATGAAAGACCGCGCGATCGGCAACAGGGCCACTTAAATCGACACTAAAACCACAGTTACTTGCAATAAAGAGACTCAGGCCTGCAAGTCGACCGTTGGTATCGAATCCAACCGTGTAGTCGTAGAAAAAGGGATGCCGCTTACCCGTAATAAGAAAATCATCGTCACGATCAAGCCGCATTTTTACTGCCTTACCGCATACCTTGGCGGCCAATGCGGCCCAGACAGCGACCTGCCCCGCCTGGGTCTCCTTGCCACCAAATCCACCACCCATGCGACGGCATTCCACACGCACCTGATGGCTGGACAAGCCCAGGGCGTGGGCCACCCAGTGCTGCACTTCACCAGGATGTTGGCTGCTTGAATGCACAACCATCTGGCCTTGCTCTTGAGGCAAGGCATAGGCGGCCTGACTCTCTAGGTAGAAATGTTCTTGCCCACCTAGATGAAAGCGTTTAGACAACTGATGGGCAGCCTGGGCAATGGCCTGCTCAGGGTTGCCTCGCGTAAGAAAGACCGGTGGAAGGACAAAACTTTCTGCCTTCAGGGCCTCTTCAATGCTAAGTATGGCCGGCAGAACTTTGGCCTCTATGCTTACTTTGCGAGCAGCGACACGCGCAAGCCAATGCGAGGTTGCAATGACCAGGCCAACCACCTGGCCACGATGCAAGAGCTCGCCCTCAGCAAAAATAGGTTCGTCATGCGACTGGGTTGGAAAGGCATTGGAGCAGCCGATCGTCTTAAGATTCTGGGCGGTAAGGACAGCCACAACACCCGGCATGGCCAGCGCCTTTTGCACATCGACACCAAGCAATTCGGCGTGAGCATGCTCAGAGAGAATAGGGGCTGCATGAAGGCAGCCTAGCCATTCAGGAATGTCGTCCACATAGGGGGCCTGACCCGTAACATGCGCATGCGCGCTCTCATGCGCAACAGCGCGCCCCATGGCTTTCACGAGAGAAGCTCCTGAGAAAGGCTCCCATGCAATGACTCAAGGCTGGGGTCCTTCATGCCGTGGAAATCACGTAACAGACGCTGCAGTAGGTTTCGCATTAGGCGCTGCCGATACGTCTTTGAGGCGCGCATATCCGAAATGGGCTGAAACTCCGCCTCGAGGCATTGCGCAGCCTGTTCAAAAAAGCCGGGTACCGCGCTTTCACCTTGAAGAGTCTGCTCGGTCCGATAGGCACGCACTGGAGCTGGCGCCACACCCCCAAGGCCCATGCGCACGGATTGAATGTCAGTAGAGCTGGATTTAACCCAGCAGACCATACAGACCGCTGAGATATCGTCTTCAAACCGCTTAGAAATTTTGTAAGCAAAAAGACGCTCGTGGGGTTGCCTACGAGGGATACGAATGCTTTGAATGATTTCGGTGGGCTGAAGGTCGGTTTGCTTGTAGCCCTTGTAAAAATGCTTAAGATCGATACAGCGTGACGAAGGGGTGCCATCTTTCAAAGAACACAGCACAAGCTGCGCATCAAGCGCGAGGAGTAACGGCATGGAATCCCCAATGGGGGAGCCGTTGGCAATGTTTCCACCAAGCGTTGCCGAATTACGAATGGGAAGGCCCGCAAACCGGCTGAAAAAAGTGCCAAGCTCAGGCCACTCGTTCAAAAGCCAAGGGAACACACGACTTAAAGGCTCCGCTGCTCCAACACTAAGGTACTCGGAGGTTACCTGCATGCCTAGAAGTTCATTGACTGAGGTAAGGTCGATAACACGCGAGTAATGATTAAGCTGCTTGGTTACCCATAATCCGGCATCGGTCGTGCCCGCCGCAAGAAGGGCGTTGGGAAATGCTTCTCGCAGGCTCAAAGCCCTTTGGAGCGATGTCGGTTGATGATAGGTCTCTTCGAAAGCGCCTGATGAAGTAGGTTTAAGATCGCTCGCTCTTTCCTTCACCTCAAGCAATTCATGAAGAAGCGCTTGCTCATCAACCATAACCCGAGGGTAGTTCTGCATGGTAAGGGCCGCTTGAACAATAGGCTTATAACCCGTGCAACGGCAAAGGTTACCCGACAAGGCCTCAAGCACCTGTTCCTCAGTAAGGCTCAGACCGCGAGCCACCGTATTCATGTAGAGCACAAAAAGGCTCATTACAAAGCCAGGTGTGCAGAAACCGCACTGGCTCGCATGACAGTCCACCAGAGCTCGTTGAACCGGGTGCAAGTCACCACCATTTAGCGCAGGAAGGTCTCGTGCGGTAAAGGTCTTGGCCTGCCGAGCAGAGCCAGCAAGCCTTATGCAGCTGTTAACCGCTGTCCATTGAATGAGAGGCTTCGATGTTTCTGCGCCTGGTAGGTCTGGCCCAGGCTTACCAGAAGACGCTGGGTGCGCCTCAGAAACCACCGCTCCAAGATTGGTTGGCGCGACGCTTGAATAAGGCGTCGCTAGAACAACCGTGCATGCCCCGCAGTCACCCGACGCGCATCCTTCTTTTACAGAACAATTCCCCCCACTACGAATTGCATCAAGCAGAGTTTGTGAGGGGCCGATCATGCCTCTAGGCTAATTCAAAGACGACGTCTTGTGCACCCTCCCAGAGGCATTTCATCCCTAGTGGGCGAAGGTTATCTTTGCCTTCCGTGATGGTGAGGAAATGGTTACCTGCAAGCTGCCCCAACTTGCTTGCAAAGCAGCATGAGCCATAGGCAAGGATGATCTCGGTTTCGCTGTACCCACCCGGGTAGAAAAGAATGTCTCCCACTGAAGGGTGGCTGGTGTGATTCTCAAAACTCACCCCTAGGTCAAACTCGCCCAGGGGAACCCAGACGCCCTCGCCACTCCAACGAACGTGGATGATCTTCTGTTTATAAGGAAGAAGCTTCATAAAGGCCTCAACCGTCTTAGGTGCCTCGGGATGGGTCTCGGCTAGAAATTCAAATCCGCCTGAGCGAACGACTAGTTGGGTCATACCGTGTCTCCTTGAACAACAAAAGTTAAAAAGCTGGTTTGCCTTTAAGTTGATGTGACGAGTAATACCTACGTTAAGCCTATTTTTTAATAAATTTATCCAGTGTCGAAATAGTGCCGGCCCTGCCCATGCGCTGGCGGAAGCGGCTTGCCTGTTCCTTCATATTTTTAGTGGCTGTCTCTAGATGTTTGGAAAATATATTGGATTTAAGGTGTTTAATGTAATGTTCAACCACCTCTTCAGCAGTTGCATTCATGGGCGCAAGACTCTCGTTGTGCAGTTGATTCGCCGCCTCAGTAATTTGCTCGATGTTAGGCGTGCGGTCGCATAAGTCAAAGGATAGATGCAAGCTGTACGGGGTTTCGGTGAGACAACGGTGTGGCACACCGGCCCGCACAAATAAAACATCACCAGGTCGCATAACAAACTCGGCTAACAAAGGGCCCATTTGTTGATCTGAAAGAGGTGAGTTACCCCGATACCTGCGCTGCTGAGGTTGATGAACACGCCAGCGCTTCTCGCCTTCAAGCTGAATTACTAAAACATCATCGCTATCACGATGCCCGTAATACGCTTCATTATTTTTTTGAGAAAAGAAGCCCTCACAATTAATAAGCGCACAGGGCAACTGATCGTCGATTTCTGAGCAGAGTCTGTGAATCACTGGCTCAAGAATGTCTAAGCCCTCCAAGACGACGGAGGCCCCTTTTTCAATGGCATCGCTCATTTTCTGCTTGTCAATAAAACAAAGCTTTTTTTTCTGAACAAACTTCCAAAGAAAATCGTCTTCGAAAGGGACAACCTTGCCACCCAAATTCACCTGGAGCCAATCCGGCGAGAGCAAGGGGTTACCCAAATGCTCCCTAAATCTATCGAGAGTCAGATAATGGGAAGGCTCGACCGCCCCTTCGCGCCGAACATAAGGCTCGTCATTACAAGCACGCGCCTCAAGGAAGAATGATGTCAGGGTATTAAGTGTTGACATAGTTAAATTATGGCTGACTTTTTTAGATTTCTTTGAGTTGCGCTAATACTCGAGCAGATCCCAAGAGCCTCCCCGGCACTCCGGAGAGACGCTAAATCCGACCGCCCTCACAACACCGGTTGGGGTATATTCCACTTGGAACCAATCACAAAAAGGGGTTTCAAAGCGGTAACTGTGAACTTCCCCGCGTTCGCGGGCCAAAACATAGCGTATCCGCGAAGGTCCGATGTGTCGCTCGACCTCATACTGGGTCATACCTGGAACGATCTTTGCGAAAGACTCCGATTTCAGAACTTGCTCATAAGCGACTAATTTGTTGTGAATGTCAAAGTAGAGAAAATACGTATGAAAGCCATACGGGCCTCGCGGATAGACCCAAATGACCTGCCCTCGCTCTTGCGGAATAATTCTCCCGGGCTCGCCCAGTTGAACGCGAATTTGATCTCCACTCTGCCCGACCATAGAGGCATTCGGTGCGTAACTCGCACAAGCCGACACCCAAAGGGGGGCAATAAACAACGCCCAAGACCTAAGTCTTACTGTCCTTGCCAAGCCACTAATCTCCCATTTTGTCCGAACTTAAGTTCTGCATGCCATGGATAAATCAATCGTTGTTCTCTCGGGAGGGAGTACTCGTGAGCCAAGGCCTATTGTGCGGTCTGAAAAAAGTTGGCTGCGAAGTATCACGCGAGAGACCCATGTATTTTGCCTTCAGAGCGATGAGCGCTACGCAATCATGGGAAGCCCTACCCATTCGCTTTGGGCCTACGCGCACTTTCGAGCAAAACAAAAAAATCAGCCTTGCATAGGTATCTCTCGATTCAATAGCCAAGCCTTCGAGTCGATCGCCTCTGAAAAACCCACATGTATTTATAGCCTTCCCCAAATTACTGAATTGTTTCTGAAAGTCATGAAACGCAGGAGGCAAGTTGTTCCTAGCGTTCGTCATCTTCTTCTGGGCGGGGCAGCAGTCCCATCAAACTTTTCCTGGGAGAACCAGAAACAGGTTTTCCCAAACGCAAAGGTATGGGTGTTTTACGGCACCGCGGAAACAAGTTTTATTGGGTACGCTGAGCCTGGATCTTCTTATAAGCTATTCCCCGACGTCGCCATTAATATTGATAAAGATGGACAACTATGGGTCAAAAGCCCCATGACTATTGATCCAGACCAATGGATAAATACTGGAGATCTTGCGATATGGGACAAAAAGGAGTTGCAAATTATTGGGCGGTCACAGCGACAGGTCGAAGTAAGAGACCAGAAGTTCCCAGTAGAGCCTGTGGAGATGTTTTTAGGCCGTCTTTTCAACAACCTAAAATTTGCGATCGTTCAGAATGCTAGGAGTCGTCTGGTGTGCATTTCACTCCCAAGTAAAAAAGGAAGGGTCAATCAAGACTCCCCCTATCAAGATATTTCCTTAAAGGAATTAAATAGGGCGATAAAGACACGCTTTGCAAATTTTCCCGACATTCAAGGAGTCCATTGCCTTTCATCCAGCCAGTGGCCTACCTCCGAGTCGGGTAAGACCGACTGGCGAGCCTTGTCTGCACTTGCGGACACACTTAACTTATGAGGCGAGTATTTATTGGGTATGCTCACCGAACACCTATCACGCCGCAACATGGCGAGGCCCAATCAATCTCCTACTACGACCTTGCAGCCCCTGTTTTAAAAGCGCTTCATAAAAATATTCAAGCACTCAACCAGACCCGGAAAACCTTAGGTAAAAATGAAACATGGCATTTACACAGCATCATCGCCGGTAATGGGCTCGGAGCAGGAGGAAACCCGGCAAGGCTCATGGCCCTCGCTGCGGGCCTCCCAGAGGGACTTCCCGCTCTTTCTGTGGACACACAATGTTGTTCGGGTCTTGATTCAATTGGCCTTGCGTACGAACGACTAAGAAGCTTACCAGCTGGCTTCGAGAACCAAGTTGTTTTAGCAGGCGGTGCAGAGAGTGCCTCGCAAGCTCCGATACGTATGCACCGAAACTCGAATAAAGTTTACGAGCAGGCCCCCTTCACACCTTGGAAAAATCGTGACCCCAGCATGATTGAGGCGGCACTCGCTTTAGAAGACCTCCGGAAGATTCCTAAGTCCCGCATGTTTGACTGGGCTATACGGAGTCATCGACTAAGTCTTGCGCAGACACGCGTCAAAACCGAATTCATCATTCCCGAGGCTCGAGTCACGCAGGACTCTCATACACGCCCCCTCACCTCAAAGCTATGTGAAAGAGCCGCTCGCCTTGGGCGATATAACCCTTGTCTTATAGCGCCCCTCGCAGACGGTGCTTCTTTTGCCGCAGTCATGTCTCTTGAGACCGCCTCTTTTGAGGCTTGGAAAGAGGTATCAAACAGCGACCTCAGCGACAGCCGGGATGGTGACCCCCTAGAGGTCCTCGATTATCATCAGACAGGGTCAAATCCCGACTTGCCCGGCTTGTCCTGTGCCGCGCTACTCCCTTGGCTAAAACAATCGGAGAGGCGCTTTGCTTTCTCGCGCTCTGATCTCATCGTTTCATTAATGGAATCGTTCTGCTCCCAGGTCTTGGCAACGATCGATGACCTAGGACTGAACCCAAGTCACGTCAACCCCTGGGGGGGACTTCTTGCTAAGGGTCATCCCATAGGCGCCAGTGGCGCTGTCTTAGTGCTGGAGTTATTTAAAAACCTGAAGCCAGGCCAAGTCGGACTGGCTGCTATTCCTGCGGGAGGCGGCCTAGCCTCTGGGCTACTTGTAAGACGAGGTTAAAAACAAAAACCCCCGCCTTGTGAGCGGGGGCTTCCGCAATTCGCTGATTACGAACTGGTTTAGAAGCTATGAGCGACAGAGACCGAAGTCAGGCTGGTGCTCGAACCGCCATCGGGATCTTTGGACTGATACATCCCAATGATGTTTGTTCGCTTGCTAAGGGCTTTAATTAGACCAATCTGAGTCATATCGTAGTCACCCGTAGCAGCATCATATTTCGCATAGGAGCCAGCAAGAGTAACCCCACCGAGAGGGGCTGAAACATTAAGAATCGTGTATTTACGATCAGATCCGGCCACTTCGGCCTTTTGATAGGCCAAGGAGGCTTTCGCTACACCGAGGTCCGAACCCACGCTCACGCCTTGTACTTTAGTCTTCGAGCCGTC
>Ga0181600_10002479_pt1 | contig 14210 bp, 7 predicted proteins | sample 041ome_2_FD_132982 | JGI IMG/M metagenome (GOLD analysis project Ga0181600, IMG submission 132982) | Coastal salt marsh microbial communities from the Groves Creek Marsh, Skidaway Island, Georgia - 041406US metaG (megahit assembly) | ecosystem: Environmental > Aquatic > Marine > Intertidal zone... | reverse complement strand
CCCGGACACCGGCATCTCCTCCAAGGCGATGAGCATCATGAACTCCTTCATCAACGACATCTTCGAAAAGATCGCGACTGAAGCCGCCAAGTTGGCCCGATACAACAAGAAGCCGACCGTGACTTCCAGAGAAATCCAAACGTCCGTTCGATTGATCTTGCCGGGTGAATTGGCCAAGCACGCCGTGTCTGAAGGCACCAAGGCTGTCACGAGTGCGTTTTCTTTTTTTAAATCCCCCCAACGTTCGAAATTTACTAACTTACAAATTCTCTCTTTTAAACAGAGTTTACCTCCGCGTAAGCGTTCACCTCTTGTTAAACGTTCTCTCGCTGTCTTTTCAACGAAAGACACCGAAAGAAGACCAAACAAACAAAACATTGAGATTCTTATCTCAACCACTATTAAAACATATAAGAGAGAGCACGAAATTTCAAAAATTCACCTACTGTACCTCACGCTTAAAAATTACAACTTCTTTCTCCCTTTCCTCTGCTAAATACTACATAACTATAAACTCAAAAACTCTTCGCTGCTAATCCTCTCGACGAAAGAAACGAACCCGTCGTAGCCGTAGTATATCTTTTTCTCGTCCATGGCCTCTTCGACGTTTCTCAGTTCGGAAGACGCGTGTTTGCCGCCACCTCCCGTAGCGCTCGTGAGTAATAAACCGTCGAGAATAAAGTCAATCAAATCGGTCCCGACTAACCTGTCTTTGCATAAGAACATGTTTAAACTCCTTAAATCGGGCTGGTTTTCGTTCTTCATGCCATCGTAGGCCATTAACACCAACGGTGAGTTCTTGGAGATCAACAACGCGTACACCAGTCGCGTCGGCGGCGAATCGCTCCGGGCGCGACGGAATACTTCTCTGTTGTGTTTCTTTTCAAATTTAGCGTCGACGTACGTATCGCCGCTGATTTTAGCTAACTTTGAAATCAGCGCCGTGAGCCAATCGATGACTAATAAGCGCGATTCGAATAAACCGTCGAGTTTCATGACGTGGAAGACTTTTCGGCAGAGCAAAGCAAAGACGGCGTCGTCTTTCGCGAAATCGCGAACTTCTCGTGGCGTTCGCGCTACTTTCTTGGCTGAGGTGCACACTCTGCGTATGCGTCTTCGCCAATAATGAGACGTTGATGCGTCGTATTCTGTCACCGTGTATTCAAACGCCATTTGTAAAATGGGTGGACTATTCTCTGCCACGGATATGTCGTCTTCATCACCGAAACCAATTTTTGACGAAAAATCAAAATCAAACGCAAACGCGTCTGCTTTTTCCATCCTGGCGACGTGGTATAATCCCTTGTACTTCTTATCATCTCTGAATGAGTCGCCGTAGGCGTTCGCGACGAGATAATCGGACGAAGTGCGGAGTCTAATGGCACAATCTCTCGCCGTGCGCCCATCAACGTTCTGTAACAGTTTGAAAATTTCGCTCGGTAAGATGCCGCTCCCACTACTATCGTCGGCGTAGTTGTCCTCGTCGTTTCGTAAAATAATGCCGCCAGATATGCTCGAGGTCGGAGATATCGCGTGTAAACCACAAAATACGGACGGTTTTGAACACAGAATGATATCGATGCAGACATTATTCACGCTCGCGCGTCTACCGCAGTGTTCGTAGAAGAAGAAGGCGTTGGTTTCATCATCGTTCCTTCCGCGCGATGTGCTCTTTATCTTCTCTTTCATGAAGAGCGCATCCGTAGCGTTCGCGCGCAAATCAGCGCTTGTTTCGCTCAAATAATCGTTCAATAAAGCGTTCTTCTCGTCTTCGTCGCTAAAGATGCCGCCAATACCTGCATTTGGCATTCCAGATAAAAAGCACAGCACGCGCGCTCCATCGAATTCAAACGCTTCCTCCTCGATCCTTTTCTCGTTCTCCTCAAAGTCGTCATCGTCATCGACATTCTCTATCTCGATAGCATCTCCTTCGTCGTTCATATTATTCAGATTGAGCATATCTATACCATTTCTAATATTTCTATCTTCATTTTCCATCATCCTCAACGCATCCTCGGTAATCTCATCCTCAACGGCTCCGAGCAAATCTAAGACAAGCGAAAGCGCCGGACCAAACGCACGCTTCTTTCGAAACCTCTCTCTAATCGTCGATGTTTCTCCGAGGCGCGTCGTTGTTTTCGTCGCCGACCCGTTTTCAGGATCTTCGGCTTCATCGTTTGCGTTGGTCGACAACTTGGCCATCTTCTCTCCTAACCCATGCAAAGCACCGCTATCAGTACTATCGATCGAGTCGATCGCCGCTAACATGTTCTCTTTATGCTTATCTACTCTGGCAAAAACTCTTCGCACTTTCATCACTTTTTCAAAGCTCTGCAACACCTCTTCTCTGCTCAACTCATCGATATCGTTCACTCTTACTTTCTGTCGTCCAACGACATCGTACGCGGTCAAACCTCCGTCGAAGGTCATTATCGCAAACGTCGCGTCCGTCTCTCCGCCATTTTCCTCGCTCACCGCTTCCAAAGCCGCCATCGCGGACGACTTTGCAATCTCCAAAGCGCTTCCGCCTTCCGTCGCGTCGATCAAAATCACCCTCGTCGGTCCACTCGTGCTCGTTTTCGCCTTCACCCTTTCCGCCGCCACGAGAAACTCGTTGTGCTCCTCTCTCAACTCCGGCAATCGTTCGAGATACTTTTTCGCTCGTGGGTCCTCCTCGTTCCTCCCGTTGATGTACCGACACACCCTCTTATACCGCTCCCGCTCTCTCTCGTTCTTCCACCTCGTCACGCGTCCGCACAGCGCGCAACTAAACCCGTCCTCGTCGAACGTGCAAAACGCGTTGACGTACCCGAAACACTCGTCGCATCTCGCTACGTTCCCCGCCCATTCTCTCTTCGTCTTCTCCTTCCCGTCTTCCTCTCCTCCTCCTCCTTCTGACAACAAACGCCTCCTCCTTCTCTTCATCTCTCCGAACGGGCAAACGAACGCACCGAACGGAACGCCGGCGTCTCTTTTCTGTCGCGCGTCCCGCGGAAGTCGATCGACCGTCCAGGTGAAGATTTTATTAGTCGCATCTTTTCTCGCGCGTTCGCTACCATTTTTCGGCGGCGACAGTTGTTGTTGATGTTCTTCCTGCGTTTCCAAACCGTTCGTCTCTTCGTCGTTCTTCTCGTTCTCGTTCGCGCGCACACTCATTGTGTTTCTTTTTTCCCCTGATGCGGGCAGTTTTCCGAAGTGTGTTTACAATCGCCACCTCTCGGATGCTTTGTTCGTCGTTTACGTCGTCATTTTGCGGCGCGCCCGCGCGTTACGCGATGCTACTACTGTGAAGATGATGAAGAGATGTTTTTTCCAATTTGCTTCAGTTATTACTCCGCAGTTCACGACAAGAAAAAGAAGAAGAGAAGATATTTTTTCTCGATGACAGATTCCACCACGCTCCAATCGTGGCTGTGCCACTCGGACAACCGCAGCGACGACGACACGGTCTTGCTGGATTACAAAGACCTCGTTCGCGTGCGTCGATCGGACCTGTGGCGAGTCTGCGAACACGACGGGTGGATAAACGACATCGTTATGAATTTCTGCTTCGCTCGACACAAGGAGCGCGCGAGAGACGAATATTTTCGGGAGTTGAAAGGCGAACTGATCGATCCAAACGTCGCGCATTTTTTGCAACACGGAGATATTCTGGACGTGGCGCAATTGCTGAAGGATTTAGATTTGGATAGCTCGAAATTGTTTTGTTTACCGGTAAACGACGAGACCGATTTGAGTTTACACGTTGGCGGATGTCACTGGTCGTTGTTGGTGCACACGCCGGCGGTGACGGCGGATATACCGGCGAGATGGTCGCACATCGACTCGATGAGTCATAAGAATATTCCACACGCAGAGAAGATGGCAAAGCAGATCGCGAAAGCACTTTTGATCAACGAAGGGAGAGGGTCGCACTTTTTCACTTCCGATGGGGTCGCCAAGAAGGAGGACAACTTCGAGGTTGAGTTGTTTTCGTTGGAAGATACGCCGCAACAGAAAAACGGACACGATTGCGGAATAATCGTGATAGAATTAGCGTGCAAGATTGTAGATTTTGGAGTAGAGTGGGAAATTGACCAGGATTTCGATATGCACGAAATCGATGCGAGGGCGTGGAGAAAGGAGACCTATCGAGATATCGAATTTTTGATCATAGAAGACGGCGAGCAGTTCATGGCGTGAAAACGCAACTCTTGTTTTCGTTTTAAAATGTCTCTCGCAGAAACGTGCGACGAGGAAAAAGAGACGGAAAGCGCGCCGTGAATGTGTATAACATTGTTGTTTTATTCCATGCTTTACTAGTACATTATATATCGTATTATATATGTTTGCTGCGTTTCTCTCCGCGTGCTGATAAAAAATTAACGATTCAAATACGAACCCGCTTCTCGCACTTTGAACGTAATCCCCGCCGCTATTTTTGCGTCGAAGAACAACTCCAGACGATTCGCGCACTTGTAGTAGATTGTATCCGCGGCGTTGTACAAGCGGCAGTTCTCAAACATCCTCTTGAAATCTGCCGCGAACATCTCTAACGTCACGTAATAATTCTCACTCTCCAATCGTTCAGAGACGCTTTCTATGTCGGTTGGATCTTTCACAACTTCGTAATAATCTGGAACCTCTTCTTTGTTCACCGCACTCAGAAACGGCCAAGCGTCCGGGTGTGTTTTCACAATAGCTATAATCGAGCGCATGAACTTGTGCAAATTTTCTAAGGTTGGATACCCGTCCCCGCATCCCGGGTGGACCAACCGGTACCGCGGAGGGTCCGGCAATTTCCACTTTGCCTCTTTCAAACCTTTAATAGTCGACAATGGATCGGTGATTCGGTGCTTACCAAACTCTCCACCGTCTTTAAATCTCGCTAATCCCGGGTACACGACGTGTGCAGTGGTCATTTCTCTAACTTTAGCCTCAACACATTCTCTCTGCGCTCTAATATTCTTTGGAAAATCGACGTAGGAAATTTGCGCTTCTAGAGCGCACTCCATAATCGTCCCTCCGTCGTACTCTTTGATGTATCCGACCCATTTCTCTCTTTCCATGACGATATCTTTCGTAAAACCTTGCTTGGAAAAATATCCAACCGCGTTGTTGTCCGCAAACGTGATTAAATGCGTCATGTCCTCCTCTTCTTTCACGTACTCCTTCAAGTGGTTCATCAATCTCGTCCCGTACCCTTTCACTTGTTCGTTCGCAGAAATCGCGCAAAACGCAATCTCGCACATATTTTGCCTCCAAAAAGGCCTATACGTGATTCCCCCAATGACCACGTCGTTCTTCAAACACAACATCGAGTGATGTCTCGGATCAAACACCAATCGAACGATGTACTCCTTCGGCATGTTCGGAAGCTGTTTGCTAAATATATTCTTCAAAGCAATCAACCATATCGAGTGCTGCTCGTTTCCATCGTTCTTAATCACCTTCCACTGCAACTCTCCGTCTTCTTCTTGCTTTCTTAAGTGCATGTCTCTGTTCGCGTAGTGTCCGACGGTTTGCGCGCCTAAAGTGTTTGCTTTTTCTCCTGGATTTACCCCCATCGCACCTTCTCCTCCTCCATTCGCCGTTCCGTTCGTCCCTACCAGAGCATCTTCTGTTTTCACATCGGTCGTCGCCATTGCCGCCTCCATCTTAACCTTTTTGTTGTTGTTGTTGTCAATCTCGTCTTCGTTTTCGTCTCGTCCTCGTTTCTTATTCTCGTTGGTTTCAGACTTGAAAAAGTCGAACATTTAAAAAAAAACTTCCCCGTCGTGGTCGTTCTTTTTCTGCGTGCGTTCTCCCAATAAAAAAAAAACAAAAACTCGCCCCTTTTCTCTCTCTCTGTGTGTATCTACCCGTATCTCTCACCAGCTTCTCTCGATAGAAGAAGAAGAACAACAACAAAAAGAACGAACAGAAAGAGAGAAGTATCGCTCTTACGGGCGCAGGGGGAGGGTGCGTCTCAAAGACGGAGAGTGTGTGCGTGCGCGAGAATTTTCTTCTTTTTTTTTTCTGTCGTCCCTCGCGAGAGCGATCTTCGGTCAGAGTTTTTTTTTCTTTTTTTTTTTTTTCGCTCGGAAAGTTTTTTCTTTTCTTTTTCTTCAGATTTTTTAAAGCGCCCTTTCCTCGTGCGTGCGTGCGTGCGTGTCCGCTCTCTCTCTCTCTCTTTCTCTCTCCATCTCTCTTCCGAGGAGCGAGTCTTCGTCGTCGTCGTCGTCGTCGTCGTCGTTGTGATCGACGCGTCATGGCAGCGGCGACGGCAGCGGCGACGCGCGGAGGAGGAGGAGGAGGAGGAGAAGAGGAAAAAACTAAAAAACGGAAAATCTCTTCTTTGGACTCGTCGTTCGTCGCAGCTCCGACATCATCGTCGAAATCGACGACGCTGAGAGAATCTCTCCGAGCGTTGGACGCGAGTCTCCGTTCTAAGCTCGACTCCATCTCGGAGAAGTTGGTGTTGACGTCGTCTTCTGATGCCGCCGCGACGACGACTTCTTTTAAAGCGCCCTCTTCGCTCACCTCTGCCATAGGCGACGCGCAAGAGAAGCAGCAGTTGGAGGAGAGACAAAAAGGAGAGGAGAAGCAAAACAAGCAGAAGCGAGGAAACAATGTTGGAACGATGGGAGGCAGCAGTAAAGACAAGGTGAAAAACAAGCAAGATTATTTGCAGGACGAGATGCAACCGTGGGTGAAACCAGTCGGAGCGTCGTTGGCCGATCCCGAGCAAGGACCGTTCATAGCGTGGTGCGAGGAACACTTTCGGGAGGTGACGATGGCAGACGCGAAGAAGTTAATTCCGAGCACGAGCCAACCGAGGTTAGAGGAAGATCCTGATTTCTGCACGCTGCCGGAGAAGGAGAGGAGCTATTACGAAGGTGCGCGTTCGATCCTTTTTTTTTTTTTCAAAATGTGTTTTTTCTCTTCTCTTTCTCTCTTTCAAATCTCTGTCTGTTTCAAATTCACCTTTCTTGCGGGGGTATCGCGCGCGATGGATCGATCGCGTTGGCAAATCGTCAAATTGATGATAGACTAATCATTCGTTGTTCTCTATTCACCTTTATCACGATAAAACATCGAACAGAATGGGAAGAGATGGATAAGAAAATGAAGGAAATGGAGGAGGAAAATAGGCGGCGAGCGAGAGAAATCGCGCGCATAGAATCCATCCAGTCTAAGCAGAAAAAGAAACAAAAATCGAAAGAAAACGGAACGAAACAGAAAGGGTACGTTGCCGGGGCGAAGATGGTTAACGATGACACGAAGTTCATCGTCACTCGAATCTCTCCGATTGCGGATTTGAAGGAGATCAAAGAGTATTGCGGGGTGTGTTTCGACGGCGAGTCGTACGAAGAAGATCCCATCATTTTTTGCGAAGGCTGTGATGTTGCCGTACACCTGGCGTGCTATGGTTTACAGAAAGTACCGGAAGGCGATTGGATGTGTCGCGCATGCTCGACGAGAAGCTCCAAGGCGGTGAGGAAGCAGTGCTGTCTGTGTACGTGCCCGGACGGCGCTTTGAAACCTACGCGAGATAATCGTTGGGCGCACTTGTTCTGCGCGCAATGGATTCCAGAACTGTTCATTTCAAACACGAAAGCTATGGAACCGGTGGAGAATATGAATAAGTTAGTTAAAGAACGTTTATCGATGAACTGCGTGGTTTGCAAGACAAGAAACCAAGGCGCTTGCATTCAGTGCGCGTACGGGAACTGCACGGTTCCCGTGCATCCAATGTGCGCGGTGCAAACGGGCATGCGGATGGAAGTTAGAACCGATAAAAAGAAAGAAGAAGTAGTTGATTATCGAGTGTACTGCGAAAAGCACGCGGCAGTCCTCGATAAGGCGGCCAAAGTTGTGGAGCAGCGGCAGCAAGAAGGTGGAAAGAATATGTCTGAGAAAGATGAGGTTCAAGAAGAAAAAGGCAATAAGGGAGGTAAAGAGGATGACGATGACGACGACAATGACCAAGAAAAAGAGAGCGAAAAGGAGAACAACAGAAAAGGCGGCAACAAAAGCGCGAGTGTTTCGCCGGAGAAGGTGATGAAACCGTCGACAACTCCGTCCCAACCGGAGATGGCAACGCCGGCGGCGAACAAGAACGATAAGTCCGCGAATGAGAATTCATCATACCGAGATGATATGGTATCTCCGATGTCTCCAAAACATGGCCCGAAGGACGCCGTTAATGAGTTCATGGAGAAAGCTTTAGAATTTCCACCGCCGGAACTTCCATCAGATATCAATGAGTTTCTGATGGACGAACGTCAGGATGCGCAAATCGCTGTTTCAAAGATGAAGGCTGCAGCAGCGAATAAAGCTGCGGCTGGCGGAGGTAGTAGCTTAGCCGAGAAGTGTATGGTATGCATCAAGATGAAGAAAGGGGCGTCGTGTGGCACATCAAACGCTCCGTTGAAATGCTTACGTAGGAAGGAAAATATAGAATCACTTCAAAAGGAGATTGACGATAACCTCGGGATGAATAGTCCGAAGTCGGAGAGCAAGATGCTCACCCCGAAGGAAGAGCTGGAAAGATTGAACAAGCACAAGCACTTGTTCGAAAAGTTTGCTCCGGAAGATGAAGTCACGGCTGAATTACTTCGCGCACAAGCAGCCTTAGCGAGAATTGTCAACGTTACCCGAACGATGGCGAATGAACTCTTGGAACGCATAGAAGCTGATCAACCAAACGTGCAAAAACGCGTCGAAAAGATGGAACGAACGGTGAAAGATGTCGAAGCGTACGAGAATCGGTATCGAGGTGGACGCTGGCGAGTTGAGAAACTCCGCGCCGGTGGACAACTCCCAGCCTTGGCGGATGGGGGTGACGGGTCTTTGGAAAGCCTCAACGCCTCGGGCGCGCTGATCGATCCTTTGTGTACGATAGTGGCTATGGAGGATGCGCTGTGTTGCGTATGCACTGGCGGTGAATCCGAGCCACCGAATGAGATTATGTTTTGCGAACGTTGTGAAGTGGCTGTGCATCAAGACTGCTACGGAGTTGGTGAAATTCCAGACGGTGATTGGTTATGCTGGCCGTGTCAAATTGTCGAAGATCGCGAGAGAGAAATGAACGCGCCGAGAACAAGGCCTCCGAGATATATGCGCGAAGCTGGCGATGGGTTAATGTACGATCCGAGAGTGAAGTGCGAACTCTGCCCAGTCATGCGCGGTGCTATGCGCGCAATGGTTCCGGCGAAACTTTCGAGTCCACTTTCAGAGATGATCAAATGTGGGTCAATCCCGAATTCTTCCTCTCGTCCAGGTACTACTTCAAGTACGCCTGGCGCAAAGGTGGAGGTTAAGATGGAAAATGTCGACGCCAAAGATGTCACCATGACGGATGCCGAACAGCCTGAAACGGAGAAACAAGAAGACACGCCGTCGAACAAAATCAAGGAAGAAATGGCATCGCCTGCTACGCAAAAGCCGTCCGCTATGAAGGACGATGTGAAAGCTCTGGTGAATCAAACACCGACGTTGGAATCCCCAGCGAACATGCGTCCGCACAAGCTGAAATGGGCTCACGTTGTCTGTGCAAAGTGGATGCCGGGTATATCCTGCGATTTGTTCTCTAACGAGCCGGAGGCTATTCGCGGCGAAGAGTCCATACCTTCTCGATTACTCCAAGCGACGTGCGCGGTTTGTAGTAGGAAAGATGGTGCAAAAGTTCAATGCTCGAAGGAAGGCTGTCGCATGTACTTCCACCCGCTCTGCGCGAGACGCGCAAATTACTACATCGAGTACAGTCCGCAAACCGAAGGCACTCCGGTTGGACACTATTGCAAGAATCATTCGACGCAAGCCAAACGCGATGCTGGCCGAAACACCAAGCCGAGCAAGATTAAGGGAGTCACTACGAGTTCGTCTTACGTCAAATCTAGCGTCAAGCGTAGACCGCCGACGGCTGAAGAAATCACTTTGCTCAAACGCGCGAGAGTCGGCTTGGAAACTTTGCGTTTACTTTGCGAGCGGGTGAACAAGAGAGAAAAAATCCGCAGGGACGAACTCGAGTCCCTCGGGACGCTTTGGAAAGCTCAACTGAACGGCCAAGCCAGTGGTCCAGTCTTAAAACCAGGCGAATTGGAAGCCGCGGAGGATCACGGTTTCATTCGCCAAGGTCCAGCCGTTGTGTATCTTACCTCGACGTCCATGGAAGAAGTCGCTCCGAGCGTGCCCGCTGGCTACGAGCTCGAGCGAGAAGATATGTGAGGGACGTTTTTTTGCTTTTCGAGAGAACACAAGAAACACATTTTGCGCGCGCAGAAATGCTTCGTGCAACACTTTAGCTCGTTTTTATATTATTCTCATAGCTTCATAATAAGATCAACGTGATCACGTCGTGCATGTCTTCACCGCGTTCCTCGGATAAGTCGATATACAGACTGCACGCCATGCTTTTCATCTTTTCTTCGACACATCAAAAAAAAAAAGCTCGCAAACGCAGGGCAAACTCTTGAGAATAATTAACTTCTCTCTCCGCAAAGGGCAAAGCGCTTTGCGCATAGATCGAGCCGTAAATATAGATAAAAGATCTGCGCGAGAAAGAGAAAGAGAGTGAACGGAGATAAAATAACGGCATCGACGAAATGGCGTGCGGGTGCTTCGGCGGGGGTAAAGACAAAACCGAGAACGCTGCCGGAGGCGCAAATTCTAACGATAACAAACGCGGGGGATCTTTTTCTTCTTCTCTCGGGAAAAAGAAAACATCCTTCGGTAGACAACAACAACGGGGGTCGTTAGAAGGCGGGAGCGAGGCGTTCCACGACGCGGACGATGGCATATCAGCGCCAGAATACGCGGTGAACGATAGAAACGAATCTTTTCAACCGTACGCGCACCACTTGCATCCGATTTTAGGCAACTTACAAGGCGATACTTCCATGAAAGGCGCTTCGATACCTCGATACGACACACCGGTTAACGAACCGTTGGTAGGGAAGCCATCGACGTGGTCTGGGAATCCTGGGAATTCGCATTCGTTCTCTCTTCGAGGGAAAAACTATAAAAGGGACCGGAAGAAGTTCAGCAGTCAATCATCGGCGTACGAGGTGAAACAACTATTAGTGTTTCGCTCGGAGAAGAAAGTGATGGACGTACACGATAAGATATTCGGTGGAAAGGTTGGAGAATTGATCAGGGAGAGGGTACCGTCGGTATTGATTGTGAACGTGATGATTCCAGACTATCCTCCCGAAGGTGGCGTGTTTAGTAAATTGGCGAAAATACCTCCGGATGGGCAAGGTCATCAAGTGGCGATGGTGTGCACAATATCGGATTGGGCGAGAGAGGCATTTGAGAATACGAAAAATTGGAAGGATTTGCCTCCAGAGTTGAGCCTATTATTGAGATATATCGAGGGTGCGGATGGGAAGGATGGCTTCGATGGACCACCGCATCAGTGCGTGGCGAGACAGAAAACGAAAGTGGTAGTCATGGTGAAAGGTGGGCAGCACGAGTTGCCGTGGCCAGTGCGAATGGCACTTTCGAAAGGGAACGGGAAGCCATTCATGACGGATAGAACTGGTAATTTCACCAAAAGAGGGGGCTGCTTCGAAGTGGATATTGACGGACACGCGTTTAAACCATTGGCAACGAATTCGTTGAGGACGTGCCACGCGTACTTCAAGTATTTGATTTTAGATATTGGGGTGGTCGTCCAAGGAGAAAACGAAAAAGAACTACCTGAGAGACTGTTGACCTGTTTGAGAGTGAGTTATCCAGATTTAGAAGCCGTGACGGCAACGTTTGAGAACATCGAGCCGGAGTTAAAACAAAGAAAATGGATTGATTGGAATAAGTTGCGTTTAAATGAAATCGGCTCGTCGTTTAGATTGCTCCCACTTCCATCCCTGAAATCTTTATCTAAGAATCAGCCGAGCGCAGCTACCGTTTCACCAGCGAGTATAAGTGGAGGAGAACGACGATGAGTAATAATAATAATAAAATATATAAATGAGAATAATATGCAAGGTGTAATTACAACAGCAACGATAATTAATACTATCTACATTGTGCTCATTTGACGTCTATTCCAAGCAGATCCGCCCCTATCGCCTTCGTTTTTACCGTCCGATCGCGCTGAGGAGAAATCTTCGCTCGGCACAATCTCTGGAATGTCTTCACCATTCGCGAGCGCATCTAACCCAGCTCGGACATAATCCGATTTATCTTCTACGTTAAATAACAAATCCCAGTCTGTCACGGCAATGGGAAAGACTTTATATCCAGCCGCTTTCAATAAGTTACGCTTCAAATTCGTTTGACCAAGTGCGTGGCCTTTGACGTTGCGAGCGAAATGCGAAGGTCCGTCAACTTCGAGCACGACGCCGATGGATTCGAGCAAAACATCTACTCGATAGCCGGCAACAATAGCCTCTTCCTCGTACTTTTCACCCATGTACGAGAGAATAGCTGAAACGTCCCGTTGAAACCAAGAAATAACCGGAGGACGACGTTGTTCGGCCCATGCGTTGGAGCACTTTTCCATTAAAGCATCTGGGAGAGTCGCATTTGTATTCGCACTGGACGATGAAATCGCCACGGCTGTTTGATACAGTTGATTCAAGTCTCTACCCCGTATGCTGTTGTCTTCTGTGAACTTTTTGAGACCTTCTTGAGAGCACACGTGACTCCAAACAGTTTTTAAAATGTCCGAGTTCAATCCCACGTCATCGCGCAACGTCGCCAGGGACCAACTCAGCGTGCAAAGCTGACCGCCTTTCAATTTGCTCACTGTTTGTTGAGTCCCATCTTCGCCTTCGTTTGATCCCGGGGCATTTGAAGCCCATTTTGAAACTCCTTTGACGATTCCTTCACCGTCCATTTGTAAGTGAGCCGTGGCCCAGCACAACGTTGTGATTTTAAAGGGGTCAAATCCTTTCAGTCCTCCTTCCTCGGCATATTCGTTCAAGGCTGAAAACAAACCTTCGTTGGCGTGTCGACACGACGCCAACGCCCAAGCGACATTGGTGACGTCTTTTGGTTTCATCTCCATCACAGAACGCGCCGCTCGGTTCGACAATACTTCCATTTCTGCCGCATTTGCAGCTTCGCCGGAGACGACACCGAGTCCCCAAATTGCTTGGCAGACGGCTGACGTCTTGAACTCTTCGGAATTTTGACGCGCCGCGGCGACAGTTAAACCCACCAAGTGCGCGAATCGCGGGTCTCGTCTAATCCCCGCACGTTCAAATCTATCCATTTTAACGCTTTGAACTTTGTTTCCCAAAATTTGGAGCATTTTACCGGCAATATTTGGAGAGACGCGACGCAAACCTCCATTTTCGAAAACTTTCAAACATTCCTGAGGAAAGACGGCTTGTTTCGCTTCCGCTTGAATCACCTTCCACTCGTCGTAAGTCATCGTCCACTGGTCTTTCCAGTCTTTCGAGGAAACCATATCGGGCTCCCAGACGCCAGGTGCATCGACAGCCACGCCGCTTTCTTCGGAAGAAGAGGCTTCAAAGTCACCGATGGAGGATTCTGGTTTTACGTACTCGCCCGTTTCCTCGTCGAGGACCCACCCTCGAGAAATCGCCGTTCTAATCTTGTCCAGATCGCGACCGGCCCGAGAATACCTTCGCGGTTCGCGCTTTTCTTTCGATTTACCGTTCGCTTCTCTCGCTCTGCGAAATTGCATCGCTCGACGTTCGGTATCCTTCCTCGCATTTTCCATCCACTCATTCGGGTCTGGTTTATCAGCGCCGTCATCACCCGCCGCAGAAATGCGAAAAGTATGCGCGGTTTTCGTCCTCCTCGCGGATGATTTCGACGACGCGTTCGGCTTGGCGTCGTTACCATTCGCTCTGTTCTTGGCGATTCGAGCGTTCCAAGCGAGCGAGGAAGACAACGTCCTCGTCGTCGCACTGACGAAACTCCCCGACATGACGACGACGACGACGACGACTTTTTTCCCGACTTACTTCTTCGCTTGTTTCTTCTTCGCTTGCTGTTGCGCGCTGCCGCTGCTCGTCGTCGTCGTTCCCACTTTTTTCAACCCGCTCAAAAAGTCAAACCCTCTCCTCTTAAACTTCGCCGCCTGTCCCGTCGCGGCGCTTTTCGGTGCGATCCCCGTCCAAGCCGGATGCGTGTATTGGTCTTGCGACAGAAAGTATCGATCTTGGTGGTGTTTCACGGTCGACCACAACTGATAGGTTTGTCCTTGCGTGCCCACGTACTGAACTCTGCGAAGAAGGGGATGGATTCCTTTCCTGGCCATATATATATAT
>Ga0181600_10002472_pt1 | contig 14219 bp, 6 predicted proteins | sample 041ome_2_FD_132982 | JGI IMG/M metagenome (GOLD analysis project Ga0181600, IMG submission 132982) | Coastal salt marsh microbial communities from the Groves Creek Marsh, Skidaway Island, Georgia - 041406US metaG (megahit assembly) | ecosystem: Environmental > Aquatic > Marine > Intertidal zone... | reverse complement strand
TAGTCACATGGTTTTGGGCAATTTTACCCTACGCGCAAACAGTCTGAAAAATGTCGAGTGCGAAGAACAAAGAAAGACACGTTGCGAGATACGCGCGTGTTCGTCATCGAGCTCCTCGTTGTCAGCTCGAGCACTGTCCACCGCGGCCTCCCACACGGGGTGCGCGGCCCGGACCCTCGAAGCGCGTCTCGTCGCGTTCTCCAGCCTCACGCGCGCGGTCGACCAACGGCTGGCGGCGGGGCGCGAACGTCTTCGTGCGCGGGCCAGGCACCGCGAGCTCGGCACGTAAAGCTACCAACGGCCTCGTTCGGGCGCACTTACTAGATCGACGCGAGCTCATCGCCGCCCTTCGCGCCCCTTTTGCCCGTTCGAACCCTCTCGCGTCATGGCCGATTCCGGGGACTCGATTCGGTTCCTGGCGTACGGCCGCCTGAGCGACGGGCTGATGTTGGCGACGCACAAGAGCCGCCGCGCGAACGCCGCGACGGAGGACACGTGCAGAAAAGTGTTCGAGAGCGGCAACTTGAAGCCCAACGCGCAGTTGACCGTGACGGTGACGCCCGAGATCGGCACGTTGCACCTGAACGCGGGCGGAGAGGACGTCATCGCGGTGGTCACCGCGAGCGCGTACCCGCGGAAGCTGGCGTTCCAGCTCCTGGACGAGGTTCGCGTCCAGGTCACGCAAGCCTCCATCACGCCCGACGACGTGAAAAACGCCGACAAGCCGGGGTGCTTCGCGCGGTCGCTGCCGTTTTTCAAGGAGGTGTGCATGCGGTACGGAGACGTTTCCGAGGTGGACAAGGTGGCGCGCGTGGGCGCGCAGGTGCACGAGGTGCAGGCCATGATGGAGGGCAACATCAACCGCATGCTGGACAACCAGGAGACGGTGGGCGCGGTGGAGGACAAGTCCGAGGCTCTGCGCGAGGGCGCGTCGCAGTTCAACCGACGCAGCGAGCACGTGAAGCGCATGATGTGGTGGCGCCTGATGAAGCTCAAGATGATCTTCGCCACGCTCGCCATCTGCGTGCTGGGGTACATCCTCGTGCCCATCATCGTCGAGGCCACCAAGGACGAGGACAAGGAAAACGCGTGACGGGGGCAATTGGGCGGGAGCGGGGAGGGGGGGTGCGCGGCCCGCGCGCGCGACGACGACGACGTCCGCGCGAACGTAGCGCCACACGATGTACCAGAGAAATTGAAAACGAACCACGCGCCCGTCAGCGCGTGCTATTGTTTCGTGCTGATGACAGACCACGATCGTCCGACCACGGTTCCTCGTCAGAAGGACACGCGCGTCCCTGCCTCGTCGACATGTGGCGCGCGTTGGCGCGCCACGCGCGCCGCGATGTCCGCGCGGTCATGCGGTCGTCCGCGCGCGCCGTGTCGAGCTCCGGGCGCGCCGGGTCCGCGGAACGCCCGCTCCCGGCTGCCGCGGCTTCGTCCGCCGAGAGCATCGCTGGCGCGAACACGAGCGAGTACCTGGTGAAGGTGCCCGCGTCGCTGGAGGCGGGCATGGACGCCGCGCAGAGCACGACTCGGTCGCGCCTGCTCACGCTGACCAGCGTCGCGGCCGCGGCGTACCTGGGGTACTTCATCTTCCCGCTCGTGGGCGGCGGCACGGCGAGCAGCGCGGTGCAGATGTGCGCGAGCAAGGATGTCATCTTCCGCCGAGCCGGCGTCGCGCGGCTCCGCGCCGTGCTCCGCGTCTCGCGCGACGGCGCGCACGTCGAGCACGCCGTCGAGAGCGGCGCGGGGGAAATCCTGCTGAGGCTCGTGCGCGAGGACGGCGCGCGCGAGCCTCAGGACGGGAACCGCGAGGGGCGGCGAGGGAGACTGCGCGGGCGAATGGCGAAAACGACGAAAACGACGAGCGCCGTCGACGCGACGCGCGCCGCCTCGACTTCGGCGAAGGCGAAGGCGTCCGAGCGCCGCGCCGTCGCCTCCGACGCCGCCGACGCGCTTTTGGAGCTTGTCGCCGTGAGTGACGAGACGCGCGAGGCTCTGAAAAAACGCGCGGGGTTCGTGAAACAGGTCCGCGCGGCGTCGAAGGATGTCGCGCTGGACGCGAAAATCAGAGCCAAGCTCGCGGCGTTCGCGAACGTCGCGGAGACGTGAGTGAGGTGAGTGAGGTACCGCGCGGGTCGTTTGTTATTCCTGGATATTAATACGGCTACGTACTCGCGTATACCAGCCTCACGCGAGATGGATAGAGATACGCATCACTCCTTCGATAGATAGATACGCACATCACTCCTTCGACATCGCCTGGAGCTGCGATAGCCGCCTCTTCGCCTCCATGCGCCCGTTAGCGTGCGCGATGAGCTGCTCGAACTCCTCCTTGTCCGTCGTCGTCGCCGCCTGAGCCACGTGTTTCTCCCACGCCTCATCCTGCGTGGCCATGTCCTCGATCATCATCTGCAGAGACGCGTGCAAGTCATCCTCGGAGACCGTCTTGGCCGCGTACGCCTCGGCGATCTTCGCGCGCACCGCCTCCGCCTCGGCGGTCGGATCGATGGTCATCAGCTCGTCGATGAGCCGCACGGCGGGGGTCGCGTTGAGTTGCTGCAAGGTTTGCGTGATGAGCGTGATGACGGACTCCAGCGTCTTGAGCACGGGCGCGTCCTCCTCCAGGGACTTGCACTTATCGAACACCACGTACGCGGCGCCCAGCGTCGCGGGGGTCAGCTTGCCCTCGACCGCGGCGTCCCGGATGGCCTTCGGGATGTCGCCGCTCGCCAGCATCGAGTTGAAGAGCACGAAATCCTCATCGGTGGGCTCCTCCGTCGGCGTCGCCCTTACCCTAACCCTAAGCCGCGACGGCGCGCCGGCGGGCGCTCCGGGCCGGCGCGCGCCCGCGCGCGAGCTGGCCGCGGGAGCGACGCGGGGGGAGACGGAGGCGAACGCAAGCATGGTCGGGACGTGCTCGACCGAGTGAGGGATATCTGGTGTCGAAATGGCTCCTTTATCCGAAATGTCGAAAATGCGTGCGCCCCGGCTTCTTGCGCTGCGAGTGCAAAAACCGAATTTTAGAATCACCTGTACCCTCACGACCCACACTACTCTTCGCCCGGTCGTCTGCGCGCGGCTACTCCTCGGCGGCTTCCGGCTGGTTCTCCGCGTCCTCCCCCACGCGCTCGGCGCGCTCCGGCTGGACGCTCCGCAGGTACGCCGCGCGCTTCTCTCGCCACGCCGCGGTCGGGTCTTCGCGGCGCGCCAGCGTCTCTTTGGCGCGCCACTCCGCGAATGAGGTTTTCTTCGTCTCAGCCAGCGCGCCGCGCGACTCGCGCGCCGCCTCGCGGCGCGCGACGAAGGCGGCGAGCCGCGCCTTGCTCTCCTCGATGGACGAGCGGAGCGCAGTTTCGCGCGACTCGTACGCCTCCGCGGTGATCAGCGCGGTCTCCACCAGGTCCTCCGCGCGCGGGAGCGCCTTCGCCGTGCGGCGCAGCGACTCGAACGCGGACAGACGGCGTGCGGTCGGCTCGTTCGCATCCTTCGCGTCCTTCAGCGTCAGCCCGAGCCCCGCCGCCGCCTTCTCCGCCGCCGCCGCGCGCGCGGCGTCCACGGTCGCGCCGCCGCGTCTTAGCGTCCGGCGCATCTCCGCGGGGTCCAGCGCCACCTGCTCGGCGTCCTCGCCCACCTCCGCGTCCTTCCCCACCTTCACTGCCTTCAAAAGCGGCGCCGGGTCTTCGCCCCGCGCGCGCGCCGCGCGCTCGGCGCGGCGCGCCGCCAGCGCCGCCTCCGCCGCCGCCGCGCGCTCGGCGTCCTTCGCGTTCCAGCCCGCGACCGTGGTCTCGAAGTACCGCGCGCGCGCGTCGTCCGGCGTCCACGTCGTGTCCGCCTGCTCGGTGGAGTACGTCGTCAGCTTCCACGCGATGGGCGCCGGGACGTCGCCGTTGGCCTCCACCGGAAAGGCGCACCGCTCCGGCGCCAGCTTGACTTCGAAGACGACGTAATCAGTCGTCGCTTCGAGCGCGACGGCGGGGACGGTGAGCGCGGCGTACGCGTTCCAGCGCTCCAGCTCCTGGCCGTGCAGGTGCCCCTGGTGCCCGCCGCGCAGGTACTCCGCCTGCTTCGTCTCCCACCCCTGCTCGGGCCGCACGAGCGTCGCCTTGAACCCGCACGCCGTGGAGCACTCGAGGTGGAACGACAGCAAACACCGCTTCCGCGCCGCGACGCGGAACCGACACACGCTCAGCGCGTAGTTGGGCGCGTACGTCCCGGTAAAGATCGCCTTGTCCTCCGGTCCAACACCGGGCGGCTCCTCCGTGTCGAACGACGCCAGCGGCGCATCGGACAACGCGGAAAGGCGCCACGCGCCCTTCTCCAGAGGCACGAGCGTCTTAGCGTACGCCAGCAGCGTGTACCCGCGCTCGTTCGGCTCGAACGCGCTCGGCGGCGCGGCGCCGGCGACGAAATGTCTCACCTCGCCATTCAGGTCGTTGTTCACGACGGCGAAACGCGCGAAGGGGCTCGCCTTCGGGTCCCCCACCTCGAGGCACAGCGACACCAAAGTCTTGGGCTCCGCCACCGTGAACACGCGCCGGAACCACACGACGAAGTCCCCGGCGTCTATGGCGCCGTACGCCCCCTCGCACACCGCCGGCGCGGCGAGGTTCTTCTCCCGCAAAAGCGCCGCCGGCTCGTCAAAGTCAAACGGCGACGACGCGCGCGCCGTCGCGTGGAAGTAAAACCCGGGGTCCACCGTGAGCTGCAGGACGTGCCTGCCGCGGGGCAGGCGCAGCAGCACGGAGGCGTGCGTGCTCGTCTCCAGCGAGCCTAGGATGCGCTGCGGCGCGCCGGTGGCGTGCCAGTCGTAGTCGTGCACCACCAGCGAGCACACGTCGTCGCCCTCCGCGGCGGCGGCGCGCCGCGCCTGCAGCCGCGACGCCACCGCCGGGACGCCCTTGAGCTGCTCGAGCGTCGAGAGCAGCGCGGAACCCGTCTCTGTAGACGGGGGGTAGATGACCGCGTCGAACACGCCAGCCGGCGACGCGGAGATCTCCGCGCCGTCGGCATCACCCGCCGCCTCTCCGTCGGGCGCCTCGTCGCCCTCGGCGGTCGGTTCGCTCGACGAAGAGGGGGACGAGACTTGGGGGGGGGGCATGCCGACGCACACGACGACGGGGCGATTTCGCGCCGCCGATGACGCCGCGTCGTCGCCCTCCGACTCGGCGGCGGCGGCGCCTTCTGACTCGTTCTGACTCGTTTCGGGACCGCCGTCGGTCCCGTCGGCGCCCTCGAGAGGGCCGGCAGCCGCGGCCGCGGCTCGGAACGCCGCCGCCTCCGCCGCGTCGAGCCACACCACAGGACACAAGCCGAGCCGCGCCGTCGCCGCCGCGCGGTTCGCGCCGCGAAACGCCTCGGAAACGAAACCCGACAAGGAGTCCCCCTCCGTCTCGGACGCGGCTTTCGTAGTACTCCGAGCCTCTTCGGCGCCTTCGTCGTCCGGATCTTCGGACGACGCGCCTTCGTGGCCCTCCGCCGTCACATCGTCGTCCCCGTTTTCGCTGACTGCCTCCGTTTTTGCTGACTGCGGAGGCAGCTCCTGCGCCTCGGCGACGGCGTAGACGTCGGGGTACGCCGCGGCGAGCGCCGCGGCGAGCGCCTCCGCGCCGTCGCCGCACAGCGCCAAGACGTTGGGTTTCTCCGCCGGCGGCGTCGGCTCGCGCGGCGCCAGCGTGAGCGCGATCTGCAAGTCCACGGGTTCCTCGGAGTCGACGTGTACCATCTTGCCGAGCGCGGAGGCGTTGCCTCCCGGCCCGATCGCGGAGAGGTCCAGGCGCTCGTCCACCCCCGCGTGCTCGAAAAACGCCGGGTCGACGTTGAGCGTAAACGCGCGCGCGACGCGTTCGAGCGACGCCAGGTCCACCCAGACGGGCGCCTCCCTGGCGTCGCCCACCATCCCGGGCGCGTCCAGGCGCGCGACGGAGACGCGCCGGTACTTGCCGAGCTCGGCGATCTCGTACTCCAGGCAGGGCAGCGAAGCGACATCAGTGATGACCCGCGTATCGTGAAGCGCGTCCTCGAGCTCGCAAAACGCGCACGCGTCCGCCAGCACCGCCGCCGGCGCGCGCGTCGCGTCGAGCGACAGCGAGACGTGCGGGAAAACCGCGCGCACGGGTACGTCTGAAAAGTCGTACTTCGCCAGACGGTTGCGCACGTTCGCCTCTTCGTCGTCGTGCCTCGGCACGAGCCGCGCCGCCACCTCTGGCTCATCAGGCGAGGGTGGCGCGAACTGCGAGTGGTACGTGCGGCCGGTGACGGGGTCGATCAACCGACCCGCCGTCCGAACCAGCGCGCTCGCGACGTCCGTCTCCAAAACGAGCACTTTATCCGCCACCACCCCCGCCGCTTCCAACTCGCGCGCCTGGTAGTGGTTGTGCGGGAACCCGTCCATGACCCAGCCGCGCCGACGGCAGTCCTCCTGCCGCACGCGCTCCAGCACGAGCTTCATCATGAAGTCGTCCGGCACGACGCGCGTGCTGTCCAGGTACCGCCTCGCCTCCGCGCCCAACGCCGTCGGTTGATCGTACGCCGCGGCGCGCAAAAGCGCGCCGGGGTAAATCAAAGGCGCGCCGTACCGCGCCGCCAGCGCGCGCGCCGCCGTGCTTTTGCCGCACGCCGCCGGGCCGAGCACCGCGACGCGCGTGGGCCGGTAGCCGTATACGCGCGCGGACACGTCGTACCGCGCGCGGCCGAAACCCCACACGGAGGCCATCGGCACGACACGCGGCTCGACGAGCGCGATGCGTTCCTTCAAGCGCGCGAGACGCGCGTCTTCGTCCGCGTCGTAGGCTAAGACGGCGTCGAAAACGTTTGTTTTCGAACGCGCCGCGTCGAGTTCGGCGCGCGCCTCCGAAACGCGCTGGTCGATGGTCTCCAGCGGTTCGCCGGCGTGTTTCAAATTCGCGATGTGCGTTTTCTCGGCACCCTCGAACCCCTCGGGGTGCGCGAAGAAGACGTACACGGCGTCCAGGCCCGCCTCCTTCATCGCGCGCGCGCCGGCGACGTCCGTCTCAATCACGGGCATCTTCCCCTCCGCGGCGACGCGCTTCACTTCGCGCGTGCTCGTTCCGTACGCGTGCGTGATCGGCGGGTTACTCTGCGTCGCCTCGTCCCACTCGCCGTACCCGACAATCACCTCCGTGCACTCCAGGAACTCACCTACGTTCGCGCGCGTCTCGAACGTCTCTCGGTCGATGAAATCGTAGTGTACGCCGTGCGTCTCCCCGTCGCGCGGCTCTCGCGTCGTCGCGCCGATGGGGAACCCGAACGCCTCCGGGAACTCCTCCAGCAGGCGCTCGAACGTCCGCTCGCGCCGCGAGCCGAGGGGGCCGGCGACCACCAGCGGGCGCGGGGGCGGGCGCAGGAACGCGGCGCACGAATAACCCAGCGGGCTGTTCCGGATGGACGTCTGCATGTCGCCGTACGCCGCCTCCAGCGCGCTCGCCTCGGAGGCGGCGGAAAACCCATCCTCTTCGTTCTCGTCAACCACCACCGCGTCGGTGAACAACCCGTCCTCGGCGAAACCCTCCATCTCGCGCGCGATCTTCTCGATCCCGGACGCGACGCGAAGCTCCAACGCGGCAGCCTCCGCCGCCGCCGTCTCCGCCTCCGCGCGCGCGGCCGCCTCGGCAGCCTCGGCGTCGACTTCCTCCTCGCCGCCGTCCTCGGCGGCGGCGTCCGCGGGCGGCGCCTCCGCCTCGGCGGCGGCGTCCGCGCCCTCCGCCGCGGCGGCGGCGTCCGCGCGCGCGCGGAGCTTGCGCTCGAGCGCCTCGACGTCGGCGGGGACCACGCACAGGAACGCCCCCTCCGGGAACTGCTTCTTCAGGGCGCGCACGCCCGCTGCGTCGACGTCCAGCACGGGGATACGCCCGCCCTCGCGCGCCGCCTCGAACGCCTCGCGCGAGACGCCGTACAGAAACGGCTCGGGCGTTTCTGTGGACGCGTCCGGCGCCGCGGTTTCCTCCGCGGTTTCCTCCTCGTCTCCGCCGCCCGCGTCCTCCTCCCCCTCCGCGGGGACGAAAGCCGCTCGCTCGACGTGCTCCAGGAACTTGTCCTCCGCGAGGTCCGCGTCGAACTGCTCCTTCGAGACGAAGTGGTACCGAGCCTCGCGCTCGGCGCCCTCCTCCGCGGAGGCCTGCTCGCCCTCCTCGGGTGGCCGCGTCGTGGTGGTCGTCACGCGCGCGAACCGCTCGGGAAACTCCGCCGTCAGACGCTCGAGCAGCGCCTTCTTCCCCCCCTCCGCGGGGCCGCACAGCACCAGCGGGCGGCACACCTTCTTCGCCTCCGCGGCCTCGTCCACCGGCGGGATGATATCCGGCCGCTTCGCGGACACGAGCTCGCACAAACGCGCGAGGGTATCGTCGAAGGAAGGCGCGTCGTGCGCGTCCGCGACGACGAGCTCGGCGTCGAACGCGCCGCGCGCGAAACCGGCGTCGCGCTCCGCCCGCGCCGCCGCCACCGCCGACGCGACGGACGCGTCCGACTCGGTCAGCCACCGCCTGAGCCTGGTCTCGTGCTCGTCGAAGGTGGCGGGCCCAAGAAACAGGGTCATGGGCGGACCGCCCGCGGGCGCGACGGCGGTTTCGTTCGCGGCGCAAAACGCGACGAACGCGTCCAGCGCCTCGACGCTCGGCAAATTCACGAGCGCAAGCCTCTCGTCGCTCGCCGCCTTCTCCAGAGACGCCTTTGTGATGCCGTACTTGTACGTAACCTCGGCGTGCGCGAACTGCGTCTCCCAGACGCACGCGTACTCCCCCGACGCAGCCTCGAACGCCTCGGGAGTCAGGTGCTCCATCGCGATCGCGCTCCAGGGGTGCCCGGGCCTGCCCGGTACCGCCGCGCTCGCCGCCGCGCTCGCCGCCGACGCGTTCGAATCGGCGGCGTCGTTCGAATCCGCCGCCTCCGCCGCCTCCGCGTCCGCGCCGGTTCCCTCCGCCTCCGCCTCCTCCTCTTCTTCCGGGTCGTCCTCGCTGGGAAATTTCGCGCGCGCCGGCTCGGTGGTGACGATCTGGGGGAACGCGAACACCTCCGGAAACTCCCGCGCGACGCGGCGCACGCAGTCGCTCTTCTCCAGGAAGTTGGGCCCGACGACGGCGACGGGCTTGATCTTCGGCGTCTCCGTCTCGTTCGCCGGGATCACGTCCGAGTAGTCCAGGATGTACGACGGCAGACCCAGCAGCCGGTTGCGCACCACCGGCGAGAGCTCCGCGCACCGCACCTTGAACTGGTAGAACAGCGCGTCCGCGTCGTCCTCCAGAAGCACGGCGTGGTACTTCTCCGAAACCGCGGGAGCCTCCGCGGGAGCCTCCGCCGCGGTTTCCGCGGTTTCCGCCTCCGCGAACCCGGGCACGGCGAGTTCCCACTCGGCGCGCGCGAATTCGAGGCGCTTCTGGATCGTGCTCTCGTCCTCGCGCGCGCGCGCCTTGAGCCTGCGTTCGAGCCACGCGTCGTCCGGCGCGTCCACGCGCACGGTGAACGCCTCGAACGCGTCGTGGCTCTTCAGAAACGCGGAGCCCTCCAGGTCGCACTCGGCGAGCAGAACCTTCCCGCCGGCGGCGACGGCGCGAATTTCGTCAAACGTTTGGCCGTAGGCGAAACGCGCGCCGTCTGCCTTGCGGTCGTCCGGGTGGTACGCCTCGTCGCTCGATTTCCCCAACCGCGGGTCATCACACACGGCGCTCTCCAGGAACGCGCCCGCTTTTATTGCTTCGCGGAACCGTTTCCTGGGCAAAAACCGGTACTCGCCTCCCTCCGTCTCGTGCGCGGCGGGCGCGCGCGACGTCGTCGCCACGCACCGCCCGAACCGTTCCGGGAATTTAGCCGCCAGCGCGTTCAGAAGCTGCGTTTTGCCGACGCCGCTCGGCCCGCAGAGCGAGATGATGCGGGGCAGAGGCGGTCGCACGAACCGCTCACGCAGACACACAGCGCTCAACGCCTTTCGCTCGTTCCGACGCGCCGCGTCGAACAGCCGGTCGAACAACGCGCCGTTTTCGTTGGAGACGCCCAACGACTCGCGGTCCCACCCGGTGAGCCACTTATACACCGGCGCGTCGGCGGAGCTCTCTAGGTGCTCGACGCCGTACCGCTTCATGAGCTTGAAGATGGCTTTCGTGAGCAGCGCGGGCCAGCACATGATGGGCCTCGAGCCCACCCCCAGCGCGGCGCCGAACAAATCAACCGGGAGCCGGTCGTCCACCTCTACGACGCGCCACGCGTTCATGACGTACGCGCGCACGAGGTACTTCCCCGTCGGGCTCGGGACGGGGACGTTCGTCTCCGGGTCCTTGGGCCAGATGTTCTCCCACAGCAAGTGCCCCGTCTCGACGACGTCGCGCCGCTCGTACACCAGCCGAATGACGAAGGCGATCCACTCCACGCAGGGCGTGCCGAAGTACAGGCAGTGCTCGTCCGCGAGGTCGCGGACGGGCGCGCCGTCGGCGTCGGCGGGCGCCGCCGCCGCGCCGTCCTCGCCCTCCCCCTCGGCGGGGGGCGGGCGCAGGACCACCACGGGCACGACGGGCGTGTCCTCCAGCAGCGACTCGGGTCGTTTCCACTCCACCAGGTACTGATCCATCGCGCTCGGGTGCGCCAGCCCGTCCGCCTCGTCCACGAACTTCCCATCTTCGCCGCGCGGGTCTGGAAACGCGGACGACGACGCGCGGTGACGCGCGTGCGACGCGATCGGGCGGAGAGCGCGGGGGTCAGCGTCGGGAACCGGGAGGGACGCGCGGGGCGGCGACGGGGCGGTCGAGTGGTTCGGAGCGCGCGGACGCGAACGCCCGTCTCCGGGGGCCGCCCCCCCGGCGTGCCGCGCGCCTCGCGCGGGTCAACGCGGGTGCGAAAAAACGTTTCGCGAGCGTGGCGCACGGTCACTAGGCGTCGCATCCATAACGGGCCGGCGGGGGGATGGCGGCGTACCGTCCTCTTTCGTCAGGATCTCCTCGACTTTCGCGTCGTCCCATACCGGGAACGTGGTCTCCATGTCCGACCGCCGCGAGACGCCGCCTGCGGCCGCCTCGTCCGCCATGGCTGCCTCTCCGCGCCCAACGGACTGCGTCGGTTCTACTGCTGCCGAGGCAGGTCGTCGTTGAAGGCGGAACGATGGCGCGCGGCTCGCGGCGGCTTTTCTTAGACGGCCTCGGCGAATCTCCGACCACGAGGGGAACGACAAAACGCTCGCGCGCATTGCGGTCCCTCGCGCGTTGCGGGCGCCGCGCACCGGATGTCCAACCCCAAGGAAGACGTGCACTGGAACTCCTGGCGCAATGTCGAGGCGAAGCGGCTGCTTCGCCCCGACGGCGCCAAGGGCGCCAAGCAGCTCGCCGCGCACATGTCCGAGGCGGGTTCCATCGTCGTCAACCTGGTACCGCTCTCGGGAGACGAGATGCGGGCGTTGAGCGAAGGCTTGAGACGCGCGCGAGGCATGACCTGCATTCGCCTGGTGCGCGAGGCGCGCGGGGGCGGCCTGCCCGTGCGCACGACCAAGGCGCTGGAGTCGCGTCAGCTCGCCTCCTCCGTCGCCGCGCGCGCGAGGGCCGCGGGCGGCCCCACCGCCGGCCGGTCCCAGGAGGATGTCCTCCCGCTCCTCGGCCAGCGCCTGGCCGACCACGTCGCGCGCTCGAAGACGCTCCTGGAGCTGGAGGTGGGCGTGGACCTGGGCGCGGGCGCGATGGGGCGGCTGGGCGCGGCCATCGCGCGCAGCCAGAGCCTGCGGCGCGTGTCGTTCCGGGACTCGGAGATGGGCGACGCGTCCTTCTCGGCGCTCGTCGACGGCGTGCGCCGCAACGACAAACTACGCGACGTCGACCTGAGCGGGTGCGCGCTGACGGATGCCAGCGACGCCGCGGTGGCGTCGGTGGTGCGCGCGCGCGCGGGGAGGCGCGCCGTGGAGGCGTGGGAGCAGAACCTGCGACGGTACGACGGCGACGAGCGCGACGACGGCGAGGATACACGCGAGGATAAAACAACACACGCGTTCGGCGACGACGACGACGTTCTCTCATCCGCCGAAACGCGCACTCGGCTGGGACTCGCGCGGCTGGAGCTTTCGTATAACCGAATCGGCCCGGCGACCGTGGAGGCGATGTGCGCGGCGCTGCGGCAGGACGTCGAGCTCCGCGCGCTGGGAATGCGCGCGTGCCTGGTTTCGGACGCGGACGCCGCGCGGCTCGGCAAGGCGATGCGCGAGCACCCCGCGCTGGAACTCGTGGCGCTGGGCCAGTCGCGCGTCGCGGGGGCGCGCCTCGGCGCGCTTCGGGTCGACGTCGTCGGCGTCGTCGACGGAAAGAAACCGAGCCCGCCGGCGAAGGAGGCGGGCGAGCCGGGTTCAGGGTCGCCGCGACGGAGACGCGACGTGTTCATGGACATGGAGTGGCGGCCGGACACGCCTCGCGCCGACGCGGAGGCGCGCCGGCGCGCCGCCGAGCGCCGCGCCGCGCGCGACGCGGCGAAGAGGAGCGAAAACGCGGCGCGGCCGGCGACGGCGCGGCCGGCGACGGCGCGGGAGCGCTCGCGCCTGGAGATGGAGACGCGCCGGGGCTGGAGTCCCGCGAGCGGCGCGACCGCGAGCAAGTGGCACGCCATGGGCACGCACACCTCCGCCGCGCGGCCGCACAGCGCGCTCCCCAAGTCACCGTTCGCGCCGCGGACCAACGTCGACGCGGAGACGCGCGACGCGCGCCAAAAAAAAGGCGGCGGCGTCGGCGGCGGCGGCGGCGGCGGCGGCGGGCCGTCCCTCCGCCGCGCCGCGGCTGAGGCGGCGGGCGCGTGGACGCGGCCCGAGCTCGGTCGCGCGAAAGCCTCCGCGGTTCTCGGCGGCTCCGGCGGTTCCCGCCTTCGCGCGCCCACGGCCGTTCCCGCGGGTGCGTCGAGCGAGAAGATGCTCGTGCGCTCGCTGACGAAGGCGTTGCGTTCGCTGGCGCGGGCGGACGCGGCGGCGGACCCGGAGGCGCTCCGGCGGCGCGTCGCGGCGGCGGCGCGCGCCGCGCAGACACTCGAAGACACTCGCGAGCTGGCGGATTTCGGCGAGGACTACGGGGGGACGAAATCGGCCAGGATGATGGCGCGCGTGCGGGCGGACATGCGGGCGCTGCGCGTGGCGGAGGGAACGCGGACGCCGTGACGCGTATCGCGTCGACGGAACGATATCGCGCGAAGATAGATATTTTTTTTGCTGCGTGTATCACATAAAGTATGTCGCTCGCGCGCGTCACATCTTGGACGCGATGGCTTCGAAGGTTTGGCCGATGTGCGCGACGTTCGACGCGAGGTTGCACCCGAACGGATCCTCGACGTGGTCGCGGAGCGCCACCAGCGGCCCCGCGCGGTACACCACGGCCTGCGCGGCGATTCCCGCGATGGCGAGCATGCCGAGCCGTCCGTGTTTCACCTCGGCGACGCGGTTCGCGTCCGAACTTAAGCCGAGCGGGTCGAACGGGAAGGAGGACCAGAAACCGGACTCGCCCGTCACGAGGAAGCCGCGAAGACGTCGCAGCTCCAAGACGCCCATCGCGGCGAACTGGATCGCCAGCAGCGCGTTCGCGGGCAGCGCGTACGACGCCGCGCCGGCGGACCACCAGGGCGCCGCGCCTGCGGCTTCGGCGGCCACGACACCCACCACCGCCGCCATGGCCCACCGGCCGTGCGCGAGCTCGGCTTCCTGGTACCACGCGAGTCGTCTGGGATCGACGCCCAGCCCGAGCGGATCGAAGCCCTGATCGCCGGGCATGGAGCCGTTCAGGTGCGGCGGCGGGACGGTCACCGCGCCCAGCCACATGTCGCGCTCCTCTCTCCGGGTCGCCAAACCGCGCGGCGCGGCGAAGCGCGCGTTCGCCAGCGCGCCGGCGGTGGCGCGCTCCGCCTGCGCCTTCGCCGCGTCCGGGGCGTTCAGACCGCGCTTTTCGGCGGTTCGTTCGCGTTTCCGCGGTTTTTCGTGACGCGTCACATCATCAGACGAACGTGTCTTCTTCGCCTTTTCCTCCTCGAGCATCCGCTTCGCCTCCTCCGCGCGGGCGAGCATCGCGCGCTTCGCGTTTTCCTCCGCGGCGATTCGGCCATCGCCCGCCTCTTTCGCCGCCGCCTTCTCCGCCTCGAGCCGCTTCGCCTTCCCCTTGGGGCACTCCGCTGCCGCGGCGATGCGCGCGCGCTCGCGCTCGTCCTCCACGGCGACGCGCGCGTATCCGACGGGCGGGCACTGCCAGAAGGTGGCCTCGGCG
>Ga0181600_10002464_pt1 | contig 14239 bp, 14 predicted proteins | sample 041ome_2_FD_132982 | JGI IMG/M metagenome (GOLD analysis project Ga0181600, IMG submission 132982) | Coastal salt marsh microbial communities from the Groves Creek Marsh, Skidaway Island, Georgia - 041406US metaG (megahit assembly) | ecosystem: Environmental > Aquatic > Marine > Intertidal zone... | reverse complement strand
GTCTGGTCGGTGCAGTACGGCCTGATGCTAATGCTCGCACTAGTGGTGGTGGCATCTTTTGAATCAGTGGGGGTAATCCTAGTCCTGGCGATGATGATCCTCCCCCCGGTCTCTTCCGCTTTTCTTTTCGATCGCTTGCCAGGCATGTTGATTAGTTGCCTGCCCCTCTCCCTACTCTATTCACTGGGCGGTCTCCACCTTGCCTACTGGATGAACTTCCCCATCGCTGCATCCATCGCCCTGACGGGCATAATCCTCTTTTTGCCTTGCTGCCTCTTTGGGCCCAAAGGGGGCATCTTACGGAGGAAAGGGCAAACGAAGATGGAACAGGAAGCCTTGGCTGACTCAGTCGTCAAGCGGGCATAAAAAAAGCCCCCGTCTCCGGAGGCTTTAAAAGATTTATCCAGGCTTAATTACTTCTTGGCCAGGGCAATTTTGGAGGCTTTTTTGCTAGAGCAGTTGCAACCATCGATCGCGACCTTATCCCCTTCGGCCAATTTGGTGGGGCATTCAAATCCATCGAGTTCGGTCTTACTGGAGACTTGAACCTTTTTATCCTTTTTTCCCTGCTTTACGATGAGGGTCTTGGAGTCTGCATCGAAGCTGACGAATTTTCCTTTAATGGTTTTGCTCGGGCATCCGGCAAAAACGGAGGCGGCAAAAAAGAAGCTGGCAAGTATGGTGGCGAGAATTTTCATGATATATATGGGTTGGGGGTTAAGGAACAAATTTACATCTACTTCCAATCCACTATTTCAAAAGAGACAAGAAAGAAGTAATCATTAAGGAATCATTTTTTTAATCATGCACCCACTAAACCGGATCTTCTCTTTTTTACTTTATCTTTCCCTTTCCTCCGGGTCCGCCCAATTCTTGCAGGCTCATCCCATCCCGGACCTGCCGGTCTTCGGATCGTTCGATCGCAACGGCACCTCCACTCTTTTGGTGGAGGTGGACCCACGGGCCCTTTCCGAAGATCCGGAAGCCGAACCTTTTCTCACCTCCCTCGCCTTTGCAGATTTTAATCAGTCAAAGCGCAAGCAACTGCTCGAGGAGGCCCAGAAATTGGTCGAGGATTCTCTGCTGATTCGCTTGCATGGAGGAGACTGGCATCTCCCAGACCTGCACTACCGTTTTTCGGAACGGACCTCGGCGGAAGTGCCGGAAGGTCCGGTTCTTTTCGTGGAAGGATCTGCGGAACTTACCCGGGAGAATCAGACCACCTACCAGATCATGGCCAAGGAAACGGCCCGCCTGGATCTAATCTTTACCAACCGAATCAACGGGAAACCTAACCGGCGAGTCAATGTGCTGTTTCCCGGTGAAGAAAGTTTTGTCCTTCCTCTTCCTCCGCTCGACGACATTGGGGCCAAGAACCCAACCAGAACACCAAGTAGGGAAACCAACTCGAGCACCACAGCAGGCAAGGCTTCCGTTTCCGACACTTGGAGCACGGTTGCTTCCTTTTTCAGGCAGGGCTTCGTCCATGTCCTCCCCCTCGGGCTCGATCACATTCTTTTCGTGCTGGGCTTGTTTCTCCTGTCAAGAAAGTGGAAGCCTCTCCTCTATCAGGTGACCTGCTTTACTGTGGCCCATACCATTACGCTTGGCATGGCCACCCTTGGCTGGATATCCGTGCCTGCCCAGGTGGTCGAACCAATCATCGCCGCAAGCATTGCCTTCGTTGCTTTGGAAAATATTTTCTTTCCCGCCTACCATTTGCGTCGCCTCGTAGTGGTCTTTTTCTTTGGCTTAATTCATGGGCTAGGATTTGCCGGTGCCCTCTCCGATCTTAACCTAGACCCCTCGGTGCTGTTGCTTTCCCTTGTCGGATTTAATCTGGGGGTGGAAGGGGGGCAGCTCGCCGTCATTCTTCTCTCCCTAATCGGCACCTATCGCTTTAAAGACGAAAAGTCGTACCGTAGAGGCATCGTCATTCCAGGCTCCCTGCTTATTGCCGGGCTTGGCATTTTCTGGACCATTGAACGGATTCTGAATAGTTAAACCCTGCGGATTCCTCTCCAAAAAACTTTTTCTTTTTTTAATTTTTCTCCGTGCAAATTATTTCTGCCCGAACTAGGGATAACTTATTCTTATAGTTCGCTTATGAAATGCTTATCTGTTGCCCAAGGCCTTTCTATGTTCCTCTTGCCTCTTGTTTTGGATGCCAAGGGGCTGCAGCTCTCTCCCGAGGCGCTGGCCAGGGAGGTGGGTAAGATCGACAGAATTCTCCAATCCACCCATGAGCAAAAAGAGATTACTTCACCGCCCAAGCTTTCCAGCACGCTGCTTTTGCGGCGTATTTATCTGAGTGCGGCCGGACGAATTCCCAGCTATCCGGAGTTGGAAAAAATTGCACCGCTTGACCAGCCCGACTTTAAACAAAATTTAATCGACCAGCTTTTGCAATCGCGGGCCTACGACAGCCAGATGTTCAACTGGTGGGCCGATCACCTGCGGGCCAAGACCTATATTATGGGCCAGCCAAATCAGATAGGTGCTGGCTTCCTCTACATAGATTGGTTGAAGGCTCAGGTCTCAGAGAATGTTCCCTATGATGAAATGGCACGCCTAGTGGTCGGCTCGGAGGGATACCCCTGGGAGAATGGTGCCGTAGGATATTACCTAAGGGACGATGGTATGCCCTTGGAAAATATGTCCAACACCGCAGAGCTTTTTCTTGGCACTTAATTAGTATGTGCAAAGTGGCGCAACCACCCCTTCGACCAGTGGACCCAAATGGAATACTACCAAATGGCCGCCCATACCTATGGCATTATTACCCGCATGCAGGGAAAAACGGTTGATGGAATTAAAAAACTAGCAAAGGACTTCCAAAAACGCACAGAGGGCATGCAGATGATGCCTATGACCTCCAAGCCGGACCAGGCAGAAAAACAGGCACGTGCCTTTCGTCAAGCCGTTCAGGATATGTTGCTGCCCCTTCAATTTGGAGCAAAGCACAAGGATCGTAAGTTAAAGCTACCCCATGATTACAAATATGATGATGGGAAACCCCATCAAGCCATTCAAGCGGGGGTAATTTTTGAAAATGAAGGGGAATTGAATTCTTCCGGATCGAGCGACTTGGTTAACCAATACGCCCGATGGATGACATCTCCCGATAACCCCAGATTTACTAAAGTTGTGGTAAACAGGATTTGGAAAAAAATATTTGGTCGGGGATTGGTTGAGCCCCTGAATGATTGGAGAGAGGATACCGAAGCCTCCATACCTGAGCTCCTCGACCATTTGTCTGGCTTACTCATTCGCTTGGATTACGACTTGAGAGAATTTCAAAGAGTTCTTCTCAACTTGAGTATTTTTGAAAACCAAGCCTTCGACAAGGAATTAGAAGCCTTGACTCCATACTACTTTCAGGCACCCACCCTGCAAAGAATGACAGCAGAGCAGTTATGGGATTCTATACTTACTTTAGCGGTTCCGGACATTGATGACCGAAAGCACAAAGAAGAGGTTCGTTTTCTCCAGACAAAAAAGGAAAACCTCGAAAAGTACCGATTAAAAGTGGAAGGAATGTCATCCGATGAATTGTTTGAAATCGTCAAAGGGGGACGGAAGCAAATCGTGGAAATTCAGAAAGATATGAACTCCATCAATGCGCAAATGAAAGAGGCTGTAGAGCAAGATGATCGCGAATCTCTGGGCAGACTTAAAAAGGCACAAAACGAAATGCGTGATAATCAACGATGGGCCCTCGCCACCCAGATCATGGGGGATGAATTTAATGTTTTTTCGATGTACAAAAACTATCCTCCAAAAAGAAAACGACAACTTTCCGACGAGGAAAAAAGGTATCCCATTTATTTACGCAGAGCATCCGAACAAAATTCGCCGGCAAATGCGGACCATTTCCTGAGAGAGTTTGGCCAGTCAGACCGAGATTTGATTGATAACAGCCGAAAAGATGCATCGATCCCGCAGGTATTAAACCTGATGAATGGAGGCCTACGCTGGAAATTAATTGATAAGCACTCCCCCCTAGCGAAAGCAGTGATTCAAAAAGAAAGACTGGAAGATAAAATTATTACCATCTATGAGGCCATGATGCAAAGGTCTCCCACTGAAATGGAAATGGAGCTTTGTATGAATAGCCTGCCTTTTCCCGATTTGCCCAATGCTGCTGAGCTTAAAGAGTCACACACACCTAAGCAGAAGGAACAAATTCTCCAAAAAGCTAAAAAGCAAAAGGAGCATTATCAAAACCGTGTGCATAATGAACTTCGTCATCTTGCCTGGGCATTGCTCAACACCCGTGAGTTTTCATTTATCCAATAATCGCCATGAGTACCCAAAGTTTTTTTCAATCCGAACTGAACCGTAGAGCTTATTTGAGTTATGCCGCCAAAGGATTTCTTGGCGTTAGTATATTGCCATGGGCAACCAACTTTCCTGCCACTGGTGCGGGTTTGGGACTGAACCGTCCGGTCAATTATGCACCAAAAGCTAAAAATGTTATCTACCTCTACATGTCTGGCGGAATGAGCCACCTGGATACTTTCGATCCCAAAACATCAGAAGTAAGAGGTCCAATGGAGCAAGTGAAAACCAAAACGGACGGCCTTGTCTTGGCAGAGACTCTTCCATTGACGGCTAATCACTCCGACAAAATTGCGGTTATCCGTGGGCTTACCTCAACCAAAGGAGCCCATGAGCAAGGAAATTACTTCATGCACACGAGCTACGATAAAAGAGGTACCATTGTACATCCGAGCATGGGCTCCTGGGTAACCCGTTTGGACGGCCGGTTTAACCCTACCCTGCCAGGTGCAGTGGTTGTCGGCACCGGTAATCAACACCCACTCTCTGGTTTTTTATCCACCCAGCACCAACCCCTAAAAGTTGGAGCACCCGGTAAAGGGCTATCCAACTGCGAACACAAGGGATTTGACGAAAAAACTTTCAATCGAAATTTGAATTTATCAAAAAAGCTAGACCATGCTTTTGTACAAAAATACGATCTCGCAAAGGTGCGCTCCTATGCAGATATGTATGAAGATGCGGTCCGCTTGATGCGAAGTAAAGACTTGGATGCTTTTGACTTAACCCAAGAAACCCAAGCGGTACGCGATGCCTATGGAAGGGATAATTTTGGACAAGGAGTTTTACTGGCCAGAAGGTTGGTTGAAAAACAGGTTCGCTTTGTGGAAGTTCAGCTTGGGGGATGGGATACCCATAACAATAATTATGAGCGTGTGTTTGAAAGGTGCGATATTCTCGACCAGGCACTTTCCGCTTTATTGGATGACCTTCATAAACGTGGTATACTCGAGGAAACCCTCGTGGTGCTGGCCACCGAATTTGGGCGCACCCCAGACTACAATGTCAATGAAGGCAGAGACCATTACCCGAAAGCCTTTTCCTGTATGCTGGCAGGCGGAGGTATTCGAGGTGGGCAGGTATGGGGAGCTACCGATGAGGAAGGCCGCGAAGTCGTGGATGGCATCACCCAGATCCCTGACTTCAATGCAACCATCGCTTATGCCCTTGGGCTTCCGCTCGACGAGATCATCTTTTCTCCTTCGCGCCGGCCTTTTACCCTCGCCGACAAGGGACAGCCCCTAACCCAGCTTTTCTAAGCGGGGGAACCGGAACATTTTTTCATCCTTTCCCAGGTTTCGCGGGTCTTTGGGCTCGACCTTTCTGCCAGCCGTCGGCATGGATGGATAATTTAACCCTTATTCAAACCAATTACCATGAAGTATCTCGCCTGTTTCGCGCTCTTGCTTCCTCTCATCGTGTCCGAAGCCAAACCCACCTCCGAATCCACTGAAAATGTCATCGTCATCGAATTGAAAGACGGTCCTGTCGTCATCGAGACCTTTCCCGATGTCGCCCCCAAGCATGTCGAGCGCATTGAAAAACTAGCCAAAGCAGGCAAGTACGACGGCGTGGCCTTTCACCGAGTCATCGATGGGTTCATGGCCCAAACCGGCGATGTGCAATTCGGCAATGTAAAGGACTTCAGCGAAAGAAGCGTGGGAACGGGTGGTTCCGACCTCCCCGACCTCAAGGAAGAATTCAACGATAAGAAGCACGAGCGAGGCACCTGCTCAATGGCCCGTTCCTCCAGTCCGGACAGTGCCAACAGTCAGTTCTTCATCTGCTTCGACCCAGCCCCTTTTCTCGACAGACAGTATACGGTTTGGGGCCAGGTGATCGAGGGCATGGAGCATGTGGACAAAATTAAAATGGGCTCCAGTCGGAACAACGGTTCGGTCACCGACCCCGATCATATGATCAAAGTAACGGTGGGCATGCCCAACGCAGAACCGAAAACTAAAAAGAAAGAGTAGATCCTCGCGTCCTTATCGACGAGCTCCCCATAGGTCAGGGATTTGAGCTGATCAATTCATCGCATTCAAGGTGATAGAGGCCAACGAAAAACTCCTCGTCCCACCGCTCTTCCACGGTTAGGGAGCCCAAGGCACGGATTATCTGGTCCATGAATACCCCGACTCCTTTCTCAGAACGAACCACAACCCAGCCGTTGGCCTCCGGCGCCTGACCAAAACAGCAGCTTAATTGATCGGGCATAAGCAGGAATTCCTTCACCAAATTGCTTTCGTCCACTACTGTGGGAACCATAAAACCCTCGAGGGCCACCTTAGTGCCGTTGAGCTTGCGAATGCTTCGGGGAACGCGACTGGCAAAGCGGGAGAAATCAAACTCCACTCCGTCCGCTTCCCAGTCAATTTCATAGGAAAACTGTGTTAAAGTGGAATAAGTAAGGGCCTGGTACCCCGCTGATTCGTCGTGGGGAGGAAGAAGGTTTATTACGGGTAAAGATTGATTTCCCTCGGTCGAAAGCAAGGTCTGCCCCAAAATAATTTCACCCTCGGTCACGGATTCTGCTAATTGCTCATTGTTTGTTGTATTTATATCATCACGAGGAAGCAGGTTGCTTGCATTTCGGTCATCGTCTCCGTCGACCGACTCCGGTAAATTATCCAGAATCGGTTCTCCCACTTCGGTAAATTCGCTGATTGGTGACGATTTCTCTTCGTTCATAGTGCACCCCAAGAAAGGAAGTCCAATCGAAGCAAAGAAGGCGAAAACGAAAAGTGTAAAAAAGGACTGGGTTTTAGGCGGGATCATTTAACCAGAAGGTTGCAGGTTTTGCTGTAGGCTGGTCTTGTAAAGTTGGCGAGCCGGCAACCACGCACTCAATAAACCTAGAAGAAGGATTCCGAGGAAGGTATAAAGTGCGGCCAAGTCGAAAAGGGGCAAATCCATCCCTACCCCTATCTGTAAATGAATGATTGATGACACCGTCAAGGAGAGCAACAGGTACACTGCCAATGACCCAAGAGCTCCGAAAAAGGATAGGATGATTGATTGCCAAAGAATGGAACCGGTTACCACCGAACGGCTGGCTCCCATGCAACGAAGCACGGCGAACTCCCGTCTTCTCTCATGCATGGTCGACCTCAGGGAGGCCAGAATGATCAAGCCACCCACTAGAGCCATGAGGAGAGCCAGTGCGGCAACTGATCGCTCCAGCCAAGAAAAGCGGTTGAAAAAAGAGGAGAGAATTGCCGGAACCGGCCAGGCCAGCGTCGCCTGATCGCCCTGCTTGTTATACTTCACATCCAAAGCCAGCCCCGAGGATCCCTTCAAGTTCAGCAAGACGCCACTAATGGAATTGGCTTCCTCAGGATCATGACCTTCCATCCTCTGCACACCCATCAATGGAATCCATATGACCTGATCGGAAGGGGTGCCGGTCGCCTGCAAAATCCCTACCACCAGGTAGATGTCTTCATGCTTGCGATCCGGGCTGTATTCCAGCCCATGGTAAGGGTGAAAGCGGTCTCCTAATTTAAGCCCCAACTGTTCCGCCACCTGTGCCCCCACCAGTGCCTCCTTGGCATTTGCTGAAAAGATTCTTCCCGGTGGTAAGACCTGATAATTCTTACCCTCTTTCCATTGGTGCTCGATAAACATCTCCGGCATGGTGCCCACCAGCCGGTAACCGAGGTAATTGTCTCCCAAAGCAAAGGGATAGGCCTCGGAAACTCCGGGATGATCCCGAATCATTTCATAGTGGGACCAGTCGAGATTGCCCGGAGAATTTTCCAAATGAAAAAGCGCATTCAGCACAAGTTGCAACTGCGATCCTCTCGCCCCAAGCACCGCATCAAATCCGCAGGCGGACTGGGCAAAAGCCAGCCTCACTGATTGATTGGTTTTCCATGCCCCCAAAAAAAGACCGCCGGCCAAGGCCACGGTAAATACGGTGATGCAGCTAGTGAGCAAATTTTGTCTTATTGCCCGCCAGGCAAGCTTAAGCGAAACCCCATTGTATATCATGCTGAGTCCTCCAGAATCTGGAAAAATTCCTCATTCTTCTTGATTTGGTTGAGCTCTTCCCATCTTAGAGTGTGCTCAAACTGGCGAATCACCCTAGCATCATGACTTACTAAAATGAGCGAGCTCTCCCAGGCCTCGCAGAGGGAGCGAAGCAGGCTCAGGGAACGATCCGTGTTGGCGGGGTCGAGGTTGCCAGTAGGCTCGTCGGCCAGCACAAGTTTGGGCTTATTTACCAATGCCCGAGCAATCGCCACCCGCTGTTGCTGGCCAATGGACAACTGGTGCGGGCGATGGCTCCTACGATTATACAGACCCACAGCATGGAGGAGGGACTTGGCATGCTCAAAATCCGTCTGACCGCCTAGATTCATTGCCAGGGTAAGATTTTCGAGGCAGGAAAACCCGCTCAGTAGGTTGAAGGATTGAAAGACATATCCTATTTCTTTTGCCCGCAAATGATCACGCGCCGCCTCCCCCAGTAAATGCAAGGAATTCCCGGCTATGTTTATTTTACCTGAGTCTGCGGGCAATACTCCGGCAAGGAGGTGGAGAAAGGTGGTTTTTCCGCTGCCACTCGCTCCCTCCAGGGCAACCTGCGATTTGCCTTCCAAGGAGAATGTGGGGATGTGCAAAACCATTTCCATCTTTCCGGTTGGAGAGTGGAAGGATTTTTTCAGATCTTCTATGTCGAGCAAGCCCATGGATATTTTGTATCTCTTAGCCAAACAGTGAAACCGGAGCAAGCGGGATAGAGTAGTGCCGCCAAATTATGCTTTTTAAATCTTTACAAAACAGCACCTCTGAACAATGAGTTAGGTGTTTCGATGTCGTGGTGGATTTTAAGAAAGTTAAATCAAATTCAAAGTGGGGAGTGATTCCCTTCCGGGTGCTCGAGTCCGGAGATTTTGAGGTGCTTATTATTTCCACAAGAAGAAAAAACTGGAGTCTGCCCAAAGGAAATCTCATTAAGAGCATCGGCCCCAAAAGAACCGCCCTTTTGGAAGCGTATGAGGAGGCGGGTATAGATGGTCAGCTTGTTTCCTCGCCTGTTTTATGTTCTATCGGCCGAACCAATATTTTTTTATTTCCCATGTCGGTAAGTAAGGTTTTTGAAGACTGGCCAGAATCAGGCTTTCGAAAGCGCAGGTGGGTATCTAAGCAGAAAGCAAGCTGCATTCTTCACCATCATTCCATGCGCTCCCTATTGGGTAAATTTCTTCCAAAAGCTTGTCTTAGTAACTCATAGGCCCATACAATGGTAGGGTGCCCCTGACCCAAAAGGAAGCCGCATATGAAAAAGTATCAATTTGATCAATCACCCCAGCTCATCCGCCCACCCAAATACAGTGGCATAACACTTTCCCTCCTCTCTCTTTTTGTTCTAGTTTGTATGCTAGCGGTCTGGGAGAAAATGCCCAAGGACGATATCCAGTCACCACTGGCCGTACGGGCCCCCGCAAAAGCCGAGGATGTCCTCCGCGATGCGGTAAAGGGATTTGAAGAAGAGACTGGAGCAAGCCTGAGGTTACGGTTTGATTCGTTTGCCGGAGAAAACGGAGACTCTCCCCCCGCAAGCCAGCCTCACGACCTTTTGATCTTTGAGGATCATGCAAGCTCTGCCTTGCAGGCAAAACAGAGAATAAAAGAAAATTTGGTTTTGCTTGCCTATCAAAAAGCGAAGCCCGATAGCCCGGCTTTGGTTGCCTCAGTTCCAGAAACTTGCAGAAATTCCATTTTGGCGTTTCAATTTGCCCGCTACCTTTCTGCCCCCACCCGCGGGCAATTTGATTTTGCTAGAGCTGGATGGACAGGGGTTGAAGGGGATCGCTGGTCGATTGTTCCCGAGATCAAGGTATGGATTTCTGATGAGCTTGGGCAACACATTCATCCCTTCTTTGCCACTTTTGAACAAAGAGAGGGGGCAAAAGTGATCTCCGAATCATTTTCTATTGAATCTCTTTTTAAAGCCGTCGAGATCGCCAGTAAGAGCGAAGCAAAAGATTTTCTGCCCGACATCATTTATGTTCAGGGCAAAAAACAAAATAATAAACTTTCCGATCTCTCTTTTCGTGGGATTCACGAAAGCCTTTCTCCCGGATTTACAAATTTTCAAATTCATCTCAATCTTTGGTCCAAGATTCCGAACATAAGCGAGCGCCTGGCTTTGCATTGCATAAACTCAGTAAAAGACCGCGAACCTTGAGTATCGTAGCCTTCTTTTAAAGATATAACACTCTGCAAATGAGAAATGAATGTTAAAGGATTCATCGCCCTGTTGATCGCTGCTTACTTTGCTGGGCACACTCTTTTCGCAACGGCAAGTAGGATGCCCTGGGAAAAAGAATATCCAGAAAATTATAAGGATTTGCTCGGAATCGAAGTACAATTACAAAAGCAACTGGGCAAAACGAAGAGTGCGGTGGTCTCTCTACAAACTGAGGATGGGGCCGGGAGTGGGGTAATCGTTTCTGCAGAGGGCTTAGTTTTGACCGCAGCCCATGTAATTGGAGAGAGAGGGAAAAAGATCACCGCCATTTTATCCACCGGCAAGCGAGTCTCGGCTGTAAGCCTCGGGGGTTCAGTCTTCTCTGATGCAGGCATGCTAAAGATCGAGAGTAAGACCGTCTTGCCTTTTGTGGATTTAGCCAGAGTAAAGGATTCCTCGCTAGGCAAGTGGTGCTTCGCACTCGGCCATCCCAGTGGCTTTGACTCCACGAGGGGGCAAGTACTCCGCCTAGGCAGGATCATCGGGAAGCAGGATGAAACTATGCAAACAGACTGCAAGTTGCTAGGCGGGGATTCCGGTGGCCCTTTATTTAATCTGAATGGTGAAGTGATTGCCATCCATAGCCGTATTTCCCAGCAAGCCGATGAGAACTTTCATATTCCTATTGAAACCTTTGTCTCGAACTGGGATTTCTTTATGAGCGATGAATTCTACAATTCACAAAAACTGCAGGAGGGCGGTTTTTTGGGAGTGGCCAGTTCGCTGACTCCAGAAGGCTTGACGGTGCTTGGAATAGTTGAGGGAAGTGCCGCAGAAAAGTTCGGGTTACAAGAGGGGGATATCCTGGAAAGCCTGGATGGGGAGCCTCTTGATTCGAGAGAAAAGCTCGCAATTTTGGTTTCGAACAAGTCTCCGAAAGATCCTGTCGTTCTCGAGCTTACCCGTTCGGGAAGGTTGCTTACATTCAGGGTTCCATTAGGCTCAAGAGTGAATCAAGAATGAATCGACCTGTTACTTTTCTGCTTGTTCTCGCCTGTGCTTTTCTGCCCGCTATCCTGGCTAGGACAGAAAATTCCCTGCTGGACCCTCAGCTAAGGCTCAACGGCGTACGGGTGCAGCAGGCATTCGGGCAGACTCAGGGCATTGCCCAGAAAGCCACTGTTAAGCTTCTCAGAAATGAAAAGGTCATCGCCCATGGCACTGTGATTGATCCGAGAGGATTTGTCTTATCCAAAGCAAGTGCCTGCATTGGAGCAAGATACTTGCTCACTAATTCGGGAATTCGCCTCCCAGTGAAAGCAAAAAAAAGGAATGAAGTATGCGATCTTGTCTTGCTTGAGGCGATTGGCGGTGGCCATGAATGGCCGACATTGCATTGGGACGACAAGAATGACAGCACTGATGCACGCTGGGCTATTTCGGCATCGCCCGAATTAGATGAAATTAGGCTGGGGCTATTTGGGGGCAAAGCACGGCCAATTGGCAGGGAGGGCGGAGTCATGGGGGTGGTCCTCTCTGATGATAACCAGAGTGAAAAAGGCATTCTTGTACTCGAAGTTATTCCGCAATCAGCAGCAGACCGTGCTGGGCTAAAAATCAATGACCGCATCCTCAAAATTGACCACAGGTCGGTAAGGTCCAAGCAACAGGTCAATCATATGATGCAGAAAAAAGATCCGGGTGACCTTTTACTTTTGCACATTATTAGATTGGATGAAGCCATTGAACTGCGAGTTACCTTAGGTCATCGCTCCGTCACTTTTGATTTATTTAACAGGAACCTTCTTATGAGCGGACCCACTTCCAAAAGAAAAGATAACTTTCCTCGCATTCTACAGCACGATATCCCGCTCCACCGCAATAATATGGGGGGGCCTGTCTTTAATTTAGAAGGGCAATGCGTGGGCATTAACATTGCCCGGGTGGATCGCGTAACTAATTTTGCCCTACCCCATACTGTACTCGAACCCATCCTGCGGGATTGGCTGAAGCCCTAATCATCTAAGGGGGAAGCCCAGCACATACCTGAAACCTATTTCGGATCCCATGTACGAGGCTTCATAAGCTGCCCTACTGGCGGATCTGCTCTCCTGAGCGGTACGGTAAAAACTTCCTCCTCGCACTATTTTCTTCGTTCCACGAATGGGTCCAATGGGGTCGACCACTTTGTCTTCTCGCGGATACGCTCCGTAAAAATCGAAACACCATTCCATGACATTTCCATGCATATCATGAAGACCCCAACGATTCCCCGGGTACATGGGTGATTTTGGTCGAACTTCAGATATGCCCTTCCGGTTGTAAGGGGTGAAGGCACGCTCCCCTGTCGAAAATCCCTCTCTTAAGTCCAAAATATAGGTTCTGGAAGACCCGTCTATATTTGCATTTTCTCCACTCAAGTAATTTCCCTCACCCAATCCGCAAAATTCTGTACTTCCAGCACGGCAACTATATTCCCACTCCGCCTCGGTAGGCAAGCGGTAGATTAATGTGCTTGGAATTTCATTGGTTTTGTAAGCCGATTGGGTTCTCTGCCAGCAATAATTGACCGCCTGAGAGTAAGAAATGCGGGTAACGGGAAATGCTTGATTTAATCGCCCTAATTCACGACCTCCTTGCTGTACAAGAAATAGGTGCAATTCATCAAGACTCGATATTTTCCCATCGCTAACCCGATAATTTCTGCGATTGGAGGGGGTCGTCCAATTTTCTTTCGAGCCTTGGACCTCGTCGATGGAAAAAAATGTGGTTTTTCCCTCTTCATATTGGTGTACAGAATAAGGACCATCGAGATACCCTCTCGATGAGCAAACCTGACTGAGTATTTTTCCGCTTAGCCAAAATACTTTTTCTCCCCGCTGCAGGTCTGGTGCAGCATATTGGTTCCATTCTGCATTGGTCACCTCAAATTTCTTCATCCAAAATGGACGCGTGATTTGAACACGATGAAGGACTTCATCTGATTTTCTCCCCATCTCCTCAACGAGGCTGCCCATTAGAAATTCGCCAGGCTCTATCTTGCAAAGATCATCTCTATTATTCAGTTTGAGCAGTTGCTTTGGATCGAGGTGTGTCTGTTTTTGGTCTGCGAATGGCAGATACTCAGCGACCCGTCCTGCCGCTTCTTGCTCCTCTGAACATCCCTTGAGTAAAATTACCAGAAGGAACGGGCAAGTCTTCCAAAAGAAGATCAGGTGCTTGAATTGCCTTTGTGCAAAGCCCCAATTCCTCCGCAAAACATTCAAGATATCAATGGCTGTCCTCATCGGATGCAGCTTGCGTCATTGGGAGCTTGATGTAAAAGGTTGTACCCAGCCCCTGCTTGGATTCGAACCATATTTGTCCATTGTGGGATTTAACAATTACATTGTGGGCGATGGCCAACCCCTGTCCGGTACCCACCCCCACCTCCTTGGTGGTGAAAAAGGGCTCAAAAATTCTCGTCTGTACATCAGGAGGTATGCCGCCCCCATTATCCGCAATGCCAATGATCACACAATCGTGGTCTGGGTAGTGCCTGCTGGAAACAACCAAATTTCCCTTTGTTCCCTCGGGAAAGCGATCACGGATAGCATGGGCACCATTGACGATGAGATTGAGAACCACCTGGTTAATTTCCCCAATATTACATGGAACCATGGGTATGTCCTCCTGAAGTTGAAGATCCAAATCCGCATG
>Ga0181600_10002457_pt1 | contig 14283 bp, 8 predicted proteins | sample 041ome_2_FD_132982 | JGI IMG/M metagenome (GOLD analysis project Ga0181600, IMG submission 132982) | Coastal salt marsh microbial communities from the Groves Creek Marsh, Skidaway Island, Georgia - 041406US metaG (megahit assembly) | ecosystem: Environmental > Aquatic > Marine > Intertidal zone... | reverse complement strand
CTCGCCGACGGTGCTGATTTTCTTCCTGGGGGGGATCACCGCGTCTGAGATTCGCGACGTGCGCGCCGCCGCCGCGAATCTCGCCGTTACTAAAAACGGTTTCGGCGATGACACATTCGCGAAAGAAAACGGCGCCCGGGTGGAGGACATACTCGTCGGCAGCACGGGGTTGCTGCGCGCGGAGGGGGAGGACCTGGTGGGAATGGTCGCGTGAGCGAAGAGAAAAGCGTGATTTCAGATGTGTAGTATAACACGTATAGACACATAGTCATCGACTCGATCGGCGCCATTCTAGGAGCAGCGCGTTGTATCCTTCGCGCGCGCGCGGCGAGAGGGGCTCGAGAAACTCCGACCGCGCCCACGTTTCGTCGGGCGGCATGCCCCCCCGGGTGAGGTCCCCGGGTGTGGCGTCCCCCCCCGCCAACGCGTCGCGAATGAACGCGGACAACGACGACTCGTTCTCGTTCGTTGGCGTTTTACGTTCGCCGGCGAAGCCCCCCGCCGGTCCGTCCATCCGGCCGACGCCGTAGTCCACGCGCGAGCCGTCGAAGGCGACGGTGGCGACGCCGCCGCGCAGCCCGCTCCGCAGGTTCGCGCGCGCGGGCTGCGTGGTGTAGTCGAACCACTGGTCCACGAGCGGGGAGACCCCGCCGGGCTTCGCGGCGGCGGTCGCGGGGACGCACCAGACATCCGCGAAGAGCGACGTGCCTGTTCGCGGCGCCGCCACCGTGACGAGACTCGACCGGCGGGCGAGCGCGAGGAGGTCATCCGACGGCCCGACAATCGCCCACGCGTCGCCGTTGGCGAGCGCCTGCGCGTACTGCGTGTCGTCCGTCGTTAACAGCTGGTCGTCTCGCAACGCACACAAACGACGCAACACCTCAGGCGACGCGCCCACGCCGCGCGGGTCGTTCGCCGACAGACCCTCCGCGCGCAGCGACGCCGTCAGCAACGCGCGGGGGCCGCCCCCGAACGCCACGCGCCCGCGCAGCTCGGGACGCCACAGATCTGACCAGTCGATCCCGCCGCTCCGCGCGATCGCATCGAGCGTGGCTTTCGGGAGCTTATCGCTTCGAAACGCGATCAGCGTCGCGCCCCATCGGTAGGGCACGCCGTACACGACGGAGCTTCCGAAGCGCGGAGGATTCGAAGCGCTTTTTGAATTGAAAACCGTCGGCGGCGGCGGCGGCGCGAGCGTCCCGTCGGGGGCGCGCGACGCCAGTCGTCGCCACCGCGCGGGCAGACGCGCGTACCACGCCTTGGTCGTGACGGAACTGTCGAGCGGCACGATCAGGCCGTTCGCGACCGCCGCGCTGAGGAACTCGTCCCCGAGAGACACCACGTCGGCTTTGGCCGTCTTGGTTTTGTTAGACGTCTTTCGCTTCGGCTCATTCTTTCGCGCGTCGGCGGCGGCGGCGAGCTGCGCCGGGGTGGGCGGCGCGAAGCCCGCGGGGCCAGGCACGCCCGGCCTCGGCATCGCGCTCGTTCCGGGAAGCGCCCCGGCGTTCGCGTTCGCGGCGGAGGCGCGTCGCAGGGCCTCGTACGCGTCCCTGGGCGTCGCCGCCGTGCTCAGCGAGAGCTTGCCCTTGCGCAGCGTCCGGTTGAACTCCGCCTCCCACTGGCTCGGGACGCTGCCCCGCAGCGCCACCACCTCCAGGGTGGCGTCGAACGCGTACGCCACCGCGGGGACGCCGTCGTACTCGAGCGCGAGTTTGGCGGACGCGCGGGGGGGGGCGAGGAATGTGGAGTGCGGGTCGGGGACCGCCTGCGCGAACGCGGTGGCGCCCATCACCAGCCCGACGCGTCGACTGAGCGTCGCGCCCAGCGGCTCGACCGGTCGATCGTCGCGGTTCGTACGTTTCGGATCGTCTTCGTCCGTCTCGACATGGCGCGTCGACGCGTTCGCCGCGGGTCCGCCTCGCCGCCGCGCCACCCGACCGCGTCCTTCGGGCCGCGCCCTCGAGCAAGGCACGGCCGGGGCGGCGAAACACGCCGCGCGCATCGTCCGGTGCGCCCGGGAAGTGATGATCGGAAAGGAAGGAACGCATCGAGGCCACAGTCGGCGGCGGTGCGCGTCATTTTTTCCCAGAACCTGAAAAAGGCACTCTCTCGAAGGCGTTACCGCTCAGGTTGCCATGCGCGAGCACCTGCTCTGCCCCTCCACGGAGGGGTGCCACGTGCTCGCGCGCCCGTGGAGCGAGCCCCTCGCGGATTTCGCCGTGGAGGAGTTCCTCGCGCTCCACGGGTTGTTCACCAGGGACGCCCGAGACGGCGGGGAAATCGACGAAGACGCGTCGTCGCCCTTGGGAAACTCGGAAGAGACGGAGACCGCGCGCGTGCGCATGCGCCACTCGACGGGTCCTTCTCCCGTGAAACGCCCGATGAGCGAAGCCGTCGCGTCGCGCATCGGGTCCCGGCTCGTCGCCGGGACGCTACACGAGATCCTGTGCGAGGGACGCGACCGCGAGACGCTGCGGCGAGCCATCGTCGCGCTCGAGGAGGCGGAGCGAGGGAAGACGGACGATGAGTTTTATTCGCGTCGCCCGCACGCGTTGCTCATGCGCTTCCCCGGCGCGACGGCCGCGAACGGCGGCGGGCCGCTCGCTGCGCTCGGCACCAAGGCGAGAAAGAAGTGGCTGCGGTCGTGCGTGGCGGGCACGTGGCTGGACCCAGCGAACGACGACGAGACGGACGGGTGCGGCTCGAAAAAAAAAGAAGAAAAAAGCGCTTCTCGCGGCGAAGACGAACGACCGAAAAGAGCGCGAACGCACGCGTGCGTCGCCTGGGTCGAAACTCGGCGCGCGTTCTGCCTGACCCGCCCGGTGGCGGCGGAGGCGGCGTTGCGGTACGTGCGCGCGTGTACCCCGAAACCGAAAACGAAAACGAAAACGAAAAAAAAAGACGGACGCGGCGGCGGCGATGGACGTCTCCGAACGTCGGACGACGACGACGAACGCGAACCGCGGAACGAAGAACACCGCGCGGCGCCCGCCGCCCCGGCGCTCGCCGCCGTCGTCGCTAACCTCGCGCGGATCGAGTCTCACAGCCTGACGTTCGACCCGTTCGCGGGCACCGGCGGTCTGTTAGCCCCGGCGATCGCGCTGGGCGCGCCGTTCGCGCTCGGCGCGGACGTGCGCGTGACGTCGTCGGAGAGTCGCTCTCTTCCGGGACGGGAAGAGACGTTCGGCGAGCTCGGCGAGCGTCTCGGCGACTTCGTCGTCGCAAACGCGCACGCGTCGCCGCTTCGAAAGCTTCAAAAAAAAAAAATGGCTTCGTCTTCAGGGTCATTCCTACGGAACCACGAGGGTACCCCACGCTCTGGCTCGCCGCTGTTCGACGCGATCGTGTGCGACCCGCCGTACGGGCTGCGCGCGCCGAGAATCGCGAGCGGAAGCGCCGTCGCGAAAGACGCGCTCTGTTCCGACGCCGCCGAGATGGAACGCGCGACGAACGTCGCGTGCATGCGCCCGGTGTTTTTGCTGACTGAATACGCGTTGCGCGTCGGCGGTCGGCTCGTGTTCCTGGCGCCGACGCACAGATCGAAGCGAGAGGCGCGGGTGTTCGGCGCCGCGGAGACGCGGGGCGACCGGGGGGCGGACCTCTCCCTGAGAAGAGCGCGACGGGCGAAAGAAGTTCCCGAGACGTTCTCGGAGAAGTTCCCGGAAACCGAGAAACCGGGAAACCGAGAGGAAGAAGAAGAAGACGCGTTTTCCGGGTTGCGATTCGTCGGCGCGTGCGCGCAGGAGTTCAAGGGCATGACCCGGAGCGCGCGCGTGTTCGAGCGCGTCGCGTGAAAACGCGCGGCGAGACCCCGATATCGAATCGCGCGAATCTAATACGCGAGCGCGCGCGGTGTTTGAAGTGTGTGAAGTGTACGAAGGAGGGCGGCGCGCGGCGAGACTCTTTCGGTCCTCAATTCACTGGAATCGCTTCGTGTCGTACCCCCGCATCGCCATCTGCTCCTCCACCTGCTCCGGGGTCAGCGCCGGCCCCACCGCCGGATCCGGCGAGAAGATGAGCCCGGTGGCGGACCAAGCGAGGATCGCCAACACGAAACCGACCGTCGCCGTCATCCAACCCGGCGGGCCGTCTTCGTTCTCGTTCCAGGTCGCGTTCGCGTTCGATCCGCTCTTCTTCGAAACGTCGTCGTTTCCTGCTTTCTTCGCCTCCCTTCGCCTCCTGATCTCCTCGCCGACCCTGCGCTCCTCCTCCTCGACCTGCGCGATGGGTTTCCCGAGGGGCTGCGGCACGCTCACGCGCACGTCGGCGCCGAGAAACGCCAGCACTTGGCGCGCCTCCGCTTCCGCCGCGCGCGCGTTTTCCAGCGCGTCCCCGAACATCTGCACCTCGTCGAAGTCCGCGCTCCCGTCCAGCGACCGCAGCTTCGCGAGCCGCAGCGCCTCCTCGGCGTCCTCGCGCTCCTTCCGGCGGTCCACCGCGGCGGCGACGCGCCGGTTCACGACGGCGAACGCGACGAGGATGGCCAAAGACGCGACCGCGGGGCCCACCTGTATTTGAGGCTCGAAGCGCACGTCCGACGGCGACGCGTACGGCGAGGCCGAGACCTCGAGGTGAGCCGTCGACGCGGACGTCTCCGCCGGAGACGTCGAGGACGTCGAGACCGCGGCGGACGCGCTCGTCCTCGACGCGCGGATGCCGAATTTCGTCTCGACGCGACGCCTCTCGCGCGCGACGGTTCCGAGGCGGGGCGCCGCCGGGGCGGCGCGCGCGGAGACGCGCGCACAGGGCGCATCCGCGGCGGTCCGCGCGAGCGGCGCGGACCCGAGCATCGTCGGCGTGGGTCGACGGGGACTCCTGCGGGGCGCGACACGAAGTGGCCGCGTCCTCGAGGACGACGGATAAAAAAGCACTGACGTGGCCTCCGAACCGACGCGTCCCGAGGTACAGGGAACCGGTTTCGCGATCGCTGGACGCGAATCGCGTCTCCCGCGCTCGAACGTCGCCGCCTGCCTCACATCACCGGTCACGAGGCACAGCGCCCGACGACCTCGCCGACACTAAGACACCGCCACAGATCCAGTCGCGATGTCCGCCTCCGTCGCCTCCCTCGCGGGCGTTCGCGCCCCCGCGGTGCGTCCCGCCGCCGCCAAGTCCGCGAGCATCACGAAGCGCGCGCGCGTCTCCGCGCGCCCCGCGCGCGCCGCTCGCGCCGCCCGGCATGTGGCCGCCGCGGGCGACGCCGCCATGGAGTCCCTGCAGTTCCTCAAGCCCGAGGAGGCCAAGGCGGTGCGCGACGCGTTCGGCACGCCCGCGTACGTGTACGATCTCGCGCGCCTCGAGGAGCAGGCCACGAAGGCGCTCGCGTTCCCCAACGCGTTCGGCCTGACCGTGCGGTACGCCATGAAGGCGTCGCCCAACGCGGCGATCCTGAAGGTGTTCCGCAAGAAGGGCCTGAACATCGACGCGAGCTCGGGGTACGAGGTGCACAGAGCCGTCAAGGCGGGCTTCGACTACGCCGACATCTCGCTCTCGACGCAGGAGTTTCCCGATTTCTTCCCGGAGCTCGTGGAGAAGGGCCTGAAGGTGAACGCGTGCTCGCTGTCGCAGCTCGAGGCCTTCGGGAAGGCGTTCCCCGGCGGGGACGTCGGTTTGCGGTTCAACCCCGGCCTCGGCAGCGGGGGAACGGGCAAAACGAACGTGGGCGGCCCCTCTTCATCGTTCGGGATCTGGCACGAGCTCCTACCCGAAGCGAAGGCTCTGTGCGAGAAGTACGACTTGAACGTGGTGCGCATCCACACGCACATCGGCAGCGGATCGGATCCCGCGGTGTGGACGAAAACGAGCGGTATGTCTCTCGATCTGTGCCGTTCGTTTCCCACCGTCACGACGCTGAACCTCGGCGGCGGGTACAAGGTGGGGCGCATGGCGCACGAACAATCCACCGATCTGCAAGTCGTCGGGACCCCGGTGAAGGAGCTGTTCGAGGCGTACGCGAAGGAAACCGGCGTCGAGCTCACGCTGGAGATTGAGCCGGGGACGTTTTTGCTGGCGAACTCGTGTTGCATCGTCGCGACCGTGCAGGACAAGGTCACGACCGGCACGGACGAAGGGCACACGTTTTTGAAACTCGACGCGGGTATGACGGAGGTTTTGCGCCCGTCGCTGTACGCCGCGCAACACCCGCTCGTCGCCGTCTCCGCCGACGGCTCGTCGCCGGCGTCCAAAGCTTCGTACGTCGTCGTCGGACACTGCTGCGAATCCGGCGATTTGCTGACGCCCGGTCCGGACGACGCCGAGTCCATCGCCGAGCGCGAGATGGGCGCGGTGGAGCGCGGGGACATGCTCGTGGTGGAGGGCGCGGGCGCGTACTGCGCGGGCATGTCCTCCAAGAACTACAACTCCTTCCCCGAGGCGCCGGAGGTGATGCGCGGCCGGGACGGGACCATGCACCTCATCCGCAAACGGCAGAGCCTGGAGCAGATTTTGGAGAACGAGCTCGAGCTCGCGGACGACGCGTGCGCGTGACGACGACGACGCCGAAACGAGAGTAATAAGGTATTAATACTACGTAGCTAGCTACGTAGTCTACTATGTATTACAGGTTTACGCCTCCGCGCGGTGCATCTCGCACCGGCATCCGCATCGGTCGCGCATGCCGTCCACCACGTACCGCGCGCCGGCATTCGCCGCCGCCCTGCATATTCTGTCGTCGTATGGGCAAATAGTCTCCGCGCGTAGCCATGTCAGCACCTCCAGGTGCGCCTCTTCGTGTCCGCCGCGCGCGCCCATCACCGCCGTGCGCTCGTCCCAGGGCGCGTCGTTGGCTTTGGCCCAGCGTAATACTTCGGCGTGCCCTCGCTCCGCCGCCGCGAAACACGTCCACTCGTTCCACGGACAGAAGTGCTCGCGCGCGTACCGCAAACCCGCGAGGTTCCCGACGCTCGCCGCGTTCGCGCACGTGTACTTACTCCATGCGCAGCCGTTTCGGTGTACGAACTCCAGAAGCCTGAGGTCTTCGTGGATCGCCGCCGCCGCGCTCGTCCGCGCGTCCCACGGGCAGCCGCGCGTTCGCAAAAACCGGAGCATCTCGAGATGGCCGCCCCAGGCGGCCGCGGCGCACGTCCACGCGTCCCAAGGGCACCCGATCTCGCGTCCCCACTTCAGCACGTGCAGATGGCCGCTCCCCGCCGCGACCGAGCAGAAGTGGCGTTTGTCCAGCAGACCTCGGCGTTCGAGCCGACGCAGCGCGTCCAGACACCCCAGCTCCGCGGCCTCCTGCTCCTCGAGCTCGCGCACGCCACGGTTCGTCGCCACCACGGCATCGCGCGCCGCGCGACTCACCGTCTTGAATCGCGCGAGATCCGCGGGGTCTACGAGGAACGTGAGCACGCGCGCGACGACGACGTGATCGGGAAGGCCCGGAATGGCCTCGGTCTGCATGGTGCCGTGGCCACCGCGCGACTGTTGAGTGTCAGATCTGCCGTCTCATCGGACGTTACGACGAGAAAACGAATGGACGTCGCAAATCCGAGCCGTTTCGAACCGGAGAGGGGAACTTGCCAGCCGAGACCCTCCCCGCAGAAGTCCGCGCGCGCCCGCCAGGTGTCCCCGCCGGCGCTCTCGCTCGGAAGCGCATCAGCGCCCAGACTCGCACCGCACGAGCGCGCGCGATGACCGCCGCGACGGCGCGCCACGCCGACGCGCGGCTCACGCCGTCCCCCGCGAAAGTCGCGACGTGCCTCGGGACGTCCCACGCCTCGGGATCCCCGACGCGTCCCGAGGACGATTCGTCGTCCCCGGCCTCGCCCGACACGCCCGAGGCGTTTTCCCGCGCGCGGGCGAACCCGGCCGACGCGCCGGGTGCCTCCGCCGCGCCCGAGGATGCGGAGCGCCTGTTCCTCCCCGGCGAGGCGAGGAACGGCTCGCGATCGTCCCGCGCGTCCGCCGGGTCGGACGCGAAACGCCATCCGTCGTTCCCCAAGACGCACTGGGTAAAAGACAAGGACGCCAAGGCGTGCGGCCACGCGCCGTGCTCGCGACCGTTCACGGTGCTGCTCCGGCGCCACCACTGCCGCGCGTGCGGCCTCGTGTTCTGCGCGCGGTGCGTCGACGCGCGGCTGCTGCTCGACCCGCGAACCGCCGAGCCCGTGACCAGCCGCGTCGCGGCGGCGGCGGAGACTGCGCCGGGCGTCGCCGCGCGCGTGTGCGTTTGCTGCTACGAACGCGCCTTCGAGGCGGCCAAGGCGGCGGCGAAGCGCGAAGGCATGCGCGAAGCGTCGGAAGCGTCGGAAGCGTCGGAAGCGTCTTCTTCTTCTTTCGTTCCTTCGGAACACAGGAACACGGCGTGCTCGGTATCGGAAACGTGTTCGTTCGGAAGCGCGGAGGCGCGCGAACGCGAAGGCGTTTCTTTTTCGGGAAAGAAAAAAGCGTCCGACGCCTCGAAAGAAACGCGCGTCGTTGATGAAGCGTCGAAGGCGTTTCCGAGCTCGGAAGCGTCCGACGAGAGCCTCGGCGGCGCGGTCACTGAAACGCGCGGTCGATCGGTGACGCTGCGCCGGAACCCGCCGACGGCGTTCCTCAGCGCGAGGACGCGCATCGAGGCGCTCGCCGAGGACGCGGCGACGCCGGCGCGTCCTCGCGCGGGGGAACAAACGGATGACTCATATGACTCATACGACGACGACGACGAGGCGCGCGGCGTCGCGGAGGACTCCGACGCCCCTCGCGCGCCGTTCACGTCGCCCCTGGAGACAGCCGAGGGGCGCCGCGTACGTCGCGAGACGGCGGCGCTGCTGGAGGCGGTCACCCCGGTTTTAGCCGAGGCCTCGAGCCGAGGTCTCTCCGAACCCCCCGAGCCCCGAGAAGGGGGGGGGGACGACGGCGACGTCTTCGCCGGAGAATCGGACTCCCCGACCGACGCCGCTTCGCCGCGGCGCCTCGTCGCGCGGTTCGCGCGGCAACTGCGGGAACAGGCGCGTCTGACCGAGGACGCCGCCGCCGCCGCGCGCGAGGCGCGGCGCCGCGCCGCCGCCACGGAGGAGGAGCTCGCGCTGGCGCGCGCGCAGGTGCGCCGCATGGGCGCGCTGTGGGAGGAGCTCACCCAAGCCAGGCGCGAGCTTGAGTCGGCGCGGGAGACGAGGAACGTCTCCGATGGCGTTCCGTCGCGGCTGCACGGCTGCACGTCTTCGTCGCTGCTGGCGACGTTCGAGACCAAGTTCTCGAATAGCGGTGAACGAACGTCGACGCTGAGCGACGGTGAACGCGAGAGCGGTTGGTCCGAGTGCGTGGTGTGGCACGGCGAGCGCGGCGAAGGAAAGAAGAAGGAACATTCGTTCGGCGGGTTGTCGTTCCAGGATTGCGTCACGGGGACGACGCGGCGCGTTCGGCACGGGGACGTGGCGGCGGTTCGCGTCGCGTTCGATGCTCGAAGCGGCGCGAGCGTGTTGGCGGTGACGATCAAAGAAGACACCGAAGCGTTCGCCGCGCTCGGCGCGTGCGTGCGGTGCCGCGTGGACGGCGCCGTCACCGCCAACAGGTGGGCGCTGGAGATTCAGAAACGCGTCGACGAACGCGCCGAGAGGGACGGAAGAGCTTAATAAGGGATTAAAGTCCTACTGTACGTACGACCCCTTTCTTTGCTTCGAGACGTCGGCGCCTTCGAATCCGCATCCGATCCGCGCTGGGAGCGCGACTCGGTTGAGCTTTTGCTCGGTTGAGCTCGCTCAGTTGAGCTGGTACAGCCCGAGCGCGGGGCCGACGAGCCGGAACAGCACCCACACGAACGCCAGAGTGCCGGCCCCCCAGTAGGACCCTTTGTTCATCCAGAACATCATCCCGGGCTCGCCGCTCCACGCGCTCCACGCCTTCTCAAACGCGGGCTTCGCGTCCCACGCCGCGGGGTCCGTCTCCCACAAGCCGAGGGGCTCGTCCGACTGCTTCGTGGGGTACGAGTCGAAGTACCCCTCCTTGGGCTTCGACCGCTTGCCCTTGACGCGCCGTTCCATGAGCTCGATGGATGACAAACCCTCCTCGTCCTCCGGGCTCGTCGCGCGAAGCGCGACGCGTCGTCCGCGCCGCGCGGAGAAGGACGACACAGGCGAACGATCGCCGACGCGGCGGGCGTTCGACGCGAGCTCGTCCGACGCGCGTCGCGAGGCGGACACGCGCGTGAGCGGCGCGCCGGAGGCGGCGGCGGTGGCGAACATCTCCAGACGGCGGTGGGACCGTGCGGGTGCGCCGTCACAGATGGCGCGCGCCCCGAGACGTCTCACGTGTCGTATCCGCCATCAGACGCGTGTTTATCGTGATTTCGCAGACTCCTGTCGCGTGATCCGAGTGTCTGAATCTCGCCGCCGGGGCGAGACGAACGGGGATCCTCACATCACAGCGAAGAAAGAGAACGTGATGAACGAATTTCGCGTAGTACGGTACGCGCGTATCGACGACGACGAAAGAAACGTCCGTTCAGAGGTCTCTCTTACCACAAATCACTCACGAACGTTCGCACATTACATCTCGTACGCTTACCGTTAACGCTCAACGTTCACTTCGCGAGCATCCCGTCCACCCCCGGGTTCCGCCAGTCGCGCGCCGGGTCGTCCAGGTGGTCGTCGAAGTCGACGATATTTTTTCCGGCGTCGGTTTCCTCGAGCAGGCGCGCCGCCGACGGCGCCGCCGCCGACGCCACGACGAGCGTCCCGGACTGACCCCCGACCACCTCCCACGTCGCGGCAGTACCGCTTTTGCGCATGAGAACCAACCCACGCGACGACCCGTCGAGCTCGGTGTCGTGGCCGTCGAGCGCGTCGTAGAGCCGCGCGGCGTCCACCGCGAGCGCGACGGCGTTTCCGTGGGGCGCCGCGTTTTTAATCACATCCGCCACCGCGGAGGCGTGGGTCCCGAACCCCACGTCCCCCGCGCGCGCGTTCGCCAAGTACGCACCCACTAAGGCCTGGTCGCCGTCCAGCGCGGCGTGGTGCGCGAACTGCTCCAGCGCGATCTCCACGGTCGGGGTCACCGACAGGGGCGTGTGCGTCATCGGCAGCGCGTCGGTGACCTCGACGTCCTCGCCCTTGACGCGGCCCACCAACGCGCCGAGCGCGTCGCACGTCGGGTGCTTCGCCGCGTGAAGCGCCAGCTTGACGTACGCACGCTCGGATAGAGAAACCTTCATCGCGAAGCGGGTCGATCGTGGAACCGTCCGCGACGGGATCACCCAGGCCGCGCAGCGAGCTCTGGTGCGATCGCGGCGACCGCTTTCCCTTTTTCTCGGGCGCGCCGCGCGCTGGATCGACATAGAGAAAACTGTCACGACGAAAAGATGTGTGCCGTTGGTTCGCTCGTTTTGGCATCTCGGCTTCGCGCCAGTGACGTCGGCGCCGGCGCCGCGGTGGTGGCCCCCGAGCGACGGGAGGACGCCTCGGAGTGCCGGGTCGTCGTCGAGCGGAAACGCCGGGCTTCGGCGGCGGGTCCGAGGCGTCCGGGGACGACCTGGGTCGGAGAATCCCAGACGGGCGATTCGCTCGGTGACGCGCGGGGTGCCGGTCAACGCGGTTCGTCGCGAGGAGAGGAGATCGATCGGTGCCATGTCTCCCCGCACGACGCTGCCCCGCGCGACGGACGCGCTCATAGAGCCGGATGACCCCCCCGACAAACTCACGCGAATCGTTCGGGAGAAGCACACGCTGCTGGAGCGGCACGCGTTCGAGCGCGTCGGGACGACGACGAGTCAGCCTCCCTCGGGAAGCGCGCGCGCTCGAGAAGAAGGATCGGAAGGCTCCTCTTCCTTCGCCGTGCGTCCGCCCGTGATGCACTTCGGCGGGTTCGAGCTGGGCAAGACGCACACGCAGACGTTTGTCGTGACCAACACGGGCGCCACGAGCCGTCGGCTGGTCGTGATCGACCCGACCACGGAGCACTTCCGGGTGGTTCGCGACGGCGTCGGCGATCGCGACGCGAAAAAAACTTCTACGCGGCGAAAATACGGTAAGCTCGCGCCGGGCGCCAGCGAGGCTATCACCGTCGCCTTCACGCCGATGGACGGCGTGCGGTACTACTACGACTGCTGCCGCGTGCACGCGGAGGCTGTGCCCGGGTTGGTACTCCCGGTGCACGCGTACCCGGTGATGAACGAAGTTACGTTCCCGCGCGCGATCGATTTCGGCGCGTGCGTCGTCGGCGAGACGCGTACGCGGAAAGTCACGATGACGTGCGCGGCGCCCATCGCGTTCGAGTACGAGCTCATTCGGCGTGACGAGAAAACGTCACGAACGGTGAACGATTCTGGCGTTCGAAGAAAACAGCGCTCGTCGGCGTGCTTCTCGGTGACTCCTTCGTTTGGAATCGTCCCGGCGGAGGGGTCGGCGACGGTTTCCGTGACGTTTTCGCCGACGACGGCGGCGACGGCGACGCTCGAGCTGGAGGTGCGCGTCGCGCAGTTCGGGTTCGAGCCGTTCGTGTGTCGGGTGCGCGGCGTGGGGTTCCCCGCGAACGTTCCCCGCGAGTTAAGGCCATCGAGGGACCAGTCTGTGAATTTCGCGCCCGGGGCGCCGCGCTCGGGCCTCGAGAACGGACCCGAGGACGCCGCGAGATACGATCCGAGGACGCCCGCGGTTCGAAAACCGAAGCCTCCCGAGACGAAGCCCCTCCGCGCGGACGCGCTCGTCGCCGCGTTCGAATTGCGCGCCGCGGGGTACGCCAAGGCGGACGCCGAGGCGCTCGTGAAGCGCGGCATCGGCCCGCGCGGGCGTAAGCTCTCGGCGCGCGCGGTGTGCGCGCCTCGGGACGTCTCCTCGCCCGAGACGCTCGACGGGGAGGACGCGTCCGCGTCGGACGGCGACCAAAGCGCGGAGGAGCTCATCGACGGCGTCTTCGTGCCCCGGAAGCTGCGCGGCGCGAGCGACTTCGCGCGCGTCCTGAGCCAGAAGCCCGGGAAGCTCCGCGTGAAGGACATCGAGAAGGCGATGGCGGCGCGCGACTCGCGCGCGCGCGCGGGGGAGCCGGCGCGCGCGTCCGTGGCCACCGCGGCGGGCGCCGTCGCTAAGATGAAGGCGTCGGCGGCGGCGGCGGCGTTCAGAAAGCTGCTCGCCGCGGCGACGCGCCCGCGCGCTTTCGCGCACCCGGAAACGGAGGAAACGGAGACGCTTCGAAGTCCCGCTGAGATGAACGGGACGAACGAAGAGGAAGAGTCTTCGTCGAACGCGACGGGCGACGAAACGCTCCTCCGCGACGGCGGCGGGTACGCCGCGCTGCGCGGCGTGTTCGAGGCGGCACGCTTCCGCTCGCGGAGCGAGGACGAGACCATGGCGGCGCTGGACGACCCGAGCCTGGAGCCGGAGGTGAAGGCGCACGTCTTCGAGCGCGAGTTTGAGCGCGTGCGTCAGTTTGAGAAAAAAAAGGAGTGGACGGAGTGCGTCGCCGTCGGCGAGGCGCGCCGCACGGACGCACAGGACGCCGCCGCGGCGGAGCGCCGCCGCGCGCGCGAAGCCGCGACGCGGTACGCGGAGGCGTCCGCGGCGATGGCCGGGCTGGCCAGGGGCGATCCCCCCGCCGACGGCGCGAGGTACGACGCGCGTCGCGGCGGCGGCGACGCCGCCGATCCGGAAGTTGCGCGTCAAGAGTTGAACGTCAAAAACCTTTTGACGTTCAACCCCCTGTCCGCGGACGACTGGCCCAAGCGCCGCGAGGCGCTGGACCGCTTCGCGCAAGCCGGGCGCCGGGTCATCGTGCGAAACCGCGCCGAAAAAAGGCTTCGCGGCGCGCGTCGGCTTCTCCGCGCGTCGCGCGCGCGCGAATCCGGGGAGGCGCTTTTGACTGAAGAAGGCGCCGCCGCCTTTTTCAGTCAGCAAATCGCGCGCGACGTCACGGAGACGATGGCGCGCTCGACCGACGACGCGCACACGAAGGTGTTGGAGCAGACGCTCGACCCCGCACGACGCGCGTTCGCGCGCGCGCGCGCCGAGGAGGTTCGCGAGGCGCGTCTGGGTGTCGCGCGCCTGGACGCGTTGGCGTCTCTCTTTCAAACTCGGATTCCAAACTCGACGGCGAACGCCAACGCGCTCGACGGCGTTTCGGCCGACGACGAAACGAAAAATTGCAGACTAAATACCCGACGAGTCCCGACGAGCCCAGCGCGTCGGTCGCCTTTGTTCCCCGTCGTGCGCGCGTCGGCGTTCACACGCCGCCACGCCGTGGACGACGCCGAGATGGCGCGCTCCGCCATCGCGCCCTGGGAGGAGGTGGCTCCGCTGCCGCTCGCGACGCCGCCGACGTGGCGCGCGCGCGGATACCGACTCGACGCGGAGGGCGCGCCCCCCGCGCTCG
>Ga0181600_10002452_pt1 | contig 14301 bp, 10 predicted proteins | sample 041ome_2_FD_132982 | JGI IMG/M metagenome (GOLD analysis project Ga0181600, IMG submission 132982) | Coastal salt marsh microbial communities from the Groves Creek Marsh, Skidaway Island, Georgia - 041406US metaG (megahit assembly) | ecosystem: Environmental > Aquatic > Marine > Intertidal zone... | reverse complement strand
TTCTTCGCCTTACCCGCCGGGACGAAATCGTCATTCATCCAATCGAGGGATTCCCCGCCGTCATTCGCCGCGCCGCACGTCGTCGTCGTCGAGCGCGTCGGGCGCGTCGTCGTCGTCGTCGGGCACATCGCGGGGCGCATCGTCGTCCGACGCGTGGGACCCTCAACCCGCCGCACGCCACCCTTCCCCGAACGTCCTCGTCCCGTCGGCGCACCGGACGTCGGCGCGCGCGCCGCCGTCGTCGTCGTCATCGTCGTCGTCGCGTTCATCGTCGGCGAGCGAGCGAGCGCGCGTCGGCGTCGGCGCCGTCGTTCGTCGCGTCGTTGAGTGACGACCCGTCCAGTGGATAAAACACAACGAAAAGTGCGACGCGCGCGCGCACACCCCCGCGCGCGTAGCGTCGCGTCGCGTCGTCATGCCGGCGACGGGCGATCCCCCGCCGGGGGTTCAGTACTACCCGCGCGCGTTCACGGAAGACTTTTGCGCGCGTCTCGACGCGGCGCGCGACGAGACTCCGGTTTCCCTGGCGTCGCAAAACATGCTGGCGAATCGGCGGTTTCTGCGCAGCGAGACGCTCGCGCGACGCATCGTGGACGCCATGCCGGCGGCGTCCGGGGTGACGACGGTGTGTAGCGATTTACGGTTCATCGATTACGACGTCGCGGGGGGGTTCATTCTTCCGCACACGGACGGGACGAGGGTGGATGAGAGCACGGGGCGGGTGACGAATTGCTCAATGTTGCTCTATTTGTCGACGATTCCAGAGGATGAAGGCGGTGAGACGGAATTTTTATCCGACGTCAAGGATGAGGATTCCGTGGTGTTTTCTGTGCGGCCGGAGCGAGGGTCGTTGTTGTTGTTTCCGCACGCTGTTCCTCACGTGGGGAGGGCGGTTTCGGCGTCGTACCCAAAAATTTTACTCAGGGGCGACGTCGTCGTGGCGTCAAAGGACGATTAGGTTGTCGATAGATGGAAGAGTCGTGTGCTCGGTCTAGTTAGTGTTAGTGTTAGTGTTACAACTCGAGTTTAATAGATGAAAGAAGACGTAAAAGTATACAACTAGATACCGCGATTGTTGTTCTACAGTCGGTACAATGTACAGCTCTCTCGCGCGCGCTCCGCAAGGACAAAAAAGTCATCTCGGATCGACGTCGGAAGAAAACGATTCGTCGTCATTTTCGGGAAGATCTCCGTAGAAGACGACGCATTCGGCGGGGTTGACAGCCATCGGGGAGCTTTCGTCCTTGTAGTATCGCCAGCCGAGCGTGGCGGCTCGACCCATCATGAGCGTCGCCATGCCGAGCCAGACGCTCGTGAGCGTCGCGCCTTCAACCTGACCCGCGACGCCGAGGGCGAGAATACCGCCGCCCGCGGATATCGCCATGGCTTTGGCGAGGTAGTCGAAATCAGAGCTCCCTTGGAAGACGCCGTCACCGACGAAGACGGCAGAGTTGAGCGGTTGTAACAACGCCAAGATGCGAATCGGCATGACGGCTTCAGCGGCAATTTCTGCGTCATTCGTGAATAAAAACGGTAACGACGGTGCGGTGACGAAGACAACGGCACCGACGAGAACGCCAGCGCCAATGCCCCAGCTCAGGGCTCTGTCGGCGGCGATGCGAGCGCCGACGACGTCATTCTTACCGAGACTCGCCGCCACGAGTGCCTGCGCGCTCACAGCGACGGCGTCCAACCCAAATAAAGTGATCCACCAGACCTGAAGGCACACCTGGTGCGCCCCAGCGACGCTGAGCATGCTCGCCGTCGCAGTCGCGCGCACCAGCACGGTTTGCAAGAGCACCGTGCGCGCGAGCTGCGACGTGGACCCCGCGACGAGGACGCCGAGATCTGCGTCGTTTTGATCGGGAAGTCGAAAGACGGATGCAAAGTCTAAAATTTCTTCATCCATCATCAGCTTCCAAAACCACAGCGCGCCTACCCACTCCGCCACCGTCGTCGCGATCGCGGCACCTGCGACGTCCATTCCTTCGATCGGCCCGAACCCGTAGATTAGTATCGGATCCAACCCGAGATGGAAAATTTCTGTCAAAATGGCGACGTTGAGTGCCGTCTTTGTGTCGAGCAACCCGCGAAAGGCTCCGACGCCCACCATGACGATCAAACACGCCGGTAGCGATAACGCCCGTATGCGTAAGTAAGATTCACCATACTCTAACAACCCTTTAACCGTGGGCACATCCGCAGCCGGAAGCAAATCCTCGCTCGGCTGCAACAAGACGTCGTGATGCGCGCCGCAAAATTGCAACATTTGATCAGTGAACACCTCCAAAACCCCCGTCGTAGCGAATCCCAAGGCGAGCGCGAGCGCCATGGCGCTCCCCACCGTCTTTTTCGCCGCCCTTCGACCTTCCACCGAGTCTCTGCCGCCCGCGGACGAAATCTTCGCCGCGACCAAGGGCCCCGTGACGACGGCTAAAAAGTTGAAGAGCTTGAAGCAAAACGTAAAACACGTCGTGCTCACCGCCAAACCTCCCAAAGCCTCCGCCGCGTTCGGACCCGTGAGCTTACCGATGAACGCCGTATCTACTGCCCCCATGACCGGATCGAGCAAGAGCTCGGCGACGCCCGGAAGCGCCAAGGCGAGAATGCTCGCGTCCAAGAGCCCGAGCGTCTCGTCGCTCGGCGGCTTGCGTTCGCGCCACTCCACACACTCGTCCCAATCGCGTATCGCTTCCCCAGTCGATCGCTCCACGCCCAGAATCGTCCGGCGCGATGACAACGACGACGAAGACGCGAGTTCTTCCGATCGTCGTTCATCAACCGCCGTATCGTCCGAGGACGAAGACTCGGCGCGCGTTCGCGCGTCCCGAAGCCGCCGCGCGAGCCGAAACCGCGCCAACCCGTCGTGTCTTCGACTCGGTAGTAAAACCATCCGTCGCGTCGTCGAAGTCATCACCGTCGACGCACGCGCATTCATCCGCATCGCCGTCATCGTCATCGACACCCGTCCGCGTTCGATCGCGGCGCCGCACCGACCGTTCCGAGACGATTATCGCTGGCGATTAACGATGACTGATGGATTCCTCCTTTACGCCGGCTCGTACGCGATGCGACACGCACTAGAGTACCGGCGAAAGACCCCACCCCAGAAAAACTAATGAATGTTGTCTGCTAACCCTTCGCGCGCTCGACGTCGGTTCGGCGACGTCGCGCGACGCGGTGTCGCGTTACGGCGATGCGCGCGACGATTGCGTCATCGGACACGTCGACATCGACCAAAATATCCCGTGATACCGTATTGTAGTAACTTAAACATCATACATCCATATAAAACCCGTGTATCGGTGATAAAACATGTAGGGTTTAGTTAGGGTTTTGCAAAACCGCGTTCGTTGCGTTTCGTCCCTGGCGCCACGTAGCGACGCGTCGCCCCGGACCACGCGCGCGCGCGAGATGGACGCCGCGGAGACGATCGCGGTGACGATCTCCGCCGCGTCCGATGCGCTCACCGGGGAACACGCGCGGCGACACGCGGCAGAGTTGTTACAAGAGGTGCGTGGAGCGCTGCGCTCGCGTTCACGGGTCAACGCGCTTTCCCAAACCGCGCGCGTTCCATGCGGGTCGACTCATCGGGGTTGACGATCGGATCGGTGATTCGATGGAACGGTGACGGCGGTTTAAACGACCGCGCGCGTGCGGGTCGGCGGCCGGTGGGACGCCCGCGCGACGAGACTACGTTGTGTTTTTTATTGTTTTCTTGTTCCCTCGCGACTGCGCGCGGAACAGAACGGTTTTTGGGTTTCGTTCCTTCGTTCGTTTGGAACGACGTGGACTGACGATGACGATTTCTTTCTCCCTGCCGTGCGTACGCAGCTCAAGACTGGGGATGTGAGACGTGCGATCGATGCGTCGAGATCTTTGTGCGCGCGGGTGCGCGCGCTGGAGGCTCGACACTTTGGGTTTGCCGTGCTGCGGGATTTGGCAAGACACCGGTGGAGAGAATTGCGCGCTGAGGAGCGAGTGGAGATGGCGCAGCTCGCGCATGGGTTGTTGAATGAAGTCGCGATGGGTGGGGGTGAGCCTGAACCGTACGTCATCAAGTCGAAGACGGCGACGCTCATGGCGGAGGTGGTGAGGCAGGAGGGCGCGGGGATGTGGAACCAACTCGTTCCAGACTTGGTAAACATGACGCTGAGTGACGAACCGCAACGCGCCGAGTTGGGAGTGAACGTCATTCGATTCGTCGCGGAGGACGTGGCGGTGTATAACGATGATTTGATCGGTGGACGCATGAGAGAGCTCTTGGGAGCGTTGTCTAGCACGGTTGGTACGATTTTGCCAGCCATTTATTCTTTGATGGAAAAGCACTACCTGAAGGCGACGTCGACGCAGGATGGAAGGATTGCGAAGCAGCACTCGGCTGCTGTGAGTGCGGCGTTGGGTGCGGCTGCGGTGTATAGCGAGTGGGCGCCTCTGGCTCCGATCATGCGAAGCGGGTTGATTGAGGCGTGCGGGATGCTTTTGGTACGTACTCGCGTATTTAAAACTTTTTTCTCCTCGCGTCGCGAAACGAAACGTCGGTGATGATAACCTATAAGGATCAACCATCTGAACATCCCCATGTGGCTTTTGCTAGTACTGTCTGAGACGTTTGTTCGTATGGTGACACTTTTGTATGTATCAGAGGGATGCGCATAGACAGACAAACCGAGAGACTAACCGCCTTGCGTGCATTTTCATTCATTTCCGCAGGCGAGCGAAGAATTTAGATGTGCCGCATGCGACGCGCTCCGCCACGTCGTGGCTCGTCGAAGCAACGTCGCACAGGGTGCGGGAGAGTCTGATGAAGCCGATATTATCAAGGGATTGACAACCGCTGCGAACGCGTTGTCGACGGCTGCCGATCGCATCGTGTCGCACCCAAACCAGTCAGAGTTGGCCAACGATGCCGACGAGATCGAGTTCATCAAACGCCTCGGTGAAACCATGGCAGTGATGTCGTCGTTTCACCTGAGCACGCTCACAGATGAAAACGCTCGCAACGCGTTTTTGGAAAAGTTGATGGGTCTCACGCGCTTCCCTCAGCTGGAGGTGCTTGAGGTTGTGGTCTCCGCATGGCCGGTGATGCTTCGAGCCATGGGTGCCGAGTTGCCGAAAACCTTCACACGTGGCCCGCCTTCGCAAGGCGCAAACAATCCGTACAACGCACCAAAGGTGGAGCCCAACGGGATTTTACCCATGGGCGCCGCTGAAGCTCTCATAGACATAGGACGCGTTTGGTTAAACGCCGGGGCGGGGATCGCGTCGGGTTTCGACTCGCAAGGAATTCCAGGTAACAAGGCGAGCGACTGGGCCGACGATTTCGAGAGTGCGGTTGAACTTCGCGAAATGTGGGTGCAGCTTCGGGCAAAGTGGTCGGATGTCATCAAGCTCTGTACCGCGCTCTGCCCGAGCAACGCGGCGCAGCAAGCGTCGCAAAATACGCTGGCTGTGTTATCGTGGACCCAGCCCGGCGGACCAGTAGCAAATAGATCGGACGAAACAAAGTGTGCCGCGCTGGAAGGCGCGACTTCATTCTTAGAGGCAATCATGGCGGCTTTGCCGACCGATGGTCCATCATTTTCCGTGTTTTCACCCACGCTCGAGGCTCTCCTGAACCAACTAGTCACCGTAGATTTCAGGGCTCCATTGAGCAACGCGCAGGTGGCCAAGTTGCTCGAGACTTTTGGAAAGTTTGCCCGAGCTCGACCAGAGCTGGCGGCAACCATCATGAGTCGAATGTTTACCATTTTGAATGAACTTCCAGCGGATGCCACGTCCGGGGCACCGCCGGTGAGACAACGCGACATCATCGCGAGCGGGCGAACGGGACAAGCGGCGCGACAGAGGGTGTGCGCGGCGATTCTCATCGTGTGCTCCGCCGCACCAATGGTACGTTGAACGAACGTCGCGAACGAAGGCCGACAAAGTTGTTGTTTTCTCTCGACAGCGCCTCTTAGAAAATGTGGCGAGCTCTTCTCACTCGTTCGTATTTTATGCTGGGGCGCGACATGAAAACGCGCGAACGACTCAAAGGCTACCTCTTTCGGTGACTGGCGAGTCGCGCGCGCGACATTTTGCTTTGCGTCCCGCACAAACCCACTGAATTAGCTCGAAATTCGCTCACTGACGATCGGCACGCATCGTTTTTTTCAATGAATGAAACAGGCTTTGAACCCGCACTTGGAGGCTTTTGCGGGGCAGATTGAGACTATGAAAGCATCGGGACGATTGAGTGGCGCGGAGAGAGGATCGCTCGCCGAAGCCCTTCTCGCAGTCGCCGGTCCGTCGGGACCGGCGCGCGTTCGCGAGGTTCTCGAGTGGTTGCTCTCCGCCGTTCGCAACAGATGGGCGCCCGGAGGTGTGGTTTCGCCCGAGGTGGCTCACCTGCTCTCCGTGCAAACGATGGCGGCGGGCGAAGCCGCGGGCGGTACGCAAGGTTTGTCCTCGGCGCACTGGGAGCTTTTCCACGACGTCCAACTCGTCGATAGGTGTCTGCGAAGAAGCTTGGGGGAGGGAGACGTGTCCAAGGTGACTTCGGGTCTCATCAAACCCGTCGATCCACCGCCTCCAATATCAGAGTGCCCGGCGGCGGATCACATTGAGTGGGCAGTGGTGCTCGCGCAGACGCTTTCGACGACGATTCACGCCCTATGGACGCCCGAAGGCAAGGCTGCGATGAACGCAGCTGGACTCGGCGCATCCGTGCAAATGTCACCAGAGGAGAAGGCGGCGTATCTCACGCACGGACCGGCTCGCACTGCAGTCTTGTCGGATGAAGATGAGGGAACGAGCGCCACAGCTGCCGCGTCGCGGGATTGGATGCGTTGCTTGCGGGATTGCTCTTACTCAGTCTTCACCATGTTGAGCATCCACGCCCCGGCAGCCTTCTACCCCAACCAAGCGTTGGCATCCGCCTGCGGTAATGCTCTGCTGGCACACTTGCCGTACATGGATCTGAGACACGTGCGTCAAGCCGTGCACGCAGCCGTTAGACCGATTATCGGGCGCTGCCCGCCGGCGCATCGTCCAACGTGGCACGCAGCTCTAGTGAACCCGCTGTGCGCCGTCATGCACGAAAAGCTCGCGACGGCGTGGATGGATAAGCGCGTCGTCAACGCGACGAAGGATATGGACAATCACGACGGCGATGACGAGGATGTGCAGGTGGATGACTTGATTTCTGAACGCATCTTGCGAGACGTCACTCGCGACGTGTGCGCCGTGTTATCCCTAGTTGCGGCGCCGGATGGCACTTTCGGTCGCAAGACGAAAGGGAGTGGTATGCCCGGTGTCATCGGAGGGATGTCAAACACGCTCCTCAGCACGTCTTACGCCGGAGGCAAGCACATCATTTCTTGGTTGGCCAACGGCGAGCCAAACGGCGTGCGCGCCGGCGTCGCCATCGGATCGGCGGCGTTGAACTGGGACGACGCAGAAGCGACCGGTCACGCCGTGAGCTTTATCCGTGCTATCACCGCCGCCGCCGGCAGCGCTGAGGCTCCGCAGGCACTGTGTGAAACCGTCGGATCGGACGTTTTCCAGGCGTGCATGGTGGCGTTGACGCAAAGCTCCAACGCGGCGCATCAAGCGGATATTCTCGGTTTGATTCGAGACATCATCGTCTGGCTCTTACCCAAGACGCAATCCGTCGCACAGATTTTAATGAGCTTACCGGGCATGACTCAACAAGCCATGGATTCGTGCGTCCGCGAGCTCGGCGCCATGCGAAGCGAGAAGAAGGCTGCCAATCTCGTCAAGGATTTCCTCATCAACGCCAGCGGCGGCGGCGAAGAGCTCCGCGCCCTCGTCGAGGCTAGGTCCAGCGCCGCCAAGAGTGGATCCGCCATTCAGATTCCCAAGACGGCTCCTAGAAATCCAGCCAAACAAGCGTCGAGTCCGGACGCAGCATCGGGTTTCTCCGCCGAAGCCGCCAGCGACGCCATCGGGCTCTGATAAAGTGCGTTTGTAATACTTCACACTTTTCAAAACTAGAAGAAACCACCCGCACACGCCGCCGCGACCGCGCGACCGTCGCTCGAGCGCTCGACGCGTCTTTCTTTCGCAGTCGCGCGCGCGCGTCTACCGACAATCATGCGCGGCGCCCCCGTCGCGTCGACGAGCGCGCATCAACCTTCGTTTCTTGACTTTCGAAAGGTTTGCCGCCGCACTCGTTTTCGCACGCGCGCGAGCGGTAAACGCGGAGGAAACGCGGGGGAGGAATCAGAAAAGCGCCGCGGGCCGTTTGAACCAGCGCTTCCGCTGCTCGACCCGCACCCGCCGTTGTTGACGCACCACGAGGCGCGTCGCGCGCTGGACGCGCGGCGACGCGGGGAGACGCGCGTCGAGTTGAGTTGCGACTTTTACGCGAGCCGAGCGGATGACGCGGAAGTGTCGCTCGACGGCGTGCGCGCGACGCACCGAGGGAGAGAGGTGTTTGTGTCGTGGTCGACGATGGAAACCATCGCGGACGACGATCGCGGGGTGTACGAACCGGCGAACGGGGAGGATTGGAACGAGGGAGGTTTCGTAAAGGTGCAGTCGTTTAGCGACGATACGGAGCGCGCGGTATCGCTCATGCCGAGCGGAGAGAAAACGTGGCCCACGGCGCTCATCGCCGGGTTTTCCATGCACAGATTTGGCGTCGGCGTCGATCCGAAGGAGGATACGGAGAAGAAACTCGGGGCGATTGCGCCGATTCGGAAAGGCGCGAGGGCGCTCGACGTGTGCACGGGGCTGGGGTACACGTCGTGCATGCTGGCGTCGAGAGGGGCGGACGTGACGACGATTGAGCTCGATCGAACGATGACAAAGATGTGTCAGATGAATCCGCACAGCCGAGCGCTTTTTGAGGGGAACATTGAGCAAATCTTTGGCAACGGCGCCGACGTCGTCAAGACGTTTGAGGACAAAACCTTTGACGTCATCGTCACCGACCCACCGACGTTTGCCCTCGCCGGGGAGTTGTACTCGGCCGAATTCTACGCCGATCTCAAACGCATCCTCAAACCCAAGGGCAAACTCTACCACTACATCGGCGACCCAAAATCCGCCTCGGGTTCGGGCGTCGCCGCCGGCGTCGTCCGCCGGCTTAAACAAGTCGGTTTCGGCGGCGTCGAGATCGACTACGACGCCCACGGCATCATCGCCGCCCACGACCACATCAAGCTCAGAAAGTCCAAACAAAAACCAACCAAACCATCCGCGGGCGGCATCGACGCCCCCCGCGCGGGCAAACGACTCAAAAACGCCGGCGGCAAACGTCGCGACCGGACCGCGTCGTCGACGCCCGACCGCCGCGGCAGTCGACGCGTACGCTTCCACGACGACGACGACGACGACGACGACGACGACGATTGGGATCACGCGCACCGTTAATATCAAAGCGATCACGAGCACTGCGAGCCCCGTCAGACGAAACAAAATCCACACCCGCCCGCGCGCTCTATAAGAAAAGTGCCAGCTGTCACGTCTGCGTGCCGTTTTCCCGCGCTTTTTTAAACGTTTCGAACGAAAAAGCGAACGCGAACGGATTCGCGATCGTCACACCCCGTCGACGCGACGACGCGACGACCGAACCCGTCTGACACGCGTCACATTGAATGATTTCTCGCGCATTCACCGATCCGCCGCTCGCGCGCGGGGCGACGACGCGTCAACGCGCGCGCGCGCGTTCGCATCGCGTCGTCCAGTGCCGCGGGTCCGCGAACCGTCGCGTCGACGCGAACGGATTCGCGCGCGCGTCGTCGTCGGCGTCGTCGTCGTCGGCGCGACTGCGCGTGACGCCGTCGGCGTCGAGCGATTACGAACGGGAAATTTCTGCGCGCGTCGACGAGGCGTTCGCGCTGGATGAGCTCAACGGGAACGGGCGGCGCGGGCGTCGCGACGGGCGCGGGGCTGACGCGGATGACGATGACGCGCTCGCGGTGCGCGCGCGCCGGGTGACTCTCGCCGGGAGCGCGTCGGCGGGGCGTCGGGAGCGACGGCGGACGGCGGGGAAGACGTCGCAGGCGCAGGGGCCGACGCTCGGGTTGGTGACGGTGCCGAGGACGCGGACGGGACGACGAAGCGGTGGCGCGGCGAACCCGTTGCGGGCGTTGTTTGAGTCGTTGTGAAGGAGGGGGAACGTGCGTCCTCCGTGTGCGTTAGTTAATGTACAACAATAAATGCTCTCTCCGTCAAAGTTGGGGAGAGAGATGTGAAATAAGTGGTTAGCTTAGCGCTAGCTTAGCTCTAGTGTGGTGGTGCGCTATGACCCGCGCCGAGCGCGCGCGCGGGAGGAGATTTTTGTAACCGTCTCCAATTTTTGTAAAACGTCAACAGACTCGACCAAATCCTCCAGCGTGATTGGTAGCTTTACCCCAGACGTCCATCGCGAGTTATCGATCGAACGTGTGAGTTCGCGAGACTCAACGGCGGCGCGTATCGCGCGTTTGACGCGTTCAGCGGCGGCGCGATGAACGCATTGCGCCGCGTCGGCGCGCACGCGCATCGGCGTCTGCGTCATCATTCGACATCGCGCTCTGAGCCTAGGTACGGGTTTGAGCGACGGGATATCGCTCGGTTCGATACCCAAAGGCACACCACTCGATGTCAACGATCCTAACCGATCGCTCTGTCGAAGTTTCAGCGTCGATGCGTTGTTCGACGCCGTCTGTTTCTTCCGCGAAACGGACGCGACCAAACCGCCACCCTTCACCACCGCCGAAGCCGAAGCCGAAGCCGCCGCACCAGCCCTTCGAAACATTCCCCCCGCACCATTTTCACCCTCCATCATCGCCGCCGCAGCCGCCGCTGCCGCTGCCGCGGCTTCCGCCGTTCGCCTTTCCCTCGCCTGGGCGCTCGCCAACGCGCCCGCGACCAACGTCGCCCGCAACGCCGTGGTAAACGCCAAGTGCGTCCGGTACCCTTCCGTATCGCGTCCGAACACCAACTGCGCGACCGCGTCCATCTCTTCCCGACGAACCCGTCGCGCCGCCACGTCGCCGTCATCGCCGTCCGCGCGCGTCGCACCCGGTCGTCTAAAGTGGTTCCTCACGCATCGCCAGTACATCCGTCCTTCGTCCCCGCGTTCGGCCGTCAACGCCGCGAGCGTCGCGCGCATCGCGTCGACTCGCGCGCGGTCCATCGGTCCGCTTCGGTTCGGGACCGATGGCGACGAGAGACGGCGGCGATCGCGACGAGACGCGGTCGGTCGCGCTCTGAGGACGCCAGTGTTCGCCTCGCACATCAAAAGCAACACGATGCTGACGACGACGATACCGACGCGTTGGACGACGGGCGTCGACGATGGACGGTCGCGGAGGCGAAGAGCGCGAACGTCGCGCCCGCTCGCGTCGTCGGACGCGTCCTCGGACGCGCCGGCGAGGAAGCAGAAGGAGAAGAAGAGTCGAAAATCGACGGGTGACATCTTAAAGGGCTTGTGGAACGAGGTGAAGTACAAACCGCTTCGTGAGGACGCATCCATCGAAGCCGTGGCGCTGCTGTCGACGCTGGAACTGGCGAAAAGACGACCCGAACCGGGGGAGACGTGGACGGCGGAGCGAGAGGAGATGCGGGAGCGAGCGGTGAAGGCGATACCTGGGGCGGTGGGAGAGTACTGGAGCGCTCGGTCCAAGGCGTTGATTGAATCGGAAGCGGTTCGTGATGCCGCGCCGTTGATGTCGAGCGCGGTGAACGTTGCGATTGCGGGTGTTGTTTTGAGGTTGTTTCTTCCGAGGGTGGCGGCGTTGCAAGCGGTTGGGGGATTTGACGAGTTGACTGAGTTTTTTGGGTTGCCGCCGAGAAGCGAGTTGAGCGGGTATTTGGACCAGTTGCAGTCGTATCCGGCGTGGACAGTGTTCGCGGTGTACGTCGGATTGTTTATGGCGGAGAAGATTACGATGACAGATGAGTTTTTGCCCATCGGGTTCGTGTTGCCGGTGATTTCACCGGCGGTGTTTGGAGGGGTGTTTGGAGGGACGATGGTGACTTCGTTGGCGAGCACGCTCGCGGCGAGCGTCAATTTTTTCCTCGGTCGTTACGTCTTCAAGGAGAAGATTCTCGCGTTTAAGTGGGGGGAGAACGATCCTGTCGGGGAGCAAAAGTGGTTCGGCGCGCTCAGCCGGCGTTTCGATTCTTCGCAGTTTCCCGAGAGCGTCGTGCCAGAGGGCTTCAAATCGGCGCTCTTGCTTCGATTGTGTCCAATTTTACCCATTCCCATTAGCGGCAACTGGTACGTGTGCGGTCTCACTCCGCTCAAGTTTAAAGAGTTCTTTGCCGCGCACTTCATCGGGAGCTCAAAGACGGCGTTTATCGACGCTTATTTGGGTTCCATTTTGCTCACCGCCGTCTTTGACGAGAGCTCCATCAAGGATCAAGCGCAGGGCGCGTTGGTGTTTGAGACGGTTGCGATCATGGCGATTTCCATCCTCGTGAGCACGTACGCGACGGAACTGTTCACCCAGGTATTGGATGAGGAGGGTGTCGACGCTGGGGCGATGATGGGATTCGGTGGTGACGACGGCAAGGAAACCAAAGAGGACGACGACGACGACGATGACGACGAGCGTCGAGCCGAGTTGGAAGCCACCGCAGCCTTCATCGCCGCCGCGGCTTTACCAGTTAAAACGGCTGAAGAAGATCCCATTGTTAAAACTGACGATACCGTCGCTGAGACGAAGAGCGATACACCGCCGCTGATTCCCGCCGAATTGATGCCGAGCGACGAAAAGCGCGTCGTCGAGGAGGGCGAGGACCTCTGGAAACGCGCCACCCGCGTCGAAGCCCAGCGTCAAAAACTCACCATGGACGAGATGATTGACCACGAAGCCATGGATGTGGACATGTAAATTCTTTGTTTTTATCCCTTTCATCATCAAGTCGGCGGCGCGCGATGCAATTGTAATTTGATTTTATTTTATCAAGCGAGTTTCTTCACTGCGCGCCTCGCGGCTGCCATGTCAAACCCCCCGAACGCCACCGCGCGTCTCCGTAGCCTCGTCGAAAACGGAGTCGCCAAGCGTTTCGATCTCTCTGCCTGGGCCCGCGACGCGACGTGCGCCCACGCGACGACGGCGCTCGAACGTCTCGAGGTTGTGCTGGAACAGATTCGTCCAGACGTCGTCAAACTCATCGTCATGGAATCGCTCGAAGGCACGCGCGAGGCAGATTTGGACACGATGGTGTACGGGGAAACCAAGGCGAGGGATTTTTTGAGCTTCCTCGACGACACCGCGGGGTTGGTTCGGCCGCGAGGAGAGCGCTCGTCCACAGAAGGCGAAGCCGCCGCGACGACGAGCTCAAAGTCACTGACATTTTACGACTTGGGCAGCGGAGCGGGTAAATCCGTCGTTACCGCCGCGCTCTCGTCGCGATTCGTCGCGTGTCACGGGATAGAGCTGTTGCCATGCGCGCACGCCATCGCAGAGTGCGTCGTGGAGGATTTCCACGCGTGCGTCGCGCCGAGAGACGATGGGTTAACGCCCGCGACGACGTGTCGGCTCGGCGACATTTTCATAGACGACGCGTGGGTCGACGCGGATTACGTCTTTTGCAACTGTGTGACGTGGGACGAGGCGACGATGGAGCGGCTAGGGCGTGCTGCGGAGGCGATGCGACCGGGCGCCGTGTTCGTGACGGTGTTATGTCCGCTTCCTTCGGATAAATTCGAGCTCGCGCGCGAGGCCGAAATTGAGTTTTCGTGGGGTCGCGTCGAAGCACTCGTCCACAGAAGACTGTAAACATTAGAGCTCGCTTAGAACTACGTACAGCCAATAGGATATTATACATTACCGTAGCATCTACTACTAGTACCTCAAGCCGACGTTTGCTTCTCCTTTTCTCGCGAACGCATTTCGCTGCGCACTTGTCTCCAAACGTCTTGGCCTTGCTTGAACAGTTGCGACCCAGTCTTGCCGGCGTGCACAGACTGTTCGTACGTCAAACGCCCACCACCGCGCGCGTCGATGTATTTGTGTAACGTTGGGTCTTTGGACACCTTGATCGAAATGTTCACCGCCTTCTCCGCCTTGGCCTTATCCGCCATGAAACAACAAAGCGTATCGAATTTATCGCTCATCGACATATTGAACGTCTCGCCCAAGCAAAAGAGATAGTTGTGCGTGTGATCGGGCCCACCGTGCGACGCCGCGATGATGTGAAACACGTGCATACCGGTGATGTCGATCCCGCCCTCCTCCAACACTTTCCTGTATTGATCTCTCGTCATGAAACGCCCTTCGACTGGATCTATTTTACGCTTCCTTTCCAACTCTTGCAACTTCTTGTTCCTCGCCCGCGCGTCGTCCACTTCGCTTCTCA
>Ga0181600_10002447_pt1 | contig 14311 bp, 18 predicted proteins | sample 041ome_2_FD_132982 | JGI IMG/M metagenome (GOLD analysis project Ga0181600, IMG submission 132982) | Coastal salt marsh microbial communities from the Groves Creek Marsh, Skidaway Island, Georgia - 041406US metaG (megahit assembly) | ecosystem: Environmental > Aquatic > Marine > Intertidal zone... | reverse complement strand
GTAGCCACTTTATATTTAGGGTTTTTTGAATTGTGTTCTGACAGAATAGACTTAATCTGAGCCAAGGTCCTATCTGAGAACTTTATTGAACTTGCTTTTGACTTAGAAGATGCGCTACCTCTTTTATTAATGAAAGAACCTCTTACTCTATCTTTCTTGGGTGCGGGAGTTTGAGCCGCGCTCTTTTTACCAACTCTCTTCTTCGTCACTATCTAGTAAATTGTCGACGTCGTCAAAATCCTCATCTTCATACGAAATCACCTCTTCTTTTCTGTCACTTGGAGGGAATACTTGAATTTGAGCCTCATCATTGAAACGACCTCTTTGAGTTGCAACACCCTTTTCAACTACAACAACAACATCACAGTTGTGCGCATAAGACGTATCACCTTTGTAGTTACCATCTTTAGTTGCTTGTTGAATGGTTATAACCGATAATTGAGGATTATTCTTTTTAATGTCTTCAATTTCTTCGGGGCTAATTTTGATGTAATTGACAGAATCAATAAACAAGAAATCAAATTCCCCCGTCGCGCTCATATCCATAATGGGTTTAGCCTCTCTAAAATTAGAGAAGTGTAGGTTAGGACTTTCTAACCCAAAGGTTTTAATCTTTTGTTGTAGCGTAGCACTGAATCCTTCTTCACTAGCCACATATAAAACATTACCAAAGTTATCTGCTAGATATTTAGCAAAGTGTAAAGCAAATGTAGACTTACCACCCTTCGGTAGTCCATAAATCATATAGTGCGCATTAATAGAAGGTTGACCAAAGAACTTTCTATACTTGCCATCGAACTTGTGTTTAGCATAGTCAAATTCTGTTAACTCTTCTGCGCTCATTAATCCTTCTTGCGCTGAAATACCACTTTTGTGTTTTCTCTTGAGTGATGATATTTCTTTATCTATCGCTTGGATTTTCTTAGCAAGTATCTGTCTGTCAACATCTGTCAACTTCCTTTTTCTAGATACCATATAACCCGCCAACGCTCCTAAAATAGGCAAAGCGGCATTACTGCCGCCATAGTGTTGCGCAATCTTATATCCCGCTAAAGAAGTTTGAACTGAAGGTGGAAAAGCAAGTCTAGAAATCATTACTTGTTTTTTCTGCATTAACAGTGCAATCTTTTTGCGCAGTGCCGCGTCTTCGTCATACTCTAAGTCATCCAATGCTAATTCTGTCATACCACCATAATTTTACTTCGTTATAGAAGTATTTAAACAGTACCCGTGTCGATGGTACAAGTTCCCGCACCCGTAACTTCTTCAATCTTTTCGATTGCTTTATTATGGATTGTGGTTGCTAGTGTGTCACCCCAAAATTCCGTGTTGGTTAATTCTGTTTGTACGTTGCTAGGCAATGTAGATACGTTTAAAGGTTGCTTGTTTGCTTCCCAATCTGCTTTGGATTTATAGTAAGATACGTTAGTCCAATTTGATTCGGGTGCTAAGATGTAAATGTTTAAATAACCGAATGCGGAGGTTACTTCGAAACCTTCGTCGGTTGTAATTGTTGCGTTTATATTTAGTGCCATAATTTTATTTCAAATATACTATTAATATGCTACTTCTGTCAATTCTACTTTTGCGACAGTTCTAATGTCTAAAGAACCACCACCCGTAAACGTAGGTGCGGTATAAGTCAATGCCATTTCTTGAGATGCACCCGCAGAAACTCCTAGTGCCGCACTTCCCATAGATGTGTCTTCGTGTGTTGATACGATTGTAATTGTACCTACTACGCTAGAAATACCACCTACTTTCTTAAATCCAATGGTTAGGGTTTGTGCTTTCATATCGCCAATATTAACACCCGTTGCCGTTCCCGTAATACCCGTTACAATAGAAGTGTATTTAATCGTTACGTTCCACGCTCTATTGTTTCCGTTCGGTATTATTAGGTTTGTTGTACCCGTTCCGTCAAGTGACAGAACTGTTGTGCCTCCCGTTGTCAAATCATCTGATTTTAACGCTACAACTTGAGATGCTTGAGATTGTCCATAGTACAAAACATTACCTCCATAAATGTTAGTAGGACTTTGTACAAACTGATTTCGTAAATATGAAAGACTATCTACACCAAAAGAAAAACCTGCTACGGATGTAGTTTTAGAAGGACCAAACGCAGCAGAACCGCTACTACCATTTACTACTTGACCTCCAACAAATGCAGCACTTCTGTCACCACCTGAACAATTTGCACCACTACCTAAAGCCACACTTCTTGTACCCGCACCAACACCACCTCCTAGTGCTACTGCGGCATATCCACTTGCCGTACTACCCAACCCTAGAGCGACAGAAAGATAACCACTTGCAGTAGATGATTCACCAAATGATATAGAACCGTAATTTGTAGCATTGCAAAGTCTACCCCCACTCGTGCTATACTGACCGCTTGAAGTATTACTTAGTCCACCTACAACAGTTGCGTGTGAGCCTGATGATGCTGTGTTGTTTTGACCGCCAGAAACTGTGGATAAATTTGAAGATGCAGTATTTAACCATCCACCTCCAACAGTTGCACCTATTCCACTCGCTGTACTACTACTACCACCACTAATTGTTGACTCTTCACCACTTGCTAAGTTATTATATCCACCACCTACGCTTGCTTTAGCATCAATAGCACGATTGAACCAACCACCCGAAACGGTTGTATCAGCCGCAGTTGCTTCATTATCCTCTCCAAATGCAACAGAAGCATAACCCGTAGAATCATTGTCATAACCCCCACTAATACTATACTGACCGCTTGAAGTGTTATCTTTACCACCTACAACAGTTGCGTGTGTGTTTGACGATGCCGTGTTGTTTTGACCGCCCGATACGGTTGAATGAGATGATGATACTGTGTTGTCTTGACCGCCCGAAATCACACAACTTGTTTGACCCGCACCCGCATTAATTATATTACTATTACCACCACCAATAGAAGAATATGTTGAAAAATCACTTGTTATACGATTTTCACCTCCACCAACAATAGATTGGTAACTCCCCGTTACTGAATTTAAAAGTCCACCACCGACAAATGCATAAGTACCACTATTGCTATTTAAAAGTCCACCACCTACAAATGAAGAACCTCCACTTGCAGTATTGCTACTACCTAAAGCAACTGAATTTTGCCCACTCGCAGTATTGCCATTACCCCCACTAATACTATACTGACCGCTACTTGTATTACCACTACCACCTACTACAGTTGCGTGTGTACCCGTGGAGGCGGTGTTGGATATTCCGCCTAATACGGTGGAATAATCAGATGACGATGTGTTTGCTACACCACCAAAAACTCCACTATATTGAGCAGTTGCATTATTTTGTTGTCCTCCTATTGCTGTAGCATATGTATTTGTTGCGTTTACTCCTTGTCCTCCTCCACTTCCTCCTCCTATTGCTGTAGAACCTTGACCTGCTGCAAGATTTCTATTCCCAATTGAAACAGAATTTGGTCCACTTGCTGTATTACCAAAACCAAGAGCTACGGAATAAGAACCTGAAGCTACTTCATACGCAAATCCTCTACCCAATTGCAAATCAACCGCATAAGCACCCCTTGCATTACCACCCGTAGCCGTACCATCAGGTACTTGAGCCGTAATCGCCCCCGTACCATTCGGCACAATCGCTATACCCGCATTCGTATCGCTTGACTTAATGACCGCAGTATCTTGCGTGGTTGCCGTTGGGTCTTTAGAAACTCCTACCTCATCAGTAGAAATCTGCAACGCACTATCATTCCCCGCTACATCACTAACCGTCTGTAACGTGCCATCAATCGGATTGCCATCTTTTATTTGCAAGTTTCCGTCTTCTAGTGAATCACCACCGCCTATTTTATCTATGTTTATTTCTGCCATATTTTAATACGCTACTTCCGTGAGCATTATTTTGTTTACAATTCTTAAAGTGACAGAACCGCCACCCGAAAACGTCGGTGCAGTAAATGTAAGTGCTAGTTCTTGAGATGCTCCCGCACTATAACCCATAGATGCAGTAGACATACCCGAATCGGAATGTGTTGCTACATTGGTTACTGAACCTACAATGCTTGAAGTACCTCCTATTTTCTTAAATGCGAATAAATTACATTGAGTAATCACATCACCTACGTTCACTCCCGTAGTTGTACCGCTTGTACCAATTACAACGGCTGACCACGATGCTACCACGTTCCATATTCTGTTAGTCCCCGTCGGTATTATTAGGTTAGTCGTACCCGTTCCGTCAAGTGACAGAACTGTAGTTCCTCCCGTTGTTAAATCGTCAAATTTTCTCGCTACAAGTTGAGATGCTTGTGCGTCACCCGCAGAGGCAAATCTTCCATTTTGATGTGAATTTTGACCATATAAGGTTGATGATGCAAAATATCCGTAAGCAAAAGAATATGAATTAGTTGTTACGTTTTGTTGACCTAAAGTGACAGATGCCTCTGCTTGTGCGTTATTACTCCCTCCAAATGCCGTACTTCTTGTACCACTCGCAGTATTACCACTTCCCCCACTAACGCTATGCTGACCACTACTTGTATTACCTTGTCCACCTACAACGGTTGCGTGTAAGAATGATGTTGTGTTAAATTGACCGCCTGATATTGTTCCAAACGTGCTTTGGTTAGTATTGCTTTGACCTCCCGAAGTTGTAGAATTATTTGAACTTGATGTATTTAAACGACCAAATGCAACTGTGCCTTGTCCACTCGCAGTGTTACTATTCCCTCCACTAACGCTATACTGACCGCTTGAAGTGTTACCATCACCACCTACAACGGTTGCGTGTGTTCCCGTAGAAACCGCATTGTTCTCACCACCCGAAATAGTGGAATAATCAGACCCTACCGTATGAGTACCCATAGCAACCGCACCTTCAGCCGTCGCTTGTGCGCCATTACCTATGGCGATAGCGTCGGTATTAGTTGCGTCTGAATTTCTACCTATTGATATTGCGTTATCACCAACACTTACACTAGCAGAATCTCCTATCGCAATTCCGTATTCTTGATTACTCAGTGCTTGTGCAGCATTACCGATAGCGACAGAATTACGATTAGCAAATGAGTTATGACCAATACCAACACAATTATTTTGACCCCTTGCGTTATAACCAATATTTACCATTTGATTCTGCCCAAGGGAACCCGTATTATAACCAATTGCTACTGATTGAATTCTTGCCCCAGAATTACGACCAATAGCAACAGCATCAGACGCAATGGCTTGAGCCGTATTACCTATGGCGATAGCGTTTGTATCAGTTGCGTCTGAATCATAACCTATGGATATTGCGTTTGAGTCACTTGCAAGGGCAGTCCTACCAATAGATATTGAACCATTTTGTGTAGAACTTGCATTTCTACCTATTGATACGGCATTTTGTGCAAGTGATTGAGCGCCTTCTCCTAAAGTTGTAGATGATTGGTCGGCTCTAGCATCTCGACCTACTGCAACAGCAAAAGACTCTGCGTAAGCATTCCCAGCACCGAAGACAGTACTATTAGTTCCTCTTGCTTGGTCAGTTCCATACGCTAATGAACTAGTCCCCCCAGTACCATTAGAGGAAACTATACCGGTACTCAACTGCAATGGCGACAAATTACCACCTTGGTCTGCAACCTTTCGTAGCGTTCCGTCTATGGCTACGCCTCCCTCTATTTGTAAGTTTCCATCTGCTAGTGAACCACCACCACCGCCTATTTTATCTATATTGATTTCTGCCATTACTTATTAAACTTTTTAACTAAAAAAAAAACTCCCGCTAGGAGAATGACAGAACTTACAAGACCCGTACCCGTGGGGTTTTTCGCAATAAACTCTCCTAACCTTCCCGACCACTTTTTATAATGGTCCGAAATTCTGTTATACCAACCTCTATAATGAGATGCCGCAGTAGCCTTTCCTTTTAAAGACTTATCCCTTTCATTGAATAAGAAGTCATATAACTCCTTTTCTCCTTTAGCACCCTTGTCTTTTAAAAAACTATTCAGTGCCTTTATGGTGTTATTACCAATATAACCGTCTGCGGCTCCCGCATTGTAGCCCTTTTCTGTCAACCATCTTTGCATTGCGCTATACTCTCGACGCGCACCACCAAAACCACTGCCCCAACCAATTTCAACTAAAAATTCAGCAATTGGTTGTGACAGAATTTTGTCTGCTTGGATATAGTTCCAATAGTTTAGTTTGAAAATCTTTCCCCACTGCTCATCGGTCATATTTAAAAAAGCATTTTCTGTCTTTTCTAAACCCAACCTATTTGCTACTGACTTCCAAGTACCCCAAGTTATTCCCTTGTTAGTATGTATGGGGTAATTGCTTTTTCCCCACTTCATAAAACGACTTGTAGAATCCGAAGATGCTGTATCGTTAGGGTCAGCACTATAGCCACCCTCCCATTTCAAAACGTGGGGTATTGCTAGTCTGTAGTCAGCCATTTTACTCTTTAGGAGTGATTCTAATGATGTATAACTCGTTATCTGCTCCCGCAGTAGGTAAGAAGTTTAAAGCGTATCTAGTGGTATCTAAATCGCCTACATTCTGACCAATGCGAAAAGTAGCACCCGCCTCAATAGGAATGTTATTTACAATTACATCGCTTGTAGGATTTCCCGCTCTTGATAAGGTAGGGCGATAAAAAGCAATTGAGATGCAATAACTCTCGATACCCTCGTTATTATCCGCGTGGAATTCAGTTGTAGTTTCTGTTTGCATAATTATTCGAAATTAGTATAAAGGTTGATTACTTGCTCTTTGCTTGTGATAGGTACTTTGCCCTTTCCAAACGCGTATGCGATTGCTAGTGCCGTTTTAGGACCTAGTAAGCCATCTACCTTCAAAGGGTAGAAAGGAAACTCTTTAGCATCCATTTTTTCAATCATACCATTTAGTTTCTGTTGAAGATGCCTAACGTGTGACATAAATTCGGGGTCTTTGTTCATAAATAATTGCTCAGAAACATAAGACTTACCTCTTTCTAATGTGTATTCGCTTTCATCATAAGCATCACCGTTTTCTGTCAGTTTTGCTTGTTCGGCTTCTTTTTTCTTTTGCTCCATAAACTTTCTATATGCTAAGTAGCCTACGCCACCTAGTAATAATAAAGTATATAAAGTCTTTTTATCGTTTTTAGTTGCCATAATTATAGTCTGTATTTGATTTTCTGAGAAGCCCAATACTCATTGATAGGTTTCTTTTCATTTTCGTCTAGTGATGTACCTAGAAATCCAAAAAGTGTATTTGTTTGCTCTTTAGTAATCCAATAATTGTAAGTTCTTGTTCCGAACTTTTCAATCAACGTAGCGACATCTAAGTCGTTCTTCATTCTCAAGAGGGTATTCTTGATAACGCCATATTCAACGCCATCCCAACAACTCCAACAATCCAACGCGTCGTAAATAGAATTTGCGTACTGTGCATACTGCCCTTCGTTGTATGTTAATTTCTGTCCTTCGTTTTTGAGTTTCTTAACGTCTTTTTTAATATCTCCTTCAGCCGCCTCTTTTTGCCGCTCTTCTTTTTCTTCGTCGGTTTCGGGTTTTGTCTTTTTGTAAATCCAATAAGCCAAGTAACCTCCACCAACAACCGCCAACGCTACACGGAACTCCTTTGGAACTGCCGCGTACACGCTAGATGCTTTTGATTTTGCTCTTTGTAGTTTAGTAGCCATTATCCTAAATCATTTAATTGCTTAACTGCCATTTGATAGATAGTTGGCTTTGATTCCGCTAACGATGCTAACTTCTCAATATTCTTAGGAAAGTCGGGGTCTAGTTTAACAAGTTTATTAACTGCGTTTAGAATGCGTTGCTTAGGTGAAGTTTCTGTCAATTCACCAATGCCATTCATTCCAATACCCGCCATTCCCATTCCATCGTCACCACCTAAACCTAAGTGAGGTAAGATAGTTCCTACAATGCCTTCAATCTTTTTATCTGAGCCTAGTTTGTCTTCATATTCTGCGCGAACCTTTTCAATTTCCATTTGATGCTTATCCTCTAGATATTTCTTGTCCATCTTCAATTGCGCAACTTCCATATTTAAACGAGTGATTTCATTTTGCGCACTTAAGTATCTATCCAAATCAATTGCACCCATAGAACCCGCTCTGTAGGTCATTTCTGCAATCTCATCTACGTTACCCATACCACCGCGATTAGGACCATAATAACCATCTATAGGTCTTTTATTGGTTTCGGGTTCTTTTTCTGTCACTAAGACTTCATAGGTCATACCCTCTTCTTTAGGTCTACCATTGCGAAGTCTTTCGTTTGTTTGGAATAATGTGATGTTAAAAGATGAGTTAGTTGAGCAATTGTCAATAAACTTATTGTATCGCTTGATAGCCTCGTCTAAAGATATGTTTTGGAATTGTTGGTATATGGTCCTTCCGTAGTTATCCTCAACTAGAAAGAAACGCATATCCATATCCTTCATCGTTTCCGCTATGAATTTTGGATTTATCATTTTCTGTTCTTTTTATCGTAATACACTCTAAACTTTATGCCTTCTCCCGCGCTAATTGCCGTTGTGTCTAATATCTCAATGTAGCACTTTTGCCATATCACGTTAGATAACTTGGTACGATACAATTTAAGTGCGTACCCCCCGTAACTAATACCCAAAAGGCTTGTTAAGGGGGTTTGCACTAAGATATTATCATTACCATCAACCAAATATAGTAATACGTTACCGAAAACATCATCTGAAGAAAGATTGCTTACGCCATTCTCAAAAGTATTTTGAACCGTTGGCGAAACAACCTCAATCGCTTTTATATCACCATTTTGGTGGTCAAGCGTGTTATCGGGTTTAAAATAGTAAGGTTTGTTAATTGCGAGAGATGTAGGCAATGCACCACCCGCAGTAGTGAAATCTATCTGCGCAGTCTTCTGATAGTACGAAACGGGCGACGTTGCATCGCAAATCATTTCGTTTTCTGTCATATAGTTAATAAGTGGTGAAATAATGCCCTTGCTCATAATTACTCCCCGACTAATTGGTAATAGAAGTTGAATACTACGTTTTCATTGGTAGTAATACCCGTAGCATCAGTTAACTGAATGTAGCAATCTTGAAGGTTGATAAGCCTTGGCTTAAAAATCGTCACAAAACCGCCCACGTTCGCTCTAATCAACGATATGATAGGACAATTGTAAACAAACTGTTCTTTGTCAGTGTCCATTAAAGTTAGAGTTACTTGATTAGCGTCAGCAGTGTCGATTACTGCATCACCCGAAGGTGTTTGTGCTAGTTGGTCTTCAGTGTAACATTCGATTCCGTAAAGAATGATGTTGTTGCGCGAAAGGTTTGGAATGGTCCTAGCCTTGTAGCGTCGTAGTGTCGTTGGTGTACCCGTGATTGGGAATTCTACCAACTGACTTCTTTTAATAACTAAGTTGTTCATTTTAAAATTGGTTAATACACAAATATAAGCAAATTGACAGAATTCGCAGTTCCATAAAAAAAGGGGGCTTTTACACCCCCAATTTTATTGGTTCAAACAGAACATAGGAAAACTATGCTTTCATTAATTAAGACTTAGCGTTAACTACTAAGTAACCGCGTACAATTAAACAAGCGAATGCGCTAGTGAAACTAGCGGGACCCGCGATAGTAACCGCACTTCCAAGGTCTAACTGAGTGTCGATAGTTTGACGACCATCAATTTTAACGGGTTCAAATGGAGCGAATCCATAAAGACCGTTAGGTACACCGTTTTCTGTCACTACGTTAGTAAGGTCAGAAACCTGAGTGTCAGGAACACGACGGAAGAAACGAGCATCGTAGTTAGGCAAGAACTCTTTTCTGTCAATGGTCATTGAAAGACTAGAGTTGTAGATTGCCTCACCATTACTGATAGCACCATTGTTGGTTTCAGCGTAGTTTGTCAATACTGCTTGTAAATGTTCAGCATCAGTTTCAGTAGACGGAACTGCTTTTAAAGCAATCGTCATATGAGTGATAACGAACTCGTCATTCAAGTTCAACAAACGCTCAGTCACTGTAGGACTAGCAACGTTGTTCTTCTGTAGTTCGAATTCATAAGAACTCAAAGCACCTAAAGCGGTTTCAGCGCGTAAATACGCCTGAGATAAATTAGAGTAAGGAATCCCCGTTCTCTCGGAGATAAACTTTTTTTCTGCGATAATTGCGTTCATAATAATATATTTTTACTGTCTATATTGTCTTAATTAAAAATCCATTTCACCCGCATCTGCGCTAGTGAAATCGTAAGAAGAAGGAGTATAAGAATCAGTACCTTCAGTGTTACCTAAAGCAGTACCATTTCCCATATCACGAGCGGGACTCATATAATCGCTACCTTGCATCATTACATTACCCATCATTACGTTACCTACTCCGTTGGTTGGTACACCCGCTTTTTCAAGAAGTTCTTTTACAATGATAGAACCACCTGCGGCAATCATACCTTGTCCTAATTTAGAACCGATAGGTCCTTTTACTAGTGAAGGGAATAATACACCCGCAACGATTGGAATACCACCTTTGATGTAAGGTTCTAATTTACCTTCTGCATCTACTTTGTCTTTGATAGCCGCATAAGCCTTAGAGCCTACGACAGTACCCGCTACTGCGCCACCGCCAATATATAGTACGTCTAGAGCAGTCTTTGTGTTGAAAACTTTTGTTAGTTTAGCCATTTTAATTGTTATTTAGTGTCAAATATAATGTTTTTTTCTGTCACTTGCGATTTCCTAAAATAATTGCAAGTCCAATTAGTCCTAAAACCCCATATAAATACCAATTGGGTTTCTTTTTGTCTTCCTCTTTGAGTTTTACTTCTACTTTCTCTTCTACCTCAATTGGTGGAGGTGTATTTTGTTGTTGAATAATACCACCGCTTGAAGGTGGTAATGCGCCTATTAAAAAATTCATATTGTTATTTCTTTATTTTTTTACTTGTGTTGAGTGCCATTAGTACGCCACCGCCTATGAGTAAAGGTAGTATTATACCACCAAAACCCGCGAACATTTCACCACCGCCTTTACCAAACTTATCTTCAAACCATTTTTGATTAGGTTTTATAATGGTTGTGCCGCCTATTGTTAATTGACCTTCATAAGGTGTTGGGCAGTCTAAGGCTTGAGCATCTTCTATCAACATCCAACCACTTGACAACTTAGCATCTAATTCACTTGAATCATCAGTAGTATCTAGACCACCTTCAGCATCTTCTGTCACTTCATCCTTTGCGAAAGCATCTTTAAACATTAGGTATAATGTAAGTAAGGAAGAAAGAATAGCCATAATTGGTTTGATGTTTGCCGAAATAGTAGCGATGGTAGAAACGGGTTCGGGAACTCCTATTCCTACACCCTTTCCTAAAACGTAAGAATCTTTAGAACCTAAAGAAAACTCACCTCCCGCTATCATTTCTTTGACAGAACGTAACAAAAGTCCTAAGTCTTTTACTTGTAGACCTTTTTCCATTCCTTTTCTGATTAGGTAATTGAAGGATTTAGAACGAGGTTTTCTCTTTGCGCCTTCTTGTATTGTTTCTAGTAAGGACCAAGGGTCGCCACCTTTACTAAACCAAAGATTCGATAGTTTGCCAAAAATCGCTTTTGACTTAGCAGTTGTTTTTACTGTGTACTTCTTTTTAACGTCGTTCACTATTTTAGTGGCAACTTCTGACCACTTCAAATATCTGTCATAAGCACCGCTACCAAATTCCTTGTCAAACTTCCCTTTGTAAAATTCGTATGCCCTTTTTTCTTGGTCTTGCATACTTTGAAGATTAAGTGCCTGATTAGATGGGTTTAAATTTACGGGAACGGATTGTGACAGAATAGATGAAATCTTTGAATCGTTTTGAGAAACTCTATACCTATTTCTCAAGTCATTTATTCTCTTAGTTAAATCCTTTGATACCTTTTCGGGAATTGGATAATTAGTGACAGAACCTTCTTTCTTGAAAGTTAAGTCACGAATCATTGTGCTTATACCTCCCGCGTTATATTTAAATAACAAAGTAATAATACCACGAGCGGGAGCAAGTAAACTTTGGTTTGCCCTCCATTTAGCGGCTTCTTTGTTTGGCACATCCTTGCCTTTGCTATCCCTATACCATATAAATGCGCGAGGCGCACCTATGCCTTCTTGATTAGGGGTGACTTTTTGTGTCACTTCTCCAATTTGGGTGTTTTGTCCTTTTACACCCGTTATAGTTGAAATTCTCATATCTGTAGGTTTGTGATAAAATTTATGTGTTGGTTGTTTTTCTGAATTGAACTTTCCCCATACTGCGTCAATAATGATTCCCGAATCTGTCACTACATATATATGAGTAGGGGTTGGGTCATTACGATAGGAAACAAGTACATACTTCCATCCTATATTTAAGTTTGACAGAATTGCTCCCGTAAACAAAGCGTAAGATTTACAATCCCCTACCTTTTCTCTTAATAGTGCAGAGGGTAGTTTTACTTTTTGGTGTGTTGTGTCAGCGCGATAGGTTATATCGTTTTTAAGAAAGTCAAATATCTTTTTAGCCGTATCGTATTCACTCTTACCTTTAAACCTTTGTGCTATTTGCTTGGTTTGAGCAATAGCCTTTGGAGTATTGGCAAATATGATTTGTCTTAACTGATAGTTATCACCATCTATATAATGTGTATTTGTTGGCATTTATATAGTTCTTATAAATGAAAGTAAATTTTGAACTTGAGGTGTCATATATTCCTTTGGTGGAATAGCGAACCTATCTGTATAAGAGAAGAAAGGCAATTTATAAGTCAACTCAACATTGAAAGTTGGGTCCTTTTCTGTCAATGCCTTTTCTAAAGTAGCAAACACGGGCTTTCCTTGAAAGGTTATAGGGAATGACACAAAGTTTTCACCTTGTCCAATATTGAAAGGACCTCTATTGATTGTGGCAACAGTTACGCCACTGACAGAAACCTTTCCCGAAACACCTCTTAACTTCAAAACACTCTTAGTTGTATTAAACAAAGAAAATTGAAGTAGCATTTCAGCACCCGTAATCTTTCCATAAGGGTCTAGAAGTAGATTGGTGAACTTTCCACTTTTTAGGTTTACCAATAACTCAGAACCCGTTCTATATAACTCGTATAGTTTGTAAGCAGTGAATACACCGCCTAGGATTAATATGTCTTTCCAACGAAATTTCATTCATAACAAAGATAAAGCACTTATACAATAAAAATATATATGTAGTATTTATGCGGGTTTTCGAATTTTATGGTTAAATTGCGGTCAAATTTCGTACAAAAACAATACAAATAACACCACGATAAAAATGGCAAAATCAAAGTATCACCACTTCAATGTTGGATTAAACGCCAAAATGATGTTGGAAATTCGAAAGGAAACCCAAAGGCTAGGTATCTCAAAACAAGAGTTCATTAGGTCCTTGGTTAAGGAGTATTTTATTCGCGTTCACGGGCGTGATTTAGTTTTCGAGCAGAGTGTACCACAAAGTACCCCGCACTTTAATGCACCATCCCCAAAAGAGGATTTTATAGAAGAGGAGGATTTCTATGAAGAAGATTAAAGATTCCGTTAAATGGAAAGCGCATAAAATACTTGATGCGTTTGATGGCAATGTTAATTACTGCGTTTCGCATTGCCTTGAGATGCTTGATACACTGCATTCAACAAAAGCGAAATTTTCAGTTGTTGAGTTTTATCAAGATGTTTTATTTTATGTCACTCGCGTTTACGAACCTGAAAAAGGAAGAACAGAATGGGGAATTTGTCCCGTATGCGATGGATATAATAGGCACTCAAGAAGTTGCGTATTATCTTTATATGAAGAAAACAAATCTCATAAAGCAAATTACTATTTCGAAAAAATGTACCAACAAAAATAATTATGACAGAACAGAACATTTTAAACACTATTTCTTTACCCGACGAAGTTGGTCACTTCGTTTTTAAAGTCTATGGTTGGAAAGGCTACCATCCTTGTCAACCAAAACAAAAGAATTGGCAAAAGGGAACGCCCGTAATGCTTTACAACATAAAATCAATGGATAGTTACGACTATTACATTTTTAAGCGGGATTTCGGTCATCCACCTAAAGTAACTAAAGAAACTGCGCCTTGGTTTATAGAGAGGCATTTTGACGTTTTTGGGTTCATTGATAAGGGTTGGGTAGTAGATGAGAATATCTTTGACGAGAAGGGCTATGATGCGGCAATAAAAGCAAAAGATAGGGCGATGTTAAACTACCAAAGACAGATAAGAAAAGAGGAAGAGAAGTTAGGTCGTAAAGAAGAGAGTAAAGCATCTTTATTGGAACGTAGAAGTTGGGTTACTTTCGGG
>Ga0181600_10002444_pt1 | contig 14334 bp, 10 predicted proteins | sample 041ome_2_FD_132982 | JGI IMG/M metagenome (GOLD analysis project Ga0181600, IMG submission 132982) | Coastal salt marsh microbial communities from the Groves Creek Marsh, Skidaway Island, Georgia - 041406US metaG (megahit assembly) | ecosystem: Environmental > Aquatic > Marine > Intertidal zone... | reverse complement strand
TTAAAGGTGGTGTGAAAAAGTGCCAGTGAAATCGCCGGAGAAGCCCCCAGCCCGAAAACTGACTGGATCATAATGCTCAGCCATAACATGGGGCCCAGCATTATTACCGCAACAAACCCGGTGATCAGGTTAAAAGACACATGCCCCAGGGCCACTCTCTTGGCTGTTGAGGTTGCACCAAAAACCGAGATCAGGGCTGTAGTGGTCGTTCCCAGGTTGGCACCAATGACAATGGCGGCGGCAATATTCAGTGGCACCAGGCCACTTTCAGCTGCACTTAATGCAACGACCATGGCGGCACTTGATGACTGCATGAGGGTTGTCAGTCCAAAACCAAGTAACAGATAAGTTAATACAATCAGCACCGTAAGATCTTGGGTTTCGGCCACACCAATATTTCCAGCCAGGGATTCAAAGGCAGACTTCAGGAAACCAATACCGAGAAACAAGAGACCAAAGCCGACGATGGCCTGCCCGGTGAAAGCTCTTCTGGACTCTTTTCCGGTGAGTTTCAGAATCGCCCCCACGCCAATGAGTGGCAGGGCCAGGGCCTCAATATTCAGTTTGAATCCAATGAGGGCAACGATCCAGGCGGTCATGGTTGTGCCAACATTGCTGCCAAAAATTACCCAGAGGGCTTTCTCCAGACTGAGCATTCCGGCATTGGCAAAACCAATAGTGGCGACGGTAACGGCACTGGAAGACTGGACGATACCTGTAATGAGGAAACCTGAAAAAAGCCCGCGTGTACGGGTATTAGTCCACAGCGCCAGAATATCGCGCAGAGTATTACCTGCGGCCAGTTTCAGACCGTCAGTCATTAGACTCATGCCGATTAACAAAAGCCCAAGACCGCCGATTAAATTACCAATAGATGAAAACATAACCTGGGAATATATATCTGTTTAGCCGGATCACAATTAACCTGCATCAATTAAACATTCAGGAAGTTTAGTAGACTAAGGGCACATCAAAGCAAAAATCACCTTATGAAAGCAATCAAAATTCTGTAACCGCGGCCACTGCGTTCCCTGAATGATCCTCTGACCAGGCTTATTGCAGGGGGCCTTGTGGCATGCCTGGTAATGGATAAATGGGTAGGCAGCAGCAGTACCAATGAAGAAGAAATGCTCCAGCAAAAGAACCTGTAAAAAGAACGGATTACAACTAACGAAGATGTAATTGTGAGAGAGTATTAAATAAAATTCTTTTTTTAATCCTGTAGTTCGTAGAAAGAAAAGGTGGTGTTCATGTCACCGTTTATTGTCAGAGAGCAGTCACCCCAGGACTCTGGCAATGACCATTCAATGTCGGGCTGAAACGGCAAAGTAGCCAGGTTTCTATTGCAAACAACATCTATTGATTCAAGTTCACCATCTATATCAGCGATAGTGAAATTTCTCAGTGAAGGAATAAAAAACCAGCCCTTGTTGCTATCAAGAATTTTACCTTTCGCAATCAGTGTATAGTTTTGATCTAAAAGCATTTGTAGTTGCTCTGCTTGCTGATGAATCGTGTCGTCTTCAGCCATTTCCACTATTTCATTTCGCAATTCGTATGTATTTATTGCATCCATAAAACGGCCCAGGCTCAATTCGATGGTAAATCGATATTGCAGGGCAACATCAAGTTCTTCAATAGTCAGTTGATTGACTTCAGGGATAGTTGCCCGTGTTATTGCCTGTAATGCCTGGTGTAAATCCTGACGGCGAATTTCCACCAATGCCAGTTGTACATTACCCAGACCTATATCATGGAGGCTGAAAGTTTCTTCCTTGAGGTTGGTAACTGCTTGTCTTTCCGCCCGGTCATACTGACCTGCGTTGATTAATTCCTGAATTTCCTCGTAGGGCGTAGTAAAACGTGGACCGGAAAGGTTGGGTATCTCGGGCAGATCGTAATTAATGACGACAATATTGTTATGCCAGTCAAGGGCTGTGCCATCAAGAATGGCGGGTTGAAAGGTCCACGCTTTTACAGCGTTGATTGCTGGCCCAGTAGAAAAACCCTCTGGCATGACATCAATTATTTTAATATTGTCAGTTGACCCATCAGCGGTAATTGAAAACTGAAGCTTGATCCAGCCTTCTGAGCCGATCCCGATTGGGAACCCTGGATTGGCAGGGGCGGTCAGATTAACAGGGATGATTTGCTCAAAGCTGTAATCCTCCTGATTGGTGAAGACATCACTTATGGCTGGTGAAAAGGGCAATAGTGAGAGCAGCATTAAGCTGGCACTTCGTAATGCAATGGAAAGTTTGTTGTGTAAATAATGCATAATATAAGTGGTTAACCAGTTGCTCCTTGGTGACGCCTTCAGTTATAAATCAATTCGCCAACAAATAACAGGTTTGGAAATTGCAAAGCATGAGGGGCTGAATTAGTCTCGTTGCAATGTTGCCAGGAAATAACGAACTTACCTATGGAATTATCAGCAGAAGTACAACAAGCCGAAACCCTGGATGCAGAAGAAAAGCATCAGGAAGCAATAGGTATCTTGCAGTCAGCTGCGGATAAAAATGATCTGGAAGCGCAAACCCGCCTCGGCAAGCGCATGATTGTTGGTGACAGAGCGCCGGCGATGCCCAGGGAAGGAGTAGGCCTGATAGTGCATGCTGCAGAAGCTGGTGGTCCGGAAGCTCTGGCTATACTCAGTGTCTTGTTTGCTCTTGGGGTGTATGTAAAGCAGGATTGGCGTCAGGCCCTGAACGCCCTGCGCCTGTCAGCAGAAAAAAATTGGCAGTCCGCCCAAAAACAACTTCAAGTGCTTGCATCCGATCGTAAACTGGCAACAGAAAATGATAACAAGTCAGATTATTGGTTAAGACTGGCCTCGACGGTGGATTTCAATTACTGGACTTCTGTACCTGAAGCCAGGACATTAAGTGAGAGTCCTCTGGTACGAACTTTTCCGGATTTCGCCAGCCCGGCGGCCTGTGAATGGTTAATAGAAAAATCACGGGACAGACTAACCAGGGCTCAGGTTTACGATTCTGTGAAACGTACGGTTACTGAAAGCCATACCCGAACCAATTCTGCCGCCATTTTTAATATGGTGGAAACGGATCTGGTTAATTTGCTCCTGCAAATGCGTATGTCTGCATGCGCAGAAGTCAATTTCAGACAATTCGAAGCGGCGACAGTATTACACTATGCCGAGGGTGAGCAGATTTCCGAGCACTATGATTTTATTGACCCCAATACACCAGACTATGAAAAGATAATTCTGGAGCAGGGCCAAAGAATCATTACTTTTATTGTCTATCTTAACGACGACTACCAGGCCGGTGAAACAGTGTTTCCAACTTTAAACGTCAGCCATAAAGGCAGTGCTGGTGAGGGTATATTTTTTGTAAATTCCCTGGAGGACGGCAGTGCCGACAGGCGCACTCTCCATGCCGGACGACCACCCCGGTCCGGAGAAAAATGGATAGCTACCCAATTTATTCGCAGCACTTTTGCCTTGTAGTGAGTTCTGGCATCACTCGGCATACTGGTTTATCCTTCGTCTCCCATAAATTTCAATATCCAGCCAGAAAAACCAGGCGCATTATGTATAAATTCAAGCCCTTTACTACTGCAGGATTAATTTTGCTACCCCTGACCCTGCTACCAATATCTTCGATAGCCCAGGAAGATCCTGTTTATGTGGATATTTCGCCTTGTATGGCCATGCAAAGCGATGAGAGTCGTTATAACTGTTATGACCTGCTGGAAGCACAGATCCGCGCAGCAAAAGAGCGAGAATCCTCATTGCCGGTGGTGTCTATACAACGAAATGTTCGGCAAAACCAGACAGAAAATGAACAGAGTGATGAGGTTGAAGTTGATACAGTTGCTTCATTTGGTACAGAAAATGCTGCCGTTGGGCAAAACAGGGCAGCCACAGCCAGAGTGTTGGAAAACGCGGACGGTGAACAGGAGTTGGTAGATTTAATTACCTTGTTGGATATGAAAGTTCCCAATCAATGGGAAATTACCCTGGCCAGTGGTCAGGTCTGGCGCCAAATAAATAGTAAACGCTTCAGATTGCGTGAGGGTATGGAAGTCAGGATTTACCCATCACCTTTTCGTGGCTCATTTCGACTTTCCGCCAGTAACATCAATGGTTTCATCCAGGTAAGGCGTATACAGTAAATTCCCCCCATAAAAAAACGGCGGGCAAAGCCCGCCGTTTTTTTATGGCAAGTTTTTTCTTCGCTATTAAAAAGTTGCTTTAACAGCGACGAAAAACCGACGTCCCAGAATGTCGTAGAAACCTGCTTCGGTAGTGCCCTGGCCAGAGGTTGGAATATTTCCATTCAGGTCAGTTTGTGCACCAGTAATGACAGGATCTTCATCGAAAAGGTTGTCAACACCGAAACGTATTACATACTGATCACTCATATTCCAGCTGCCACCCAGGTCGAAGACATTGTAGGTGTCATTCGCACCGACTTGCGGGATTGGGTTGTCTCCTGCAATGGGTTTCAACAAGGGATCTGCTTCCGGCAGATAACGCCAACGAAGGGTGAAATTCCAGTCGTCGAACCCATAATTAAAGGTGGTAAACATCCGATAATCATAGGCGCCGTTATTGAGAGAAGTGCCGGGATCAGGTCCCAGGCTACCAGTCCAGTCGATAGTTGGTGAAGTCGCTGTTGCCTTGGTATCAAGGGTCAACAATGAATTCCACAGGAAGTTCACTCCAAAATAACCCGGAATGGCGTCTATGCCGATATCGGACAACTCGCTCTGGAAGTTGATGGCAACATCGAGGCCTTCAATTTTCGAGAAACCGGTGTTCTGGTAAGTCACATTAGTTGGCTGTAATCCACCAGACTCCGGATTACGACGAATGCGCTGACAAGGCTCAAAATTGATATCGTAACTGGGGTTTGCTGACCCATCGAAACATGCTTCATAAACATTTGGCCCACCTTCGAGGGCTATCATGTCGTCAATTTCGATAGAAAACCAGTCAACAGTCGTTGTCAGGCCATCTAGCCAGGGATTGTCAGAAGACGGTTGCCAGACAAATCCCGCAGTCTGGGTAGTGGCTTCTTCCGGCTGTACATTGGGATTACCAACGGCATTTACAAACCACAAGGATCCAGCACCTGCAGGTTGGGGTTCTGCTGGATCATAGAAGTCAGAAGCACCGACCTGGCCCATTAACTGCTCACACAATCCCTGTACCTGAGCTGCATCTGGATTCACAGCTGGATTGGCACTATAGGGGGTCAGTGCATTCAATCCACAGGGATCACCAACGTTACCTGACCAGGATTGTGATTGCGCCTGGAACAACTCGGCAATATTGGGCGCCCGTGTAGCAAGCTGATAGCCACCACGGAAACGCAGTTCCTCAGTGATACCCCAGTCGACCAAAGCCTTGTAAGTATCAATACCACCCTGGAGGCTATAATCGGAATACCGATAACCCAGTTCCAGGTTCAGGTGTTCAATACCACTTTTGCCCCTAATAATAGGTATAAACAACTCGCCATAAACTTCCTCCACTGATGTTCGGCCTTCCACGTTATCAGCGGGGAAAGTACCCATACTCAGATCCAGAAAGGAATTCTGCGTTGTCAGGGTATCGAACACATAGAAGTAATTATTGCGCCGCCACTCATATCCGGCAGCAAAGCGCATTTCTCCTGAGGGTAAATCCATTACCCGACCCTGAAGGTTGGCCTGAACATAGTTCTGCCGCATTTCCGAGTTGTTTTGCAGGTCCACCAGGAAGGTATCCAGACAGTCCTGGCTGATGTCGCTGTGATCCCTGAAGACAGGAATGCCGGATGTACATTGGGCAATACCGCCACTGAAATTGGTTGCCGAGAAGGTATTGGCTTCGCGCAAGAATCCCTTACCGTAATTTGGTGAAGTGATCAGTTGGCGATGTCGTTGCAATCCCGCATAGCCTTTCAGGTTCAAAATGGTCGTAGAGGTACCATGCGAAGCGGTGATATCCCATGAGCCATCGATTGCATCCAGTGCACCTTCGAAACCGAAGTTATACTGATTGGTTTTGGTCGCTGAGTCGATCAGTCGTGGATCAGAGAGACCCCACAACGGATAGTCAAAGAAGAAGTTCAGGTTCCAATCGGCTTCTGGGTTTGGTCTGGAATCCAGTAACAGTCCCAGTTCACCGGGCACTGGAAAGGCTTCCGACTTGGAGCAGCCGCCAGTCGGGGCACAATCCAGTCCTATTGGACCACCCGTCTGGTAAGTTGGCAGGGTGGTGATACCATCTTCGGCCAGTGAGGGTTCATAAACACCGTCACCACGGGGAATATTCTGTCCCCAGCCGCCGGCAGCTGGTGACCATTGCCATAATTGGCGTAAGTTGGATTCCGCTGCAGTGATTTGGGCAAATGCCGTGACCTTGTCTGTCAGGTCATAATGGGCCTTGGCAAAGATAGAGAATCGTTCCAGCGGCACCGTGGCTTTATGACCGATAATGTTTTCTTCCCAACGGCCGTCAGGATCAAGTTTGCGGAAAGGAGTACCATTGATTTCTGTGGGGCCATTATACCGGTAGTTACCCGCTACACCGCCTGGACCACCAGGAGAGGCGCCACCAAAAACAGCGTTACCACTGTACACAGTCAGGTCATCATTCAGTGCCACACGACCGTCCGTGCCACCTGAAGTTGTTTGCCATACCGGGCTTGTTGCCTGGGTAAAGATTCCATCAATAACAGCTCTGTCCGGCGCGTTTGATGGATCGATGTCGTAATAGGTATCCGAATTGAAAGACTGGGTACCATTGACAGTAGGGTCAGCCAGGCCTTTCTTGTAGAAGTCGATATACTTACGATCCACAGAGCTGCGGTCAAAGTATTCAACACCCAGCATCACGTTACCACGGCCATCTGCGGTGTTGGCGCCAAACAGCGCTGAAAGTCTTGCTTCGCCGGCCCGGGCACCATCGGCAATGGCGCCATACTGTACGTCAAGCTCGGCCCCTTCGTAATCATCTTTAAGAATGAAGTTCACCACACCCGCCACCGCATCAGCACCATACACTGATGAAGCGCCACCGGTAATGACTTCAACCCGTTGAATTGCAGAAGAGGGAATGGAGTTTGCGTCCACTGCCATGGTGGCATTGACTGGCATTGCACGTCTGCCATCTATCAACACCAGGTTTCGATTAGGACCAAATCCCCTGAGACTGATAGTTGCTGCACCAGCAGTCAGAGTTGACCCTGTATTGATCAGTTCCCCATCGGCAATCTGTGTGTACTGCGTGGCAGCAGGTACAAATTGAGGTAATTGATTCAGCGCATTTTCCACACCCAGTGCACTGAGGTTTTCAAATGACTCTGCATCAATAGTTTGAATCGGACTGTTGGCCTCAAAATCACGCCTTACAATCCTGGACCCGGTGATGACAATTTCTTCCACCTCGTCACTCTGAGCCAATGTCGTTGTTGTAAGCCCTGGTGAGAGAGCTGCTGCAATCGACATTGCCAACAGTTTTGTTTTCCTTTTTGTTTTTGGTAAGTACATAAATCCCCATCCTTATAGAAGATTAATAGTTAATAAATAGTGCTTGATACCAGTTTCGAGAGAAACGGGAATCACTTTGATAGTGGCATTGGATGTTGATAGTTGCAATAAATTTTGACCAGAATAGTCACGTCTCACAATAGAGCAATGAAATGACATAACATATTGATAAATAGTGAGTTATTTATTTTTATTTTAAGCAAGATTTCTAATGATGAAAAAAATATTCCTTATTTACTACACAATATTTTTTAGGAAAAGTTCTCTGGAAAAAACGCTAAAGTACGAGTTTGTGTTAGCCTGTAAAAATAGGGGCTTTTTGAAACAACTACGCTTTGGCAGGTGATCGAAAAGTCAGTTGTGGGTAAAAAGTTCCGTCAAAATTTATGAAGAAAGGTTTTGATTAATGATAATCTGGCATGATGGCATTTTGCTATATCATGACAAGAAGGTCAGGTAAAACTCCGGGTGTTAATAATAGATGGCTGTCAAGTCCGCCAGTCCTTTGACTAAAACTGGTTAATCTTTAAAAGAAAATTTCTCAACCCCGGGGTGTTTTGTCTTGCACAACCCTGATTAATATCAATTAGCAGATCACCAGTTTCTTCTTCATAAGCCAGGATTGGTTTGGTTCGTAAAATCAGGCCGTCTTCGGTGGCAAATATGGTATACGACTGCAGGGGCTCAATATCCTGATAAACCGACGAACCAAAAGTGGTATCCACCAGCCAACTATCGGTGGCGTCCCTGTTGATGTCGGTAAAGAAATCAAATAATAAATCCGGTGCCAGGTCATGAGCCCCACCTGGCATACTGTTTTGCCTGCGTATATCACGGTAACGTCCTGACAAACGATCGAGCCTGTATCTGGGTTTGAAGCCAAGCAGAACAGCTGGCCCTTTCCACTTGGCAAACCCTGCATCAAGTTGAAACTGGTCGCCCTGGATGGTGTATTCCTCACTTTCGCAAAAATCTCCAGTGCTGAGACGAGCGAGATATTCAAATTCCCCAAGTTGCTGAAATTCAACGCGCGCCACAGGGAGCTCCTGGTTAAAAACGGCGTAGACATAAAAAGGGGAGATCACCACCAGGCTGGCAAGTGAAAGGATGCATAGGAAAAATCCCAGTCCAGTGATTTTCAACAGTTTTCGAATCACGTTCACACGCTTGCCTGTTGCAGGCACTTGTTCAGTAGGGATGAGGTATTAAGTATACCCTGAAGTAAATCAGACTTGCCGAAATTGATTGACCAGCTTGTCGAGGGTAACAATGTCAAATTTGTCATTACCGGTGACATACTCAAGAATCTCTTCCCCGATGGCCAGTCTGCCAGAGCTAATGCCCATCACGTGCGGATGCCAGATAAAAAGCATGTAGCGATTATTGTCGGCGGCTATATCCAGCGCTTCACGCCAGTCTTTTGCTACTGTTTCATTGTCCTTTTTTTGCCAAAGCCAGTGACTGGCATCAACCCCTATCCATTCCCAGGGCGCAGACCAAAGTGTTTTGCTTAGCTGACAAATTTCACCACCATCCTGGCCCGAGGGACAAAGGCTCGAATCAATGGTGTAGTCCAGGCTGGTTAGGATTTCGCTGGTGAAGCGGGTGCGTCTGCCGCCAGGGGCCCGAAAAGCCCCGGGGCGACTGCCTGCTTTTTCAATGGCTTCGGTTGATCTGGCAGCAATGTCCATGGCCTGGTTGTAATCAAGGGAAGACCACAACTCATGTTGCCAGCCGTGCATGCCCAGGCTATGACCGGCAGCAAGGTCCATTTCAACGCATTCCGGATAGGCCTGCGCACTCCATCCCTCGACAAAGTGAGTAATGGTAATGTTGAAACGCCGATATAGTTCCAGCAAGGCGGGAAATCCCTGTTCAAGAGCAGGGCGCTCCCCGGGTTTGCGGGGTGCACTGATGACGCCGCGGCCAAGGTCAGCGGCGTCACCCAGATTATCCATGGTGAAACAGACTTGTGCTGTCATAAGGGCGGTGGTTCAGGGTCTGGTTTATGGTCAGAGTCAGGAAAAGGCGCGAAGGATACTTGAGCTGCGCGATAAAATCCATCCGTCATGGACGTATTCATAAAGTCTTTTAAGCGAATATGCAGTGAAAGCATCTTTTTTAGTATACCCGGCATACTCAGCAGATTTGGAGGTACAAACTTTTCACGCTCCACTGTATGAGAAACGCGGGAGAGGGAAGTCATCCCGTCAATATCTCGAGCAATCACACAATCAGCACGGGTAGTTGGTTAACCAGAATTCTTTAACTGCCAGTTTTTACACGCTTAAGGACCTGGTTAATTTGCGTTAACAGTTCATTTGGAGAAAAAGGCTTTGCCAGAAACTCTTCTTTCCCATGGTGCACACCATGTCGTTCCAGTTCATCTTCGGGGTAGCCGGAAGTAAACAGGACAGGTGTGTCCGGGTAAAGTTCAAGGAGTTTTTGCGCCAGTTCGCCACCACTCATACCCTCCATTACAACATCGGTAAGCAAGAGGTCGACAGGCTTATTTCGTGTGGACATCAGTGTAAGGGCCTCACTTCCTGAATTCACTGCCAATGCCTTATAACCAGCCCGGAGCAATACCGAGATCACGTAGGTTCTGACTTCTTCCTGATCTTCAACAACGAGAATAGTGTAGTCCTTGTCGGGGGGGCTTACCTGGGAACTTGTTTTTTCGGTCAGTTGCACCTCACCTTCAGTCTCAGGCAGATATATGCTGAAAGTGGTGCCTTTTCCCTTGGTACTATCGACCACGATATTGCCCTTTGTTTGTCGAACAATACCGTAGACTGTCGACAAACCCAGGCCGGTTCCGGAATTTACCTTGGTGGTGAAAAAAGGTTCAAAAATATGCCTGGCAATATTGTCATTCATGCCAACTCCATCATCGCTAATGGTGATTTCCAGATATTCCCCCACCTGAAGCTCCAGGCCTTTGGCCATTTGTGGGGTAAGGAAGCTGTTTTTTGTTTTGATTGTCAGAGTGCCTCCATCGGGCATGGCATCTTTTGCATTCATGACCAGATTGAGAATGATTCGCTGGATCTGTCCTTGATTTGTTAATACATAGCCCTTGTTCTGCCTTAGATCCAACTCAAGTCTGATTCCTTCACCAAGTACACTTTTCATCAATCCTGCTGAGTCACTGATGACCTCATCAATATCAATAAGCATCTGGTTGACAACCTGCTTGCGACTGAAGGTCAGTAGTTGCTGTGTCAGCTCTGCAGCCCGTACTCCGGCTTTATTGATTTGTTCAATAATCTCGTGGTGGGCAGATTCCTTTTCTATGTCATCAAGCATGTACTCACTGTAACCGTTGATGATGGTAAGCAAATTGTTAAAGTCGTGAGCGATGCTCCCGGCCAGTCGACCAATGGATTCCATGCGTTGACTGATTTCCTCAATCATGGACTGGAACAATTGCTTGCCCTCGAATTCAAAAACCATCAGGCGTACTTTAGCAATCCACTCTTCCCCATTTGGCCGAACATGGTTCCATTCGAAACTGATATTGCCTTCTTTAATGGCCTTGTCTCTGACTTTCCGAACAATATTTGTAATTGGTTTATCAGTTTTTTTCTGAGTTGCCGATAGCTCAAAGATATTAGAGCCCAGTATTTCTGCTTTATCCTGATAGCCATAGAGGTCAATTGCTGCCTGGTTCATGTCAACAAAGGTTCCAGTGTCCGGTTCCACAACTACTGTGGCAATTTGCGAGCCCTCGAACATCTGTTTCCGGAAGCGTTCTGAATCCCTGAATTTGCGGGAGAGAATATGAGCATTTATAAATCCGGCTGAAGTCAGGAAAATGATAGCCATCAACACGATAGTTATCGTGGTGATGTTATTGGTCAGTATTTCATTCAGGCTTAGTGGGCGAAGCTCATTAAAAGGAGCAAGGCCCAATTCCTGCATGAGTGTCTCAACTTCTGTATACGGAAGTGGTGTTGTAAATCCACATATATTGGCTGCCAGGGCAATGTCACTGTCGGGTTCAATGTCCAGTAATGCTCGGGTCAAGTCACGAACAAATTCTTCCTCATGCAGTCTGGTCATCGCAAAAGCCACTTCCGGGTATAGCTGCGTACTATGCGTCAATGGATAGGAAATATTTTGTGTGTTACTTGTCTTTGGTAATATTTTTAAGGCTTGATCGCATTCTGAAGAGTAAGCATTAAGAGTGCTTGCTGAAATCACTCCAACATCGGCTTCGCCGCTACATACTTTTGCTATGACTGCAGAATATGAAAAATCGAAATTAACTGAATAGTCAGTACCTGCTGAAAGATCCATATCCAGCCATTCCCTGGCCGCTGACGGTGCCAATGGTGATGATGTTGTCCTGTTCTGACTGAGCCTGTGCGAGAACCAGATCTGTAAAGCACATCAACATCCAGCAGGTCAGAGCTGCAAGCGGGGTAATTCTGGTGCGGTGGGATATATAGCCAAACATGTGGGGTAATACTCTTATTTCTGCACCAGCTTGTCAGGATTTATACTGCTGGGATTTCGGAAACAAGTAGCATGTGATAATAAATTTGTGGGCAAAAATACGTCAAATTGAAGCTCTATTCTATACTGAATCACAGGGTTTATTTCTGTCTGTTTATTCTCCTGAAAAAGTAGCCAGGTTGTCGGAATATATGAATAAAATTAGCTCATACAACCCGATGCTTGAGTCCCGGAAGCAGATGTTACCTGGCGTCAAAAGCCTGCCTGAACTGATCAGCAAAATTCATCTGCAGGCACAGTAAGCCTGTGATATGGTTTCAGTCATGCCAATATTTTCATTTCGATCCAGTTGCAAAGTAGCTCTTCTCATCCTCGGATTGAGTTCCGGATTTTCACTTTACGCGCAGGAATTCAAACATTCCGAAAAGCCGCCATTGCATGGCCAGAATTGGGTCGCTATTGCCGGTAAGCCGCTGTCTGCTTCAGCAGGTGCCCAGATTTTCAACCAGGGTGGCAATGCTGTGGATGCGGCATGTGCGATGCTGGCAGCTTCTGCAACCCTGTGGGCTACCATGGGCTGGGGAGGCGAAACCCAGGCCCTGATTCATAATCCCCGGACAGGAAAGGTAATCGCGATCAATGCCCTTGGTGCGGCACCATCCAATGCGACGCCTGAAACATACCAGAGCATGGGTATGCGTCATCCTCCGGATTATGGTCCCCTTGCTGCAGTTACTCCAGGTACGCCTGGAGGTCTTCTGGTCATGTTGGCTGAATATGGCACCATGAGTCTTGCACAAGTACTGGCCCCAGCCATGGAAATGGCAGAGGGATATCCTATCGAGCAGGTTCAGGCTGAAGCCATCCAGCTTTACAAGGATCAGATTTTGCAATGGGAAGATTCAACGCGTGTGCTGTTGCCTCATTATAATCCCCGAAATCGTGAAGGCTGGTCTGCCCCCCGGCCCGGTGAAATATTCCGGCAACCTGATCTGCATGCAACTCTCAGTAAATTGCTTGAGGCTGAACGCGAAGCTCTGGATGCGGGCAAGAACAGAAAAGAGGCAATCTATGCGGCTTATGAGCGTTTTTACCGCGGCGATATAGCAAAAGAACTGGCTGAAGCCACTCAGGAAGCAGGAGGCTTGATCACGGAAGAAGATCTGGCTAACTGGCAGGTCTATATCGAAGAACCAGTCAGCACTACGTACAAGGATATAGAAGTATTCAAATTAAATACCTGGGTGCAGGGACCAGTGATGTTGCAGATGTTAAACATGCTGGAAAATTTCGACCTCAGGTCAATGGGCTACAACTCCCCAAGCTATATTCACACCTTGTACCAGGTGATGAACCTGGCCTTTGCAGATCGTGATTTTTATTACGGTGATCCTTATTTTCCCCCTGAAGAACCTCTCGCCGGACTCCTTTCCAAGGCGTATGCCCGGCAGCGGATAGAGCAGATTAATAATTTAACTAACATCTCGCTGGTTAAACCGGGTGATCCCTATGTTTTCCAGGAAGGTGACAATCCTTTTCAGGATTTGCTCGCGAACTGGCAGCCAAATATCCAGTTTCCATTGCCCCTGGCCGCGCTGGAGCCTCTTAACAGTATGGATCATGACCAGGGCTTTCGGGCTGGTACTACTTCCATACAAACTGCCGATAAGGAAGGCTGGGTTGTTTCCATTACACCAAGTGGCGGCTGGATACCTGCCTATATTGCCGGCAATACTGGCGTGGGCTTGTCCCAGCGCTTACAAAGTTTTGTCATGTCTGAAGCAATGAATCCCTATAACGTGATGGAACCCGGTAAACGTCCGCGGGCCACGCTGACACCTTCCATGGCATTAAAAAATGGTAAACCTTACCTGTCTTTTGCGGTACAGGGAGGGGATACACAGGAACAGAACCTGCTGCAGTTTTTTCTCAACGTGGTTGAATTTGGTATGGATGTCCAGCAAGCCACAGAAGCGGCAAATTTCAACAGTTACCAGGTGCATTCTTCTTTCGGTGAACATGCCATGCAGCCTGGCCGACTCTTACTCAGAAACACTACCTCCGAACCCATCCGACAACGTTTGTCTGAGATGGGTTACTACGTAGAAGTCGAGCGACTGACCTCAGGCCCCATCAACGGAATTTTCTTTGACCAGGAAAATGAGGCGATGATCGGCGGTTCCTCAAATTATGGGGATGATTATGGGATGGCGTGGTAAAAAAAGTTACAAGGTACAAGGAGCAAGTTACAAGGAGGTTTAAAGAAAGATTAATTTTCAAATACGTTATTTCTACATTAAACAGGATTAATAACTTGACTTAAATTTCTTGGAAATCATCATTTCCTTGCTCCTTGCTCCTTGCTCCTTG
>Ga0181600_10002441_pt1 | contig 14339 bp, 8 predicted proteins | sample 041ome_2_FD_132982 | JGI IMG/M metagenome (GOLD analysis project Ga0181600, IMG submission 132982) | Coastal salt marsh microbial communities from the Groves Creek Marsh, Skidaway Island, Georgia - 041406US metaG (megahit assembly) | ecosystem: Environmental > Aquatic > Marine > Intertidal zone... | reverse complement strand
GTACTGGTACTAATGCTAGTCGCACAGGAGCTTCTGCTTCATTATTTGGTGGAAGTGCTTCGAGTATTGCAGGAGCAGTCACCTTGAATGAGCGTTCTCCCGCCATCATGTTTTCTAGCGATTATTTTAATCCTTTAGAACAGCGTCAGTTTGTTGGAGGGCTTCATTTTACTCATAGTCTGACTGATAATTCTTTCTATGAAGTTCGAGCCATTGTAAATCATGAACGCTTTGACGGTCTAATCGGTCAGTCTAGAGATTTAAACGAAAATATCGAATTCGCAGACGGTCAATTCACTAACGAAGCACCTTTCGGCTACTATGGTTTTTCGCAGCAGTTTATTGGTTCTGGATTGAACATGGGGCTAGGTTTCAGTAATGCACGGGATACGACTCGAAATACCTTATATAACGTTCGTGCCGATTTTACGTCTCAAGTAAATCGAGTAAACTTGGTTAAAGCAGGTATTGATTTCCAGCTTATTGATAACAAAACCAACAACGCTAGGATAGACCAGTTTTTAACCGCTTCGAATTTAGTTAACAAGTGGGATACTCGTCCGATGAGATTATCAGCTTATGTGCAGGATAAGTTAGAATTTGAAGGAATGATTGCAAATGTTGGTCTTAGAATGGATTACGTCCAAGGCCAAAAATGGTATGCTTTCAGTGATTATGATGCTTCTTTGGGAATTGGCAATGCCGGGATCATAGATACACTCCAAACCATCACTCCAGATGGAGTATTACGGTTAAGTCCACGTCTTGGTGTTTCTTTTCCAATAACAGAAGTTTCTAAATTTTACTTCAACTACGGCCATTTTTACCGACTACCTACACCGGACGATTTATACTATATTCGGGTATATCCGGAGTCACAGCAGGTAACCTCACTTGCTAACCCCGACCAAGCCCTACCCAAAACAGTGGCTTATGAATTAGGTTACGAGCAATCGCTCTTCGATCAATATTTGATTAAAGTAGCTGGATTTTATCGCGATGTTACCGATCAGCCACTCAGTGTAACCTATACAAATAGAGATGCATCGGTCAATTACAGTCTAAATCAAGCTAACAGTTATTCTGATATTCGTGGTGTTGAGCTAACATTCCGTAAATCACAAGGCCGTTATGTGAGAGGGTTCGCCAATTACACCTACCAAGTGAGTCGAAGTGGTCGATTTGGATTTGCCAGATCCTACGAAAATCCAGCTCAACAGCGTGATTATGAGCGTACAACCACCGCGAATGATGTATTCCCATCAGTTCCTCAGCCTTATGCCAATGTTAGTTTAGAGTTTCTTGTGCCACAAGACTTAGGTCCAAGCTTCGCTGGGTTTTACCCTATTGGTGGGTGGAATGTCAACTTCATATATCGCTGGACATCTGGTGCTTATGAGAGTTGGACAGGCGGTGGATTCATTCCTGGTATTGTAAACAATGTTCAGTGGAAAGATTACTGGAACGTTGATCTGCGCTTGAGTAAGCATGTAGAACTTGCTGATCGAGTTAGGGCTAGTCTTTTTGTGGATGTAAATAATGTGCTGAACCATCGTTATTTCTCTCCATACACTCCAGGTTTTGTATTGTCTGGTGATAGATTGAACTATATGCGTTCATTACACCTACCTGAAGGAATCCTAGAAGAAATTGGTAACGGTTATCCATCCCCACCCATTGCCGGAAATGATAAGCCAGGTGATTACAGAGATTTTGATGTAGAATTTGTCCCTATCGTTAGTGTAGTAAACTTAGAGACAGTAGCTAATCCAAATGAACGACCGCTTTACTGGCATTCTGCGTCTCAAGATTACTATCAATACGATAAAGCAACAGGCACGTTTAACCCAGCAGACAATGATTATGTCAAAGAGGTCTTGGATACAAAAGCATACATCGATATGCCAAACCAGCCTTACTTCACCTTTTTCAATCCTCGTGCTGTCCGATACGGCGTTAGAATAAGCTTTTAAGTAAGGGGTCAGTAAGAATGCGACATAAAATGAACAAATATAGCCTTAGCAATAAAAAGAACATGAAAAAAACGATTAGTTCAGCTTCAGCATACACCATAATAGCACTGTTGTTGATTCCTTTTGCCTTGCAGGCACAGCAAACAAAATGGATGGAAGTTGGAGCATTACAGAATTTCTACGTCGACCTTGGAAACGAAATTGAAATAGCTCGTGGCTTAGGTCAGCAAGATGGGTTCCGCTATCCAGCAATTTATCCAAGATTAGATATGCAAGCAGCCAAAGGATTTTGGATGGGAGCAAGAAATGTAGTCGATGAGGCGGGGAATCAATACCCAGTAAGAGTTATTCATGTTGGACCTAGAGTCTCAGGTCAGGGTTATTTTTTCCCAACTGAATTCAAAACTATTGCAAAGTTTCCATCACCAGAAGCTAACGTGGAAGGTGCTCTAAGTTATTTGGAAGACCCTGGAGTTGATGAAGTTGATCCTACTATTGGTCCTGATAAGATTATTAATAATGTGGTAAATACCGCATTAGGCATTACCATGCAGCGCCGAATAATAGCATTCGCTAACGAACATCATGAGAATTATCACATCATAGAATACACGTTTACCAACACAGGTAACACCGATGCGGACGCTGATATTGAACTACCTAATAACACCGTAGAAGACTTTATGATTTACAATCAGCGAAGATGGTCGGTGAATGGATCAACTCGATATACCATAGGTAATGCGACTGGTTGGGGCATAAATACGATGAACGATAGGGTTGGAGACGGTGTAGGTCCAAACTATGGGTTTGATGATATTACTGCCAATTATTCATGGCATGGATATTTCCCGCAGTTTACTCAGTACAACAATGTTGGTGCTCCTATTTGGCAGCCAAGTGCAACAGACATCTCAAGAGGTGGTTTAACGCCTGCCGATACCACTGGGCGGCTAGCTGCTTGGCAATTTGTTGGTACGGTGAAAATTCATGCAGACACCTCACCAGATGATGAGACAGATGATCCGAATCAACCTTTCACCATGAATCATATTGGCTCGGATGATCCGCTAACCTCTGGTAATGATCCATTTAATTCGGCAAAAATGGCCCAAGAATATGATTTAATGTCACAAGGTAGAATAGCCCGACACGCATATATAGTAGAGCCTACGGGACAGGCTGGCTTTGAGGAGCCTTCAGGCGATCCAGGTCTTGGTACATCAGGTGGTTTTTCCTCGGGCATGGGTTTTGGACCATGGACATTGGCTCCAGGCGATGACATTAAAGTAGTCGTTGCTGAGGCCGCCGGTGGAATTGGCTATGAAAAGGGAATTGAAGTTGGTCAAGCGTATAAAAGTGGTGATTTAGACGACAAAGAAAAAAACCAAGAATTTTTTAAAGGTCGCGATGTACTTTTTGAGTCGTTCCGCCGCGCTAAATCCGCATACCAAAATGGCTTAGAAATTCCTGAACCTCCTCAGCCACCTTCTGTATTCAACGTAAATGGTGGTGGTGATGGCATCTATATGGACTGGGTTTATGAAGGAGATGCATCCAAAATTGATGGATTCGAGATTTATAGAGCAGGTCAGCGTAGGGATAGTACGTATAATCTAGTCGGAACAGTAGGTCCTGATGCAAGAGAATATGTGGATGATGATGCGAATCCAGTAGGTGGACCTATTCGAGGACTAGATTATTACTATTACATACAAGCAGTGGGCAAAGCGGGTGATAATGATGGTTCTGCACTAACTCCAGCAGGTGCATTACGTAGTAATCGTTACTACACACAGACCTACGATCCAGCCCGCTTGAAACGCCCACAGGGAGAAAGCGAAGATGCTATTCGAATAGTCCCCAACCCCTACATTCGTAATACTTCTGATGCTTTAAGTTTTGAGCAGTCCGGTCAAGATCGTATTGCCTTCTTTGATATACCCGGTAAATGTACCATTACTATCTACACTGAATTAGGTGAAAAGGTTAAAACTATTATTCACAGTGATGGTTCAGGAGATGATTATTGGGATTTGTTCACCGATGAACGTCAAAAAATTACCAGTGGTGTATACATTGCCGTCATTGAAAATACGGGCAATGACGAACGAGCTGGTGAAAAAACCATCAAGAAATTTGTTGTAATCCTCTAAGCGCATTATGAATATGAACATGAAGCTAACACGACATCTAACGCTATTAAGTAGTTTAACACTTTTAATGGTTCTCTTCTGCGCTGATGGAGCCGAAGCTCAGCAAAGAAAAAGAGCTCAAACCACCATGAAGTTCTTATCCACTTCTAATTATGCTAACGCCTCGGCTATGGCTAATGCTGTTACGGCTATGGAAGGAGGGGCATGGCATCAGTTCTATAATCCTTCAGCTATGGCATGGAGTCCAAAGAGTAGATCTTACCGGTTCGGTAAACGAATGGATAGCAGGTATCAACTATTCTTCGGTAGCAGCTACAATTCAACCATTCGAAGGACGTTATGGGATTATAGGATTCAATATGGTGAATGTGGAGTATGGTGATCTACAAAGAACTATACGGGCGGATAATGAAAGTGGGTATCTCGATGTAGGTACCTTTAGTCCTACTGCTTTTTCAGCTGGACTGTCGTACGCAAAAAGTATTTCTGATCAATTTGGTATTGGAGCGAATGTTAAATTTGTAACTCAAGATTTAGGGGCAGGTATCGTTGGTATAGGTGATGAAAACAGCCTTATTGAACAGAATTTTTCGGCTTCAACGACCGTATTCGATTTTGGTGTTTTTTATCGCACTGGATTTGAATCATTGAATTTTGCAATGTCGGTGACCAATTTTTCACCCGATGTTAGTTTTGATTCTCAAGACCATGAATTACCGCTTACTTTTAAAATGGGTTTATCTATGGACGTAATAGACCTGACAGACTTAAGTCAAGAGCGTCACTCTCTCATTGTAAACGTGGACGCAAACAGGCCCCGAGATTACAACGAGCAAATTCAGGTTGGGGCACAGTATGGATTTAACGACTTATTCTTTTTACGTGGTGGATATGTACTGCCTAGCGATGAAGAAGGATACTCTGTTGGCTTCGGTGTGAAAGGATCTTTGAGAAACAACCAAATGCTATTGGTGGATTACTCTTACTCCGATTTTGGGATATTTAGTAATGTTAATCGTTTGACCTTTAGAATAGCGATATAAACTTATTTATGAACGATAGTAAAAGACATTTAATACAAAAAGCCATGATGCGACCAACATATATTCTAACCTTTTTCTTAGTGCTCGCTCTGTTCACTGCCTGCGATGAGCAAGCTACCTCTATTTGGAATCCCGAAGAACAAGCTAGCGGCGCAGCTCCAACTTTGACAAACATAACACCCGAGGGTGGATATTTATCAGGAGTGGATGCTATTACCGTAACTGGCACGGGTTTTTCATCCAATCTGGCAGACAATAAAATATATTTTTCGAGTTCAGAGGACAAAGGAGTAGCTGGAGTCATTCTATCGGGTAGTACTACCCAGTTGGAAGTGCGACCACCAAACATTGCCGGTGATACTATATTAGTGAAGGCCTTGGTTACTGGCTCAGAGACCTTTTCTAATACGTTAACCTATAAGTTATCTCCCCCAATTGTAGAAGTCTATCCCGGATTTGTTCCTAATTCACAAACTCCAGTTTCACTGGGTCTTGATAATAATGGGGACTTATTTGTAGCTATTACCGAGTCAGGTACGCCTTTAGGCGTTAACAAGATAGATGTTAGTGCCACTGGGGAAGAGGTTAGTAATTTTGTTTTAGCTAATAATCGATTTCGATTCGATGCCATAGATTTTAGCAGTGACAATAGAATGTACATTTGCCTAGGAATTAGAGCTGTATTCCAGGGTGCTCAAGGGGAGAAAGAAGGAGCTCATTTTATTATGCCAAGTCCTTTTACCTTTATGAATTTTGATATGGACGAAAATGGATTTATGTGGCTAGTGGGAAACAATACCCACATAGTACGTCATGTTCCACAAACTGAGCGTGTGAATATTAGTAACATAAATTCACTACCCGATAACACAGTAATCTTCCCTTTTGAAGCAGACTTGCGAGGGGTTAGCTATTATAACTCAGCACTCTACTTAGTAGGAAAAGACGACGCTGGACCGAAAATTTGGAAGGCTAGTCTTAATGGAAATTCAGAAGTTACCAGTGTAGACGAATTTACTGATTTGGGCGCTGCCTTGGGTGATGTAGGACCTGATGACACCTTTTCCGATATTGTTATTGCAGAAGATGGTATGTTGTATGTGGCAACGAACAGAACCGAGAGTATTTTAGAAATCTCAGCCGATGGTTCTACCGTTGGCGCATTATATGAAGGTGTACTTTATCCAAGTGTGACATCACTAGATTGGGATAATGGAGACTTTCTATATGCAAACACAATACAGACAACTGTAGAGGGTAGTATGAACTCCGTGATAAAGATTAATATGCAGAAGAAAAGTGCACCCGATTTTTAAGTTTCAAGACAGACCAATTAACAGATTATTGATACGAGACTCACACCTAAACAACAACAAATAACAAATAGAATGACAAATAGATACAAAGGAGAACATATGAAAACAACTAAACTACTAAGTCTAGTGGCTTTTATGCTAGTTCCTGTACTCGCTAATGCACAGTGGGTACATGATGCTACATACCCTGCACACCTAGACTCGATTTCTAGTGTTCATGGAATCGCAGTGGATGGAGAAGGTAAAGTATGGGTGCAACCCTATTATGCCTCTGAAACCATTGTTATGAACCGCGACGTCGGAGCGGATGGTATTCCAGATACACTAAGTACGCGAGTGCTATACATTTACAATGCGGATGGGTCGGAAGCGTCTTTTTCGCCGCTTTATGTATTAAATTATGCGGATGGATCCGCTGATACCCTAGGCCAAGTGTGGTATCCTGATGAAACCGATTCGGTTGACGGTGGATATTACGAAGGCTACTCTGGCCGTGGTATTACTGCGGATGCAAATGGTGATATAATTGTATCCTCTTATAACCGTCTATATAAAGTAGACCATACTGACGGTTCTGGTATAGCTATGGTAGATCCTAGTGTGGCTTGTTCATTAACCGAAGCTAGTACCGATGCGGCTAATAACATCTATGTTGGATGTGTGGTTGGATCAGCTGGACCGCTAATGAAGTTTGCACCTGATCTAACGGGTGAAGAAGCCGTTGTTACCATCGCCGGTAGTTACTCACGAGACATGCAGGTTTCTGCTGATGGAAATACCATTTGGTGGGCAGGTTATACAAATGGATCGGTATTCCGTTATTCCAGAGACGATGAATTTTCATCTTTCGGTGATGCTGATACCGTACTAGTTGGTATGAAGTCAGAGGTATTTGATATTCATCCGGTTACGGGTCACTTGTGGGCTGGATCTGGTTCATTGAATGATGTTCCTGCTTCGCCTTGGACTCCACAAACGTGGTATGCCTTTGATGTTTCTACTATTGGAACAGAAAACGAAATACCTGTGGATAGTATTCGATGGGCAGCTACTACCGAAGATGGGTCGCCATTTGACGCAGCTCGTCCTCGTGGGTTAGATTTCTCTGCGGATGGAATGACGGCGTATATATCAACTTTCTCAGCACCTAATAGTGTACAAAAGCACATGAAATCTGACGGTAACTCGAACGAAGTGGTAAATCAACTTCCGAATGGTTATGCTCTTGATCAGAACTACCCGAATCCATTTAACCCGACTACCAACATTAACTATAGCCTACAAAACGCAGGTCATGTTACCCTTAAGGTATACGACATGACAGGTCGTGAGATTGCTACTTTAGTGAACGGTCGTATGAATGCGGGTGCACACACCGTTACGTTTAACGCTAGTAACCTATCTTCAGGTGTATATATTTATGCATTGGAAGCTAATGGTGTACGTTTAACGAACCGTATGACACTTATTAAATAATCATTTCTTGATTATCTACAAGGCAGCCCTGTTCATCGGGGCTGCTTTTTTTTTCTTAACACTTACTTTTTGTATTACAAGTATGTCCCAATCGATTCACATTTTTTTTAAATCTGTTTGTCTTGTCTCACTTTTTGCGGTACTTATTTTAACGAACAGCTCACTTCAGGCACAAGAATATCAAGTGCCTAAACATGAATTTCGCGCAACGTGGATTGCTACGGTTATTAATTTAGACTGGCCTCAATCATCAGGATTACCACCACGTTTTCAAAAGGATGATCTGAGTAACAAGCTAGATTTATTACAGCAAGCAGGCATCAACGTAGTTTATTTTCAGATTCGAACCGAAGGTGATGCTTTATATGATTCTCCGATTGAGCCATGGTCAAAGTATTTAACCGGTGAAGAAGGTAGAGCTCCTGACCCTTATTGGGATCCGTTGACATTTGCGATAGAAGAGGCACATAAGCGAGGAATGGAATTACATGCTTGGCTCAATCCATATAGAGCAATGAGAACAATTCCATCTGACTTTTCCCAGAAAAGTGTATTGAATCAAGAAATTGACCCTAGCCTCGAAGTGGTCTTGAATAGAGAATTTGACCAAGAGGGTAAAATGAAAGTATCTGGCACCTCACAGCGAGCAGAGAACCATGTGTCAAACACACACCCTGAATGGTTATTAGTAATGAATGATAAAATAGCTATTTTTGACCCAGGTTTACAGGAGGCTATAGAATACAATCGTGACATTGTAATGGATGTGGTTAATCGATATGACGTGGATGGAATACACTTTGATGATTATTTTTATCCTTATCCACCTAATCATATGGGTAGCTCTTCTGCCAACGAAAAATTAGATGATGAAACCTTCGCAAAATATCCGCGCGGTTTTACCAACAAAGACGATTGGAGACGAGCAAATGTAGACTTACTGGTTCAAATGATTCACGATAGTATTCAAGTAGTGAAACCATGGGTTAAATTCGGGATTAGTCCTTTTGGAATCTGGAAAAGCGGAGTTCCAGGTGGAATTTCGGGTATGAATGCTTTTAGCACCATCTATGGAGATGGAGTAGCTTGGCTGGAACAGCGCACGGTTGATTATATCACCCCTCAGTTATATTGGGGTATCGAGCGATGGTATTCTGTCGGTCAGGATTATCGTGCATTAGCCGATTGGTGGGCAGATATAGCACATGAAAACGACCGGCATATGTACCCAGGACATGGTCTTTATCGTACAAGTTCGAGCACATTTACGGGTACCTTGTTTAACGAGAATGAAATGCCTCGTCAAATCCAGTACAACCGATCCAATCCACTCATTCAAGGAAGTGTATTTTTTAGAGCTAAAAACATTACCAGTTATTCCTCAAAGGGTTTTGCTGATTCGCTAAAAACCAATTATTACCGGTATGCTGCTCTCACGCCGATTATGAGTTGGAAAGATAGTGTAGCACACGCCACACCACAGAACCTCCAAGTTCAACGAGATGCGGAAAAAGAGTATGAATTTCATTTAAGTTGGGAACCTGTTGAAGTGGATGTTGAAGCTAAAAGTTCAGCTACGGGCTATGTGGATTCATTAGTTAAGTATGCTATCTACCGGGTCGATGCGGCCGAACAGCCCGATCCAAACTTTGCAATGAACGAATATTATCATCTTGTTGGTGTAGCTGGAACTTCTGAATTCACTGATGTTGCTCCTCCTTCTGAACATAAATATTGGTATTTCATTACTTCTGCTACAAGGAATTCGATTGAAAGTTCGCCAAGTACTGTAATTGAAGCTGGAGTGGTGGTTTCAACCGAAGATGCATCAAACAGTATGGCTAGTTTTGATTTATTACCCAACTATCCTAATCCATTTAACCCTAATACGGTTATTCCATTCACTTTGGAGAAAGGGGGCTTGGTAAAATTGGAGGTGTTTGATTTACTAGGCCGAAAAGTGGCTACATTGGTTAATGAAGAATTGCAGAGGGGGAGTCATTCATTTAGTTTTGAGGGCACTTCTCTTAGTTCAGGGGTATATGTTTACCGGCTTCAACAGAATGAACAGGTTCTCACTCGTTCTATGACACTAATCAAATAGGCTAAAGAGGGGATAAAGATGTCAAATAGGCGCAGTTTTCTTAAAAATGCTAGCTTGGGTTTGTTTGGTTTGGGAAGTTTTCAGGCAAGCTCAAGATCATTCGATAAACAGGATGAGGTGAAGTTCCGTATTGCTCATGTGACCGATCAACATGTTACTTCTAGGCGTAAGGGCCACCTAGGTTATCAAAAATGCGTAGATTCTATTAATGCCTTAAGGCCTTCACCCGATTTTGTGTTAATGGGTGGGGATATGGTATTTGATGGATTATACACTGAATTGGATGTCTATCAAGAGTCGATAGAATTATACAAGAAAATTTCAGATACATTAGAGATGCCCTATTATCATTGCATTGGTAATCATGATGTGTTAGGCTTATCCTCTCGAAGAAAAGTGGCTCAGGATCATCCCGAAATTGGCCGCGCATATATCATGAATCGCCTGGGTATGAGTAGAGATTATTACAGTTTCAACCATAAGGGATGGCACTTTGTGGTGTTGAATTCTATTCTTGAGAAAGAGGGAAGCTCAGGACCAGCGTATGAAGCACGTATTGGTGAGCAGCAGATGGAATGGTTACGTTTTGACCTAGGTAAGCACAAAGATATGCCCACCATCGCGGTCAGCCATCTAGCTGCTTTTTCTCATAAAGGTCAAATTCGACAAGACTTTGATATGAAGGCGATGAGTGGAATTATCCTGCAGGATAACAAACAGCTTAGAGAGGTATTAGAGCGGCATAGTGAACGTGCCCTTTTACAGGGGCATACCCATGTAAGTGAGAATTTTCAGTATAATAAAGTATGGTATATTACATCCCAATCTGCTTCTGCGGCTTGGTGGGGTGGAAACTGGTTGGGTTTTAAACCAGGATATACTATTCTAGAGTTAGGTGAAAGAGATATTATTAAGTGGTATGCTAATGAATACGAGTGGCAACATCAGCTCGAAGCAGAGGATACCATAGAACGAGAACGTATACTAGAGCAAAAAGAGTTTGAAGCAGAGCAACAACGACTATACATCCAAGAAACCACTAGTGAGTAAGCTTTTTTCGATAAAGGGTATAACACACTTTGTTATATCAGGTATACTATGTTTAATTTCGGGTGCTTTTCAGGGGAACCTACTGGCTCAAAAGTACACGATTAGGGTGGTAAGTGATACCGTTATAAGCACAGGCGTCAACCATATTGCATGGGAGTCAGCGGAGCCAAGGTGGTCGGGTGACATTATAGTGGCTCATTGGAATCCTTCGTTTCAACTAAAGACAGTTAAAGCAAATAATGAGCTGAAAGGGTACCAGACCACCCAATATATGATGCGTTCATATGAACAAATGATACAAGAGGGAAAAAAAGTGGTCGCTGGGATTAATGGAGATTTTTATAAGGCAGGTGGTGTACCTGTCCACAGTCAGCTTATTGACGGCGAAATTCTGAAGTTGCCCGTTCAACGCGATGCTATTGCGATGGACGAAGAGCAACGCTTTTATTTGGGTTCGTTTAGTTATTCCGGTCAATTAGAAATTCTTGACCCAACCACCGTACTTGCCATAGACGGAGTTAACATGGCGCGAGAAGCAGATCAACTTATTGTGTACAACCAGTATTATGGGGATTCTACCCAAACCAATGCCTTCGGATATGAAGTTGTACTTGAGCAACTTGATTTCAGGCCTATAAACCGACCAGAGCTTTTTAGGGTTGTTGAGTTAGAAGATTATGAAAAAGGCTTTATTCCCGATGGCCATGTAGTTCTTTCTGCCCACGGGGTAAAGGTGCCTTATTTACAGGCACTTACTCAGGGAGATTCAGTACGAATAACTCATGGTTTACTACAAGATCAACGACCAATCTCCGAGCAACCCGCGCTAGTAGAGTTCATTGGGGGCAGCAAGGTTTTTTTACACGATGGTCAGGTAGATGGTAATTGGCCTGAACGACATCCGAGATCGGCTCTCGGTTTTAATTCGGATACCACTAAGGTATACTTGTTTACGGTAGATGGTCGACAAGAGAGTAGTGTGGGTATGTCGCTCACTGAAATGGCCGAGGTGATGAAGTATTTTGGAGCCGCCTTTGCCATTAATCTGGATGGAGGCGGTTCAACTACCTTAGTGGCTAATGATAAGGTTTTGAGTTCTCCGTCGGATCCAACGGGGCAACGAAGAGTTTCCAACGCGGTTATTTTGGTTCAAGATCAGTAGATCAAGGGTTGTTAACATTGAACATTGTCCATATCAAGGGTTGTTCAGAATCAGAGAATGTCCATGACTGAACATTCCCGAAATTCACAAGCCAATTAGCTGCCGGTCTTAAACTTTGATGAGTATGTTTTTTCGTTGCATCCAACGTGCCAAAATAAAAAACAGGAAAACCCACAAGGCAGAATGACTTACCGAAGCAATCATAGGATCGCCAAAGATTCCTTTTAATACTACAGAATACAAAACTCCTTTCAAGCTCAAGGTATCACCCGCCACAGTGACGTGTATCATACCCATTATTCGAGCAAGTATTCCACTTAAGAAAAACACTGTAATGGCATTAATCCCGTATGCAATCCCCCAATTAAATCCTTTTTTGTAACCTTTCACGTCGATGAACCAATAACAAAAACCAAACATAACAGTAGCTAAACCACCTGTAAAAAGGCTATATGAACTGGTCCAGATATTTTTATTCAGAGGGAAGATCCAGCTCCATAGATACCCGAGTGTTAACCAAATAAAGCCCCATTTAAGTAGATCAAGTATTTTGTGCTCCGAGCTTGGATGATCTTTAAGCAATATTTGACCAACAAAAACACCCATTAAGGTAGTAACTAATGCAGGAAAGGTGCTTAGAATGCCTTCAGGATCCCACAAATCTTTCCACATATGACCGGTGAGTAATAGCTGATCAATATAGGCTGCTAGATTCCCCTCAGGCGTATCAATAGCACCCGCTCCAAAACCAGGTACTGGAATTAAGCTCATAGCCAACCAATACCCAATCAAAATGAGTCCACCCAGAATCCAACGCACCTTGGTTGATGTATACAAAAATAGAAAAGCAGCCATTAGGTATATAACGGCAATTCGTTGGAGAACTCCCGGTATTCTTAGACTTGCGATTTTTGGATGCAAACCAAATTCTGGCGAAAATACCACATAAGGAAAGGCCGCAAGGGCCAAGCCCAAGCCAAATATTTTTGCACCACGAATAGCTGTTTTTTTGATTAATTCCTGACGACCCATTCCCTTTGCCATTGCTTTGGAAAAAGCCAACACGATGGAAACGCCTACGATGAATAGGAAAAAAGGGAAGATTAAATCTGTGGGGGTCCATCCATGCCACTCTGCGTGGGCAAAAGGGCCATAGATGTGTGACCATGAGCCTGGGTTATTTACCCATATCATAGCGGCAACAGTAGCACCTCTGAAGAAATCTAGAGAATCGAGTCTTTTTCCTTTTGAAATTTGTTTCGTGGTATCCATTCTTCTATTTAGGTCTTGATTAATCTTTCGTAGTTAAGGGTAATTTACCCTTCATGGTTAGTATCTTGCTTACTGAATGGTCAATTCGATTTTCGCTAACAAGACCCTCATCGAGTAATTGCTCTACCAAAAATACTAGTTCAGATAATTTAGCGGGTTCTGGTAAAAGATTATTCCCAAAACAAAACATGTCTACTCCAGCGTTTAAACCCATTTTCAAGGCCTCTTTAATCCCGTAGTGATCAGAAATAGCCCTCATTTGCATGTCGTCTGTAAATACTAATCCATTGAATCCCATTTTTTCACGGAGCAATTTGGGTATTATGTGCTCTGATAAGGTAGCGGGATGCTGTATGTCGAAGTCTTTGTGGATAACATGGGCGGACATAATCATGGAACACAGGCCATTTTCAATCAGGGATGAGTATGGGAGTAATTCATCTATTTCCCAGGTTTCGGTTACATCTACAAAGCCAGCATGGGTGTCACCTTTGGCACTTCCATGACCGGGGAAATGTTTGCAACACCCCCAAATTCCTTCTGATCCTAAGCCTTCTAAGTAGGCTTTTGCATGGCGGTACACAACATCAGAGCTACGGCCAAAAGATCGTTCTCGCTTGGCAATTATTGAGGAATCTTCTTCTTTTGCTATATCTACCACTGGAGCAAAATTAATCGATATATGCATTTCTCTTAGAACGGAGCCTATGTCTTTGGCCTGTTGATGGGTCAATTCAGTGTTATCTTGATTTCCAAGGTAGGCGTGACTTTTTGTTTCTGGGAATCC
>Ga0181600_10002439_pt1 | contig 14340 bp, 15 predicted proteins | sample 041ome_2_FD_132982 | JGI IMG/M metagenome (GOLD analysis project Ga0181600, IMG submission 132982) | Coastal salt marsh microbial communities from the Groves Creek Marsh, Skidaway Island, Georgia - 041406US metaG (megahit assembly) | ecosystem: Environmental > Aquatic > Marine > Intertidal zone... | reverse complement strand
TCAACCCTTTTATTAAGTGTAGACAATAAAGACGGGGTACGGATTGTAGAATATGATATTGAAACTGGTCAAGCTATTATAGTTCTAGATACAGACTTTGCAGCTTATGAAGCTTCATACTCAGCAGATGGCGCATTAATAAGTTTTGTTGATGAGCAAAACCAAAAAAATATTATTGCTGTAATAGACTCTACTAGAAAGTTTTCTAATCCCGTCGAGTTATCGACGATGAATTCATTAGATATTAAAAAAAGTTCAACGAGTCCTTTATTAGGTTCTGAACTTTTAAATAGCTCCACTAATTGGACTATAAAGAAGTATGCCAAGGATCACTCTTGGTGGTCTCCTAGAGTAGTGCTTCCACAAATCATTGATCAATCTTCTTTTGAGTCCGATGATTTTTCTGCGTTAGAAGTAGGTTTATTTATGCAATCTACTGACGTATTACAAGAACAAGGATATCGTTTTTCTGGGACGTATTACAAGAATAACCTATGGTATCAATTAAATTATACAACCAAAAAATTTTGGCCTGGTTTAGACTTTACCCATTATAGACAACCCAACTACTTTATTTTTTCTCCCGATGGTGGATCTTATATAGATTTAATATCTGATGAAAGAGGATGGTCTATCGGTATTCCTTTTAGTTACCGTTTTCGATCTTTAACTCGTTTTTCTTCGTTACATATTACCCCGACATTATACTATGAGAGATTACGATATATAGATGGTACAGGTAGTGTGTTGTCAGACTATGTTACTCAAACCAAGTATGGTTTTTCTTCCTTTCTTCAACTACGTGTTCAGCAATTAACTCGTGATATACAACCTAGAAGCGGATTTATTACTTCTATAAGTAGCCAAAAAACACTTCAAGCATCCAAAGGTGATTTTTCTTTAAATAACATTCGTTATACCTATAGTTTAAATGATAAATATGCCGTTTATGCCGAACAAAAAGTGTACATACCCATATGGAAAAAAAAGAATATCTCCACTTTAGTTAACGCAGCAGTACTAAAACAAAGTGAAAATTTATTATTTAGCACAAATAACATTAGGAGTACTGGTTTTTCTACTCCTGTTTTTCCAAACAGCTCATATATAGGGCGTTTTACAACTGAAACAATTATACCTATTTGGTATATAGATCAGGGATTTTTCACCGTACCGAGTTCACTAAAAGCTGTTTATGTTAAGCTTTTTACACACCGTATGTATGATTTAGCAAACAACACTAATGCCGGTTATCCAACCAGAACTAGTTTTGGAGGGGAACTGAATGTACTATTTAAGGTATCAAATATTAATTTTTCAGCTGGAATAGGATGGTATTATGACGTATTAGAAAAAAAATCTGACTTTTTTATTGGTTCTTTTTAACTCTACCTATTTCATACCCTTTTTCACCAAACTTTTCAGCTGTCTCCAAAACCTTATTTACTACACTTTTATCTACAATTGCAATAAGACCAATACCAAGGTTAAAAGTTGCTCTCATATCTTCTTCAGGTACGTTGCCTAAATCTTGGATAAGTGAATAAATAGAGGGTCGCTCCCATGAATCCCATTTAACATCTAAACCGAGTCCATTTGGTACTATTCTTTTTGTGTTACCTATTATTCCCCCACCTGTGATGTGAGAAAAACCTTGCACAAGCTTAATTTTTTTTAGTTCTGTAATAAGACCTAGATACGATTTATGAACTTTTAAAAGTTCTTCTGAAAGAGTGGTACCTAATTCGGTTATATAATCATCAATTTTATAGGTTGAAAATAATACGTTTCGCGCCAAAGAATACCCATTGGTATGTAGACCAGAACTTTTAAAACCGATTAAAATGGAATCTTCTTTTATTTGATCACCGTTAATAATTTCATTTTCATCCACTATTCCAACAATAGTACCGGCTAAGTCAAACTCACCTGGTTTGTAAATATCAGGCATTTCAGCTGTTTCACCACCAATTAATGCTACATTATTCTCTTTACAAGCCGTCGCAAAACCTTTTATTACTTCTACACCTGTCTTCTGTTCTAACTTACCTGTTGAAAAGTAATCAAGAAAAAATAATGGGGTAGCTCCACAAACAGCAATATCATTTATACAATGATTTACAAGATCTTGACCAACCGTGTCATATTTTTGAGCCTTATATGCTACGATGAGTTTTGTTCCTACACCATCAACAGAACTAACAAAAACTGGATTTTTAATTGTGGTCAGATTTGGTTTAAAAAAACCACCAAAGCCACCAATATTACTCAAAACCTCAACCCTATGTGTATCTTTTACAAGATCTTTAATCGAATGGACTAACTCTTCTCCGGCTTTTATATCAACACCTGAGTCTTTATATGTAAAGGTCTTTTTTTCCATGTATTTCAAATCAGTTTTTTTTCAGTTCCTAAATATAGCATCTTTCAAAATCTTCTTAGAAAGGGATTTTCAGTTTTTTTCCACAGGGTCTTATTAATAATGATTAGATGTATATATATAGTAGTATATAGTAGGCAGTGTGGACATGTTGATAATACATTTATACATACTTAGTTGATCAATGAGGATAGATTGTTAATAAAAAAGTGGAGAACTTTCGATTAAATAAAGTTCATTAAGCTTCTTAAATGAGTATTTTTCATAAACCACAATACTCTTGACTAAACTTGTACACTTTAGTACCTGTTTTGTACATATATACCTTCATAAAAAACTAACACAAAATTTAAACGGTATAAGTAGTGGATAAGTAAAATAAAGTGTGGAAAGGAGTGGATAAATATAATTACTTTGAATTATCCATTACTTATGAGAAAGATATCCACACCCCTATCCACAAAGTGAAAGACAATGAAAGCTCTAATACAGCGCGTCACAGATGCAAAAGTTCATATAAACGGAATAACAAAAGGCTCTATTAATAAAGGCTTGGTTATTTTTATAGGTTTTGCTGATAATGATACATTTGAAAAGATTGAATGGGTTGTTCAAAAAATTGCAAAGCTACGCATCTTTTCAGATCAAGAAGGAAAAATGAATAATTCAGTAGAAGACATCCAAGGAGAGTTATTAATTATATCCCAGTTCACATTATATGCCTCTGTAAAAAAAGGAACGAGGCCTAGTTTTATTGAAGCAGCGGAACCTGTATTAGCAGAGAATCTATATAACTACTTTATAGATTATGCCCGTAAACAAACTACATTAAACATAGAAACGGGAAGTTTTGGTGCTGATATGAAGGTTGAATTAACCAATGATGGACCAGTAACAATTATAGTGGAAAAAGAGTAATTGGGAATGAAAAAAGTTCAACTCGTTTTAGGTAGCGGCGGTGCTAGAGGGATAGCACATATAGCTATAATTGAAGGGTTAGTTAATGACGGTATAGAAATAGAGGCTGTTTATGGATGTTCTATGGGTGCGGTTATAGGTGGTATTTTTGCTGCGGGTCATTTGGAAGAATATAAAGAATGGTTGCTTGGCCTGAGTAAAAATGATGTTTTTGATTTAATGGATTTTACCTTAACAAAAGAAGGTTTTATTAAAGGTGATAAAATATTTGATAAGCATCGAGAAATGACGGGCGAGTTGTTAATTGAAGAGTTTAATATTCCTTTTACCGCTGTGGCTTTGGATATTAAATCAGGGAAAGAGATTTACTTTACCAAGGGTGAGTTATACCAAGCATTACGTGGCTCCGTTGCTATTCCCGGATTTATTATCCCTCATAGAACCGAAAGCTATGTACTTATTGATGGCGGCGTGACCAACCCATTACCATTAAACCTAGCCGTTCAAAAAAAAGAGAGCGTCGTTTTAGCCATTGATTTAAGTGGACCAGAAGACCCATTATTTATACTAAAAGAAGGACATAATGAGGAAAAACCCCTTATTCCACATTGGTTTGAGCGAATTATTCCAAGTTATTTACAACAAACGAGTAAAGAAAAGCAAGATTATAAGATAGAGGAGGAGCAAACCCTCTCTTTGTTACAATTAATGGAAACTACATTCATATTGTCACAAACAAGCTAAATGAGTTAATTATTGACAAATATGAACCTGAATTATTAATTCGATTACCCAGAAAAATGGCTCAAACTTTAGATTTTTTTAGAGCAAAAGAAATATACGGCTTAGGCATTAAGGCATATAAGAAACACAGAAAACAGATTTTAGAAAAAATCGAATCTAATTAAATCACTTTTTTAATTCGTTCAAATACAGATTCAACCGAACCTGTACCATCAATAATGTTAACCAATCCTTGTTTTTCGTAATAATCTAAAACAGGTTTTGTTTCGTTTTTATAAACGGTCAATCTGTTTTTAATACCCTCTACTGTATCGTCAGAACGACCCTGTCCACGAGAAAGGATTCTATTTATTAGTTCTTCCTCAGGAACCATTAACGATATAAGAGCATTAACAGCGGCGCTTTTATTGGCCAGCATTTGATCGAAAGATTCAGCTTGGGCCACTGTGCGCGGAAAACCATCAAAAACACATCCTGCAAGATAAAGATCTTTAGTAGTTTCTTCTTGAACAAGGTCTACCACGACATCATCAGAAACAAGTTCCCCCGCGTCTAATATAGATTTTACTTTAATTCCGAGAGGAGTTTCGTTTTGTATTGCAGATCGAAACATGTTTCCGGTAGATAAGTGGGCTAAACCGAAGTGGTTAACTATATATTCGGCTTGCGTACCCTTTCCTGCTCCTGGTGGACCAAATAAAATAATATTCATGAGTGAGAGCTATGAATGTTAATAAAGAAAGGTTTCAACCCGAAACGAGTTGAAACCAAGTAGAATAAAAGAGGTGTTATTTAGACTCTTTTTCTTTAATACGAGCAGCTTTACCTCGTAATTCACGTAAATAAAAGAGCTTTGAACGCCTAACTTTTCCGTGCTTTTTCACTTCTATTTTTGCAATAAAAGGAGAATTCATTGGGAAAATACGTTCGACACCAATACTTCCGCTCATTTTACGAACGGTGAAAGTTTTGTTTGGCCCGCTACCGCGTTCCGATAATACAACACCTTCATACTGCTGAATTCGTTCTTTTTCACCCTCACGTACACGATAATGCACATTAACGGTATCACCTGCAGTGAAAGCTGGCATATCGTCATTGATTAGGCTTTGTTCAACTAGTTTTAGTTTGTCCATAATAGTACCAATGGTATTAAATAATAGGTTTGAACCTATTGTTAAGTTAATAATCTTTTTAGTCGTCTTTTAATAAATCTTTTCGTCTAGACTTTGTCTTTTCAATTGATTGCTCATCTTGCCACGCTTTTATTTTTTTTGGATCGCCCGATCTAAGAACATCTGGAACAAGCCACCCATTAAAATCAGCGGGGCGTGTATAGACCGGCGCTTCAAGCAACCCATCTTGAAAAGAATCGTTAAGCGCACTACCCGCATCACCTATAGCTCCAGGTAACAGTCGGACAATAGCATCGACAATCATCATTGCGGGCAACTCACCCCCTGAGAGAACAACATCACCGATGCTATACTCTTTTGTTATGAGGTGCTCTCGGATTCGCTGGTCAATTCCTTTGTAATGACCACAAAGAAGGATAATATTTTTTTTAAGGCTTAAGGTGTTTGCTTCTTTTTGAGTAAAAGCGATACCATCTGGCGCTGTAAATATTACCTCGTCATACGAGCGTTGTTCACAAAGGTGTTTTATACAATCAAAAATAGGCTGGGGACTTAGTACCATCCCTGGATCACCCCCGTACGGGTAGTCATCTATTTTTAAATGCTTATCATTTGTAAAGCTTCGCAAGTCGTGAATATGAATATCCACGAGGCTTTTATCTTTAGCTCGTTTAACAATACTGTGGTCTAAAGGGCCGCTTAATAATGCGGGGACGGCCGAAATAATGTCGAAGCGTATCATAAATCTAAGAGGTTATCTACGTTCGAGAATTGAATCGTTTGTTCAGTGGTATTTATCCCTACTAGGTAGGGCTCAACTAAGGGTATGAGTAGAGGCCCTTTAGTAGTAGCTACCTTAACCAAGGGTTGAACACTTGGTATATCAGTAGGAATAACGGTACCAATTAACTCACCGTTTTCGTCTAAGGCAGTAAAACCATCATAATTATTGTTTTTTTCTGGAGCACTATGCGTCCAGTCATCATATAGATGAGTATCAATAAATAAACGATGATGTTGGATAGCCTCGGCTTGCGACCGATTAGCAATTTGATCAAAAGTGACAAAGAACAAAATGGAGTTCCGTTTATTTTCAGTTCGGATAGACAGAACTCTCAATGGATATAAATCACCTCTATTATTTTTTAGAAAAACGACTAAGTTTTCCTGATTGTGAATAACAGAGGGGTCTGGAAGCTCCCAAACAACCTTAACCTCCCCTTGAAGACCATGGGCGCGGTCAATATGACCAATGCTCATAAATCCAGAAGGGCTTGGGTTGCTCATGGGATTAACTCAAAGGTTAACTACGCTTCTTTTTTTGCTTCCCAAGCAGCCAAAACCGTTTTGCGCTCTTCACCATCAGCTACAAAGCCCTCAAGGTCTTCTAAGGAGGTCGCTGCTATATGATCAGCCGCATCCTTGGCCGTCATATCGGCGGAGCTTTTTACGGATGGCCCTTCTGTTTCAGCGTTGGTTTCTTCAGGTTGTTCAACAGGAGTTGCCTCTTCAGCGGTCGTTGATTCTACTTCCTCAGAAGCCACCTCTGTTTTTTCTTCGGTCTCGGCTTCTGCATTAGGACCTGCTGTTTCTTCCGTTTCAACCGCATCATCTTCGGAAGAAGTCTCTTCGGTGATTACTTCAGCCTTCGCCTCTACCTCTACTTCTGGCGCAGATTCTTCTGACACTTCATTTTCGGTAGCTTCAGCAACCTCTGTTTCAGCAGCTTTTTCGGCTTCTTGTGCCATTTCAGCAGCAGCAGCGCTAGCTTTTTGCTCTATTTGCTTCTTTACTTCTTTCTCTTCAGCAATTAGTGTAGCACGAACTTGTTCTTTTCGAGTGACTTCTGTTTTTGCTTTTGCTTCACGGGCCACTTTCCACTCTTCAAGTGCTGCAGTAATTTCTTCTTCACTTTTGCCCCACATTTGTAGGTGACGCTTGTAAAGAAAGCCTTCATGACGCAGAATTTTTTCAACCGCATCGGTTGGCTTAGCGCCATTGTCTAACCAATAGCTAATGCGCTCTTCGTTAATGGTGGTTTCTTTTTTTTCAGTTACCCCATCATAACGGCCAACTTGCTCTATTATTCGACCATCGCGTGGTGAACGGCTGTCAGCAACTACGATATGATAAATAGGACGCCGAATACGTCCCTTACGTTGTAGTCTAATTTTAATCAATGATTTATCCTCAGTTGAGTTGTTGTTTAATGCTTGTTATCGCCCAAGAGACATATTTTTGAGTCCCTGAAGCGCACGTCCTGTTTTTCCCATTTTTGACATGGTTTTCATCATTTTCTTCATTTGGTCGAACTGCTTTATAAGATCATTTATTTCTTTAACAGTTCTACCGGAACCCTTAGCAATACGTCTACGGCGAGAGCCATTTAATATTTCAGGATTCCGCCGCTCCTCCGGCGTCATAGAATAGATAATGGACTCAACGGGCTTAAAAGCATCATCATTGATTTCTGCATCTTCTATTGCTTTGCTGGCGCCGGGGATCATTTTGACGAGATCACCTAAGTCTCCCATCTTTTTCACTTTTTGAATTTGATCGAGAAAATCTTCCAAGTCGAATTTATCGGAGCGAATTTTCTTTTGAAGCTGTTGTGCTTCCTTTTCATCAAATTCCCGTTGAGCGCGCTCAACTAACGATACAACATCTCCCATACCCAAAATTCTTTGGGCCATTCGATCAGGGAAGAAGGGGCTTAAAGCATCTAACTTTTCACCCGTACCCACAAACTTGATGGGTTTGTTGACGACCGATTTAATAGAGAGCGCAGCTCCCCCTCGGGTGTCCCCATCTAATTTTGTAAGCACTACTCCATCGTAGTTAATTCGCTCATTGAACTCTTTTGCAGTATTGACCGCATCTTGCCCTGTCATTGAATCCACAACGAAGAGGATTTCTGAGGGGTTAATTTGGGCTTTTATTTCTGCAACTTCGTTCATCATCTCTTCATCCACGTGTAAACGCCCAGCGGTATCAATAATAACAGTGTCCATAGCTAAACTACGGGCCATTGATACGGCTTCTTTAGCGACTCGAACGGCATCTTTTTGCTCAATCGAGTACACGGGAACATCCACTTGTGATCCAAGTGTTTTTAACTGGTTTACGGCAGCGGGGCGATAAACATCGGCGGCAGCAAGAAGCGGATTCCTTTTATGCTCCTGCTTAAGGTATCTGGCTAATTTACCTGCAAAGGTAGTTTTACCAGAACCTTGTAATCCAGCTATGAGAATGACGGTTGGAGGGGTGTCGGCAAAGTTGATTGTAGATGGATTTCCACCAAATGTTTCGACTAGTTCGTCATACACAATTTTGGTGAATTGCTGGCCAGGATTAACACTGGTCAACACATCCGATCCCAAGACCTTGTCTTTTACCTCCGCGGTAAACGTTCGGGCAACCTCATAGTTGACATCAGCATCCAACAATGCCCGGCGTATCTCACGCACAGTCTCAGCGATGTTCACCTCGGTGATACGCGCTTCGCCTTTCAGACTCTGAAAAGCTTTATCTAAGTTGGATGATAATTGTTCAAACATGGTTTACAGGAAGTCCCGTTTGTTTTAGAGCCTAAAAAAATACGGTATTAAAATGGGCTTATCAACATTAATGTGGATAATTATTAAAAAAGATAGGGCTGTCTTTTGCCGTTCTTTTTTAGCCAAAACAGTGGTATTTTAAGCACCATAATCATTAATAGAATCTATTATACATGAGCAAAGAAGGATACGGGCTTTTAAAAGGAAAGAAAGGAATTATTTTTGGGGCGCTTGATGATCGCAGTATTGCGTGGAGGATAGCTCTTGCGTGTAAAAGAGAAGGGGCTGAGTTTGTGCTGTCAAATGCACCTATAGCGCTAAGATTAGGCACATTAAACGCTCTTTCTGAAGAAACAGGTGCGCCTATTATCCCGTGTGACGTAACCAGTGATGACGAAATTGAGTCGCTTGTTCACCAGACGAAAGAACATTTTGGCGGTGGAGTGGACTTTGTATTACATGCCATTGGGATGTCTCCCAATATTCGAAAGAAAAAGGAATATACCGACCTTAATTATAAGTGGTTTCAGCAGTCTCTTGATATATCAGCCATATCACTACACCGAATTTTACACCACATAGACGCCAAAGAGGGCTTGAATGATGGGGCTTCTGTAGTTGCGTTATCGTACATTGGTGCGCAGCGAATTTTTAGTAAGTATTCCGACATGAACGATGCTAAAGCTCTATTGGAAAGCATTGCGCGGAACTATGGTAGCCGGCTAGCAAAAAACGGGATTAGAGTAAATACGGTTTCTCAAGCGCCTACAAAAACCTCTGCGGGCTCGGGTATTAAAAACTTTGATGGCATGTACACATTCGCTGAAAAATTGTCACCACTTGGAAACCCAACAGCAGATGAGTGCGCAGATTATTGTGTAACCTTGTTTTCTGACCTAACTCGAAAAGTGACCATGCAGAATTTATATCATGATGGCGGCTTTGTTACCTCGGGTTTTTCAGAAGAACTCTTGGATGATTTAGCCCGCTTGTACACCGAAGATAAATAGTATGTCAAACCTAATCCTTGGAATCGACCCCGGCTCCCGCGTGATGGGGTATGCGGTGTTGTCTGAGGACCAGGGTAAACTGACAGCTCTTCGTTGCGATGTTATACGATTGGCTCACATCGAAAACCACACGGACCGGTTGAACGTTATTTTTGAAAAAGTCACCGCCTTAATAGGCTCTATAAACCCGAATAGTTGCGCTATTGAAACACCTATCTATGGGGTTGATCCTCAAGCGATGCTAAAGCTAGGGCGCGCTCAGGCGGCGGCTATCTTGGCCATGAAGCAGCAGGGAAGAGAGGTACATGAGTATTATCCAAAAGAAGTAAAAAAAGCCATTACCGGCAACGGAAATGCTAGCAAAGAACAGGTTGCTTTTATGTTGGGAAAAATGGTAAAACTACCAAACGAAAAACTCTCCAATGATGCTACAGATGCGTTGGCGGTAGCATGGTGCCACAATATGAACATAAAAGGAGCAAAAACTAGAAAACAACTTCATCAGAACAACAAGAAAGGGGATTGGGCGGCTTTTGTTGCGGATCATCCAAGTAGGGTGAAATCATGATACGTTTTTTAGAAGGAGTGCTCGAAGAAAAAGAAGGGTTAGGCGTTGTCGTTAATGTTAATGGCGTTGGCTATGGGCTAAGCTGCTCTCAGTTTACTCTAGAAGAGTTGCCCGCTACAGGAGAAAAGGTAAGACTGTTGGTTTATCACCATATTACGGATAGCGATCAACGCTTGTTTGGTTTCAATAGTACAGCAGAAAAAATATTGTTCGAACAATTAATCACCGTGAAAGGGGTTGGTCCCAAGCTGGGCGTAACCATTTTAAGCGGGATGCCTATTAATGAATTGATGAGCGCTATTATAAATGGTCAAGCAGGAATACTTTCAAAAATACCAGGCATAGGAAAAAAATCAGCAGAACGAATCATTCTCGAGCTTCGTGAAAAGGTGGCGGATACATCGGCCCGTGTGGAAGGAATTGAAGGTGGGGGCATGAGTGGTTTTAACAATGTTGCAATGGAAGCGGTTCAGGCGCTATGCTCACTCGGCTTCCGAGCCAAAGACGCCGAAGAGGTTGTTGCTAAAATCCAAAAAGAGGGCCAGGATGTGGAGCTTTCCGATTTAATAAAGCAGTCATTGAAAGCCTTAAAATCCTAGCGGTTGCTTAACAATTTCTTTATTTCCAATTTGCAAAAGAGTTGGGTACCATTAAATTATAGTTATTACTCTAAAATTAGCCCAACCGTTGTGTCCAAACAAACCATATTAGTAGTAGATGATGAACGCGATTTACTTGATTTGATTGAGTATAACCTTAAAAAAGAGGGATTCAAGGTTCTCAAGGCTGAAAATGGCGAAGAGGGCATAAGCAAAGCTAAAGAGCATAAGCCAGATTTAATTTTACTCGACATAATGATGCCAAAGATGGATGGTCTTGAGGCGGTTGAAATTATGCGAAAGGACGATGAACTGAAGAAAACCCCCATCATATTCTTGACCGCTAGAAGTGATGAAAAAACGGAGATTGACGGGTTGAATAAAGGGGGAGATGATTATATTACAAAGCCTATTAGCACAACTAAGTTAGTTTCTAGGATTAAGGCGGTCCTAAGACGGTTTGACGATTCTGAGCAAACCGCGAATAAATTGGAAGTACACGATTTACAAATCGATAAAGATCGCTACATCGTATTACAAGAAGGCAATGAATTTCAGCTCCCTCGCAAAGAATTTGAACTATTGTTTTTCTTAGCGAGCAGAAAAGGGAAGGTACTCGATCGACAAACCTTACTAAATAAGGTTTGGGGGGATAATATTTACGTGGTGGATCGGACGGTTGATGTGCATGTGCGTAAAATTAGAGAAAAATTAGGCGACCATTACATTGAAACCGTGAAAGGTGTGGGATATCGATTTAAAGAATGAGCAGCAAAAAAAAGCGTATACCGACATATAAATTAGGTTTTCGAAAAGCGCTGTACAGTACCATCCCTATAGGAGTGTTTACTTGGCTGCTGGTTTTTGTTTACTTGGGCAGCAGCACGGTCGAAGGCGTCGTTGTTACCGCGGCAATGATCTTTTTAAGCTTTCTGACCTTCTTTGTGATTGATTACCGGGTCGATTATAAGCGCCTTATGATGCTTGAACGTATCTCTAAGAATATCTCAAAAAAACGATTCGAAGAGATGGATGACCAGACCAGCTCGAGCAACGACGAGCTTGATTATGTCATTAAAAAACTCGTTAAATCTAACCGAACGGTAGAACGAGAAATCCAACGACTGAACCGAATCGAAAATTATCGAAAGGAATTTATAGGGGACATTTCGCATGAACTTAAAACCCCCATCTTCGCTATTCAGGGCTTTGTTGAAACCCTGTTGAATGGAGCACTGGAAGATGAGAAGGTGAATAGAAAGTTTTTGCAAAAAGCCATGAGAAATGTAAATAGGCTCATTTACCTTACTAAGGATCTCATGGAAATTTCCAAGCTAGAAACGGGTGAATTAAAATCGGAAATGGAGGAAATTTATCTCTACGATATTATTAATGAAGTGGTCGAAAGCTTGCAGTATAAAGCACAACAAGAGCAGGTGAATCTATTTATAGAGCGAATAGACCGAAACCTAAGGATTAGGGCCGATAAAAATCAACTAAGGCAAGTACTAATCAACCTGGTAGAGAATGGAATCAAATATAATGTCCCGCAAGGAAGTGTTAGAATTGAATTAAGCCCAACCAAAAGAGCCGACAAAATGATTCTCAACATCGAAGATACCGGCATTGGAATAGATGAGGCTGATTTACCGAGAGTAACCGAGCGCTTCTTTCGAGTCGATAAATCCCGCTCAAGAGAGAGAGGAGGTACGGGGCTGGGTCTTGCTATCGTTAAGCACATTATAGAAGCCCACGGAGAAACGCTAAAAATTAGAAGCGAACCAAACAAGGGATCAAAGTTTAGTATAAGTTTAACTCGGGTTGACGCGGACAGTCACAGCCCCGATGAAGTGACTTTTTCAGAAATAAGTCGGGGAAAGTAGTACCTTTCAAAGAAAAATCATGGTATATGCAGTAATTATGGCGGGGGGCTCAGGAACCCGTTTTTGGCCATTTAGTACCCAATCCAACCCAAAACAATTTCACCAGCTGTTTGGACGGGGCACCATGTTGCAAAATACAGCGGAAAGAATATCGGTCTTAATCCCACAGCAACAAGTCATGGTGGTGACAAATGATAGCTACACCAACATAGTAGCAGAGCAATTACCCATGGCGCTACCAAAGAATATTATTGGTGAACCAGTGGCAAAAAACACAGCCCCATGTGTGGCTATAGCCGCGGCTCTTCTTGAACACCAAGATCCAGATGCGGTGATGGTGGTGTTGCCGGCCGACCATCATATTACCAACCCGAAGGCGTTTTTAGACGTGCTGGAAGTTGCTGTAAACGTTGCAAAAAAAGGAGAAGATCTTGTTACTATAGGCATACAGCCTAGCTTTGCTGAAACGGGTTTTGGCTATATTGAGGCGGATACGAAGGGGTTGAATAGGAACGGTGATGAGCGAGTATTTCAAGTGAAGGACTTTAAAGAGAAGCCTGATCGTAAAACTGCGGAGTATTTTTTAGAACAAGGAAATTATTTTTGGAATAGCGGAATGTTTGTGTGGAAAGCCTCTAAAGTTCTGCAGGAAATTCAAGCACATCTTCCGAGAATGTATGATTTACTAGAACGAGCAAGGCCGGAATTTGGTACAGGCCTTGAGGCTGCGGCAATAAAAGATTTTTATATGGAATGTGAGTCCATATCCATTGATTATGGGATTATGGAAAAGGCGGCATCTGTAAAAGTTATTCCAGGTGACTTTGGGTGGAATGACGTTGGCAGTTGGTCTGCGGTGTATGAATTATCTGAAAAAGATAAAGAATCAAACGCTTTGCAAGCCCTTAATTATTGCTTGGTGGATTCAAATAACAACTTAATTTTCTCCAAAAGTGAAAAAATGATCGCGCTTGTAGGAGTTGAAAATATGGCGGTAGTGGAGGCAGAAAAGGCGTTGCTAATTTGTGATCTGCGCAATGCTCAAGGAGTAAAACAAGTGGTAGAACAACTCAAAGCAAGCCAAGAATTAAAAAGCTTTACTTAGAGATAGATGGTTTGCTGGTCATAGGCCAATTTGACATGGCCGGGTAGTCGCTGATTAGAGGGCCCGTGCTTAGTTTGGCCATTCATGTGAATTAAATAGGCTTCAGGAATACCTAATTCCGAAATCAAATCAACCGCGTCAGGAATACTCAAATGGGTTGGGTGTTCAGGCTCCCAGCGTAGCGCGCTCAGAATTATGACTTGGACATCTTTTAAGAGAACCCGGCTTTCTTCTGGCAACTCTTTAACGTCCGTTAAGTAGCATAAGTCATTTATTTTAAAGCCTATAATGTCAAGCGCTCCATGTTTCGCCGGAATGGCTGTAATGGTAAAAGGCCCTATTTGTATTGAGTCTTTGATAGCGTGTAATTGAACACGGGTAGACCCAGGGTAGCGTCCAGTCCCAAATAAGTAATGAAAACGGCTTTTTATTGACTCAAT
>Ga0181600_10002438_pt1 | contig 14346 bp, 5 predicted proteins | sample 041ome_2_FD_132982 | JGI IMG/M metagenome (GOLD analysis project Ga0181600, IMG submission 132982) | Coastal salt marsh microbial communities from the Groves Creek Marsh, Skidaway Island, Georgia - 041406US metaG (megahit assembly) | ecosystem: Environmental > Aquatic > Marine > Intertidal zone... | reverse complement strand
TCGTCCTCCCGTCGACGTCCGCGTCGATTCCACATCGACGACGCGCGCTCGCACCGACGCCATCGCCGTCGTCGTCGTCGTCGAGGGTGACCGAACGACCGACACACCGACGCGGCTTTGTGGCGACGCGCCCGACGCGGCGTCACACCCCGACGCGACGACGAAGACGCGGATGCGGACGACGACGACGGCGACGGCGGCGGCGAAGGCGACGGAAGCGTAGTCTGAATACTCCGAGAGCGCACCCGCGGGTCGCTCGGGCGGCGTCGAAGCGAGCGAAGGAAGGAACCGACAGACATGGGTATTCAGGGGTATAACAAATTCCTGCAGTCTGCGTACCGCGATGCGTTCGTGTACGGCCGACACCAGCCGCGACGGTACGATCACGTGTACATTGACGTGAATAATCTCCTGCACGTGGCGGCGCATCACTCGAAATCGGAGCGGACGTTTTTTAAAAAGCTCTTCGCGTTGTTGGATAGCAGGTTGGCGAGGACAAACCCGAGACACACGGTGACGTTGGCGTTGGATGGACCGGCGCCGATGTCGAAGACGATATCGCAGAGGAGACGGAGGATACGGTTGAGTGCGGGGGCGGCGACGCCGCTGAGCGCGGACATGAGCAAACTGTTGAAAATTGGAATAACGCCGGGAAGTCAGCTGGCGTTGAAGATTGACAGGGCGCTCGAGTATTACGTGGCGAGGCGAATGTTGAGGCGAGGACAAGACGCGTTGTTGTACGAGATTTCGAGCATGCGCGTCGCTGGTGAAGGGGAAATTAAATTGGTCAAGTCGATTCAGCAGAGATTGGCTAATTCTAGGTTTAATGGACACTCGCATTGCATCGTGACGGAGGATAGCGACGCGCTCTTGTTGGCCATGACGCTCTTTGGGCAAGGGAAAGGAGCTGGGTGCGCGTCCAACCCGGAGTTTCAAGTCTTTGTTCTCAGTGGAAATGCGGTTTTTAGTGCGAGATTGTTCGATGCGCTCTTGTTGTCGTCGCTTCCACGGGGTGCGTCGCTCGACAGCGCTCGCAGAGATTTCATCGGCTTGTCGGCGATGATGGGGAACGACTACATCTTTGGTAGTAAACTCGGAGTGAAGAATAGCTGGCGGGCGTATTTGGAGTTGCGGGGAACGTATCACTTTAGAGACACTTCCCTCTTTCTAATGCCTCCGGATCGGGAGCCCGATGGGCGAAAGAAGAAGGACGTGCCCGCGAACGTCAAGCGACCAAAGTCTGGCGTGAATTGGCACTTTTTGAAGCAACTCGCAAGGAAGCTCATCGATCCAAAGTTTGACAAGCTCAAGGTGCGAGGGGTCTCGCGTTTGGACGCTAAACAAAAAGTCAAACAGGTGTATGAATATATGTACGGTGTGGAGTGGATGATGGAGATGTATTTTGACGGCGAATGCTCAGATTTTAGTTACTTTTCATTCACCATGGGACCGGAAAACTTAGATTTGTTGCTCCTCCCAGAAAAGTACGCGATAGACTGCGATCCATTCAGGGATCAAAAACGCGCAGAGGCGAGCTTCTACAACAGAAGACCAATCACGCCACTGGCGTACTCGCTCGCGGTGATACCTCGCGGCGGACGGGCGATGCTGTCGGAGAATGTGCGACCTCTCGTGGATCCGGGTTCTCCCATTAAGTCGCTCTTTGTGCACGACTACTGCGTGCAGTGTATACAGCACCGCATGCACGTGTCTCCGATGGAACACGCCATGCAGAACGCAACGCTTCTGCAGCATCGTGATCCCGGGTACAACGAGCTCATCGCGACGAATGCTCAATTTTCGCAATTTTCAAGGTACGTCGACGACGAAGGTTGCATCATTCATCCGTCGACTGGCGATTACATGTCCTTGGAAGAGATGAGAGAGGAACTCAAAACGTTGAATCGCGCACATCTGACGCACCTCGCCACGGCGGAGCAACACTCCCCAGATATTTATCCGCTGTGTTTACCCACGCTCGAGGCGACGGTGGCGAGACGAAGCGCCGACAGCGAGCTCACAGACGATGAGGAGGTGCTGCGCACCCTCGCCACGCCAATCTTGCTCTGGCGCAGTGATAAATTCGATCCGAGCGACCTCGATCGACGCGACTTCGCCAGCGAAAACGAGACAAAAGACTGGCAGTCGACGAACGTGCCCGAAGGTTTCAAAAAACTCGATTTGCCAGACATGCTTGAATTGCGCAAGTACGACGGCGACGTCGCCGACGTCATAAAGCGCTGGGGCCGGGGTAACGAATTCTTTGCCGAGTTCGATCGAGTCAATAAGGAGTCTCCACAGGTTCAAGAGCTGAGCGAATTCGACAAGCGTCTCAGGCGGTTGCGTCGCGCGCGCAAGTCCTCTGATGGCTTCGCCAACAGGCAGCCGCAGCAGACAAAGCCGCAGACGCAAACGCAGACGCAAACGCGAGCCAAGCAAACCTCTGTCAAGGTGAAGCCAAACGATGCGAAAAAGCCGCCGACATCCACGCCCACGAAGGCGCAAAGCAAGGAACGCGCAGCTTCAAACGACAAAACTCGAAACCCGCCACCGAACGGAACCAAGTCGGGGGCAAACATAAACGTCGCGGCGAAAAAGCCGAGGCGCAAGCCAAAGCGCGGCGACGAAACCCGCTCGTCGGCGCTCGTCTCTCGTCATCGCGGTGGCATCGTCGTCTCCCCTTCCCTCTTCCGCCTGTGTGCCCGTGTATTTTGATTGTGATAACGATGATTTCATTTTCTTGTGTACAAACGTCGCCCATCCGCGCATCCATCCATCCATCCGCGTCCTTTCATCCTTTGGTTGAAAAAGCGTCGTCGAGCAGCGAACACACGAAATCAATCAAATCAATCCACACCTCACACTGCGCCACCGCGCGCACGTCCAGCTCGTCAACGTCGTCACTCTCGCGCGCGATGACGCGAAACGAAGACGACGATATCGGCGGTAAACGCCCTCGCGGTGACGTCGATGACGAAGAACCCGACGGGAAGCGACGACCGGTTTTGGATGAATCATTCTTTGATGCCGGGTACGTCCCGAGCGGCGGCGACGCGTTTAAACGCGACGGTGAGGCGTTGCTCGCCGAAGCGGAAACCCGAGCCGGGTTCACGATGGCGACGACGACGCGCGCGAGCGGCGAACCGGGCTCGTCGGGAGACGCCGAAGCGATGGCTGGCGGGGAACTCACGGCGAAGCACGCGCGACGACTGGCGTTGGCGTTTGAGCGCGCGTACGCGGAAAACGTAAAGGCGCGCGCGAAATACGCCAACTCGCCGGAAAAGTTTTTGGAGAGCGAAATTGAGTTAGATGCCGAGGTGAAACGGTTGGGCTCGCTCGCGGCGGCGCCAGAGTTGTACCCAGAGTTGGTAAAGTTGAACGTGACGCCGTCGCTCGTGGCGGTGCTCGGACACGAAAACGAAGACGTAGTGGCGGATGCGTTGGAAGTTTTGCGAGAACTCACGGATGGTGACGCGGTGGAGAGCGACGAGGAGAGTGGGAGAGCTTTGGCGAACGCGCTGCGGGAAAATGGGGCATACGTGGCGCTGTATGCGGCGTTGGTGCGCTTTGAGGATGAGAGCGGGAAGCTCAAGGCGACGACGAGCGACGCGTCCAACGCCGTCTCCGCCGTGCTCGGAATTGTTGAGAATTTAGGTGAGATTGTGGGTACTAGATTTGATGGAGACGACGGAGAGGCTAGAAACGAAGCGCTCGAGGCTTTCTGCGACGAGACCGATCTCTTGAGTTGGTTGTTGAAAAGAGTGGAAAAGAAGAGAGTGGTGGATCAAAACAAGTTGTACGCGTCTGAAATCCTCGCAATCGTATTGCAGAGCAGCGCCAAGTGCCGCCGGAAGTGCGTCGAGATGAATGGGTTAGAGTCTTTGCTCCAGGCGGTGTCGGCGTATAAGAAGAAGGAACCTGAAGACGACGGAGAGAAGGAGCTCGTTGAAAACTTGTTTGATTCCATTTGCGCCGTCGTCATGGTTGAGGAGAACAAGGCGCAATTCGTAAACTTGGAAGGCATCGAACTCATGCTCATCTTGCTCAGTTCTGGCGGTAAAAAACCGTCCAACGAGGGTAAAAAATCATCCACGGCGCACTTCGTCGCCGTTCCCGCCCTAAAGTGTTTGGACTACGTTCTCAGTGGGAACAAGACGGCGTGTGAACGCTTTGTCGACGCCCTCGGTCTCAAGTCGTTATTCTCCATGTTTATGGGCCGCAACGCAAAGACTCTGCGCAAAGCCCTGGGCAACGAAGCCGTGTTAGAGCAAGAGATCCGCGCCGCATCCGTCGTGTGCTCCCTCTTCAAAAACATTGAAAACGTCGACAGAAGAGACCGTCTCTGCGCCAAGTTTGTCGAGCAAGACTTTGCCAAGTGCGACCGTCTCGTCGAGCTCTGGGTTGAATTCGCCAAGCGCGTCAGCGTCGAACAAGCTCGTCTCGAAGACGACGCCGACACCGGAATCGAGCTCACAGAGGAGGAAGAATACCTTCAAAAGCTCGACGCCGGTCTCGCCACCTTGGAACACCTCTCCCTCGTCTTCGCGCATCTCTGGGCCACCGAACACGGTCCAATCGCGCGTCGGCTCTACCTCGACGCCAGCCAAAATTCCATCGAGCTCGTCCACGTCAGAGACATTCTCCGTCAACACGCCCACCACGTCGGCGACGGCGCCGGGGATTCCCGTCGCGCCGCCACCGTCGCCGCCGTTCTCGACGTCCTCCCTTACGCCCCGGGCGAGCGTCAGGATTATTAGTTAGCACCATGCGCCATGCGTTCCGTCACGACGACGACGACGACGCGTAATAATACACTCTGTTTACACATACACACCCCACCTTCCCACGGCTCCTCACATCATCATTCCACCCGCTGCTCTTTTCACCCTCTTTCGAAACGACCGAAACGACCGAAACGACCGATCGAAACGAACCGACCGATCGAAACGAACCGACCGATCGTCACACCTCGACCGAAACGACCGATCGACTCCATGCTCGCCTCTGCGCTCTCGTCCAAGCTCGCGTTCTCCGCCGTCGTCGCCTCCAAGGCGACCAAGGCGACGAGGTCGACGGCCGTCGTCACCAAGGTAAATAAATAAATCATCGTCGACGCGACGCGTATTTCCGCCGACGCGCGTTTCCGCCGACGCGCGATCGATCGATCGACGATGATGAATGATCAATCGGATATCTCTGCTCGACGCGGCGGCGGATCGTACATCCGATCCGTCCGATATCCGACGCGCGCGCGATGTCCGACGCGCGACGTTCGTCGGACGCGATGACGCGCATATTTTTCTCTTCTCTTCGCGTCTCCCGCGCGCTCCCGGTGGCGCATCTCGCGAACGACCGAAACGCGCGTCGGACCCGTCGCGGTCGACGCGTCCGTCGAAACGCGTCGGTTCGTTCGCGAGATAGATACGCTTTGTCGACGTCATTGATGGATGGATATTTTCAAGTAACCGTCTCGATACGTCGATCGGGACCGACGCGCGTCGTGAAACGCGTTAAAAAACGAGCGAGCGATGAACGAGTGGACTGACGGAACGCGGGACGGGTGACGACGCGAACTTCCGACGATAGGCGGGTAAGACGATCGATACGAGCAACCGCCGCGACGCGATGAAGAAGAAGCAAGAAGCGGAAAAGGCCAAGGCGGCCGCGGCCAAGGCGAAGGCGGACGCGCTCAAGAAGAAGAACGCCGAAGCGGCCAAGGCGGCGGCGGCGAAGAAGGCTGAAATGGCGAAGAAGGCTGAAGCCAAGCGCCGTGAAATGGCCAAGAAGACTGCGGCGTTGAACAAGACTGTCGGCGGTACGAGCCGATTCGCGAAATCCAAGACGCCGGCGCCGAAGATGAAGGATCCGTTGGCGGGTAAGGAGTACAAGGGCCTCTTCGGTGGTCTCTTCGGTAAGAAGAAGTAATTTCGCGCGATTTTGTTAATTTCCATCCATTCCACCCATTGCATAATTCCATCCGTAAGAAAAGAAGCTTTCTCTGTCGCGTCGTAAAAGCGCGCGCGTCGTCGTAGTCGTCGTCGTCAACTCTTCCTTCCTCATGTCTCGTTCTGCTATCTCTTGTTGTTTGTTATGTTACAATTTCGAAAAGTCTATGAATGAATGCGTTTTTGGTCCTCGGTACGCGGTCCGGTCAATCAACGCTGGATGAAAGCGACGAGACGCTTCACGAGCGCCTCTGGAGCCTCCAAGTGTACGGCGTGACCGCAATTCGGTACGACGTCGACGCAGTCGCCTCGGTCGTCTCCCATGGCTTGGCGCATCTTTGTCGACAACGCTTTAAACTTGACGTCTTTCTCGCCCACGATGAGCAGTGTGTTACCCCGAAGTTTGTCCATGGCTCCCCAGACAGTGTCGGGTTGTCTTCCCGGCGACGCCGCGGAGAGACACTCGGCCAAGGCATCGACCGAGCCGACGGTGGACGCTCGGCGAGCAGCCAAGCCATCGACGCCGCCAAAGCGAGGATGCGCCGCGAGCGAGGCAAACAATCCTTGGCGATACCACGCCGACGAAAAAGCGGCGACATCGCCCTTTCGCAAGGCTTCCGCCATCTCATCGTCTCGCCGCGCGCGCGCCGCGCGCGTTTCTTCATCTCTAAGTCCCGGAGAGCCACCGATGGAGACGATGGACTTTGGATTGAGCGCGTCGGCGCTCGTTCCGAGCATCAGCGCGATTCTGGCACCCATGCTGTAAGCAACCACGTGTGTCGTCTCAGACGCGCACCCAAGAGTTGAAAGCGCATCGTTCACGAGCTCACACATCGCCTCCATGCTGAGGCATTCAGCCAACGGTGAGCCTTGGTTGGGTGAGCACGTCGTCGATCCGTGCGCTGGCAAGTCGATGGCGACGACTCGAGCATCCGTCGACGCGCACAAACCGTGCGCCACGGAGTTCCAATCCGCGCTCGACCCCATGAAGCCATGAAGTAGAACGATCGTTTCGTCACTACCATTCTTCGGTTGACTGGCGACGTACTTGACGTCGTAACAACCTCGGCTCGTTTCAACAACCATGTTTGACGGCGCGCCCCACGACTTGTTCAAGACGTTCAACGGCGTCACGCACTCGGTGTACGACAATGAATCCATGCTCGCTCCTCCATCGACTTGCATACCACACGCACCGTTCGGTAACGTCACCAAGGGGGCGAGCTGAGGAGAGATTACGCACGCAGAATCCTTGAACCACGACGCCGTACCGAGTCCGTGCGCCGCCGCGCCAATTCGACACGAGGGATCGTCGAGAGCCAAAATCAGCGGTTGAACCTCTGGAGCGTTCGGGCGTTCGGTATCATCGTTCTTCACCGCGTTATCCTTCGCGGCTTGGATCTCTTGCTCCAGTGTGTTGTCGAGAGCGGCTGCCAGATGCGCGTTCACCTTGAGCCCGACGCCGCTCTCAAACGCGCTCGAGATGATCGGCCGGACGCCTCGTGACATTGCGACTCGCGCGAGCGAGATTGTCGCTTCGAGTCCACCGACTACTGACGGTTTGAGCACCATGGCGGCGACTCCCGTCGATTGATCGGCAACCCGCGCCACGGCTTCGTTCGCTTCGGCGAGTGAAGATGAGTCACGCAGTATGTCGTCAATGGTTTCATCCAACGCCACCGGAACGCCAGTGGTGAAGTGGAACGCCGCCGCTTCGTGAGCCGCTCGAGTTGGCTCTTCGACGTACTGCAAATCGACACCGAGGTTTTGAATCGCTGCTCCAAAGTCAAGAGCTTCGGTGAAGTCCCATCGTCTGTTCGCATCCGCGCGAAGGACAACGTCTGGACCCACAGCTGATCGAATCGCGGCGAGTCGCTCCGCGTCTTTACGCGCGCCGTCGCTACCGACGCCCCGGGCAACCTTCACCTTGAGGCATCGATAGCCGAGTTCTACAAGATCTCGCGCTTCAGAACACGCCGCATCGATATCTTGCGAATCGATGAGTCCGTTCACGAGCACGCCTTTGACGGCGTCTTCGCCGCTCATCACCTTGGTGAGAGGCAACTCTGCGCCGATCGCCACAGCGGACGCCACGGCGGATTCCAGAGCGAAGCGAACCGTCGGGAGCAATTCATCTGGGCTCACACCGACTGTGTCTGTGAGCCACGCACCGAATGCGCCGTTGAGCAATGCGACATTCGTGGGAACGCTCAATCCACTGAGAAGCGTGGCGACGGTTGAAATCTGCGCGCCGCACTGCGCGAGAGATTCACGATGCAGGCCCGGCAAGGGGGCCGCTTCACCGTAGCCAATCGCACCATTCTCGAGTTCGACTTTTAAAATCCAGCCATCGCGAGTGGCAGACGCGTTATCCATCGTTGTGACCGGTTTAGCGAGCGGTATGGAAAAGGATGCCACTTCGATGTCCTTAATCCTCTCGTGCGTCGCCACCCTCGACAAGTCGAGCGCCCTCTGCGCAATGTTGGAGCATCGACGCTGCACAATTCTATGCTGTACCAAGTTTCTGGCGCGAGACGTCGTCACCTCGATGACGTTGTGCCTATCTTCGTTCCAAGCCTTGCGCAGAGCTTGATTGAGTTCACTCATGGACACCGGATGCGAGTACGACACGCGATGCGCTTCGCACAGGCCGCGACGAGAAACATCCGGTGGCGTCGCGAAGAGCCGGTTGAACGCCGCATCGTCGACTTGACCAGCGACGGGTAAGAAACTAAAAATTCCACCGCCACCGTTGTTGACGACAACCACAGTCACTGGCGGTTGACCGGGACGTTCTCTCAAGAATAACAATCCGTTTGCATCGTGTTGGAACGAAACGTCGCCGATGATGAGAGTCACCGGATGACCAAGGCCCGCAGCGTAGCCGGCAGCGCTAGAGATGACGCCATCGATACCACTCGCGCCTCTGTTCGCCGTGACGGGCACGCCGTGAGAGGTCGCACTCGAGTGCACGAGCGTATGCTCGTTTCCATTCATAAAATGCTTGAGTCCTGCGAACGCATCCACGTCTCGAATGGGCATCGAGTTGCCGAGGAAGAGCCCCATGGAATCTGGCAAACCTTCACTCACGGCAACGGCAACCGCCATTTCAGACACGCCCTCATTCGTGGTGATGTCGTTCAACGCCATGGCTGCCTCTCGGGCAACCGCGGCGCCGACGCACACCGCCCTCTCGGCGAAAGCAACGCAAGACGCCTTGTCGTCGCTGAGCGCGTACGCGGTCGAATGGCCGAGTGATTGATCCACAATGTTCGATGCGTGACCGATGGATGACTCAACTCTGACAGACACGCAGTGCGCGGGATCTAAGCGGTTCGGCGTTGGGTCCACGACGATCCATTCTGCACCGTGTTCGATGGCGCTCGCCTCCAAGAATTGACACAGTCTCTTTGACGTCAACCTCGAGCCAACTTGTAAAATGACATCCGGTCGAATCGCCTCGTGAGCGCTAGGTTCAACGAGAACGTAATCAACCATGGGGATCGTACGGACGTTCGCATCGAGTCCAGCGCCGACGCGCATTCCACTCGTCGCATCCGCCGCGACGGCCCAACCCAAAGTCTTTGCAATGGCAGTCGCCGCCATCGAGTCCGCCGCAGAGGTACCGCCGCCGACGACGAGCACGCCGCGCTTGGCTGACGAAATGCGCTCCAACGCCGACTGCCAAGTGCCTGCGTCGTGCAAGGTACCTGAGGAAGAACCGCCGATGGTAAATTGGGACGAAGACGACTCCCAATTTTCCAAGCCTTTGAGAGCCTTGGCCGAGTCCCAATCTATGCGTTGCGGGCCGAGCGGTTCGCGAAACGCGCAGTTGAGATGGACTGGTCCTGGATTGGTTCCTCGCAAGTATCGCAACGCAGTGGCAGCCGTTGTCGCGCACGCTCGCGCCGGAGCACCGTCTCCTGGAGGCGCCATGTCGGCACAGTATCGCGCGTACGATCCAAAAATCTTCACTTGATCAATCGTTTGGTTGGCGCCCGTGTCGCGAAGCTCGTACGGACGATCAGCCGTGAGCAAGAGCAACGGAGTTGAACTTTCAGAGGCTTCCACGGCTGCCGGCAAGAGGTTGGCAACCGCAGTTCCACTGCTACAAATGACCGCGGCGGGTTTGGACGCGCCCTTTGCGTAACCAAGCGCGTAAAATCCGAGTGAACGCTCATCGATACACACCACGACGTTGGCCCCTACGTGCTTCTCCGCAGCGAGCGCGAGCGGAGTCGATCGACTTCCAGGCGCGATGCAGAAAGTCGTGACTCCTCCTCGCACGAGCTCACCGATGAGAATAGTGGCCCACGCGGCGTTTGGATTCGGCAGGCTGGCGAGCGTGGGCGTAGGCGCGAGCAAAGATTCAAGAGGCTTCGTCTTGAGGTTGAGCTCGTGCCACTCAGACTGTGCGTTTGCGGAACCCACGACGCCGACGCCGGCATAAAGGGAAATCTCATCCTCACTCGGATGCACGAGTGCGGAGCGAATGGCTACGGAAAACTCTGCGCCTTCCGAACTAATCCACCCCAACGGTCCCGAATACAAGCCTCTGTCGAATGATTCCACTGCGCGTAGCGTTTGCAAAGCCGATTGACGCGGATATCCACACACAGCAGGCGTTGGATGCAACGCGCCGACTAAATCTGCCTCGCTTTTTCCGCTCGCCAGAGGCGCTGAGAGGCGGGCGTACAAGTGCTGCACAGCGACATTCCGAAGAATACCCTTTTCGAGTTCCACTTCGACGCCGTCGCTCCCACCATCTGCGACTTCGGCGAGTGCGCGTCGAACTTCTTCACGCACAATTGCAAATTCTTCGTGTTCCTTTGGCGACAAGAGCATGTCGTAGGCCAAGGCGGCGTCTTCACCTTCGTCGGCACCTCGCGCGCGAGTGCCCGCGACAGCCTCGCTCACGGCTCTACCGCCGTGGCTGAGGAACAACCGCTCTGGAGTCGAGCCTAAGAACGTCTCACCGTTTGGATGTCGCAAAACAAACTGATACGCATCCGGATCGCGCGATTGAAGACGCGAAACGAGCATGAAGGAGTCCACGGGCGCGTTCAGCTTCAGCTTGCTTCTCCGAGCCAGGACAACTTTGCGCAAAGGCTCCGCCATCATTTCACCTCCGAGCAACATCGAGTCAACTAAGCTATCGATAGACGCGTCGTCACCTATCGCCTCTTGATCCATCGCCATGGTCATGGCTTCAAACTGATCGAGCACCGCGCTCGGAGCTTCAACGCCAGCAGAACGGCCGAGAGACTCGAGCGCCGCGCGAACATCAGGAGAATCAGACTCATCGAAACTATTTCCGAGATCCATCCAGCTCTCAGCTCGACGATCGCCTTGTACCGCTAATCGAGACGCCCTAATGTGCTTGATCACCGACGACACATCCTTTGACCATCCCTCTTGATCCGGGACGAGCGCTCGATCGATCACGTGTGCAGCACCCGGGGGCAGACTCGTGCGCCCCGTGGAACGTTTCTCGACGCCCATCGCCCGTGCGAGAGTCTCACACGCGTCATCGAGCGCCTGGACGAAGGATGTCGCAGACGGACCGCAGTTTTCCTCGCCGTGCGCGTCCCACGCTACGCTCACCGTCAACGTAGCACATTTCACGCCCTCGACGACTTCGAGCGTCGGCAAAAAGAAATAGTGCGTTCCGAAGGATGACCACTCGCTCTCTGGCGCTCGCCCTGGATCGAACCTTCCGGCGCCGTACACCCGCGATCCCCCGTGCGTCGAAGACGAATCGCTGAGGAAACTACGCATCGAAGCGATGCGATGTTGAAAAGACGCCTCGTCCTCCGCCCCAGCATCCGTCCACGTCGCAGAAGCGCCGAGACCAGCTCTCGCACCTCTCGTCGCGTCGAAATCCATACCATCGCTCGTCGTTCTCGCGCTCAAACCGTCCTTATCCCCATTCTTCTGTCCGCTCGATCCCTTTCTCGCGTTGGCGTTCGTTCCGCTCGCTGACTTGGCCCTCGGCGACCAATAAAACGCCGGCGCTCCATTCTTCACCCTCCCACTCGCCTGCGCGATCCACTCCAACGCTCGCACGTCTCGCGGGACGTCCACGACAAACCGCACGCACCCACTATCAAAGCTCGACGCCGGGTACCGCTCCGCGTTTCGTCGAGTCTCTCTCGCGCGTTCCGAGAGACGCCTCCACGCCTCCTCAGCGTTCGTACACGCCCCGAGATCGATCGTTTCCCGCACCCCGACGGCTTCCGTCATCCTCTTCGTCGTCGTCGTCGATGCGTTCGCCTGCGTTTCCCCACGCGCGCGCTCTACCGACGCCGGCGTTGCCGTGTCATCATCGGTGGCGCTATCCGGACGACGCATCGCACCGCGTCGCTGCGACGTGCGCGCGCACCCACGCCGGCGCGCGAACCTCGACGACGTCGCGCGCGGGGTTGACGTCGACGTCGACGTCGCCGACGTCTTCGTCGTCGTCGCCATCGCGCGCATGTCGTTCGCGAGAGACGGTGAATGGAGCGAAAGGGTTCGTTCATCTTAATCGGTGATTGAGGTTTGCGCCTCGAGGTGCTAAAACAGAAGAAACAAACGCGCGCGTCCTGACGTTGATTGATTTACTCGCGATTCGACGAGCGCCGATGGGTCGAATGAAAGACGGAATCGCAACGGTGGTTGCGTTTTGTTTCGTCTGTTTCGTCTGTGCGTCAAATCTTCTACTACATACGGTACATGAATTAAAGAATTGATGAAGAAGCCGCTCGGGTTCGATTTCGTTTGGCTCACCATTTGCGGCCTCGACCGCCGAAACGACCGCCGCCGCCGCCGCGTCCTCGGCCTCCGCGACCGCCTCGGCCTCCGCGGCCGCCCGAGTAGCCGCGACCACCGCCGCCGCCCTTACGCTGCATCGCTTGGAGGGCGAGCGGGACGGTTTGGCCGGCGCCCTGAAGGATTTCGATGAGTTCGTTGGCGGCGCCTCGATTGTCCTTTGTGAAAAAGGTAAACGCCTTGCCCTCCTTGCCGGCGCGACCGGTGCGGCCGATGCGGTGGACGTAATCCTCGACTTGAAGCGGGAAATCGTACACCATGACGGCGGCGACGCCCGGGATGTCGAGACCGCGAGCCGCGACGTCGGTGGCGACCAAAATGTTGCCTCTGCCGCGACGGAAATTGTCGAGCACCATTTCGCGTTCGTGTTGATCCTTGTCTCCGTGGATCGCTCCCGCGGAGTGGAACCCGGACTGCTTGAGACGGCGGTCGAGGAAATCACATCTACGCTTCGTGCCGGCGAACATGATGCAGGTGTCCGTCTTACCGAGTTCCTTTTTCAGGATGGCGACGCACCGATCAAACTTTTCCTCCTCTTCGAGCACCTCGACAGTCTGCGTGATGGATTTGTTCGCCGTGAGCTTGTCGCCACCGCTGCCAATCTGAATGTGCACCGGCTTGGTGGTGAAGCTGTCGGCAATCTTTTGCACCGCCTTGGGCCACGTGGCGGTGAACATGACCGTCTGTCTCGCCGACGGGCAGAGCTTGAAAATCTTTTTAATTTGAGGCTCAAATCCCATGTCCAACATGCGATCCGCCTCGTCGAGCACGACGTACGCAGCCTTGCTCGCGCTCACTGGCGCCGTGAACCCCGGCGGAGGATCCAAAAAGTCGTTTAACCGACCGGGAGTGGCGACGACGACGTCAGCTCCCGAGCGAAGCGCGCGAAGCTGGTCGCCCTTGGCGGCGCCGCCGTAAAGCACGCACGAGCGAGCGCTGGCGGCGGGGCAAAACTTTTCGCACTCATCATGAATCTGAATCGCGAGCTCTCTCGTCGGCGCCAAGACGATAACGGTCGGCGTCACGGCGCCCGGACGCCATCGTCCATCGACGAGTTGCATCTCTGGCGCCTTTTGTGATCCCGCGCCGTGAATTTTCGCCAGCGCCGGCAACAAAAAGCCGCACGTCTTTCCAGATCCCGTCTTGGCGATCGCCACGACATCCTTACCCTTGAGAAGAATCGGCCACGCCTCAGCCTGAATCGGCGTCGGCGACGCGTATCCCTGCGCCTTGAGCGCCGTTCTCAGCGGTTTCGGAAACGACGCGTCCTCGAATTCCATAAACGGTTCCAAATCCTTCACCTTGTCGCACGCATTCTTAATCGAAATCGAGTGCTCCTTTCTGAAATCCTCCACCGACGGCACCTTTCGCACCGCACCCCCTCCACCTTTTTTCGGCGTTTCCGGGGCATCGATCGAATCGCTCGCGCTCCCACCGCCGCTCTTCTTTTCCTTGTCCTTTTTCTCTCGCTTGGCTTCCTTTCTCGCCTTCTTCTCAGCCTTTCTCGCCGCCTTTCGTTCCGCCTCGCTCCCCGGTTCGGCGTCCGACGACGCCTTGCGCTTCCGATCCTCCTTCGTCGTTCCCATTCTCC
>Ga0181600_10002434_pt1 | contig 14358 bp, 8 predicted proteins | sample 041ome_2_FD_132982 | JGI IMG/M metagenome (GOLD analysis project Ga0181600, IMG submission 132982) | Coastal salt marsh microbial communities from the Groves Creek Marsh, Skidaway Island, Georgia - 041406US metaG (megahit assembly) | ecosystem: Environmental > Aquatic > Marine > Intertidal zone... | reverse complement strand
GTCAGCGGTGAGTGAAGATGCGCTGAGAAGGATTTGGATGGATGCCATCGATAACCAACTGCCAGTGTGCACCGCGCACCCTTCAGCGTTGACCAGAGTTGCGGGGATGCTCGCGTTGACGCGTGTCAATCTCCACGTCGTCAAATGTTTGCGAGACGCACATCCGGATTCGCTACGAACGCTGATCGCAATGCCCCTCAAAGTTTTGGATGGCGATCGCGAAAAAACTGCGGCGGTGTGCGCTGCCGCGAGTCGATCCCTCGGCTTTCTTACGGTGCTTCCGTCAGACGTCGTGGATCTGGAAGCGATGGCGTCTTCGCTTCTGAGAGCGTCGGCGGACAAGTCTAAATCTGTAAAAATCGCCGCCGCGTGGTCAATGGCGAATTTGGCAGCCGTCAACGCCCGAAAGAAAGAAGGAAAAACACTGAGCGAAGCAACTGTCTCGGCGCTCGCTCGCGTGTTCATCGAAGGTGCGCGCCAAGGAGACAAGGTGCGGGCAAACGCCACTCGCGGTATAGGCCATCTTATAGCTTCGGTCGCCTTTACGCCGTCAACGGATTGGCTCGGCGAAGCGGCGCAATCGTTGGCGAGTTGTTTAACCACAGGTAATGCTAAAACGCAGTGGAATGCGTGTCTGGCCATCGCATCACTGTTTGGAAACGACTCGGCGATCAATGCGGGGAGTTCATGGATTGCGTTCATGATTCGCATGCTGCTTCTTTGCGTGAGAGATGCGAGCAACTTCAAAATTCGTATGCACGCCGCAGCGGCTCTCGCCGTCGCGACTTCCCGAAAGTGTCTCTTTTCGACGTATTTCGACTTGTTGAGCATCTTGACGTCGAGCATGGAGACTCTCACGAAGCAGAACACGGTGGGTTTTGGATCGTCGCAGGGCGCAATGGATTTCAAGTACAAGCCTGGATTGATGTGTCAACTCACAGTTACGCTCGCGTGTCTCCTCTCAAACGAAGCTCCGCGAGACGAAGACTCGATCGACGTCTTGAAAAAGAAGAGACGCGTCGTCTTCGGCGCCTTTTCCTGGTTGAGCGATTATTTCGATCGCTCGTCTGACGCGAAAGTTAGAATCGACCCGCGTTTTGTCAAGGGATTTGACGCGGCGTCGCCCGTCATCGCACGTGACGTTTTACTCGGCGCGATTGAAAACGTTGCATCCGCGCTCAACTGTGCGCCGGACGTCAAAGCATTCGAGGGGATTTGTATAGCATAGAGTATTAGCTTCGTTTTAACGTAGCTCTCGTTGTACATAGAAATGATCTAGTGGCTAAAATCATCGACTAAAAATCGTCGCGTGGCCGTCGGTGGAGCCAGCCGCGAGGTACAGAGCGTTTGGATGAAACGCGAGGACGGTCACCGGACCGGTGCGTTGACCCAAAAAGCCTGTCGCATTCTGAATGGTGTAGGTGTTATTTCCGTGCAAGTCCCAGAGCTTGATTGCGCGTTCCGACGACCCGGACGCGATGACGCGCGCACACGAGTGACCTGCGAGGGCGGTGAGTGCAGGAGCTCGGTTTGGCATGGAAGATGGCTTTGAAACTTCCGTCATCAAGAAGGGCTTCGATGCGTTGCGCAAGTCGCAGTACGCAATCTGACCATCCGAGCTTCCGGTGATGAGCAGATTATCAGTGCCTCCCGGCTGCAAGAGAATCGAGACCAACGGTTGTTTGTGCGTTTGTATGGCGCTCAACAATCTTGCTGGAGCGCGCAAGTCGTACGACAAGACGGCGCCGTCGGCAGTGCCAGCCATCAAGAGCGCCCCCTCTGCGGTGAGGCACGTGCCTTGTGATTGTAGACTGAGAGTTTCTCGGCAAACTTCACTCGAGACGTCCCACACACGCAACAGAGGGTTACGCACGGTGCCGGTTGCGTAGAGACAGCCCGTGAGTTGCTGCCAGACGGAGACAGACTTGGTGTTCTCCAACCTGTTGTAATGCGTCGAAGGCTTGACGACGGACATTGGTAGCGAGCTGATATCCGTCTCGACCGAAACGGATGACAACGGCAACGAGTTCCAAGCCGTCACCAGACTCGTGTTCTCGGCGTTGTAGTTGCGCCAAATTTTCACTGAACCATCAATCGAACCCGTCAGCAGTAATGCGTCGTCTGTTTCATTCACAAGCGACATGTAATTGACGCTCTTCATTCCGGTGTTTAGCGTCGTAATCGTGGCGGACGTCGTCTGATCCCAAACATGGACGTGACCTCTGCTATCGCCGGCGAAGGAATGATTCTCGAATGGGTGCATGATGACAGACGTAGGAATCACTGAAGAACCGACGTCAATGTTGGACATGTACTCGGTGATCCTCAAGTGCTGCTCGTCAATGCCGTGCGTCGTGGCGGCACGTTCATACATACGCCTCAGACGCTCTGATCGTCGGTTCAAATCGGGCGCACGAAGCCATGGAGAAGAATCAACTTCATCCTCGTCATCAAAGCACCCATCGTCCTCTTCTTGCGTTGGTTCAAGTAACGCTGTGGAGAAGTGCGTACAGCTGCGCTTGAAAATCATACTGTTAGGTAGTGCCGAACCCGTCGGCCGATCGAACAGCGTAACGTCAGACGCACCACGAGGTGATACCATGTCTACAGAATCTATTGAAGCCTGCGATCCGTGTCGAGGTAACGCGCCAGGGCTCTCGTAACCGTGATCTTGCTCGCTGACGAGAGTACTCGTCGTGCGTCGCAACGGAGAACCATGCGGAGACGTACCAAAAAGATCACCTCTGGATCCGCTTCGTGGAATTTGCAGAGCAGGAAGTAACGAGCTTGGTTGACCATGCGGCGATATTCCAGTCTGGAACTTAGAAGTGCGACTCGTCTGACGACGTGGGGCTCGCAAACTTGAACTTGTCGCGGGTCTTGTTTTCGATGGGCTTCCTGGTCCATCTCGAGTTCCGCTGAGAGTAGATGGAGTCGCCGTTGTCGTCGGAGGTTTCTTCGTAGGCGATCCCAGCAAACGTGAGCCTATATTTGCAAGGCGCTGATGCCAGGAATCGGTACGTTTAAGCGAACCAGATGGGCTCTCACCATCTCGAGAAGCCGACCGATCGTGCGTAATATCAAAGCTCGCAAACGACGGTCGACGGCGTCTTTGAGGCTTCTCCACTTCGGCAAAGCTGCCGCTACCCTCAACCATTTGCATGATTGGGTGGCTCGACTCCAACCCGCAACTGTCCAACGCGGATTTACCTGCAGCTGCGACACCGGGGTTGACATCGAGGGCGAGGTCGAGCAGCGCTTGCAAAATGAGCGTGTACATGTTGCCGTTTGGTCCCTCTCGTCCCCCATCCGCCCCGACGCCTTGGCCATCGGGAGAGTTTCCCACGTGGGGATATGTCGGTGGTAAGGGTAAAGAACCAGATTCGTTAGAGTCCATCGACCCTGGGTGCGACCTATCGATCGATCGAGCCTCACTTGATCGCGCAACGTCTTCAACGCTCATATGAGAAGAGCGATCTCCGTCTTCATCAACAGTCATCATGCCAGTCATGCTTCCCATCGAGGTACCGTGGGAGAATCGTCGACGACTCGTGATAATCTCGCTGCGCTTGGCGTCTACAACGCGCTTCGCCGTGACTGCATCGTAATCCCGTTTCCACACCGCAGCAGCTTCGCACATGAAGACGTGATGTGATCGCGCAATGCGAGCAAGCGCCACCGCCGTCTCTATGCGAACCACCGGGCTCGCATCCTCCATCGTCGAGAGTATGTAACGCGCTATGTCACGCTCCATGATAGGCACTGCGCCGGCGGACACGTTCAATTCGGTCCGTTCCATGACGTGCGCTAGCGACGCATCCGAGCCCTCCGATGGTAGTACGCTTTGCGAAGACATCGCGTGCATGAGCTCTTGCGATGGTTGCCTCTGCTCCGACTCTGATTGGTTGCAAATATAAATGAGCGAGCCGAGAGCATAAACAGCCGCCGCGCGAGCGTCCGGGGACGAATGTTTCAGTAAAGCGGCTAAAGTCACGTGTGCTTTCTCTTGACAAGCCGCCTTTTGTCCGTCCAAGTTTCCTTCCCAGAGTTTAGCGAGGCAAAGACACAACCATCTCAGGAAAAAGGGAGAACCTTGCTCGGGGGTTGCAGCGCTGGGGATGTTTGATAGACAAATACCCATGAGACCACTCGCCATACAAACTGTTTGACCCTTCTCGTGTCCGTTTGCGATGACGGCGAGGATGAAGGCTGCCATGGCTCGCTCTTCGACTGGCACGTTGGAGCTGTTCAGAAAACGTATGAAGTACGCATGTCCGTCATCCTTGACGAGATCCGCTTGGCAAGACTGATCGAGCGCCAGAATCTTTGTCCAGATGAAAACCAAAATTTGGCGCAATTCTGGCGCCGTCGTTTGCAGCAATTTCAGTACATACGGGAAGATGCCCACCGATAAAGTTAGCTCAACCGCCCACAGACCCAGATCCAAAAATCGCCCGAGTAGAATCAGCGCGCGAAGTCGATGAGATTGCGAGAGTAGTACTTGCAGCACAATCGGCAATTGCTCCGGCGGAGCGTCGTGTTCGCTGCCGTACTCAAGCCAAACCTCGAACGCGGTGAGCTGATCAGTGAAAAATGGTGAAGGCACAAACTCGACGTCAGGCTTGCCCGCGAGCAAATTCGGCATTTGTAAGAGACACTGCTCGACAGCCATATCCCACGACGCCCACATCGGGTGCTGATGCGTCGGCGGTAGTCGAGGAGACGATACTGGGGTGCAGTTGTTCGCGCGCATGACTCTCTCGGCGAGCAAGAAGTTTCTAAAAAGAGATGCGACGAGCAAATCTTGTCTGAAAAGCTTTTGGAAGAGCTTCCGAGGGAGAACGTTCCACGCGATGGTGTCCGTGATGGCGGTGAAGATCCAATTGAGCTCCCCGAGCGGGGTCTTGCGATTATTCTGCATACCGGGAATGTTGTCGATGATGTCGATCGAGATGCCCTGGTGTCTCAAGGGAGAGTTGGTGATGAACCAATGCAGAGCCATCTTGACTGGCGTTGTGAGACACGAGCTAAAAACGTCCGCAGGCAAGTTTGGAGACTGCGGTAATTGTTCGTTCGCAGCGCACGCTGCGAGTAAAATACACTCACTCGCAGCGTTCTTCGATGTGCTAGGTCCAAATCCAGAATCCATCGCGGATTCGCCGCCACGCTGTCCGAGTTCGGCGAACGCGCGTGAACCACCCGCTTGTCTCATTTCCAAATCACCCGTTTGAGGCAAGGCTGCGTTCGGCGTACTTGGCTTCAAAAACGAGTGCACAATCATTCCAGCGTTTGAACAGTCAAAAACGTAAATCGCGGGCGTCCCCGTCCAAGATCTCAAATCTGCGATGGACAACGGAATGTATTGGGTGTACGATTTGTTGAAAACCCAAATCTCACCATTTGCAGTCGGGCGCGGCACCCCGTGACCATTGTAATGAAGCAAAACGCGCTCACCCTTGGCGTTTCTTCTGCAAGAAATGCACAACTTCTTCATGTCTTCCGTTGTCGGGTCGAGTTGAAGTTTATACTTGGCGCGCGGTTGCCATCGCTCGTACTGCGCCTGCAACGCTTTTCCAATCGCATCCAGTTCCTTTTGCGGCTGCATGCTCATCGGATTGATCCAACACTGCATGCGCGCACACGGTGAAATCTTCATCGCATCTGGCGGATCAACGCCAATGTTCAGACAGAGTACCAAAGCCACGCTCACCGTCTTCATCCGGTCCTTTGTCCTCCAAGAACTTGTCGACTCACCTATACCTCCTTCATCCTCATCCTCGTACAGCGTCACCGCGTGATGCCTTTCATCGCACAGAAACATTGGATACGACACATTCAACCCACTCCTTCCCTCATTACCACCACTCTCGCTCTCATCGTCTCCATACGTCTCGTCGTCCTCGTCCTCGTCGTACCACGCCGCGAAACTCGATCGCGATTCGCTCTCCCTCGCGCTCGTCGACGGCGTCCTCTCGCTCGGGGACTCGCGTCGAGTCCAACCGGCGTCACCGCTTCCTATCATTCTCCCGACATCCAAGATGGACGGCGAACCGCGTCGCTGCGCCGTCGTCAACCCTCCGGACGAAGGCGACGCCCTCCCTCGGTCCTCCCTCGTCGGCGGCGTTTGCGTCAGCATTCCCAAAGAAGACTCACCTTCGCTGAGCGACGCCGACGTCGGTTGTGGCAGTGGCGGTGCGTCCACCATCTCGACGCGCATCGGCGTCGTCTCCGTCGGTCCCACGGAAGTCGTCGTCGTCGTCGGTCGTCCCGGCTCCAGCGTCATCAGTGACGCACCCAAGCCCGTCTCTTCGAACGCCAACCCGCGCTCGCGCATCGCCGCACCGTCCTCTACGACGTCCCTCGCGTTACCGTCATCGTCGTCGTTCCGATGCGCCATCGGCCTCGCGCTCGCCCTCGCGCTCGCCCGCCCGCGCGCGTCGGTGTTTGTCGCGCTGAGTGAGCTTTTTGTCGTTGAAAATTTCGTCACTCGCCGACGCCGACGAATACCCACGATGCGAGACGACGCCGATGAACGAACGCGCGCGATGCACCCGCTCGCAATCGTGACCGCGTGTGATCACCACGCGCGCGCGATGCGGGCGACGATCGACGACGACGAGGTTGTTGTTGATGGTTCGAGGACGGCTGCGCAACGACCACGGCTACGACCCATCGCGATCGGTGCGCTTTACGGCGCGCGAACGCCCGCGTCGACGTCGTGCGAAACTTGCGTGGAGTCTCCGATGAACGACAACGGGACCGGCTTCGATTTCGAGGCGTTGAAACGGCGCGGAGAGCTGGCGTCGAGGACGGCGAGGGAGGGCGCGGGCGTCGTCGGTTGGTATCGCGTGGCGCTTTCGTCGGAAGACGCGACACCTTCGTCGTCGTCGTCGTCGAATGGGCGGGGATTCGATGACGCAGCGGCACACGAGGCGTTCGTGAGAGAGATGATGGGTGATGCGGCATCGGCATCGGCGGCGGCGTTCGTGGTGGTGAACGCGGACGCGAACGCGACGGCGGACGACGGCGACGCTTCGTTGGAGGTTCGGTGGTACGAGTGGAATGCTGATGTCGGCGGGTTTGAAAGAAAGGATTTCGTCGTCGATGCGCACGATGCCGAACGCATCGCCATCGAAGAAGTGGCAAACATCGTCCCGGAAGACGTGGACTCGCACTCGGCGAGGTATGGGAGAGGGTTGGAGTCGGCTGAGGCTGCCGCGAGGGCGCTGAGAGATGCGTTGGGCGCTTCGGCGGCGTACGTGGGCGCGGTGCGTCGAGGCGAGACCGTCGCGGATAGATCTGTGTTGAGGGAAATAGAGGGTACGCTAGCGTTGCTCGAGTCTGGGGCGAGCGAGGAAGCGCGTGGGAGGATTGCGGATGAGCGTGCGGACACGTTGATTTTGAACTATCTCGCATCCGCGACCAAGACGACGAGCGCGCTCGACGCGCTCGCGGAAAAGGCGCACGCGTCAAACGAGGCGACGAGACTCGGTGCAGGATCGGCGAGACGCGGTGCACCGCCAGTGAGCGATGACATGCAGTTTTAGATTGTAATGTACGTACCGGTGCTGCGATGTTGAAATGAAATTTACAAACGAGGCTAGCTCAATACTGACGCGTACGGTAGAAAACTTTGCCGTGCTTGTGCTCGGCATTCTTCTCCGGAAGCGCCCAGTAACACTTGAGCCACGGCTTATTACCCGCGCCGAAACCGGTGAACGTACCGTGACTGTCCACCATGGAGTCGGTGCAGAGTTGCACCTTCAGCATGGCGTCGACGACGTCTCCGCCAAAGTGCGCCAAGTGCTTGAACATCTTCTTGTGAAATCTCTTTGAGACCAAAGCCATGGACAATCCTCCTTGAGTGTTCTTCCCGTTGAATGGATAGATGGCAATCTTATCTCCGTGGACGTCGGTGAAAGAACCGACCGCCTTTTCAAAGTAACCATCCTTGGGGTTGTCAGTAAAGATGATGTCGTAATCCTCTGGTGCCTCTTCGACGAGATTTTGCATGTCGATGAATGGCAAACCGAGAACAGAAGGATCCCAAGCATCGGATTCGAGCATCCACGCGTGTTCATCACCCGCATCGTGCGCGAGCTGGTACTGGAAAAGGTGACCAAAGAGGCAACCGACGTGGCCGTACAAGTTTCTCTCCCGGGCAAATTTGTCGTTGAAGTGTCCGTGACTGTCTCTGCTCGTGTAAAAGGACAACCAAGGCAACGCCGAAAGCTTGGTCGACGGCGGCTTTTCCTTCATGATGCTCTTCAACGCGTACTGCGCCGTGTCTTCGTGTTTCGGCCAATCGTTAACGTTGACACCAGGGGTCAATCGCACGTACTTCTTCACGGCGGCGGTGCCGTGGTATCGCACGAGTTGTTTAATCAAGTGCTCGACGCGGTCCGAATCCGTCATCCCAATGACTGGATCGGGCGTCTGCGTCTTAACGTCACCCAAGGTCATAATGTACACCGGCGTAGAGAGTTCCAAAGCCTTCTTACCGAGTTCGGCGGAAGAGTCTTCCGCGTCTTCCGATTTTTTATGATTATGATGCTTCTTATCAGAACTCCCCAAACCCGCAGAGTCGCGTTCCTTCTTCAACGCCGCCAGAAGTCTCTTATTAAGCCGATCCATGACCCAATTCGCTCGCACGACACCACCAACCACCTCACCGTGCTCATCGTACGCAAAGTTTTCCATTCTGTTGAGTTCGCGCCCCGCCGCATCCGCCGCTCGAGCCGAAACCGAGTATTCCCTCGGGTTCTTCGTCACCGATTGAATCGACGTCGTCCACGCCTCAGACTCTTCGACAGCAGTAGAAGATGAATCACCACCGTCGTTCCGTCCTCTTCGTCGTCCGAAAAAACCTCCCTTCGTCTTCTTTTTCGCGTCCTTCTTCTTTGCCTCTTCCTCCTCCTTAACCTTCGCGCGTTCCGCGCGTCTCGCGTCCCGTCGTTGTCTCGCGCGCTCCGCCGCGCTGTTTGGGTGCCTCACCGCACCACCGGCTTCACCAAGCGCCGCGTACGCGCTCGCGGACGTCATTCCGTCGTTCCGCGTCGCGCCGGCTTCACCGAGCGCCGCGTACATCAAATGGGTGTTCGCACCGGTGGGATCATTCGTCGTCGTCGTATTCGTCAACGCCGCGCCGGCGAGAAGCACCACCGCCGACGCCGTCGCCGCGGTGGTGATGGCGCGGCGGATCCGCGCGTCTCTTTCGCTCTCCCGACGCATCTGTACCTCGCCGTTCCGTCGATCCGTCGTTCCGTCGCGTTGTGATGATATGATAGTCCACGACGGATGGTGTTACGCGGACGCGGCTTTGAAAAAACGTTAGAAATTACCCAAATGTCCGAATATACATACTTTGTATTATGTATACAGATGTAACGTTGGTTTTATAGTTCGATTTTGGTAAATGGTAGGTTTAAAATGGCAATAGTATGTGTTCCGTCGTGCACGACGGTTCGTATGCATTCGTTTCAGTCGTGGCGGCTCGATCGGACTCGGCGTTTATCGTTCGGGTCGTTCCCAGACCCTTCGTCGCGGCCTCGGCGCTCGGGTATCGTCCGTCTTGTCGTCTGTCTTGTCGTCTGTGTCGTCGTCTGTGTCGTCGTCGTCTGTGTCGTCGTCGTCGTGTGTATCGTCGTCGTCGCGTGCATCGTCATCAAACCGTTCTCTCCAACACTGCTGTGGACGCCCATCGCCGCAGCTTCCGCATTCGCGTTGATCTCTCGCGCAACACGGACACACCATCGCGTCTACGTCTATCCACGACAAACACGCGCGACACCTGGTGAGCCTCGGAAGCCGCCCGCCCGAGAAGACGCGCGTGACGACGCTAATCGCTAGCAGCGTCGCGAACGCGTCCAAAACCGCCGCGAAAAACCTCCCCACCGCGAACGGCGTCCCGCACACGTCGATTTGGACGCTCTCGAGCGTCTCTTCCTCCGCCCCGACGGCGCGAAGCGCCAACTGCACCGTCGGAGCGACAAAGGCGTCGACGGATGCGTCGAGAACATTCGAGAGCGTCGTAGCGGCGAGCACGCCCAGTGCGATCGGCCCGGCCCTCCTCGACGCGTCGGCGAAGAACCCCGCGAGCTCCCGCGCCGAATTTCCGACGAGGACTTTTTCCAGTCTTCTTCGTCCCGTCCGCGGTTCTCCCATCAACAGCGCGTCGTCGATCGACATCCCGTACGCGTGAGTGCCGCGAATGGACGAAATTCGCGACGTCATTCATATGCGCGATGCGCCACGCCCCGACGTTCTCGAGACCGTCGAGTGCGTACACGAGCGCGCGCGTTGAAAGAAAGAAAATCCATCGCATAGTTTCGTCCGCGATCGCACGTCGAACCCGCGGGCTCGACGTGACGGCGAGAGCGCTGACGCGTCGCGCAACCTTTGTGTTGCTGACGTCTCTCGCGGCATCGACGCACGCGTCGACGCACGGCGCGCGCGGTGCGTCGTGGATCGCCGCGATGGGGTCCGATTCAGCGTATCCCGGGACCGCGACGTCGCGCATGCTCGAAGGGCGGGCGCGCGCGGCGTCGCTGAGCGAAGACGAGCTCTCGGGGGATTGGGAATCCGTTCGCGGGAAACTCCTCTGGGCGGCCGGACTAAAGGATCTCCGCGATGTCCCGCCGGGACGGGGGAACACGGCGCACTGCTTTAACGACTTTAACCACGTGGATGCGACGACGATGCGGATGGAGGATGCGGATAACGAGAACGGTGGGAGAGTCGCGGGGATGGCGTACGCGAATCCTCTAGGCGCGGGTATTCGAGTCGCCCGAGACGAATCGATGGGCGAAGGCGGATCGTGGTGCACGTGCATTCTCGGATCGAACGCCGAACCGCCTAAAGACGTGGCGCACGTGCAGTTTCAATCGCGCGTGGCGTGGAAGTTGGTGTGGGTTCCCGGACCTGAGCGGGATTTCAAGCGCTTCGTGCTCGTGGACGACGAAGGCGAGTTTTTAGCGACGGGGCGTCCGAGTGGGAACGTTCCGGCGGTTTACGAGCGGGAGCGCAACTACGAAACCGTCCGCGGTGGAAGGTACGCGCGCGTCGCCGATTCTTACGCGTGAGTCGACGTGATATCCACTCTTGTAATTATTCACTTGTAACGACCGACTTGGTAACAACCGACGCTCGAGTCACAATGCGACACCGCGCGTCGTCGTCGCCATGTCGCAAGCGCGCGTCGCCGTGTCGTCGGTGGTATCGACGTCTTCACCGTCTTCTTCTTCGTCGTCTCGAAGACGAATACCTCGCGCGCCGCGAGCGCTCCCCGCGGATCGGTGCGTGGAGGTTGGTCAAACGCTCGGTCCGAGTCCAAACACCGGTCGGTCCTACGCCCTTATTGAACGTCTCGGCGCCGGTTCGAGCGCGGAAACATTTCGCGCGTCACCCATCAAAGCGTCAACGGCGGACGTGAACGGTGACGAGGCGGTGAAGACGCCCACGGATGCGACGGGCGACGTGGCGGTGAAGACGCTGACGCTGCGTGGGAGACGCGCCGACGGTTCGAGAGGTTTCAAAGCTGTCGAACTCTTCGAGCGTGAATGCGGCGTGCTGCAGGCGTTAAATCATCCGTCTATTCCGTCGTACGTCGATCACTTTGAGATTGACGCCGAGGACGACGTGCGGTACGTGCTCGTGCAAAGGTTGGCTCGCGGGCGGAATTTGGAGCAGAGGTTGGAGACGGATAAATGGCGGCCTACGGAGGCGCAAGTCATCGACGTATTGACATCTCTGCTGGAAACGTTGGCGTATGTGTCGAGTCTTCGACCGCCGGTGATTCACAGAGACGTAAAGCCGGCAAACGTGGTGATGGATCCAGATACCGGCGCGGTTTCGCTCGTGGATTTCGGCGCAACGGCGGCGGCGGCAATGGATTCCGACGGCGGCGGTAATTTCGGGAGCACCATCGTCGGCACTTTGGGATTCATGGCACCAGAGCAACTCATCGGTGGAACGTCTCCAAAGACGGATCAATACGGCGTCGGTGCGACGGTTCTTTACCTGCTGAGCGGTCGCCCGCCGAGTGGGTTCAAGACGGAGCGTTTGAAGATTAACTTTGACGACGTGTACATTGAAGACGCGCGTTTGCGCGCCGTGCTCAAGCGTTTACTCGAACCCAGTCCGGAGGATCGGTTTGACAACCCGCGGGATGCGATAGAGGCGCTCACGACGAGCGAAACGAACCGAGGAGGGGCGATGATTAGCGGGAGAAATTTTAGAAGAACGGCATCCACATCTTCGTACGAGATGGAGCAAATGGCGATGCGAGAACGCGCGATGGCGCAGCAGCAACAACAACTACAGCCGGTGGCGCCAACAGGGGCGAAAAAGCCGAAAAACATGACAACGACGGTGACGCACGGGGAAAAGTCCATCACGATTGCGATTCCAGCATCTGGCGCGAACGGAGACGTTCTCTACAAGGCATTTTTTGGTATCACCTGGACGGGCATCACCGCGCTCTGGACGGCAGGCGTCTTGGCCAGCGGCGCGTGGCTCATGGCGGCGTTTTCACTTCCGTTTTGGAAAGTCGGCGCCGATCTTACCGGAGAAGTCGTTCGCAATTTCGTCGCCGAAGGTAGCGTCTTCATCGACGAGAAAAATTTCCGCGTTGCTTCAGAGGGCGGTGGCATGAAATTTCTAGAAAAAGTGGGCGAGACGAGCGACATTGAGGCGGCGTACGTTCGCCCGGACGGATTGATGTATCTTAAACTAGAAGACGACTCCATCGTACCAATCTTAGCCGCCCTCAGTAGAAGAGAGGCGGAATACATTGCGAGCGAAATCAACGCGCTCGTGGGCGATCAAAGCGAGGAATGAGCATCTTTTATAAAAGCGCGCAGTAATTCAATTCAATTCATTTCAATTTAATCAGACTCGCTACTCGAGCAGATATCGTCCCATTTGCTATAATCTATCCCACCTCGGGCTCGCGCGCCAGCTCCCGCGCGTACCCACGGCGGATCGCACCCTTTGTTTGTCCATTCGTAATGAGCGCCGCAACCGCCCGTAGGCTCGATTTCGACGTTGGCATCTCTTCCGTGATGCATTGTCAATTCCTCACCAACATCAACGTCCGCGAGCGTGACGAAGAATCCGATACCGTGCGCCGTGCTTCTCGCCACGTTCGGTTCGTCCGAGTGCCTGATCACCGCGAGCGTCGTCGTGTCGTCGAAAGCGCCGACGCGCGGAACGATTTGGTACTTTTCTGAAAACGAAAACCGCCGCCGCGTCCTCTCGAGCGCATCTTCACCCGGCGCACCGAGCGAAGCGAACGCCCGACTCACCTTACCGTGCACACCCTCCGCGTAAGGTGGGTCCGGATTGAAAATCTCCTCCCCGCGTTGGAGCGAGAGATTGAAAACCGTTCCCTTTGGAGCGCGCTCGAGCGCGATTGCGCCGAAACTGCCGTCATCCGTACGTCTCAATCCAATCGCCGCCGCGTCTCTCATCCACGTGAACAGCTCAGCCGCGCGCGAATCCTCATCCGGGGACACGACATTTTGCGCGTACGTCTCACCATTATCGACGATGACGAGTTCTTCGCCTCGCGGGATCGCTCGCGTCGTCTGGTATCCGTTTTGGCGCGTCCATCGCACATTTCCTTCCTCGCCCCTCGAACAATACTGCGCGCACCCGTGCGTCAACCATCCCGTCCGAGACGTCGGCACGGTAACCTCCTCTCCGTTCTCCGACATCCAAAACCTCCTTCCGCACTCCTCGACGACGCATCTCTTCGCACCGCCGTCGATTAACCACTTTGCGCGAACGCGCGCTACGCCGGCGCCCGATTGTGAAAACTCTTCTCGAGACCACCGAAACACGCGCGCGTTCGCGGGAATGTCCTTCTTCGCCCGCACGCGCACCGTTTGAAACGACGCACCACCGGCACCAGCCTCGGCATCGCGCGTTGCGTCCGTCGCCTGAAGCTCGTACGCATCGCTCTCCACGCACCGCTTCGCGAGCAGTTCGAGTTCCTGTTTCACCACCCGTCTCGGCGTCGCCACCGCGCGCCAGTGCGCCGCGACAGCGTCTTCACCCGTCATCGGGATCACGTGCGACGCGCACGCGCGTCTTCAACGCTCTCAAGCGGGCGGACGGGCGCGCGGGCGTCGTCGTGTGTGGAATGGTTTCGCTTTCCAGTGAGTGTTGTCACTTTACGACGCGCGGTTACATCGCCGACGACACGACGACTCGAGCGCGCGCACACGCGCGCATAATCCACTTTGTCTTCGTCTTCGTCGTCATGCCGCGCGGGTCGACAAAGAAACACTCGAAACAAGCGGGCACGCTCGGAAGCGAAGCCTTGACGCACTCTGAGCGAAAAGCGCTCGGATACGG
>Ga0181600_10002433_pt1 | contig 14359 bp, 11 predicted proteins | sample 041ome_2_FD_132982 | JGI IMG/M metagenome (GOLD analysis project Ga0181600, IMG submission 132982) | Coastal salt marsh microbial communities from the Groves Creek Marsh, Skidaway Island, Georgia - 041406US metaG (megahit assembly) | ecosystem: Environmental > Aquatic > Marine > Intertidal zone... | reverse complement strand
GATACGATTGCGGATAATGCGTCCTCGGGCTTCTATGTCTTGGGATCGCGCCCCGTGAAGCTAGATGGGTTTGACCATCTGAATTGCGGCATGGTCCTCGAGCATCGCGGCGAGACCGTATCAAATGGAATGGGCGCTGCATGTTTAGGAAACCCATTGACTGCCTGCCTGTGGCTCGCCCGTAAAATGGTTGAGGTGGGGCGTCCGCTGAGAGCCGGCGACCTGATTATGTCAGGCGCCTTGGGGCCAATGGTTCACGTCCAGGCAAATGAGAGCTATGAGCTGCGGATTGAGGGTCTGGGCTCGGTACGAGTGGCATTTACATCACAAGATTAAGAGAGTGTGCGAACATCAAACGTGATGTGCCCTTGATCAAAATCCAGGCGACTTCAGCTCTTTAGCGATTAAGCAAACAGCTTCTGGGCGGCCTTCTCACATCCTTGCGACAATGCGGCAAGTTTGGCGAAGGCGACATCGGGATCAATGCTGGTTGTGCCCACATGAACCGAAAAGCCACAATCAACGCCCGCCAATAAGCGCTCTGGGTCGACGACCTCGGCCCAATGCATAAGCCGTTGTGCCACAAGATCGGGGTGCTCAATATAATTAGACTGGGGTTCAATCACGCCAGGGCAAATAAATTTATGCTCAGGCACGCCGAGTTCCTTCAACGCCATCCATTCATGCGCGTGGCGTGGATTGGCCCCCTCGACTAAAACGGTTTGCGGTTTTGCCGTCCAAACAATGTCGATAATGTCGCCAATGGGAACATCATGGTGATGCGGGCCAGGATAATTTCCCCAGCACAAATGCATGCGCAATTGCTCCGCCGGTATGTTGCGAACCGCATGATTGAGCGCGTCGATATTGACTTGAATGGTTTTCCGGAACGTATCCAAATCTTGATCGGCATAGGCGGAATGGCGCCCCATTGCGAGGTCGGGGCAATCGAGCTGAACAATCGCGCCGGCATTGGCGATCGCCTCATATTCATGGCGCATGGCCTCGGCGATGGCGAATACATATTCCTCTCGGCTTGGATAGAATTGGTTGCCGAAAAACAGGGAAATGACCCCAGGCGAAGCGGCGCTTGAGAAAATCTGGGCGTGATTATTGGCTTTGGCCTCGCGCGTCAGAGCGACCATGTCATCGATCGCTGCCTGTGCGTCAATGACGGTGATCTCCGATTGGCAGGCCGGGGCGCTTCGTTTGCGCCGACCCGGATTGCCCGCCACCATCTCGGCGCTGCGCGGAAAGTCCGTTAAATCTTCAAAAAAATAATCTTGAACGCTGTCGCCGGTGAAGCCTGACAGACGGTCTTTCACATAGGTCGCGTAGGAGGGTTTAGACATTTCCCCATCATTAATGATGGTTACACCGGCATCCACTTGGCGCTTGACGATTTGCGCGATGGCCGAATTAATTTCGGCATCGAGCGCATCTTGATCAACGGGAATACCATCGGCAACGGCATACATCAGGCGAACGAGCGCGTCCGGTCTGGGCAGGCTGCCAGTGTGGGTGCTGGGGATGGTGCGGGATGAAGACATGATTACTCTCTCTTTTCGTAAGCGGTGTGATTACACCATATCGACATAAATGTCTCGGGTCACCAAGAAGGGGAGCTGGCTGTTGGGCTGAGGATCAGGCAACGGCGCTGCTTCGATGATCGGAAATAAAATCAAAAATCGCATCATTAACCTTATGCGGTATCGTCATATTCGTAAAATGGCCATGACCTTGTATGTCGAGGCGGATCGCCGGCTGGTCAGACATGGATCGATGCTTGTCGATCAGGTGATCGGCGTAATGGCGCAGGAGCCGCGGTTCTTGGTCGCCCGTAATGGCTAATAAGGGCCCGACATAGGAACTTTTCTGCACACCAGATCTTTCAAACGGCTCAGCCTTGCGCGTTAGCGCAGCCTTGCGTGATGAAGATGATAATAGATCGCTCCCGCGATAGCGCTCGACCATCTCGTGCAAATGCTGACGAGGACCGTCTTCAGCGCAGTGCATTAAAGGGTGGTGCAACCATCGATCACGAAACGCGTCCATCTCCCCCGCTTGGATGAGCGCTCGATAGGCGTCAATCGGAATGAGCGGGTTGGTGACGTCGGTCAGTTGATCTTCTGCAGCAGGCGCACTTTGCAAAATAAGATGGCTGATGTGCGACGCATGGTGGTGTGCGTAAACTTGAGCGATCCGCGCCCCTTGCGACATTCCGATCAGGGCCAAGCGGTCCAACTTCAAATGATCAATAATGGTGGAGATGTCGTGAAGGTCTGGGATTAAGCCGCAGTCACCGTCCGGGCGCGTTCCGTGGCCGCGCCGATCATAGCTGATCAGCATGATGTTACGGTCGGCCAGGGGCGATTGATATCGCCACATGGTATGGTCCATCGTCCAACCATGCAGGCAAAGAAGGGGAATGCCTTCCCCTTCTATATACAGATCGATATCATTGACCCGTTGGTGGCGCATGAAAATCTAGCGCGTCAGATTATTGCTTGTGTGATCCCCACCCAACCAGCGTTTTAAATCAATATGAGCTGTCTCACGGCGTTGCGCGTTTAATTCATCTGCGTTTGGCGCATCCAGCGTGAATTCGACAATCATGCCATTCGGGTCGGTGATATACAGGGAGCGACAATATCCGTGCTCCAGCACAAAGGTGTCGGGCTCTGTGTAGCCTGCCTCGGTGATGCGGTGCTGAATTTGGTTTTGCGTTTCTTCGTCCACATTCAAAGCGATATGTCGGAAGGGCGAGGGCGGAAGGTCGGGGCCAAACAGGGCTTGATCTTCGTCACTGGCAAACTGGAAGAAGGCAAGGGCGCTGCCATCACCGAGGCCGAAAAAACAATGCGCATAGGTTCGCACGGCGCCAAATAATTCATCCGCTTCGCACCAAGTGGCCAAGAGGGGAAGCCCAATGACTTCTTCATAAAATTTTCGAGTGGCCTCCAAATCCTTGGTGACATAGGCGGTGTGGTGGAGCCGTGAAGGTAGTTTTGTGTTGGACATGGGTCTTCTCCTTACTTCAGGTTATGGCACGATCTTTTCGGTCGTGCGGATCATTTGGCCTCAATTCATAGAGCATCATCGAGGGCGTGAATAAGATAGGGCCATCGCTTCAGTGCCATCTCCACGTCACGCGCCGTTTCGCGCAGGAGGTCGAGGCGATTTGCAATCATCTCGTCGCGGCTTGTCCGCGATGTTGTTGTTGAGCAATTAATGGCGGCAATCACCCGTCTTTCGCTGTCAAAAATCGGAACGGCGATGGAGATGATGCCATAATCCAATTCGTCTTGCGCTGTGTCATATCCCAATCTGCGAATTGTTTCTAAGCGCGATACCACCTCTTTCGATGCGGTCATGGTATGTTCGGTGAGCTTTTTAAGCTCAGTCGTCGCAAAATAATTATGAATGACGCGGTCAGACTTGAAGGCCAAAATTGCGCGGCCAAGCGATGTCGCATATGCCGGAAATCGGGTTCCGACATTGGCCCCAATTCGAATGCGACGATTGGTTGAGACATGAACCAGGTATAAAATATCGCTGCCTGAGAGCACGACCAAGGAGGCGCTGTCGCCGGTTTCGTCGCGCAGTCTTTGGAGAAAGGGGCTGACGGCTTCTTCAAAATTCATCGAGTCGGAAAAGGCCGAGCCAAACTCAATCACTTTGGGTTTCAGTAAAAATCGCCGATCGTGATGCGCAACATAACCAAGTTTAACCAGCGTGTTGAGGCAACGACGCGCGACGGCGGCAGATAGGTTGGTTTTTTCAGCAACTTCGCTCAAGGTCATGGCGGGGTGATCTTGGTCGAAGGCGCGCAAAACAGAGAGCCCGCGTTCGAGCGTGTAGAGAAACTCGCTATCGCGCGGTTCATTGCTTGAGATGGGTTCCGAAACGATGCTCGTGGTTTCCACTATTCCCCCGCTTTCAAACTTTCGGCTTGAGTGTTGAGCAAGTTATTATCGGCGCCGAGAACAGGCGGAGCCGTCACCTCGGTGTTGCGTTCACCATCATAGCTGACGGGAAAGCGAATGGTTTTAAAAACACCACCATGTGGATGAGGCGCTTCGACCTGCAAGCCTAAATGTTTGACTTGGTCGGTTTCCAAAACTTCTTGCGAGTCATACATTGGCGAGTTCGGCACTTCAGCGGCGGTCAAAACGGCCGACCAGTGATCACGATCTTGCATCAAGAAGAGCGGCTTCAGATAGTCGCGCACCGCATCGTAATTGTCGATCCGCGCCATCCGGTCATTAAAGCGCGGGTCGTCTAGCATCTCCGGATGACCGACGCATTGCGCTAAATTCTCCCAAAACTTAGGAGGAGAGGACATATGGAGCGCCAGCCATTTTCCATCGCGGCACTCAAAGACATAGGATTGGGAGACATTGGGTCGACTGTACGCGTGCATCACCTGATCATCTGACAAAAGATGCGTAAAGTCGTCGAGATTAAAATGGCACATGGCTTCGAGCATCGAAACTTCGAGCAAGCGGCCTTTTCCGGTTGCTTGCCGCTCGAACAGTGCCCCCAGCGCCCCCATTGCCGTATAATAGCCCGTGACCGCATCCGCAAGCGCGGGGCCGACCACGCGAGGATTATCAGGGTTGACGAGGAGCCGCAAAAATCCGCTGGCGGCCTGAGCGACCGTATCAAATGCGGGACGATCGCGGTCGGGACCATCGGAGCCAAAACCTGATATTGAGCAATAGATAAGTTTGGGGTTCATTGCTTGCAGGCGTTGTGCGCCCACATTCAAACGCTCTGCGACACCAGGCCGGAAATTCTCAATGAAAATATCGGCATTGCTGACCAGGGCGTCAAACTTCTCAAGATCCTCAGGAATTTTTGTGTTGAGGGTGACGCTCTTTTTATTCCGATTATAGGTTTGAAAATGCGGGCTATACAGCTCGCCACGAAAAGCCCGAAACGGGTCGCCGCCATCAGGGTTCTCAACCTTAATCACCTCGGCGCCCATATCCGCCAAGAGCATGCCCGCGGCGGGGCCTGTGATGAAGGTTCCCATATCAATTACGCGAATGCCAGAAAGCACTTTCACCATTGTCACGTCCTTTTCAACTCTTTATCTGTCTTAAGGCTTTCGATTATCGAAAACAATAGCCAATTTGCGAAATTTTTTGACAATTAATGATCCGCTCATTAGGGTGCGCCCAGGCGCTAATTGAGCGCCGTCAATAGGAGATACACGATGCGCATCGGCAAACAGGATAATGCTTTCTCTGCAATTTGTACGTCAACGCCAGAGAATATCACCATTCGCGGACATGACTTATGTGGCGATCTGGTGGGGCAATTGGATTTCACGTCTTATTTTTGGCTGCTGACAACGGGAGAAATGCCCAGTGAGACGCAAAAGTTTTTCGCTAATGCGGTGCTTTTATCTATTGCCGAACATGGCTTGGTGCCCAGCGTGGTTGCGGCGCGGATGACCTATGCCGCCGCTCCTGAAGCCTTTCAGGGCGCTGTGGCAGCCGGGCTTTTAGGGTGTGGTTCGGTTGTTCTGGGAAGCGCAGAAGAGGCGGGTCGGTTCTATGCAGGCCTTGTTGCCACGCCATCCGACAATCTCGAGGAGCAGGCCAAACAGGCTATTTTGGATCTGAGGGCACAGAAAAAAGCCATTCCAGGTTTTGGCCACCCCTTACATTCGGCCGGTGATCCGCGCGCCAATCTCTTATTCAAGCTCGCGGAAGAAAAAGGTATTGTTGGGCCACATATTGAAATGGTCTATCGCCTGCGCGATGTTATGTCGGATGCCATTGGTAAAAATCTTCCCATCAACGTCAATGGCGCCATTCCATCTGTCATGCTCGATGTTGGCTATCCTGCCGAAGCCCTCAAAGGGATTTCTTTGCTCGCCCGTACCGCTAGCTTGATCGGTCATTTGCGCGAAGAAAGCGATCGGTCGATCGGCTTTATCATGTCAAATGCTGCGGCTGAGGCCATCGATTATGACGGGCCAGCCCCCAAGTAAAACTGGTCTCCCGGCACTATAGAGACGCGACCAGTTGGATCTTTGGGGCAGACTTCGGTTAAGGCTTCGGTTAAGACTTCGGTTCAAGCGTCGGTTCGGGCTCTGGGGCAAGCGTCGGGTAACAACCTTCTTAATTGCGGGAGGACCGCATGACGCGCGCATCTTCAGATGACGAATACAGGATTTGCTCAACAAAGGCGCTATAGGGACGAATTGATCCTGAAAAGGGTCGCAGTGCTGCGTCGAGTTCTGAGACCAGCTTATCTGTTTCCTCTCTCAATCTAGACGTCGCCCAGATCACCGTGTATTTGCCGATTTTGCTTTTGCCGAAATATCCCGTCTCGATCATCATATTAATGAACTGTCGAAGGCTCTCGTGATCAATGGGGAAGTTATATTTAAGCCGCTCCAATTCGACATAGCCATACCGACTTCGATCGAGAATAAAAAAGGTAATCCCTCGCTTCACGGGCGTTTTGAAGATGAAGGTCAAACTTTCCCTCCAGCGCGTGTAAATATCAAAGGCTTGAGTCATTACATAAACCTCACGCACCGTTGGGGTGTAAGGCATTAAGCGACGTAAATTACGCTGTCTCCATTCTTGGCTCACCTTGAAGATTAATGAGAGCATTTTTTCGCACGGCACAATTTGATAATCCGGACGACCGCTTGAACACACATATCCGCGGCTTTCGGCCTTGCGGAGAAGCACTCGCAATGTCTCGGGGGTGCATCCCGTAAGGCGTGTCAAATCCTTTGGTGTGGCAGGGTTCCCTTCCTCGTAACTCAGAAGAATATGGCCAAATATTAACTCTTGGTGTCCTGGGCGTTTGTTAAAGGTCAGACCCTCTGCGATCTGATCGCAAGCAAGCACTTTCTTAATCTTGTCTTCAGAGAGCTGCATATAACGCTTCCTTAAAAGAAGTGAACCGCATCGGCCAGGAGATGGCAAGTCAATACGACAGTTTTTTTGGGCTTGAGACGGAGCGCTTTAATTTGAAGACTAAAAAAGGGCTAAAATAGTGAGAAGCGGCCGAAAAAATTAGAAATGGATCTAATTTTATCCACCCATTCAAACTCAGGGGAACATTGAATAGCTTTCCTCCGCAGGCGTGCCCATCAGGGCAATGGGGTCATTCGATAGGTCAGCCATTTAGGAAATTTCTGAAGAAACCGCACTCTCTATTTGTCCCAGTTCCGCTTGCTCAAACGAAGCTTGGCAGAGGGGCGTTAATTTAAATTGGAGGAAGTGTTATGTTCATTAGAATAATGTTGATGTTGCTTGCGATGACTGGTTTTGCGCGGGCGCAAGCGGTGTGGGTCGATTATGCGTGGTCGGTAGCGCCCGCCCAGGAAAAAAGGTTCTTTGCGGCTGTCGATCAATTTACCAAATCCGATGCGTTCGCGAACTTTGATGGGCGCATGTTAATCAATGCGCATACGGCGAATGGGCCGGCGCCACAAAATTTCTCATTTGCCGTTATATATAAAGATTTGGCCAGCTTTGAGGCCACGCTCGGCCGTCTCAACGGAAATGCCGATTGGGATCAATTTCGTAAAGCTCTAGCCGCCTCGGGCTCATTAATCAGTGAGACCGTTTACACGCATGTATCTGGCTGGGGAAATATTAATAATGACCGTTATTCCTGGGTTGGCGCTGCAGCTCGGGTTCCCAATGAGCAAGAATATATGGGGCGCCTCAGCCGCCTCATGAATTCGAATATGATGCGGGATATGTCGGGCTCCATTGATGTTTGGCGGGTAACAGCTGGAGGAACGCCTGGCGTATCTCACATTGTTGTTTTTGGCGGAGATAGCTGGTCGGCGATGCAAAGCGCGACAGACGAATATGGGAAGAATCCAGAATTCAGATCGGCGATGGCGGGCATCGCCTCAACGCGGACACTTCTGGGGTCTATATGGACAACAACTGTAACAAGTTTTGGTTCTCTCGACCTCAACGGCTTGCGCTAGTTTAGACCTTCTCGGTGGGCGGGGCGCGTGAGACGATCGTGCCCCGCCTGTTGCGCGAACACCGATCCCGAAAAGCGCGCTTCACATGTGGGTCGAAAGGGTGCCTCGGCAGGTTCTCTCACAGGGTGCCTCGGCAGGTTCTCTCACAGGACGCCTCGGCAGGGTCCCTCGACAGGTAGCCACATGTTGCAAAAATATCACATATATTTGAGAAATGCCGTCTAGGGCCATTTTTTCGATATGCGAACTTGACTTCGAACAACGAAAGTTTTCCTATCACGTTACAGTACCGTCTAAATTTTGGCCGCGCAGCCAGTGGGGCCTTTTTAGACCTGTTTTGGGAGTAAAACATGACATCAATCAAACATCCTTTGGCATTATTATCGGCTAGTTCTGTTGTCGCGCTGAGCGTGTTGGCAACACCGTCGGCCCCTGCGCTTGCGCAGTCGGCATCGGCGCTTGACGAAATTACCGTGATCGCGCGGAAGCGTTCAGAGTCCCTTCAAGATGTGCCGGCAGCTGTGACGGCCTTTACATCGCAAACCATTGAAGATGCCGGCATTGAGCGCCCCTCAGACTTCATTAACTTGACATCGAATGTCACCATGATCGAAGTGCAAAATGCGGGTAATGCCTTTGTAGTGATGCGCGGTATTTCGCAAAACCGAAACTCTGAACCCTCTGTTGCTGTGGTCATTGACGGTGTGCAGCAGGTGAACCCTGCTCAGTTCAGCCAAGAACTATTCGACATTGAGCAAATTGAGGTTCTAAAAGGTCCTCAAGGCGCCCTTTATGGTCGCAACGCGATTGGCGGCGCCATTGTGGTGCAGACCAAAAAACCAACCGATGAATTCGAAGGAAAGTTTAAACTGGGTTACGACAGTGGCGATGGCTACCGGACACAGGCCAGCTTGAGCGGCCCGCTTTCGGATAAAGTCAAATTCCGTGTCGCTGGCTCTTTCATCGATATTGATGGCTATCTCGACAACACCTATTTGAACGAGGAAGCCGACCCAATGCGCGACACCGCGCTGCGTGGGCAATTAATGTGGGACGTCTCTGACAAATTGAGCGTCGACGTGCGCGCCAGTGCATCAAAATTTGAAGGCCAAGGCTTTTACTATAACATCGTGCCCAATGTCGCCGGTTTTAACTGGAACGGCCCTGGCGATGGTGATGCTAATGATACGAGCCTTCCCATCCGCGTGAACAACCGTGGCTTGAACGAACGCGAAATGATGTCACTGGCCCTGAAAATTGACTATGACACATCGGCTGGGCGCTTGACTTCCATCAGCTCATATGACGAGATTGAGGAAATTAATACAGGCGATGCGTGGAATTTCTTGCCACGCGATATAGCTGGTATCCCAGTATTTTTCTGCGGCGGAAATCCAGACTGCGACCAAAACCAAAGCCAGTTTCTTGATGTGGAAGCGTGGAGCCAAGAGCTTCGCCTGACCTCGCATGAAGATGATAAGGTCAATTGGATCATCGGTGCCTATGCAATCGGCACGGAACGCTTCATCTCGACAGGCAATATGTCTGACCTCGGTAATGGCGTATTTCCGGTTTACCGCACGCCCAGCACCAATGCGCTTAACCCGCAAGCCACTTTCCTGGCCGACTCGCAAGATAATTTTGCGTGGGCGCTGTTTGCGGATTTGACCTATCAAACCACTGAAGCGCTGGAAGTGAACGTTTCGCTGCGCTATGACCGCGATCGTCGCGAACAAACTACCGAAACGCCTCAACAGTATTTGGTTGATGCAACAGGAACAGCAATCGCAGGAGCGGCCACTGGGCAGGAGCGTTCGCAAATTTTTGACGAATTGCAGCCCAAGGTGACCCTGAGCTATGCGCTGAATGATGATATCACCCTCTATGGCGGCTACAGTACAGGCTTCCGCTCGGGTGGCTTCAACCAAACCGGCGTGGGCACGCTAGCAGCTCGTCCCGGGGTTAGCGATATATTTGAGGCGGAAGTGGCCAAAACTTATGAGCTGGGTATGAAAAGCACCCTGCTCGATGGTCAATTGGTGCTGAATGCGGCTCTGTTTACGACAGATACCGAGAACAGCTACTTCTTCTATTATGATGCAACAACCTCAACCCAGAACCTTGGTAACATTAATGAAGGTGAGTTGAACGGGTTAGAAATCGATGGCGCCTTTAACGTAACCGAGAATTTGTCGGTGAACTTTGGTTATGGCTACACCGATAGTGAAATCGTCAATTTCCCAACGGCTTCCAAAATTGGCAACCACATGCCAGGCGTGTCGGAATCGACAACCAATATTGGCGTGCAATACACGGCACAAATGGCTGCCGGGGCCGAGATGATGGTGCGTCTGGATTACCAGAATATCGGTGACACCTATTGGGATACGGACGACACTAAGCGCGACCCCGTTGATCTGGTTGATGCCCGCATGAGCTACAGCTTCGGCGATAATGCGCTGACCTTGTGGGGCCGGAACATTACGGATGAAGAGTATAATGGTGAGTACTCACCAGGTGGTTTCGTCTATAAAGCGAAACCCGCACGGTGGGGTTTGGACTTCACACGCAAGTTCTAATTTGATAATCATCGGCACAGCCCCCGCTTGGGGGCTGTGTTTTTTTTGAGAGGTAATATGACGAAGGTTCTGGTTCTTTATTATTCCAGCTACGGCCACACTGAGATTATGGCCAATGCAATTGCCGATGGTGCGCGCGAGGCCGGCGCCGAGGTGACGATGAAACGTGTGCCCGAATTGGTGCCGGCAGATGTCGCGCAGGCCTCTGGCTTTAAGGCCGAGCAGGCGGCTGATATCGCATCGCCTGATGAGCTTGCCAATTATGATGCCATCATATTTGGAACGCCCACGCGCTTTGGCAATATGGCTGCGCAGATGCGCAATTTTCTAGACCAAACAGGTGGGCTTTGGGCCAATGGTGCCCTGGTGGGTAAAGTGGGCAGTGTGTTTGCGACCACGGCCAGCCAGCACGGTGGTCAAGAGACGACGATTACTTCGTTCCACACGACACTCTTCCATCACGGAATGGTGGTCGTCGGGTTGCCTTATAGCTTTGAGGGCAATACACGCATGGACGAAATTTCAGGGGGGACGCCCTATGGGGCGACCACCATGGCGGGCGGCGACGGTTCGCGGATGCCAAGCGACAATGAATTAGCGGGTGCCCGTTTCCAAGGCGCTCACGTTGCGAAAATCGCGTCCAAATTATCTGCCTAGTCAGATCATTTCTGAAATTTGATGACACGGCAGATCTGGATTGATCTGCCGTGTTTCTTTATTGTGGTGTGTAAGAAATGACCAGCGTCCAATCTATGTTATATAATCTTCACTAACCTTCGCTTCTGGATTAGAGAAATCGACGACGCGCCATGTCAGAGAACCACTACATTATCGTCGGCGGCGGGCTTGCCGGGGCCAGCAGTTTTTATGAATTGGTCTCGCGTGGCCAGGCCTGTACATTGGTCGACGCGCATCCTGGCCCGGGGCTCGGGACAAGCTTTGCCAATGGGGCGGTGCTCCACCCCAGCCACCCCGACCCATGGAACAGTCCGGGCATTTTTAAACATTTGCTGGGGTCCTTGTTTAATCCGATGGCTCCGATCCGGCTCCATTGGTCGCAAATTCCTGATTTAACCGGCTGGGGGTTAAATTTCATTCGCCATTCGGTGGCACATGACCATCGGGCCATTACCGACGCGAATTTCAAACTAGCTCATTACTCGACGCAAGCCACTTTGGGCCTCTATCGGGATGCAGGGCTCGAGTTCAACGTCGCAACCCCTGGCACCCTTAAATTGCTGTATACCCCGCAGCAATATGATGAAGCCTGCGCCATGGCTGATCGGCTCGCCCGTTTCGGATTGCGCTACACGCCCCTCACCAAGGATGCGCTGATTGAGCGCGAGCCGGCTCTGGCGCAGATGCACCAAGCACCCGTGGGGGCCCTTTATTTCCCCGACGATATGATTGGGGATGCGCATTTATTTTGCGAGGCCGTTGCGCGCGCGGCGCAAGCCAAGGGTGGTGTTGTGCGTTATGGCACACACGTTCAAAAGCTTCGTGTTTCAAAGGGGCGTGTTATTGGGGCAAGCGTGTCGACCAATGGATCGGATCTCGAAGACCTCACGGGCACAGTCATTTTGTGTGCCGGAACGGCTGCGCCGAGCTTAGCGGAATCCGTCGGCGTTCAACTGCCCATTCGGCCGGCCAAAGGGTATTCGATTACGGTACCGGCGCCCCAGGGTGCGCCGCGTCACCCCGTGATCGATCCGCAGCTTCACATTGCCGTCACTCCCCTGCCCGATAAGGTGCGGGTTTTGGGCATGGCCCAATTTGCTGGGATGGATCGCCACATTGAGCCCAAGCGATTGACACTCTTGCAAAATGTCTTTGCCAAAATTTTCCCCCATTTGGCTCGGGAAACAGATTGGGCGTCGGCCGAAAATTGGACGGGGCTTCGCCCGATGTCGAGCGATGGTCGACCTTTTATCGGCGCAACGGGGGCGGAGGGTTTATGGGTGAATGCCGGCCATGGGCATTTGGGATGGACCATGGCGATGGGTTCTGCGAAGCTCTTGGCTGATCAGGTGATGGGGCAGCCGACCGAGATTGACGCGGCGCCCTTCTCGCTATCCTCGCATCGGCAAGATATTTTACGATAAGGCCCGGCGCGGGCCGTTTCGCATGCCCAGCGGCGCATCGTTCCAAAAATTTCGGTTCGAAATTTGGCTGCAACATTACGGCGCTGCTCTCATATACGGGTGTGATAAAAGCCTTTCATGAACGGGTGTCGTAAAATTGTAGTCTTTCTCGATGTCTTGACTTGATTTTCCATATTGATATTCAGAAATATTGACGGTTCTCGTGAGGGCGGCTTATCTCGAACATGCGTCGCCGGTTTTTTGGTGGCATTTTTCTCCCGCGTCTTAATTCAGCTCGTAGTTTATTCAGCTCGCACTTTATCCAGCTCGTAGTTTTTTGAACGGGACAGATACGACAACGACACAGTATCAAGGTTTATCGAAGAAGTGTTCGAGGTGTGTGAAGACAGTCGGGTTCAAGCCAGAGCTCTCTTTGCGGCTTACGAAAGCTGGAGTTTCGACGAAGGCATCAAATACCCGATATCCGAGCAGATCTTTAGCCGACGAATGGAGGAGCGTGGGTTCGTCAAAAAGAGAACCTCTGAAGCCAACTACTACCTCGACCTAAAAATCCAACATGGGTTTCAACGGCAATTCTAAAGGGCATTAGTCTGACTAAGTGTTGAAGATGTTGGGGATGTAGGAGTTGGGAAGCTTAAGACGGCTATGAATACTCAATAGCCGGCCAAATAATTCCAGAGTGTCCTACATCTCCAACACCACCTTTGCTTCTTCCGTATATTTTCTGGGCACGGGGTTGTCTTTAGAACTTGTTGCTTTCTAGTTGAACAGCATGTGGTTGTTTGCAAATCTGACATGGAAAAATTGAAAAGTTATAAATTATTGAGAAAGTTACCAAACACGGAGGATCAAATGAAAAATTTCCTACAAATTTTACTTGCACTAGCTTTTTGTTTCAGCACAGAAAGAGCGTTGGCTGATACGTATCAATTTTATGTCCCCAGTACTATGCCAGGAATGATTGGGAATGACGCCAATGGAGATAATTTGTTGCAAGCCAGTGAGATGAATAACAACCTTAGTTTAATAATAACAAACACAAATTCGAAAACAGCAATTTCGACATCTTTTACCCCGTATCTACAGAAATCAGCGTCCGATGCATACTCATTCGGAACTAATGACTACGCCGAATTTAACGGCACAACATCTAATCGTGTATTTCAGGAGTTTAGAGGAAATACCTTAACTATACGGGAAAATTCAGCGGTTGATGTCAGGGATAAAGGCTCCGACCAAATTGCCAAAACCGGAGATGACGGGGTTCAAAAAACTTACGACCGAGTATTGGAATTAAACGTGACAACTGGAGCAGTTATCTCAGAGACCCTGATTGCGCATACTCAGGCAGATTATGATTACGCTGTCGCCAATGGGCATACCGTAATCCTTGAGAACACAGGTGATTTGTCAGGTATTGCTCCTGTGACAATGACTACTTACGCGGAAAATATAACAAATGCTGGTTCTTCTGCTGCGGTTGTAACAAATGGTAACTTCTCTACCAACCAAATAACCGCTTCCGATGGAGCATCTTTGATGCGTCAGGAGGATGATGGCACTGTGCATATTGGTCAAAACTCCATCGTATTAGCCGATGAACTGGTAAGTAATTCAGGTTTCGACCAAATTTATTCTTCCTCCAATGTTTTGGAAATCGGCAACACTCTATCGCACCGAACCAAGATTAGAGGTACGCT
>Ga0181600_10002409_pt1 | contig 14414 bp, 15 predicted proteins | sample 041ome_2_FD_132982 | JGI IMG/M metagenome (GOLD analysis project Ga0181600, IMG submission 132982) | Coastal salt marsh microbial communities from the Groves Creek Marsh, Skidaway Island, Georgia - 041406US metaG (megahit assembly) | ecosystem: Environmental > Aquatic > Marine > Intertidal zone... | reverse complement strand
TCTGTCTTTAACTGTTCAACAACCATCGAGTAGCTAAAGTAATTTTTATCAAGTGAAAATAATTGTAAGAAACCATTACTTCCTGTAACAAGTAATGATATTATCCAAGAACACCAGTAACTTATCATATCAAAGTTTTTGGGTAATTTGGCAGGATCCATTTGACCCATAGAAAGGACAGCTGGTAAAAGTATACTACCAGTTGTTACGATAAATCTGAAAACATTATAATATCTTTTTGTATCATCTCTCTTTTTTTCATAATATGTTATTTCATCTAAAAAACGATGTTTTAAGATAGCTTTATCATATGTTCTATTTAATTCTATATCATCAATAATACCTGATACATTCTCTGAAAAGGTCATTATAAATATATTATATATAAAACATCTAAATGTTGCGTAAAATCTTTCTGTATTAAATATTTAAAGATTTATAATATAACTAATAGCATTAAAATGGATAAAGAAGACATTAACAATTACAAATTAAAACTTAAGACCGAACAAGCTGGTGCTTTCCGTATACTTGTAGAGGCTCTAAAAGAAATTTTAACAGAGGCAAATTTTACCTTTGATGAAACGGGTATAAAACTCATGGCGATGGATTCAACACATACAATTTTAATTCATATGAAATTAGAATCCGATAATTTTGAATTTTTTCATTGTCCTAAGAAAGTAACTATTGGGGTTAACATGTCAAACTTTTTCAAACTTATCAAGACGATGGGTAACTCAGAAACTTTAACACTATTTGTAGAAAATGAAAATGAAAATAAATTGGGGATTATGATCAATAACAATGAAAAGAACTCGCAAACAATATACAAATTAAATCTATTAGATATTCCGGATGATAATATTAGTATTCCTCCAGCTGAATTTGAAACAGAATTGTCACTACCTTCTGGAGATTTCCAAAAGATAATAAGAGATATGGTAAATATTGGAGAAAATATTGAAATTAAGAGTATAGGTTCACAACTTATATTAAATTGTCAAGGTGACTTTGCTTCACAAGAAACAACTCTTGGTGAAACAAATAACGGATTAAAGTTCAATCAAATTTCACCAGAGTCTTTACCAATTCAAGGTGAATTTTCTTTAAAATATTTAAGTCTGTTCACAAAATGTACAAATCTATGTAATCAAATTAATCTATACATCAAAAATGATTATCCTTTAATTATAAAATATGCTGTTGCTTCCCTTGGAAATATAAAACTTTGTTTAGCACCAAATACAGGTGGTAATTAATTTTCAACAACATGTTTTTTATATAATGAATTTTCTAAAATTAATTCTGATTTATTCTTTTCTATAAATTTATTCTTATAATCGGTTGTTTCTGAAAACCATAGTTTTACAATGTTAAATTCTTTTTTAGGAGATATTGATAAACCATTAATTTTATCATTATCATCTTTAAGTATTGATTCAAGGACACAATTTAAAAAGATATTCTTCCACTCATCAATAACATTTTTAGAAGAAATTTTAAATGATAAACATCCGCCCAAACGATTACTAGGATCTTCCCAATTTGGAAATATACCTTTCTTCATAAGAAAAAACATCCCATTTTGATAATGATTTTGTTTAAATATATCAAATATAAGATTTACTTCGTATAAATCTCTTACCTTAAATAGTTCTTTGTATGATGGCTTATCCCATTTGTTTTCATTGATAGAATGATACCATAATGTCCATTCATTCTTGAGATCAACACATTCCATCGTATATTTTATAATTTAATATAATGTTTTAAATAATTATATTAAATATATTATATTGATGTTCGCTGATATTCTTAAAAAATACATGAATATATTCATAATCATTTTGTATGTTTATATTCTTTATTCATACGATTTTAAAGAAAACATACCACTCTTACTTGTAGTAACAGGTATATTTATTTACATAATATACAATAATAAAAATGGAGCATTCACAGGAGATATAACAGAAGGTCTAGATAATGAAGGAGATGCTGGGGGAGATGCTGAAGGAAATGGTGATGCTGAAGGAAATGGAGATGCTGGGAGTGGTGATGGAGATGGCAATGTAGATGCTGGAGGAGATGCTGGGAGTGCTGGAGGAGATGCTGGAGGAGATGCTGGGAGTGCTGGGGGAGATGCTGGGAGTGGTGATGGAGATGGCAATGTAGATGCTGGAGGAGATGCTGGGAGTGGTGATGGAGATGGCGATGTAGATGCTGGAGGAGATGCTGGAGGAGATGAACAAACAACACGCTCTGTTAATCTTGTAGACAGTCAAAAGTTTCAAGAATTACTAAATACTATTAGAGAACTTGAATCTGAACTTCAAGAAATGGAGAGAGAAGGAACATTAGGCTCAAATAGTAATAAAATATCACAACTGTTTAATCTCTATTTAGAAATAGACCCTAATTTTTCGATTAATAATATAGGTGGTTCTATGGTAACGCCAAATATAAATATTCCAAATATATCTTCAAACTTATCTTTAAACGGACAACCTATAAACTTAAATTTAGATTTAGGTAATATCAAGATTCCTAAAGAAATATTTGAAAAGGCAAAAATTAACGAAATGAAAAAATTAAAGAAAAGAATAAGAGATTTAGAAAGAAAGGTGAATGCTATGGATCAAGAAGAATATGTTGGACTTTTACAAGAAAGGATAATGGATATTGAGATAGAAAATGATAAATGGGAACAAAAAGATATTGAAGAAAGTGAAGTAAATACTGATAACTTAAAAGCACGTAAAGTAAGGCATTTCGCAGAATACAAAACAACAACACCAATGGGAATGTATGATGGTTTATGCTTAGATCATCTTAAAAAAGAAAATGTATATGGTTTGGGGGATGAATCGGAAGTAAATACATTTTTGGGAACAAGTATTCCTTTAAAAGTAAGGAAGGCTGATAACTCAAAATTAGATAATGGTCCAACAATAGATGGTAATGAAAATACACCAAAAAGAATGAATATGTTTGAAACAAATAAAACATCTATATCTTGTTGTGAAGATTCACCTTATTTATCAAGTAATGGTTGCGTTTGTTTAACATCGGATCAAGAAGATTATCTTGTTAATAGAGGTGGAAATCATGTTGATTAAATTATCTTCCTCCAAGCATCCTTTGATGTATAGCATCATAAGTGCTAAAAGCGCGTTGATCATATTTTTGTAATCGTCTAATACGTTCTTCTTCTCTTTTCTCTTCCATTAATTGGATTTTTTTTTGCTTTTCTAAATCTTCTTGAGACATCTCATAAGATACATTTTTACGTTCTGAATTAGCTTGCAATATTGTTTTGCTACGATGAGAAATATCAACAGAAGATACATCTATCAGATGACTATTAGAATAAGCATCTCTATAATCTCTGTATTTTAAACCAGAACTACTTTCACCACTAAAATCATCTATTTTACCATCGCCTAATGTAACTAAACTATCTTTTCCTCTAAATGAAATAGAAACTTGGGGTTCTTCATATCTTACAATTTCACCTTTCATTTGTTTTTTCTTTTTTTCTTGAAATTTTTGATGGAAATTATTTTTACTTACATCACCCCTCTCGATTTTATCACTTGTAACTGGGTTTTCTTCTATCCATTTTCCATATCCATTATCAAAGTTATTTTCTAGGCGATTTTCTTCATATATTTTATTAAAAACATTTGTATCGAATTTATCTGCTAAATTTACATTATGTCTATTATCAGACATTTGATTCCTCAAAAATTCTTCATTTTCAGTCTTTAAATCATTGTGAGATTTACGACTATCTTTTTCTCCTAATTTTTTAAGTAAAAACTGGTATGCTTGTGTTATTTTTCTAAAATTTTCAGCATCCCCACCTTTATCTGGATGATGTTTTAATGCTAATTTAAGATATCCTTTTTTTAATGAATGTTCATCATAATTTTTATCTAATTCAAATAATTTTAATATAAATTCTAGTTTTTCATCATTTGTCATTGTTTTTTTCTGTGGTTTCTTTGGTGAAGTTTGTTTAGGTGTTTCTCTAGTATTAAGTTTTGTGAGTCTATTTATTTGATTTTGCTGAGATTCAATTATTTTTTTTTGTTCTTCAATATATTTTGTATATTCTTCACTAATTTCATTACTTTGTGAATTACCCATTATAATATATATAGTTCTACAAAAATTTTTTTAATATAACATATATTAAATGATAGCCGCTGCTTGCGCACCATGTATGGTAGGGACTTTAAAAGTAGGGGTTACTGCTCTCGCAGGGGCTCTTGGATATTCAAAAGTAAGAGATAGAAAATTTAAAAAAACTAAAAAGAAAAATAAAAAGACTAAATCAAAAATAAAGAAAGGAGGTGGTAACAGACACACAAAAAAACAAAAAGAATTTATAAGAGTTTGTCGTCGTGTTGAAAAAAATAAAGTATTAAATCCTAATATGAGAAATTTAGATTGTGAGAGTATTCTTGACCAAGGTTCTAAAGAAATATCTTGGATGAAAAATTGGTATGAAGATGCCCTCAAAAATAAAAAATTAGATTGGAATAAATACAATAAACATTATTCTAAAAAGAAAACAAGAAAGAAAAGTAAAAGACGTAATAAGACACGTAGAGTTAGAATGAAGAAGTAATTTAAAGTTCTCTTTGCCATGGTTCTACATATCCCATCTTTAAGAAACCAAAGATATCTTTTTCTGTTTTAATCTCTTCCCCATTTGGATCTACAACCGTTTTTTCTTCACCATCAACTTCTTCAAGGTTATACTCATTAAGAGTATATCCCTTTGTGTTTGCTTCTTGTCTCATCATTTGGTTAAATTCTTTTGATCCTGTGAAGTAAAGGATGGCAAATGGATATTCTTGAGGTGTAGTATACATAATGTCAATCCTTCTACCTGAACCATCTCTTCCAATCTTGCTAATACCGTTATATTTCTTTCTACCAAATGCTAGATCTTCAATGAGATATGCGTCCTTCTTTAGCTTGTTTATAAATCGTGTATAAACCGTTTTGTCTTTTGAAGTAATGAGGACATCAATATCCCCACTATCTTTCCTTCTTCTGCGGTATGAACCAGCAATTGTTAGTTCCGCTTCTTTATCTACTTTCTTCAATGCGTTCTTCAAAAGTTTTTCATGCTTTTGAATTTCTTCAAATGGAATCCTCTTCAAAAGATCTTCATAATGACGTAGTCCCATGATTTGGACATTGTTCAATACTTCGCCTTTCTTCTTGATGTTTCTGAGATCTTGGATACATGTGTAACCGGCAGATACAAGTTCTTTTGCTTTCTTTGGTCCTACACCGTGAATCTTCATAAAATCTTCTCGTGGGTCTTTGATATTCTTTATCTTCTCATAGATGGATGTTGTCCCTGTCCTCTTAATGTCGACGATCTTCTTGTATAGACTATCGCCAACACCTTTGATAGATTTGATATTGTGTTCTGTAAGGTCTATATCAGAGTTCATCTTCTTGAGACCTTCAATTACCTTCATATAGGATGATGCCTTGAACTTTTGTCCATTCCTTTTCTCATACTCGGAAACTTCTTTGAAAATCTTTATGATGAGTTTTATCTTTTCGGTAGATACTTCATCTGGTTTATCCTTAATAACTACATCATCCCTTATCCTCATATACCTAGCAAATCGTGGTTTTCCAGCTGCGGTCCTACCAGAGTGAGTAATAGTGATTACGGTTCCAACTGGATGTGTTTCCTTGTAGTTTTCACGGACAGCGTCATCCATACCGGATACGGTATACTCATGATTCTTATCTTTGTCAATGAGATGATATGTATCCATGTTCTTGAGAGGTTGACATACGAATCCACCAAGAAACCCCTCGTATTTCCCCTTTCCCTTAGTATAATCTACGATGACACCTTCCTCGTCAAAAGAAGGTTTCAACTTCAACATGAGAGATGAGCGTCCATCACAATATGCTGATTCCCCTTGTTTAATCATGATTCCTTCTCCTCCTTTTTGTGTGATCTTTTTGTATGCTTCCATCATTTGTTCTTCAGATTTTATCTTCGTTTGAGGGGCGAAAACCAGAGGGCACTCTAGTCCATTGAATGGTTCTGGAAACTTCTTACGGATGATGTTCCAACGCGTCTCATTATCCTTTACGACTTTCTTTAAAATATTAATCCTCTCTGAGAAAGGCTTATCAACATCGGGAAGGTCGTAAGCCATAAACTTAACTGGTAACCAATCTTCATCTTCAGGATCTTTTCTCCTTACTACTCCCATGAGTTCGAAGTTTTCTCTCCCTACCCAAAGCTCACCATCAATCCTAACTTTAGGTGGCATCGCAGACTTAAACCATTCGGGCGATATAAAGAGCTTCATTGAGCGTGAGTAAAATTCTTGATTATCGTTCATCCACTGAGCCCTATATCCATCAAACTTTTCAGACCAATACCAACCGATTGGTGGAGGAGGTCCTGTAGCAGATTTGGGGAAAGGCATCCCTGGATGATAGTCTTTTGCGAGCATGTATGATTTGTTCATCTTATCTTTGTTGATTTATTTGTAATATGTCTTTAATACATTTCAAATTTGAAAGATATTATGAGACATACTTTAAAGAATACAAACATTAAGAAAGATGCCCTGTAGTCAATGTGGGGAAGCGGGTCACACATATTTGAGATGTCCTCAGATGACCCCTGAGCAGATCAAAGAAAAGAAAGAAGCTATCAAGAAAGAAAAAGAAGAAAAAGTCAAAAGGAAGAACATGCGCGAGAGAGCTGTTGAACTTTACAAGAACCGAGATTACACCTTCGTGAACAACAATATGTATGAAGTGGCGGTGTATTGGGCATTTTCAAACATACCCGAAAACGAACTCAAAGAAAAAGACCGCTTTATCAGAGCAATGTATATTCCCGCCATGGAGTCAAGAACTATACAACTTTGTAAGATTTACAGAATAGCTATCTTCCCAGTTCTAGAGGTCCCTTCTCAGAGTAATCCTGGAAATGCGAAGAAAGTTATAGTTATTAATGATGAATATCCAAACCTTTTCAAACTTATAGATGTTGAACTTATACATTACCCAGTTACAACATGGGAGTTCACAAGAGAATACAAACCTCCTAAATCAGAAGTTGAACAATGGAAAGAATTTGGACTTAAATCTCATTATCTTCTTAAAGAAATTGAGAAGATGACGGGTGGTGGAAAATGTGAAAGGTATGAAAATTTAGAGCCTTTCATGGATATGATTCAAGACATACAAATACCAAATACATGTACAGAACACGACAAAGAAATGGCGGGTATTCCTTCAGCCCTAACAAACATCACATAAATTATCTCATACATTGCTTAATATCTTTTAATTCATTTTTTAAATCAGCAAAATCATTTTTAATATTTGTCTTTAATTCATCAACACTACCCTGAAGATGACTTATATCATTCGCCATAATATCAACAGTATTTACTTTTTTTTCTTGAGCTTCTACTTTTAATTCTAATGACTTTAGTGTTTGCGCGTTTGATCCATAATTTATTAACATACTTCCTGCCCCCATACAAACAGCAAAAATAGGTGCTATTTGTTGAAAATTAATAGTCATCTTTTCAGACAAAAATGTCTTATATATTATATACAACATTTAAATAGATTTAAAAACATAATAAAATTAAATAGAAAAGATGAGAAATTTATTTTTTTATCCAATAATATTTTGTATTCTATATACGAACATAAAGACATACTTAGAGAATAAACAAAAATTTTTGAATATTTTTGATTCAATTAACGGTATAAATACAAAAATAGAAAATATAGAGGTATTTATCAAACGAAAAAAGGTTCATTTTAAAAATGATAAACAAGTTATTAAAAGAACAAATAGTTTTAATAGTTTGGATATCGATAATAATAGTTATTCTTCCGAAGAAAATTAAAACATCATCATTTCATCTTCTAAACTTACTTTACCTCCAATTCCTGGACTAGGATGTCTTTCTGAATTTAATGGTTTTTTTCTTACTTCAAACTGATTATCATTATGAATAATTAGAATTTGTGGTTGTCTGTATTTATCATCACCACAATCTTTATGTTCTCCAAAAGCTCTAGACATACCTACATCAACTCTCCATAATCTATCATTATAAATAGAATTAAGATATTTACCATCCATAAACTGTGGTGTGTGAGCTATTACCATACCTTTGACGGGTTGTATCAATCTATTTTTGCGATTAATAGTTTCTAATAATTTGTTAAAGTTTCTTTCTGTATTTTCGGCGTCATCGTCTTCACCGAATATTCTACACCAAAATGGCGACATATCATCATCATCTCTAAATATTTCGTCAAAAATTTTATCTTCTGTTTTATCTGTCTTTTTTAACATCCATTTAGATACAATATTATTTATTTCCGTTATACTATATTTATCTGCTAAATCTAAACTTATTCCACCATGGACAAAAATATAACTTCCTACTATCATAATAGATTTCTTTTTAGTAGCATATAGTTTTGATATATTTCCTCCCCGTTCAAATGCTTTCGTTCTATGATAGTATCCATTGGGATATCCATCGTTTGTCATCTTTTTATTTCTCTCATTTTGAGGAACAAATTCAAGAAACTCTTTTGGAGAGACATATCTAAAATCTTTATCAATATTCATCAATTCATGATTACCTAAGAGTCCTAATACTCTTCCTCCTACACTTCTTGCTTCGTCATCTAAACGTAATAATAATTTAATAATAGCCATATTACTTCCTTCATCTTCAATTACATCATCAAAATCTTTGATACAATTTTTATCCCAATCATCCGGACGACATCTGTCAATTTGATCACCTAATTGAACCACCCATGTCTTACCTCCTGTCCAATGTATGTTATTTATATTTTGAGGAGTAGATGACTGCGGTATAACTTCTGCCAATTTTAAGACAGAAAGTGTCACTCTTAAATCTCCATGTAAATCGCCTATAGCTACTAGTCTTTGAACAGGAGGATACATACCAATAATATCATACTGTGGGTTTAGTTTTTTTACTTCTTCTTTGTGTTCTTGGGTATATGTTTGTTTTATAATATTTCTCTCATGTGATTCAACCGCTTCTTTCTTTTCTATTTTAGTTGTTGGTTGAGACATACGTCTTTCTCTTTGTACTTTTGGAGGACCATTATTATTTTTTACTATATTCTTTTGCATATTACCTGAAACAGACATCCTTCGAACAGAAACTGATTTTACGCCACCGCTCTCTTTTTTTTGACCATAATTTTTTAATTTCTTATGTAACCATATATGTAATATTTTTAATAAATCTTGTCTCCTATATTTTTTTATTTCATCAAATTCAATAAGTTTATATTTTAAACATATACTTATAATTTCTTTATCAGACAACTTATTAAAATCAATATCATTTAATTTCATAATTAATAGACAAATTATAAAAAATATGATATTTATACACGCCTATTTATATTCTTTCTATATTTTCTATCTACATTTCTTCTTGGTGTAGTTCTTCTTTTAGTGGTTCTTCTTTTAGTTTCTCTCCGTTGCGTAGTTCTTCTTTTAGTGGTTCTTCTTTTAGTTTCTCTCCGTGGTGTAGTTCTTCTTTTTGTGGTTCTTCTCGGTGTTGCTTTTCTCGGCGTTGCTTTTCTCGGCGTTGCTTTTCTCGGCGTTGCTTTTCTCGGTGTTGCTTTTCTCGGTGTTGCTTTTCTCGGCGTTGCTTTTCTCGGCGTTGCTTTTCTCGGTGTTGCTCTTCTTATTTTTTTGTTTTCTTTTGGAGATATTTTTGATTTTCCTTTAATAGAATGTTTTTTCATGAAGTTTATAAATTTTTCATATGCTTCCGAAGATGTAAGACGTTTTTTTAGATCCGTATTTATCATTTCACCAATTAATGTAAAAAAATCATTTATCATTGGATCTCCTAGATTATTCACATTTGACAAATTATTTTCATAAAACAAAACTGCGATGGAAATACCCAAACTATAAACGTCTATCTTGTTTATTACATCCGAAATTTTGTAGTGTTCTATATCGTTTAAAAGAGAAAAACAAACATCATTGATATTTATGTTGAACATCGCATAGATATACTCTAAAATATTATAGTTTCTTCTATATCTTATATTCATATTTAATTCAGTTTGACGTTGACCTTTATCCATAAATAAATATATATACTCCAGGGGATAATATATGTATATCCTTTTTGTGGATGATTCATTCAAAGATCTATTTCTAAAATGTCTAATATTATGGGTTTTACTTGCTAAACCAAAATCAATATATTTTAAACTATCTTCATTATGAATAATGTTAATTGGTTTAATATCATTGTGGACGATTTTATTTTTATTCATTTCTTTTAATCCTAAGAAAAGAGGTTCAATAATTTTTATTAATCTTGTGAAACTTACATGAAGATCTTTAAGTTGATTTACTCCCTGAAATATTCTAGAAAAAATATCTTTAAATGTTTCACCACCATAATCGGAGTTCAATAATTGCGCTTTATCATATGGAATGGTTTCATCTGTTTCATCAAAACAATCAATATATCCTTCTGGATCATAATATTCTATTTCATTATGTTTCGGAGCTTCACAAAATTCATCATAGATAATTGCCCAATTTTTATAATTCTTTATTTTTTTTATTATATTTGATTGTTTTTCTTCATGTTTTGATAGTTTTTTCGCATCATAATGATATAATAATTTACTTACTCTTTTAGGATCAACTATTCCATTTTTTTTACAAGGTATATTTGGATAAAAAACGCAGGAGTTTGATCCTGTTCCTATTAATTTACCACCTTTCATTTATATTTTATATATATATAATATATTATATATATATATATATGTATCTAGATAATGTCAAAGATATTGTAAATAATGGGAAATATTTTGAAGACCTTTATGATATAATATGGAAATTAGGTGAAAATAAGAAAATACAAAAGGAAAATTATAATAATGTAAAAATCGGGTTATTTAATACTCCTTGCGCTGGTTTTGGAGATATAATTGTATGTAAGACATTTTATGACTATTTAAAAAGATGGTATCCTGGGGCAAAAATAACAATATGTACCACGACACCTACTAAATACGAAAGTTTAGGGATCAAAGGAGATATTTACAAGCTTTACAACAAACAAAATGATGAAGATTCTGAATGTATTGATTATGACGAACTCACACTCAAAAAGAAAATTAAGTTTGATATAATGGTTGTTATACCAATTATTAATAAAACATTCGATATAAAAGTTTTTCAAAAATTAATACCCTATGCGAACGTTTTTAATACATTCAGTGTTAGCGAATATAATGGGGAATATCCGCCTTATACATTTCCAATTGGTGTAGGTAAAGGTAATTTAGGTTTAATGTTTAATAATATTAAGCTTAAAAAACAAACATTTGTAAAAAAACCTTATGCTCTTGTTTATATTCAACCATCTCCAGAATGGGGGACACATTCAAAGACATGTTTTGTGTCTTATTTAGAAATGATATGTAAAAAATATTCCTCACGTTATCCTAAGTTTGAAATTGTCATTCCAGATTGGATTCATGAAGATATTAATGGTAATTCTCAATTTTACAATCGTATAAAAAGAATAATATCAAAATATTATGGTAATTGGAATATCTTATATTCGGATGGAGAAAATATTCCATTAGTAGAGAGTGATAAAAAAACATCCCTTACTTTCAGAGCAGATGTTTTTCCACAACCTAGAGAATTATTTGTTTCTTTGATGAAAGATAGTGTAGAAGACATATTAGTTACAGGAGATCAAAGTTTAACCGATGTTTTATCTTGTTGTAAATCTCAAAAAAACGTATGGTATCAAATAGCTCCTTGGAAAAAAGGTCTCGCATACAATTTATCAAAACATTTACCAAATAAATATTATTCTACATTCAAAACATCGTGTGGAACATTAAAATCAATAAAAACAAATATTGATTGGAACAATTTTTTAAGCGAATACGATTTCCGTGTAAAAGGAAAAGAAAGGATGGATTCTATTTTAGTTGGTAGAGATATTATGAAAACAGATAAGAAACTCCATGATAATCTTTTAAAAATAATTGATGGATCGCGTTTTTTAGAAACTGCTAAAAATAAGATAAATAAATTAAAATAATTACATATTATATATATATATAATGTCAAATAACCCATTATCTATAATTGACTTGATGGAAAGGGAGTATGATGTAAATATAGAGGGTGATGATTCAGCAGGAAAGAGATGTTTTAATAATCTTTTCGAGATTGAAGGGGATAATAATGTAAATATAGATAAGATAAAAAGTTTGAGGCATCTATATGAATTAGGTGATTCTAACAATATGGAAGAACTCATGTATGTTGAAAATAAGATCAAAAAATTTATCTTAACTGATCCACATCACATTTCTGAATGTCTTGATTTATATAATTTTGCTCAAGATTTTTGTGAAACGGGTATTAGTAATGAATTAATACCATTATTAGGGAAGATTGTTAATCTTGAAACAGATGGGGGACAAGGCTTTGAAGAAAACATGAAGGTTGTTGAAAATAGATTAGGTAAATATGTTCCTGATATTGTAGAAAAACTCATTGAAATATCAGAGAAATATGAAAAAAATAATTGTTCGGATATTAGTGATAATACGATGATATTAAAAAGATTACATCCGCGTATTATGAAAAAAAACGCATCCCATGAAGAATATAAAATGCCTGAAATAGATTTTGACACAAAAGGATTTATTGAAGGTTTTCAAACAAATATGTTAACAAAAACAATATTCTTAGCTTTCTTAGCATATATTATTGGGAAAATAATAAGTTTATTTAGTGTGAATTACAGTGTATAATTAAATCCCAATGAGATATAATAAGATTTTACGGCATCTTTTTTTTTTATTTCTCCATTTTTTACAGCTATTTCTTTAATAATAAAAGAATTTTTATCTACTTCTCCAATATTATGATTTTCATTTGTGTCGATGTATACAAAACCATCTTTACGATAAATTTTTTTAAACATTTTATTATATGATACTAATATCTTTTTAAATAGAAGATTGATCCATGGGAGTAGCTAAGGGAGGATTAAAAGCTTGTTCTTTCCCCCCTACGTATCCATGAAACCAATGTTTTCGTCCATCTCTTTTAAATTCTATATAAAATTTTTCTCCTTCTCTGTCAGGAAATATCTCTTCGTAAGTATAAAGAATACCATTCCAGTTATTCTTTTCTCCATAAAATCCACGAATGAGATCTGTAATATCTTCTTTTTCAGATTCGTGTTTCCATATTTGAGCTAATGTTAGTTCTGGTCCTTGATAATCCCGATAATATTCTAATTCAATCATTTATATATTTATAAACCATTATTTTTTAAATATTTGTTATAATAAATATTTAATGCCGCGAAAAGTTAGAAAAACTAAAAAGAGACATTCCTTATTGAATAGAAAGAAAAAAAAGTCTAGAAAGCGACGTTATGTAAGGTCTAGAAAACAATATGGTGGTGTAAACAGTGATGAAGGAAATCCAACACTTAGATTAAAAACAGATGGTGTTTCAGGAAATTATGAACAGGAAAGGTCTTCTTCTTTAAATACGGTAGATCCTGGAGTCGTGAGTCCTGGAGTCGTGAGTCCTGGAGTCGTAGATCCTGTCGCCGTAGATCCTGTAGTCGTAGATCCTGTAGTCGTATATCCAACGCATATTTCTACATTAACTCCGTCTGCTCCACCTCCATATGTAATGCATACAGGACCGTCAAACTTACCAAGATTACCCTATGGTTATAGTAGAGAGAGAAGTGGTCTATTCAGGACACCATCTAATCGTTTAAGAAGTATGTATCCCGTAATGGGTAATTATTTAGAAAGACCACCTAAATTACCTATAACAGATGATATTAAAAACAAAGAAGTAAAAATAATAGGGGCACATGGACAAATAAAAAAAGATAATTGGTTCCTTATACCCGATGGTGTAAAAATAATAACATTTAGTAGTATGGGATGTAGTGTTAGAGGTGAAGCAGATAAAAGTCATCTTGAACCAATTTTAGAACTATATCTAAGTGGTGGAAGTTTATTCAAAGACAATGACGAAAAAGAAAAAGAAAAAACAGTTGAAATGGATGAAATATTGAAGAGTTTTTCAGAAAGAGGTTCACACAGTAATCATAATATATATAACTATGATTATAAGTTACATAAAGAGAATACTATTTTCCCAGAAACTATTATATATTTAGATGGTAATGGTTGTGGCGTCGAAAGTGAAAAAGATATTAATTGTGGGATTATTACGTTTAATAAATTAACATGTCGTAGTTTAACAGATACGCAAAAAATAAATGAAG
>Ga0181600_10002391_pt1 | contig 14475 bp, 13 predicted proteins | sample 041ome_2_FD_132982 | JGI IMG/M metagenome (GOLD analysis project Ga0181600, IMG submission 132982) | Coastal salt marsh microbial communities from the Groves Creek Marsh, Skidaway Island, Georgia - 041406US metaG (megahit assembly) | ecosystem: Environmental > Aquatic > Marine > Intertidal zone... | reverse complement strand
TCGGCTTGCTATCAGTCACTTCACATCGATACGTCGAAGCATCGTTTGGCCTTTGAAGATTTTCCGGTTCCGGACGACTGGCCCGATTTTCCGCATCACACGCAATTGCATGCGTATTTCAAAGCCTATGTTGACCATTTTGGATTGCGCCCACACATCACTTTTAATACCTGGGTTGAGGATGCTCAGCGTGATGCGTCGGGTCAGTGGCAGGTCCGACTATCGACCGGCGAAACCAAATCCTATCGGGCCTTGATCGTGGCCAATGGACATCACTGGGATCCGAAAATTCCAACCGAATATCCGGGCCAGTTTAACGGCATTCAACTGCACAGCCACAGCTATGACACGCCCTTTGCGCCCCATGATCTGCGAGGTAAACGCGTATTGGTGGTGGGTGTGGGGAACTCGGCAATGGACATTGCCTCTGAGGTTTCTCAACGACCGATTGCGGAACGGTGTTTTGTGTCGACACGGCGCGGTGTCTGGGTGTTACCAAAATATATGAACGGTCAGCCGGCCGATAAAGTGGCCTTGCCCAGTTGGATGCCGATGGGGCTCGGACGCCGTCTGGCCAGCTGGACGATCAAGCGCGCCCTTGGGCGTATGGAGGATTATGGTCTGCCGCGTCCCGACCATGAGCCCCTGACGGGTCATCCATCTGTATCGGGAGAATTTCTAACGCGGCTCGGCTGCGGCGATATTCTTATTCGCCCAGGCATTGAGCGATTAGATCATGACCATGTTGTTTTCACCGATGGGTCGCGCGAGGCCATTGATGTGATTATTTGGGCAACAGGTTATCGCATCAGCTTTCCGTTTTTGAAGCAAAATGAGCTGGCGGTCTCGCAGAACCGTTTTCCGCTCTATCGCCGCATGGTCAAGCCCGGCTGGCGTAATCTGTTTTTTATGGGACTGGCTCAGCCCTTACCCACATTGGTGAATTTGGCGGAACAACAATCAAAATATATTGCGGCTGTCTTGGCCGGAAAATTTGAACTTCCAAGCGACGCCGAGATGGAGCGGATGATTGTCGCTGATGAGAAGCGGTATCTTGGCCATTTTTATGATAGCGAGCGCCATACCATCCAGGTGGACTTCAACCAATATGTGGCTGATCTGCGTCGGGAGATGGGGCGCCACTGGATGAGAGCTTGATGGTGTCGTCCAATTTTACGCCAGGCTCTAATTCGAAAGCTGACTCGAAACCTGACTCGAAATCTACCTCGAAATCTGACTCGGAACCTGCCTCTGATTTTGCCCCCGATTTTGCCCCTCAATTTGCTCCCTTATTTGATTGGGTTGATTTGCCAGCAGGTCGGTTTCGGGTGGCGCGGTGCGGCGAGGGTCCCCCGGTATTTTTGGTGCATGGTTTTCCGGAGAGCTGGACCAGCTGGCGGCAGCAAATGCAGGCGCTCGCGGCAGCGGGCTATTGTGCGCTTGCGCCAGATGTGCGTGGTTATGGGGCCAGCCCCAATCCGCTCGATCCCGCTGCCTATTCTCTCGCAGAACTCACCTCCGATTTATGTGGGCTGATTGATCATTATGGCGCGGGCCAACCGGCTGTTGTCATTGGCCATGATCACGGGGCGCCGATTGCATGGACAACGGCGTTGTGTTCGCCCGAACGCGTGCGCGCAGTGGCCGGGCTCTCCATTCCGTATATGCCCCCCGGCCCTCGTCCCATGCTCGAGATCTTCCACGAGCTATTCACCGCGCGGGATCGTTTTTTCTATCAAATCTATTTTCAAGAGCCCGGGATCGCTGAAGCAGAGTTTGAAGCGGATCCTGAGGGTGTGCTTCGTAAATTTTACTATGCTTTGTCGGGAGAGGCGCCTGATGATGCGTGGCCGCTCGATAAGCGGCCAACCGATCAATTAGCGACCCGTCTGCGCGATGCCTGGCCGCAATGGTTGAGTGCCGCTGATCTCGATGAGTATGTGATGGCCTTTCGCCAATCAGGTTTTCATGGCCCACTGAACCGCTATCGCAATCACGTCCGCGATTTCGAGTTTCTGTCTGCACGGTCGGATCATAGGATTCACGTGCCGGCGCTGTACATTGGCGGCACCCGCGATCTTGCGTTGAAAATGTTTCGCGGCGATGTGGTCGCGGCGATGCGCCCATATGTTCCTGAGTTACACGCCGCGATTATGTTAGATGGCGTGGGGCACTGGACACAGCAAGAGGCCCCTGATGAGGTGAACCGACATATTTTGTCTTGGCTCGCCAATGTGGCATAATGCGGATCAACGCGTGGGGACGACTTGATCATTGATCTCATCCCGGTATGATTTCGGCACAGCCGGTCGCTTGGTTTACAGGCGCGTGTCAAAAATGAGGGGGTGTTGGCGTGAGCGAGCATGTAATGAGAGCATTATGCGTGTCGGAGTTGAGCGAAGATTATTCCGGCGTGCGCATCCAAAACGTGGCCGTTCCCGAACCCTCCGATCAACAAGTTCAAGTTCAAATTAAGGCCGCGACGCTTGGCTTTCCGGATCTGCTGATGACGCGTGGCGCTTACCAGCATAAGCCGGAGCTCCCCTTTATCTCGGGTGGAGAAGTGTCTGGCCTTGTTTCAAAGGTGGGCTCCGCAGTGACCCAATGGGCCGTTGGCGATGCCGTCGTCACAGGAAGTGTCGGGGGAGGGTTTGCGGAATATGGCTGTTATGATCAGTCCCTCATCCGTCCCCTACCTCAATCGCTCAGCTTTGCATCTGGGGCGGCGCTGAGTGCAGCCTATTTAACCGCTTATGTCGCTTTGGTTCGACGGGCGCAGCTCCAAGCCGGCGAATGGGTGTTGATCCATGGTGCGGCGGGTGGCGTTGGTTTGGCAGCGGTTGATTTAGCGCTGCATCTGGGCGCGCGGGTCATCGCCTCGGCGAGCACGGAAGAGAAGCTCGCGGCAATACGCGCACAATATCGTGTGCATGAAACCATCACAAGCGCGCCTGGTTTTCGCGATCGCGTTAAAGAGATCACAGGAGGCGCGGGAGCAGACGTCATATACGACCCTGTTGGGGGCGATCTCTTTGATGAAAGCATTCGCTGCATTGCCTGGAATGGCCGCCTCCTGGTGATCGGGTTCGCCGGAGGCCGTATCCCATCGGTATCGGCAAATATGCCTCTCATTAAGGGGTTCTCGGTTGTGGGGGTACGGGCTGGCGAATATGGACGACGGGATCCTCAAAAAGGTGCTGAAAACATGGCCGCCATTTGGAAATTAGCTGAAGAGGGGGCGATTCACCCTTATGTCTGTGCACAACTGCCACTTGAAAATTGGCGAGAGGCTTTTTCGATGATGGAAGAGCGTCAGGTGATTGGCCGTTTAGTGATCTGCCCGGACGCGGGCGACGGGGCTTGAATGAGCACCCACCGAGAGATCATCTTCCCGCTCTCTATTGAGCAGCCTTTGCCGGAGGCTTTGTTTATGGATTGGGCGCCATTTGGCGGCGCGTTAGGGCTCCATTTATTTGGGTTTAATGGCGATCAGGTATGTGTGGGGTTGCCCTGGGAGCCGCATTTAATCGGTAATCCGGCGCAAGACAGTGTGCATGGTGGGGTGATCACGGCGATGATCGACCAAGCCTTTGGCGCGTCTGTGTTTAAGAAAATTCGGCGTCGCGAAGCCATTGCCACCATTGAGCTTAGAATTGACTATATGCGTCCGGCGCAACCCCATAAGGATATTTTTTGTCGCGCCGAATGTTATCGTGTGACCCGCCAAGTGGCGTTTACCCGCGGCGATATTTTTCAAGATGATCCCGACCGACCGCTGGCGCATAGCGTCGGCACCTTCATGCGCAATTCAAGCGAGTTTCCAGATACGCCCGAGGGGGCGTCCGGTATGCCAGAACTTTGGGGGAATCTCGATGCCGACTGATCCCCACGATCTTGCTCTTCTAAATGCTCAGATCAAAAACATTCCCTATTGCGCGTGGCTGGGGATCTCTGTCGATGCGCTTACCGACACCTATCTGCAATGCCGCATGCCTTTTGTCGAAAAGCTCGTCGGCAATAAACGTTTACCGGCGGTCCATGGCGGGGCCATTGCTTCCTTTTTGGAGACATCTTCCATTTTTGCTGCAAATTATTTTGGTAATACACCGGTTGATCGTCTGGCGGTGCCGATTAGCGTGACGCTGTCCTATGTCCGATCGGCCGGCCCCGAAGACCTGATCGCTCGCGCCGAGATTGTGAAAAAGGGTCGGCGGGTGATGCAAATGCGAAGCACGGCGCATCAGTCGGATCCGGCGAAGCCCGTTGCCATTTTAAATGCAAGTTTTCTTATTCCGGCATTAAGCCAATAGACCATCAAAGAAAGGACTTTTGAATGTCTCGATTGATTTCCATCCCATCACTTCTTGGTGCTTTATGGGTCGCGATCGGTGTTGCGTTTGCGCCTTACGCGGCGGCGCAAAACCCAGCGAGCCCAGCAACGCAGGCGGCACAGCAAAATGCGCTGAGCCAATTGGACTATACCAATCGAGAAGATTTTGAGCTTGCCACGCGCGGGCTGATTGCCCGCGAAGAGCCCCTGAAAATTTTCGGCGCGCAAGGGCAACCGATATGGGACAGCACCCAGTTTGATTTTCTATCGGGTGAGCGCCCCGATACGGTGCATCCAAGCCTATGGCGACAGGCGCAGCTCAACGCTATTCATGGCCTGTTCAAGCTTCAAGACCGGATATACCAAATTCGCGGTTACGATCTGTCGAGCATGACGATCATTGAAGGGGATACGGGCTGGATTATTGTCGACCCGCTGACTGGCATTGAAGCAGCCAAGGCGGCGATGGCTCTGGTAACAAAAACGCTTGGAGAAAAACCCATTCGGGCGGTTTTATACACGCATAGCCATGGCGACCATTTTGGGGGTGTGCGAGCGCTCATCAATGAAGACGATGTCGCTCAGGGTAAGGTGCAGATCATCGCACCCAACGGATTCCTTGAGGAAGCTGTGAGCGAAAACATTATTGCCGGCAATGCGATGCTGCGTCGGGTCGGGCCGATGTTTGGCATGCTTTTGCCTAAATCAGCGACCGGGCATGTGGATAGCGGGCTTGGAAAAGGATTGGCGCCGGGGCAAATGTCGCTTCTGCCGCCAACCGATGTAATCAAGCAGACGGGTGAGGTTCGCGAGATCGATGGCGTGACCTTCGAATTTCAGCTGACACCAAATGCTGAGGCGCCGGCTGAGTTTATTTTCTATCTCCCACAGTTTCGCGCCCTGTGTGTCTCGGAAGAGGTCAATGGCGTGATGCATAATCTCTATACCTTGCGCGGCGCAAAAACCCGCGATGCCCTCATCTGGGTGCGCCATTTGAATGATACGCTTTCTCTTTTTGGCGATCGCACCGACTTAGTGTTTGGGTCGCATCACTGGCCGCGCTGGGGAGCTGACGGTCTCGAATATATTGCGAAGCAGCGCGATATGTATCGCTATCTCCATGATCAAACCGTTCGCCTCATGAATAAGGGCTACACGCCACTTGAGATTGCGAACATGATCACCTTGCCGAATTCTTTGGGGCAAGAATTTTATAATCGCGATTATTACGGCACGGTGAGCCACAATGTGCGTGCCGTCTATAATTTCTATTTAGGCTATTTCGATGGTGTGCCCGCGAATTTAAACCCCTTGCCACCTACCCAAGCGGGCGCCCGCTATGTCGATCTAGCGGGGGGTGCCGATGCTCTAATGGCCAAGGCTCAAGTTGCTTATGATGCAGGCGAATATCGGTGGGCGGCTGAACTTCTAAACCATTTGGTTTTTGCAGATGCCAATCATCAAGCGGCCCGCGAATTGCTGGCTCAGTGTTATGAGCAAATGGGATATCAATCCGAGTCCGGTCCGTGGCGCGATGTCTATTTGACCGGCGCCTTGGAATTGCGCTCGTCAGAGCCTGTGAATATTAATCGGGGGTTAAACAGTGACATGATCCCGGCCATCCCAACGGGTTTGTTCTTCGACTTTATGGGCGTTCGCTTCGACCCCACGGATGCAGAAGATTTAGAAGCCGAGATTAATTTCACCTTTACCGATACGGAGGAAACTTTTGCGCTGAGTGTCCGCAACAGTGTGCTGAACAATGTTCCCAACCGGCTATTCGACGATCCTGATGTGTCGTTGGTGTTAACCCGCGATCTGTTCAATCAGATTATTATGAAAAAGACGAGCTTCCCGAAAGAAATTATCACCGGCAATGTGTCTTTTTCGGGGAACCCGCTGAAACTTTACGCTGTGTTCAGTCGCCTCGAGGAGTTCACACCGAACTTTAACATTGCGCTGCCCTAAGCGCCGCAGCCAGCCCAATCGAAAAGCCCCGTTTCCCACAGAAGCGGGGCTTTTTTTAATCGCCCTGGTCGCGGTTTTTCTTACGCTCATGCAGGCAGAGGAATTTCTTCCGAAGCCGCAAAGACTGTGGCGTTACTTCCAGCAATTCGTCCGGATTGATATAGGCCATCATATCCTCCATCGACATGCGCCGAGGGGGCACCAAGGTGAGCGCCTCATCGGATCCCGATGCGCGCATATTGGTGAGCTTTTTTGACTTTAACACATTAATCTCAAGATCATTCTCGCGGCTATGTTCGCCAACAATCATGCCTTGGTAAACGGGCGTTTGCGGGCCAATAAACATGGCGCCGCGATCTTGTAAATTATACAGCGCATAGGCCACGCTGGTTCCGGTTTCGGAGGCGATCAAGGCGCCATTTCGTCGACCTGTCACGGCGCCGCGATGTATGCCATAGCTGTGAAACAGACGGTTCATCACCCCCGTGCCCCGCGTTTCCGTCAAAAACCGACTGGGGTAGCCGATCAAGCCCCGCGATGGTGCGAGAAACAGCAGACGCACTTTTCCGTGACCGGTCGAGCGCATATCAAGCATTTCAGCTTTTCGTTTATTCAGGGCATCGACGACGGCGCCCGAATATTCCTCATCCACATCAATGGTGACTTCTTCAATCGGCTCGAGACGATTGCCTGCCTCATCGGTTCGATATAAAACGCGCGGCCGCGAGACGGTCATTTCAAAACCCTCGCGCCGCATGGTCTCGATGAGAACGCCGAGTTGCAGTTCTCCGCGTCCACCAATTTCAAATGAGTCCTTATTGTCGCTTTCCGAAAATGTGATCGCGACATTGGTTTCGGCTTCGGCAAGAAGCCGTGCGCGAATAACGGTTGAGGTTACTTTGCTTCCCTCGCGACCGGCGAAAGGCGAATCGTTCACGGTGATTGTCACCGACATGGTCGGTGGGTCGATGGGCGTTGAGGCAATCGGATTATTTGTGCCGGGCGCGCAAATGGTGTCGGCGACCGAGGCCTCTGTCAGCCCGGCGATGCAAATAATGTCGCCCGCACTCACCGTTTCAACAGGAACCCGACGTGGACCATCAAAGCACATTAATTTAGTCAAACGACCGTGTTCAACAACCTCACCATCCAAAGAGAGGGCAATCACCGGATCATTCACCCGGGCGCGACCGCGCTCGACGCGTCCGATCAGGCACCGCCCAATATAGGGATCGCTATCGAGAAGCGTCGCCAACATCGCAAAGGGTTCATCCGGTTTGACCTGTGGTTCTGGAACATGTTGCAAGATCAGGTCCATCAAGGGGGCGAGAGAGATCCGATCATCTTCGAGATCTGCAACGCACCAGCCGTCGCGGCCTGAAGCAAATAGATAGGGAAAGTCGAGCTGTTCTGAGCTCGCATTCAGCGCCACAAAGAGATCGAAGACGGCGTCGATCACGACCTCGGCGCGCGAGTCGGGGCGATCGGCTTTATTAATCACCACAATGGGGCGCAACCCTTGAGCCAGCGCTTTGCCGAGCACAAATTTTGTTTGGGGCATTGGGCCTTCAGCGGCATCGATCAGCAAAATAACCCCATCGGCCATGCACAGAACCCGTTCGACCTCGCCGCCGAAATCGGCGTGGCCTGGCGTGTCGATAATGTTGATGCGTGTATTATTCCATGTCACGGCGGTTGGCTTGGCGAGAATGGTAATCCCACGCTCGCGCTCCAGATCGCCCGAGTCCATCAAACGTTCATCAACCTGCTGGTTGTCGCGGAACATGCCGCTTTGCTTTAGGATCGAGTCGATAAGCGTTGTTTTGCCATGATCAACATGGGCAATAATCGCGATATTGCGTCGGGTCATAATGCGCCTTTCTGAGGGGACGCAATTCTTTAGCCCCTTTGCGGGGCGAATGATAGACCTTCACAGAAATATTTTAGGGTAGGAAGAGAAATGGCGACCCGCTCGATCGGATCGCCATTACATGATCTGGCGCTTTATTTTGCTCTTTATCTCGTTTTTTATTTGGCCTTAGCGCGTGATAGAGCGGCGCAGGGCGGCTGACCCGAAATCCGTTTCCTGAATTTTCGCATCCGTATTGGTTCTGCCGAAATCAAGCTTCACATTGTCGAGATTGTATCGTTCGCTCTCAAACGTATAGATGACATCAAATTCTTGCTCACAGGCGGGAAGCGTATACTCGTTTTTAACATATCCGACTTGGCCACCCACCAGCTCTCCCGCTGCATTATACAGGTCCGAGCCAACCGCAATCCAGCTGTCTTCATCAAAATAGAACACGCGCCGCGGGTTTGGGTGTGCGAAGCCAGGCTTCAAAGTTGTTTCGACCACCCATACGCGATGCAGTTCATAACGAATAAGATCGGGGTTTACATGATACGGTGTGGCAAGATCGGCAACTTTATAGCCTTCTGCGCCCGGCTTATAAACATTATAGGGAATGTACATTTCGCGCTTGCCGATGAGTTTCCACTCAAAGCGATCTGGCGCGCCATTGACCAGAAAAATATTGTCCGAATTGCGTGTTCCCTCAGCTGAACTCAAGGGAGCATCATAGCTCACGGCAGAGGGCGGGGCTTGCATCACGCGGCGCGTATCGGGACGATATATGAACCCATTGCGCGGTTTTGCGATTTGATCAATGGTGTTGGTCATAGAGAAGCCGGCGCCCGAAATGCGCGGAGGAGACGACCAAATCCCCCGCCATTGCGACTCAACATTATCGAGAGCCTCAAATGACGGTGTTTCCGGGTTATGATAATAGGACAGACGCAAATCTTCGCGGATTACATGGGTGTGATGACCATTGGGATAGACCGTCCCTCCTGAGGCTTTAAAGGTCATTTCAGGGGCCCGATAGGCCAAATTATGGTTCCAATAAACCTCTAACCCATTTTTCGGCATCGGGAAGGGGCTGGCTAATAAGGCGCCCGAAATCCCATTGCCGTCATTGACCAATTTTGCGTTTTGAGCGTTTTTCGCTAGCGCGTCATAGGCAATTTGCGGAAGCGAGCAACTCCGACGCGTTGGGAAGACATCGAGGCGATAACTATTGGGGTAACGCGCCAGCATGGCTTGCTCAAAGGCACTCAAATGATCGCGATGGGTTTCTAAGTTTTCTGCCGAAATTGAAAAAAGTTTTTGATCACCGGCGAACGGATCGGGCAATTGTTGGTCAAACGGGATGGGGTGTTCGCTCTTGGGCAAACCGCCTGTCCAGCTTGGAATTGTTCCGGCGGCATTTCCGGCTTGTTCTGCGCCGGTCGGCGTTAGGCCTGGCGCAATCCCTATGGGTTGAGCGGCAGCTCCGAAGCCGGAAATTAAGAGAATAGTGACACAATACTGAAGTCTTAGACGCATAACCCTCACCTTTAATCGTATGGTACAATGATCCAAAATATGACGCATGCGTCATATTTTGTCTACGGGCATTATGAAGTTACATTAGGGGTAGGTGTCAGCGGCGGATCGGGGGGACGAACCTCTGGTGACACTGCTATCAAGCCGCGGATCAGCCAATATAGACCTCATGTCCCACTCACGCTAAACTCGGCCCACATCGCGTTGCGAAAGCGACCTATGAGACGAGCCAATTCATATGTTGATGGGAAGAGTGAGGAAAACTAATGTCGGATGCGACTAAAAAAATCGAGAATATTGAAACCATTGTGCTGCATGCTGGCTGGCGCGCTGACCCCACCACCGGATCGGTTGCCGTGCCCATCCATCAGACCACCAGCTATCAATTTAACAGTACAGATCATGCGGCCAGTTTATTTGCCTTGAGTGAGCTTGGAAATATCTATACGCGCCTCATGAACCCGACGACCGATGTGCTTGAGCAGCGGGTCGCCGCTTTGGAAGGTGGCGCGGCCGCTCTTGGACTGTCCTCTGGGCAAACCGCATCGGCCATGGCGATCCAGAACATCGCCAAAGCAGGCGATAATATTGTGTCGTCGACGGATTTATATGGCGGCACATGGAACTTATTCGCCAACACACTGAAAGATATGGGGCTCGAGGTTCGCTTTGTCGATCCGGCGGATCCCCAGAATTTCGAGCGGGCCATTGATGCGCGCACGCGCGCGTTCTACGCCGAAACACTGCCCAATCCAAAGCTTCAGGTTTTCCCGATTGAAGAAGTGGCTGCGATCGGGCGGGCGCATCATATTCCGCTCATTATGGATAACACAGCCGCCGCGGGCATTTGCCGTCCCTTCGATCATGGCGCCGCTATTATTGTGTACAGCACGACAAAATATATTGGCGGGCATGGCACATCGCTCGGCGGCCTTATTGTGGATGGCGGGAATTTCGATTGGGAAGCCGCGGGTGATCGTCAGCCGGCCCTGAACCAACCCGACCCCAGCTATCACGGTGCCGTTTGGTCGCAAGCCGCTAAACCCATTGGCCCGATTGCCTATGTCTTAAAGGCACGCACAACGCTGCTGCGCGATTTAGGGGGCGTAATGAGCCCGTTCAACGCCTTCATGTTCTTACAAGGGCTTGAAACCCTGCCGCTGCGGATGCGGGCGCATTGCGAAAATGCCGAGAAAGTGGCGCATTGGCTGAAAGACCAACCGCAGGTCTCATCGGTTATTTATCCGAGCTTGATGAGCGGCGAAGCCAAGCGCCGTGCCGATGCCGTCTTGTCGAGAGGCTATGGGGGTCTTTTAGGTTTCGAACTGGCGGGCGGGGCGACGGCGGGTCGCAAATTTATTGATGCGCTCGAATTGCTCTACCACGTTGCCAATATTGGTGACGCGCGGTCGCTGGCCATTCATCCGGCAAGCACCACCCATAGCCAGTTGTCTCCTGACGATCAGTTGGCCTCTGGTGTCACGCCGGGTTATGTGCGGTTGTCTATTGGTCTTGAACATATTGACGATATTCTTGCCGACCTCGCGCAAGCGTTAGCGAAGGCCTCTTGAGGTTTCTTCGGATCTTTAAAGGGCTCCGATACGCGGGAGAGGCGCTGGTTTTTTACCCGCTCTATGGTGTTGTTCGCCTCATGCCGATCCGCTGGGTTTCGGCTGCGGGGGCGGCCTTGGGTCGGCTCTTGAAGCGGTTTCGCCGCGAGGACGGCGTTGCATCTGCGAATATTGCCTTGGCGATGCCGCATCTCTCGGCAGATGAGCGTCGTCATATTGTCGATCGCGTCTGGGAGAATAGTGCGCGGACATTTTTTGAGTTTATCAAAATTGATCATCTCGATTTCAAAGAACAGGCCCGAATTGTCGGCAGTGAGCACGTCACCGCAGCCATCAATGCTGGCCGACCGATTGTCTTTATTTCTGGTCACTTAGGAAATTGGAATGTCAGCATGTGCGCGATCCGCCAATTTGTGTCGGACAGTGCGGCCATGTACCGTAAAGCGAATAATCCATTAATCGAGCCGGCCATTCGTCGGATCTATCAGTCTTTTTCGCCGCACATGTTGACCAGCCAAGATGATGTGCGCAGCATTTTGCGACAGCTGCGCAATGGCACCACTTTGGCTTTATTGTCAGACCAGCATAATAGTTCCGGCGTTGAGGTCACTTTTTTCGGGCAAAAAATACTCGCGCCCTCTGGGGCCGCCTTTTTCGCTTGGCGCAGCGGAGCAGCCTTGATCCCTGTGAGCTGTCGCAGAGGCGTCCGATCTGACGACCCGCTCTCCTTTGAGGTGACTTTTGAAGCGCCTCTTCCTTTGCCCGATGCCTCCGTCGCGCGCGCCGAGGCCATCACACAATTGACACAAAACTATTATAGCTGTTTGGAGAAGTTTATTCGTCAGTATCCTGAGAGTTGGTTTTGGCTTCATGCACGGTTCAGCAAATATTCACCCCCATCCCCTGCGCGCAACCAATAATATTATGACCGGCCTGTCATTTCATGGCCTAGAGTTAAATCCAGAGACCATGCGGGTCAGCCGGGACGGAATTGATATTCATCTCGGCTCTAAGGAATTTCAGCTTCTGTGTGTTTTGATCGAACGGCCCGAGCGGGTTTTTTCGCGGGAGCAATTGCTCGATCGGGTTTGGGGCCATGGTATTTATGTTGATGAACGCACGGTTGACGTGCATATGAGCCGACTGCGCCGCGCGATCAATCAGATCGGGGATAAACCTGACATGATCCGTACCGTCCGCGGTATGGGGTACGCCCTTACAGAGCCTCACAAAAAATAAACAGGTCTCCTAGGCTTTACGATAATTCTGAGCCTTCGATTGTAATCCGATGCATGACACGTCGCGCGCCATGATAGTCATTCAGGGCAAAATGCCAGGTGGCCCGATTGTCCCAAAATGCAATGGAGCCGGGTTTCCATTGAAAGCGTGTCGTATGCTCTGGTGTCACGGCATGCTGATATAAGAAATCGAGTAATGGCCGCGACTCGCGATCGGTCCATCCATCGAATCGCAAGGTAAAAGCAGGATTGACGTAAAGTGCTTTTCGGCCACTTTCGGGATGCTGGATAATGACAGGATGGATGGCATCTTGAACCGCCTGATCGCTATTCCCTAATCGATCTCCGGCGCCTTTTACATAGTCGGATTGTTCGCCAAAAATATGCCGACTTGAATGAACGGCGCGCATCCCCTCCAAGGTTTCTTTCATCCCAGCCGACAAAGTGTCATAGGCGCGGTACATGCACGAAAACAGTGTATCGCCGCCAACCGGCGGGGTTTCTCTGGCGATTAAAAGTGAGCCCATAGCGGGAATGTGGTCATAGGAATGGTCGGTGTGCCAGCCCCCCCCAATATTGACGATATCGCCAGGTTCTTTTCGAACCTCGGCTATTTCGGTGTAGCCAGGGACTTTGGCGAAAAACCGATTAATATTAATGTCGCCCCAGCGCCGTGCGAAGGCAATGTGCTGTTCTGGCGTTAATTCCTGATCGCGAAAGAAAATCAGACCATGTTCGACAAATGCATCGCGAATAGCAGCGAAATCTGAATTGCTTAACTCGTCTCCGAGATTAACATTTGTGATTTCCACGCCGACGCCGCCTGAAACGGGCGAGATTGTGAGTGCTGACATCATCCCCTCCAACTCTATTCACCGCGATGGCGCCAGTGCGCGACCGCTTTACCCTTATAATCATGTGTGAAAATTCCCGTTCAGACAAGCCGCAATCTTGCCGTCTGCGTAAAAACCCGTCATGTTAGGGGCCTTGGAGGTGGCTATGAGCGCAACGACTGAGAAAACCGAATCCGAATTTCGGCAATCGATCGAATTACTGTTGGCAGAGGCGGAAGATAGCGTCGGGGAAGCCGTGCGCCAATCCGGTCGACCGGATGCGCCTAATATGACAGCAGATGAGTTGGATCGCTATGTCCAAGATCTTGATCTCGCCATTAGTGAAGAAGCGTTGATCACGCTGCGGGCGCAATTTTTGCGGTTTTCCAGTGTCTTTGATACGGATCAGTCTCGCGACGTCATCCGTGAGTCGGTAATGGAGGTGCTGCGCCCGCTCCTGGAAGCGTGGGTCAATGAACACATGCCGCGCATTGCACGTGAGGTGATCACAGATACGATTAGCCAAATCGCCGAGTTTAATGTCGACCACTAATGCGTCGGCGCTGGAATTCTTAGCTCGATAGCGCGGTTAATTTTTGGACGATCTGCCGGCTTTTGAGGAGATAAATTTCCGGTGCGATGAGTCGCGCTTGGTAGAGACGCCGGATCGACAAGAGCTCCGCTTCAACTTGGGCTAAAGCGGCGCGACGCTCGGGGTCATCGACGGTCGCGATCGGTCGTTCAGCCTGCTGATCTCCGCTCTTTTCTCCGCTATTTTGTCCGCGCTCCAATGCATCAATGGCCGCAAACTGCTCGGCAATACTCGCCGGGGTGATCGTGGCCGGTTTTAAAGGTGCGGCACCCTCCATTGTAGCGCTATGATCGGCGCCATTTGCAAATTGCAAATCGTCGAACGGGGTCAGCGGCGCAAAAGGATCATCCGATAGCGGAGCGGATAGATCTAGATCCGGCACAGAGAGACCCGCATTAGGGCGCATAATTGGGCTTGTCTTCTTTTGAGCCGCTGTGGGCGCATTTTGAGATCGGTAAAACAAAACCAATAGCAACATCACGGCGATCAAGGCCGCTGCTGCCGCGAGCTTTTCTGGATTATCCTCGATAAATAGCCGAATAGATGAGATGAGCC